>Ga0213869_10000548_pt1 | contig 30291 bp, 28 predicted proteins | sample PICome_10_FD_160083 | JGI IMG/M metagenome (GOLD analysis project Ga0213869, IMG submission 160083) | Coastal seawater microbial communities near Pivers Island, North Carolina, United States - PICO132 | ecosystem: Environmental > Aquatic > Marine > Coastal | place: USA: North Carolina...
ATGCAACTGCAAGTTTGAATAATGAATCGTGAGTATAATCTTAAAGTCAGTCTCATTCGACCAACTATGAGCAACGAATTCAAGTTCATGGGGACTACTGTTCCAAACTTTGCAATCATATGTGGCAGCCTCCTTGTTATGTCTGGTATCGCCTCATATCTAATCAGTGATACGGGTAGTTTGACAGCATTAATACCGTCTATTTTTGGGGCACCATTGATAATTTTAGGCTTCCTTTCAAATAAGAATATATCCAATAAGCACCATTACATGCATGCTTCTATGGTTTTTGCACTTATTTCAGTAATGGGTGGCCTAAGGATATTTTCGACATGGTCCGATGCAAGTAATTTAACAATATTTTCACATCTAATTTTAATAATAATTGGAGTTATGTTTATGGTTTCTGGTATTCTTTCTTTCAGACATGCGAGGAAATTGAGAGAGTCATTGGATGAATAAAAAAATGAGCCCACTAATAGGTGTTACTACCTCGGTAAATTCTAGAGATTATGAGATATCTAATCAATCTGTTGTAATGTTACCCGAAAACTATCCTAAAGCAATCAGGAAAGCAGGAGGAATCCCTCTTTTGATATCTGAGTGTGATGATGTAGATGAACTGTTAGACTGTTTAGATGGATTAGTTATTTCTGGAGGAAGGGACATCAATCCTAATTTGTATAGTCAGATTCCTCATGAAAAAACAACTGATTTTAGTGATATACAAGATTCATGGGAGATATCCCTAATAGAAGGTGCAATAGATAGGGAAATCCCTCTTCTTTGTATCTGTCGAGGACATCAATTACTTTGTGTAATCCGAGGTGGTCAATTGTTTCAGGATCTTCCTACCACAGAAGGATATGAAAAACATGGTGCGACAGGTGGTAATTGGTCAGAACATATTGTAAAACTAGAAAAAGATTCTTTAATATTCGAATTACTAGGTTCTGAAATAATGGGGAATTCGGGGCATCATCAAGGAGTATCTGATGCGGGAGATTTGAGAGTAGTGGGTAAGACTTCAGATGGTTTGATTGAGGCTGTCGAATTAGATGATTATCCATTCTTAATTTCAACCCAGTGGCATCCAGAAATGTTAGGGCAAGATTCAGTATTCGAGGGGTTAATTCAAGCCTCTTCAAGATAATATACAATTTGATTATTAATTATGTCTTGTACGGCTAGTTATGTCAACGGGCAATAGTCCAGTTATTGGTATTACTTGTCCTTCTCGACCTACTAAATGGGCGAATTGGGATTTAGATGCAGTAGTGTTACCTACGACCTATCACAAGATGGTAATGCAATGCGGAGGAATACCTCTACTTATTCCTCCAGGTTGTAGTTCCGAAGTTATGAATAGAATTGATGGATTAATAATCTCAGGTGGACCTGACATTAATCCCAATTTATATGGTCAGGATAGTGGCTCATATACTAATGAAATATATCCTACTCAAGATGCTTCAGAGATTGAGTTGATCAAATCTGCCATTGAAAAAGACATACCTCTTTTATGTATATGTAGAGGTTTTCAATTGTTATGTGCGATAAATGGAGGGGAGTTACATCAACATTTACCTGAAACAGTAGGGCATGAAAATCACGGTGGTTGGAACGGTAGAGTTACAGAACATGGAGTAGACATCATACAGGGTACAAAATTAGAGGAAATAATGGGTGCACATATTACTGCTAATTCCACTCATCATCAAGGAGTTAGCAATGCAGGGGATCTATTGATTTCAGCTTATTCTAGTCATGATAACTTGATTGAAGCAGTTGAAATTGAAGAACTTCGATTTTGCATAGGTGTCCAATGGCATCCTGAGAGGATTAAACATACTAATTTGTATCTTGAGTTCATTGAAACAGCGCGAGGTTCATCACTGTAATACTTGCACCGTGGTTTGATAGGCATGGCGCAGCGACTCTATGATACCCGTTCTCGCAGTAAGAGAACCTTAGAGACATTAGTCGATGGTGAAGTCGGAATTTATGTATGTGGTATTACTCCTTATTCTCCCAGCCATATTGGCCATGCACGTCAAGCCATTGCCTTCGATATCATAGTAAGGTGGCTAAGAAAGAGTGGGTTGAAAGTAAATCATATCACTAATTTTACTGATATTGATGATAAGATAATAAGTATTGCAAATGAAGAAAATATAGATTTTCTCGATGTCGCGAATAGAAATATTGATGACTATTTTGAAGTTATGGATTTACTGAATGTGATCCCTGCTGATGCATATCCTAGAGTTACAGAAACCATACCCGGCATTATTGACATGATTAAGAATTTAATAGACAAAGGTCATGCTTACTCTTCGTCCGATGGAGTTTACTTTGAAATTGATACTGCTCCTGAGAAGTATGGTCAGTTGACAGGACAAACATTAGAGATGGTTCGTGAGGGAGCGGGTGGTAGAGTTTCTGAAACTGGTTCTGGAAAAAAAAATCATAGAGATTTTGCTTTATGGAAAATAGCTAAACCTGGCGAACCATATTGGCCAAGCCCATGGGGGAAAGGACGCCCTGGTTGGCATATCGAATGTTCAGTAATGTCCTTGCAGCATCTTGGTGAAAAATTCGATATTCATGGCGGGGGTTCAGATTTAATTTTCCCTCATCATGAGGCAGAAATATTCCAATCAGAATGCTGCTTGAACCATGATCCTGTCGTACAATATTGGATGCACAATGGGATGATTAACGTTGATGGAGAAAAAATGAGTAAATCTTTAGGTAACTTTTGGACTATAAGGGATGCAATTTCTAAGATTGAACCATTGGAATTAAGATATAGTTTAATCAATGCCCCATATAGGCAACCTGTCGAATTTAATGATACGATACTTCAAGATTCTTCAAGTCACTATCATAAATTATTGTCTGCATATGGGGAAGGCCTTTCGAAATCAGGTAAAAGTGATTGGAACGATTTAGATTTTTTACAAACGGCCGCATTAAATTTTTCCAATGGTATGGATGATGATTTCAATACTAGAGTAGCAATAGTTGAAATTCAATCAGTTGTTAAATATCTGAGAGAAAAATTAGATTCCGATTCAGATAAAGAAATTTCATCAGCGGTCTCTTGGTTATCTGAGTTTGCAGGCGATGTGCTAGGAATCTTACCAGATGATGAAGAGATTATGGTGAATATTGAAAAGATTGAAGGTGAAAGAATGAGGCTCCAAGATCAAGTTACAGATTTACTCAGTCAGCGGAAAATTGCACGCCAAAATAAAGATTGGGGGAAAGCAGATTTAATTCGAAACCAATTAAATGAGATCGGAGTTATAGTTGAAGACTCTCCAAAAGGTCCTGTTTGGAAATTAAAATAATATTCTAATTAATCCATTAAATAATTGAGATTTGATAGCGAAGCACCGATAAGTCGTGCCATATCGCACAGTATTGTGTCTGACCTGTCCGTGGTGCAAGCTATGTTTGTGATATTGATAGTATCAGCTACTGCTACAGCTGGATGTCTAGAAGCAGTGGAATCAGAAATGAGTGATGAAATTAATTGGGATGAAGATTTGATTTATGTCGATGATCCATTAACTCATAGTGACTCTAGAAATTTCATTGTAAGTTCTCCATTCTCTAATGAGACCTGGGGCAATGCTTCATGGGCGGTATTTGGAAATGAAGAAGGCGGAAATTGTTGTGAGCACTATCTCGCAGGAACTAAAGAAGGATGGATAGTTAATTTTGGAGGTGAATATCCTACATGGTCTGAAGATAGAGGGCATACTTGGCAAGAATATCAACCAACTCTCTTCTCACAAATCGGTTGCTTAGAACCAAAACCAACACTACCTGGTCAAGAGGGTTTAGGTGAGGGAAGTATAGTCCAAGCAACAAATGGCGATTTGATATCCATGGGGTGGTTCCCATATCCAAGTGCTAGCGGGGCTGACCAATTCTATGCGTTTCTTTATGATGCTGAAGATCAAGAATGGAGTTGGTGTTTCAATAGAACTCCTGAGCCATTCTATGACCGTTCATGGCAAGTCGAAGTAATTGGACCAATTAATGGCGGTATTTATGGTAATGGAGACTATGCCAGTCTAGTAATATCTAATTTTTGGCATCAAGTACAAAATGTAGGTGGGCAAATTTCTACTGATGGCCTGAACTATGATTATTTCCCATTCCCCGATAGAGACGCAAATCTAGAGAATATTGAAGTCAATCTTATTTCTTCAGAGTTAGGAGTGGAGTGGGATTTCACTAAACCTCATAAAGAGATGCGATCATTTCCTGTGCCTTCTGGAGGTTTGTATTTCCCTGATTATTTTATTGACGGTACTGATGCATTTTTAGATACTTCTCTCAATTGGTGGTCGGCTACTAATGGAAATGGCTCTTCACTTCCTTCAGAATACTGTTCTTTTGATTCATCAGGCGCTTTACATTGTGTAATTTCGGAAGGAAACTCATTAGATCACTTGCTATCATGGGATGGTGGTGAAACGTGGGAAAACAACACTTATGATTTATCTGAATCTGCCAGTGCTATAGAGGAATGGGAATATCATTCAAGTGGTGTACATGATCTTTTCGTCCTAAATGTAAGGTACCAAAGTTCATCAGGTCCTGACATAGATGTTGCTTGGCATGTTAGAGAATTCTCAGAGAGCCTTATTCCTGATTCTCAAACAGATATTGGTCAAGGAGATTTAGATTCTACATCAGGCGCTGGTGCAGATATCCGATTTGATTTTGCCAGTATGGGTATACTCCCAGATGGTGGTTCTTTCATTGCTTATCATGATTCAACAGACCCAGACCCCTTATTTGCTGTAGAAATGCTTTTACCAGACAACTATCAAGATAATATGGTGTAATAAGAGTTGAAAAAATGAGTGATTTAGTTGAATCTAACAATCTAAAGACAAATTATAAATCAAAGATTCACGAGATTATATTTGAGGCAGATACACCATCTGGAAAGTTATTTGATATTATTCTGTTATTTTCTATTTCTGTATCTGTACTTGCAGTTTCTTTAGAAAGTGTTGATTCAATTGACCATGTTTATGGGAATGAGTTGTATGTCATCGAATGGCTCTTTACAATTCTTTTTTCTATAGAATATTTACTACGATTATACTCTGTTATGAAACCTGTAAAATACGCAACATCATTCTTTGGTATTGTAGACTTAGTATCGATTCTACCTAGTTTTATTGGTTTAATATTCCCTTTAGCCGGATTTCAAAGTCTTCTCGTACTTCGTGCACTTCGTCTTCTAAGGATTTTCAGGATATTTAAATTGACTAGATACCTAGGTGAAGCCAATGCATTGAGTCAGGCAATAATTCAATCTAAAAATCGCATTATTGTTTTTCTATCTACTATTGTAGTTCTTAGTTTTATAACAGGTGCGGGGATGTATTTAGTCGAAGGTCCTTCTAATGGTTTCACTTCAATACCTCAGAGCGTATATTGGGCAATTACTACGCTGACGAGTACGGGATATGGAGATACGGTTCCTCAAACGCCATTAGGAAAAATGCTCGCGATATTTATCATGGTTATGGGTTATAGTTTGATAATTGTCCCCACTGGGATAATTACAAATCAATTGGTTAGATCCACTGAAATAAGTACACAAGCGTGCCCCTTTTGCTCTAAAGATGGTCATGACAGTAATGCTAAATATTGCAAATATTGCGGTTCAAAACTTAATCCAGTAGGCTTACAATAAATTTCACATTTGTTCCATCTACATCAAAAGAATTGAGATCCTTAGGGATTTTTTCATTATTTAGAGTTGCATCCCCTGCTCTAGTTTCTGTCTGGATATGGTTCCAATCTTCCACAAACAGATCTTGTCCTTCAACCCAAACTTCTAGTTTTATAGATGATTCAACTTCAAGGTTCATTTCTTTCCTCTTAGCTTGTACATGTCTAATAATATCTCTCGATAATCCCTTTGATAATAATTCTTCATCAAGTCTCATATCTAATACTAGTGAGACATCTCCTATTTCATCCACAGAAATAGTTGCAGCCGCATATCCTTCTTTTTCTACTCTTCTGATTTCTATATCTTCCATCGTGATATCATACCCTTCTAAGATACAGATTTCTGCCTCAATCTCAAGTAGAATATTATCTGGATCTGCTTCTGATAGTAAATTCAATACTGCTGGTAAATCTTGCCTACACTTTTTCCCTAATGCTTTCCTATTAGGTGCGATTTCAATTTTTTGAAACCTATCTAGGTCTTCCTCTGTTGTCAAAGAAACAACGTTCAATTCTTCCGCTAAGATATCATGAAATTCAGATATATCAGGTCCCCCTACTATCCATCCAGATTTGCAAGGTAATCGCTGTCTTCTACCTGCTTCTACTCTTACTCTTCTACCTGTTTCTGCTAATTTTCTAACTAATGCCATTTCTTGTTCTAGTACCCAGTTTTGAGTTGGTAAATTACTCGATACTAGTGATGAACCAACTGGCCAGTCTGCAAGATGAACTGATACTCCAGTCAAGTCTCTATGGATTTGGTCTGGTATGAAAGGTGCTACCGGCGCCATCAAACGGCAAACAGTGAGTAAAATTTCATGTAAAGTATGTTGACAAGATCTCTTATCATTACTATCATCTTCATTCCATAACCTTCTCCTTGATCTTCTGACATACCAGTTCGATAAATCATTAATCACAAAATTCTCTAGTTCTCTCCCAGCTTTATGGAAATCCCATGATACAAAATTTTCATGATAACTTTCAGCTACTGTGGCCATACGTGATAATACCCATTGGTCAAGAGGGCTCCTCTCCTTGACATTCACATGTCCCAAACTATCTTCAGGATCGAATCCATCTAGTGCTGCATAATCCGAGTAAAAACGATGTACATTCCATAGTGTCAGAAACATTTTAGCATAAGATTCTCTAACTCCATTTGAATCGAAGTTAGTTGGTGTCCAGGGGGCGCTCTGTGTCATCATATACCATCTAATAGAATCTGAGCCCTCTTTATTGAAATGATCCCAAGGATTGACTACATTTCCTCTCGACTTACTCATTTTCTTACCATCTTTGTCAAGGATATGTCCGAGTGAAAGACATCTTTTGTATGCTACATTATCGAAAACAGTAGTTGAAACGGCAAGTAGTGAGTAAAACCACCCTCTTGTTTGGTCTACGGCTTCACAGATATAATCTACCGGAAAAACTCCCTCGAATTTTTCTTTATTTTCAAATGGATAATGCCATTGGGCGAAAGAAGCACAACCTGAATCAAACCAACAGTCCATGACATAAGGTTCTCTAATCATTTCTCCTGAACATCCTTCATTATTACAATTTAATTTCACATCATCCACATATGGTCTGTGTAATTCAGGAGGTTTAGGAGAGTCATCTGTTTTCATAGACATCATTTCATCGATACTTCCAATACAATGTTCATGCTGACAATCTTGACAAATCCATACAGGTATTGGTGTCCCCCAGTATCTTTCACGACTAATAGCCCAATCTTTGATATTTGAGAGCCACTCTCCCATTCTTTTCGAACCAGTCCATTCGGGTGCCCATTCTACTTCTGCATTATAATCGATAATTTGTTCACGCACTGCAGTCATTTTTACGAACCAACTATCCATTGCGTAGTATAGTAGCGGATGATCAGTTCTCCAACAATGTGGGTAGTCGTGTGTGTAGATGTGTTCTCGATATAAACTACCATTTTTACTAAGTAAGTCAATAATATCTGAGTCACACTCCTTAACATATCTACCATCCAATTCTTGGTGAGTACCCCGAATAAATTTACCGTCAATACCTACTGTATGTTGTGCGGGGAATTCTTCTTTCATACCAAGATTATAATCATCTTCCCCATACATAACTGCTGTATGGACCACTCCTGTCCCATCGCTAGTTGTAACGAAATCCGCTCCAACTACTGTCCACGCATTAGAATTACTTCCATCTATTGCACCCGGAAAAAGTGGTTCATATGATTTGCCAATTAATTCTGAACCAGAAAATTCCTCCAAAACTTCCATCTTATGGCGTAGGACATTCCCTAGCAGATCTTTAGCCAGTATTAGTTCTTCACCTAGATTTGCACCCCCTCTACCTTCCCAAGAATTAGATGGCTCAGCGGTCACTTTAACACGGCAATAAGTTACTTCAGGTCCTACTGCTAAACCTACGTTCCCTGGTAATGTCCAAGGAGTAGTTGTCCAAGCTAATATTGAAGTATCGCTATCTGTTAATTTGAATTTTATAAAAACTGCTGGTTCCGAGACTTCTTTGTAACCCTGTGCGACCTCGTGACTCGAATAGCTAGTGCCTGTTTGAGGGCAATATGGTAATACTTTATGTCCTCTGAATAGAAGTCCCTTGTCGAACATTTGCTTCAACGACCACCAAGCTGATTCTATGTAATTATCATGTAGAGTGACATAAGGGTCGTCCATATCTACCCAGAATCCCATTCTTTCAGTCATTTCTCTCCATGCCTGTTCATAAGTCCACACACTCTCTTTACATTTCTGATTAAATGCTTCCATACCGTATGCTTCAATAGCCTCATTAGACATTAAATCAAGTTGTTTCTGGACCTCAATTTCCACAGGTAAACCATGAGTGTCCCAGCCTGCTTTTCTTTCAACTATATGGCCTTCCATTGTTTTCCATCTACAGACCATATCTTTGTAAAGTCGAGAAATTACATGATGGATTCCTGGTTTTCCATTTGCAGTAGGTGGGCCTTCAAGAAAAGTAAATGGAGAGCTTCCATTTCTTCTTTGTTCAATAGATTGAGTGAATGTTTTTTCATTATTCCATGTCTCAATCAAAGAAGTCTCAAGAGCAACTGGGTCTAGTTCGCCAGCGGTCTTAGGTACGGTCATGTCGATACCGACAGGATATGCTTTCTTGAACGTGACTAATCAAGATGAAACTGAATTAGCAAATAACCACGCCTTCAAAAGGTAGTGCCTAGTGGAAGATATTAGATGTCAGAGGCTGTTTCAATAGAGGTTGGTGGAATGACCTGTACCGGTTGCTCTGGTAGAGTTAGAAATGCTCTTGAAGAAATATCTGGAGTTCATTCAGCGGAAGTTTCTCACGAATCAGGAATGGCTATCGTTCAACATGATAATGTATCTAGAGATTCGATGATATCTAGTATCCTATCGATAGGCTATACTGTTGATGGTAAGGGCGAAGAATTTAATTGGCGCGATAGTAGTGTTTGGAAACAATCAGCGCACAATACAAAGTGGTGTTTAGTTGGCTGTAGTATTGGTGATTTTGGAACTATTGCAGCATTCCAATTTGTATTTACTGATTCAGGTTGGACTCCTATGATGATTATGGCACTGGCTATGTTTAATGGAATTATGACCTCTATTGCCCTTGAAACAGTAATATTATCTGCTCAAATGGCTTTAAAAGAGGCTTTTAGGGTAGCAGTGGGGATGTCGTTAATCTCAATGATTTCTATGGAGGCTGCAATGAATATAGTAGATTTAGTTTTAACAGGTGGTGCCAAACTTACTTGGTGGGTAATCATACCTATGTTCATAGCAGGATTCCTTACTCCTTGGCCATATAATTATTGGAGACTGAAAAAATATGGTGTTGCATGTCATTAAGGTGGTATTAGAATGTCGAAATGGAAGGATCTTAGTGAAGACATCTCCAATTGGATTTTGAATTATGCCAATAGCAATAATATTTCTACTCTAGTAGTTGGAGTTTCAGGAGGTATCGATTCTGCTGTAACATCCACACTTTGTGCTAAAACAGGTTTGAAGACTCTAGTAATCAATATGCCCATACATCAGAATGATTCTGAGTATAATCTTTCTAACCAACATATGATGTGGTTGAGGTCAAATTGGGATAATGTAGAAAGTCATATAATTAATTTATCAGAAACTTTTGATGTTTTGAAGAATGAACTTAGTAAGAAAGAGGTTTCTGATATTGCTATGGTAAATACTAGAGCTAGGATCAGAATGGCAACATTATATTCATTGGCAGGTTCAAATAATGGTATAGTAGTGGGGACTGGAAATAAAGTTGAAGACTTTGGAGTAGGATTCTTCACTAAATACGGTGATGGAGGAGTTGATATTTCTCCTATTGCTGATTTGTACAAATCAGAGGTATATCTCTTAGCAGAATCTTTAGGTATTATTCAAGAAATCCAAGAAGCTGCGCCTACAGACGGCCTTTGGTCCGATGGTAGAACTGATGAAGACCAGATAGGTGCAACATATGATGAATTAGAGTGGGCTATGAATGAAATTGACAATCCCTCCGATGAAAAAGAACTTAATGAAAGACTTGCGGAAGTGATGAAAATTTATCTGAAACTTAATTCCATGAATTCTCATAAAATGAACCCAATTCCTATTTTCAAATATAATAAAGAATAATTTCAATAGTAACTAACTCATTAGTGATGAATTATTCAACGCTACATTACAAAATACCAATACAGTTTACTCCTCGCAATATACATGGTAGGAGAACTCGAGGAGCCGAAATACGATTTAATATGTAATTTTGGTTCTTTTGAGACACGACTTTATCATGATACAATACAAGCGCGTGTTAATACAAATGGAAATAGTCGTGATAGTATTTCTAATGGTTTTAGAACTATAGCCGGATACATATTCGGAAGTAATAATTCGGGTGAAAAAATAGCTATGACCGCCCCAGTTCATATGTGGAATGAAGAAGAAATGACAAAGATGGCTTTCACGATGCCATCTGAACATGAATTGTCAGAATTACCTATCCCGAATAATTCCTCTATAGAGTTAGTTAAAGTCGCAGGTAGATTGACTGCCGCAATGAAATTTTCCGGTTTCGCTAGTCAGAAAAAGACTCACCGATTAGCTCAAAATCTTTTGAAATTAATTTCGAAAAATAAATTAGAACCGACTTCATCTCACATATTGGCAATATATGATAATCCTTGGACTACCTTGCCTTTTTTGAGAAGAAATGAAATATTGATACCAATAAAAGATAATTCTTAGTTTATATGATATAGTTTGAGGTGAATTAATGAATATGCAAAGATGTGGTGAAGATGAAGTTCTTGCGGCTTTCGAAAATAATGAGAACGTAAGCCTCATTTTAGTGAAAAGAGATTCTTCTTCACCAAAACTTCAAGAAATATTAGAATATGCTGAAAGTTCGGAAATTAAGATTATTCATGGCTCAGAAAATGATCTTTGGAGGATGTCTAGAGATAATAGTCAAGGTATCCCCAATATACTCGCTCTGGTAGGTCGCAATCCCGATTTTTCATTGGAAGAAGTTTTTTCAAATGGAGGTCTCGTTTGGCTTCTTGCAGGTGCGGCTTATCCAGTTAATATTGGTTTTTGTATAAGGACTGCAGAGGTTTCTGGAGCTAGTGCAGTCATAGTAGATGCAGAATTAAATAATCAGGAAAGAAGTGCCGCAAAACGTGCATCAATGAAAGCACATAGATTTTTACCGGTGCATTGGACTTCTGGATTCGATGCAATAATAATGGCAAAAAAATATGGTTTTAGAATAATTTCGGTAGAAGACGTAGGTACTGCTGCTCCTTGGGATGTAGATATGACTGGAAATGTAGTTTTGATTGTTGGCGGTGAAAGAAATGGCATATCTGAAGATATTCTATCTGAATCAGATGAAATAGTTCGTATACCAATGTCCGGTTTTGTTCCATCCTTTAATCTACAAGCACCATTAAGTGCAGTCGCCATAGAAGCACAAAGGCAGAGAAGTCATCAATAATCGGATAAATCACCTTTATGCTTTATCGAGTCCCCTCGTCACCCAGTAGTCGTGAATGTACCTAGTGAGTTAACTTTGATGCTCGATGGCAAATATGGTACAACTAAACAGAAGGCAGCGAGACTTGTGATTGATCTTGCCTCGACAGCAGGGGCGGAAGATTTTGTTAGATGTGAGCATGCTCATGTTTCAGGAGTTAGTGTAATTACTGGGGGTCACGGTCTACGAAGATTCCTATCTGACTTGGCAGGTGATCATGAAGGAGTTGTTTCAATACCTACGACTCTCAACTCTGCCGGCTGTGATAGAGAAAAAATGGAGCAGATGGGTATTGATTACCCTGACTTTCTAAAACATCAATTTGAAATTATTGAGGCCTATTCTAATCTAGGAATTGATGCTACATTATCTTGTACTCCATATGATAGAGGAGTAGAACTATCTGAAGGCATAGGATCTTGGGCGGAATCAAATGCAGTCTGTTTTTCAAATTCTTATACCTCTTTGATTACTAACCGTGAATCTGGTTTATCTGCATTAGCTACTGCACTAACGGGATGGGCTCCTCTTTGGGGGCTCCATTTAGATGAGAATCGTTTCCCCAATATTCATGTAAAAGTTCAATGTTCTATGGATAATATTTCAGATTGGAGTGTATTAGGTGATTGGATAGGTAAACAAATACGACCTGAATGGAAGTTACCTTGGGGTATGATGCCGCATATTTCTGGTCTTCCTGAATTTGCTAGTTTCGAAATGCGCAAGGCTTTGACTGCAGCAGCAGCAAATTATGGATGCCCTATGCTCTGGGCCGATGGCCATACAGTTTCTCCTCCCGATACTGATTCTTATGAAGGTGAATTAATATTCACAGAGAGTGACTTACAGATTCGTTATCAAGAATTAGCGCCTAAAGGAATTGTTGATTTAGTCGTAATCGGTTGTCCTCAGGCGAGTGTTGGTGAAGTTAGAACCACTGCCTCTTTTGTTCGTTCGAGAATGGAGCTTGGGGGGGTTATTCCTAATCAGAGATTATGGGTATTTACGAGTGGTTATAATTATGAGATATTAGAATCTGATGGTACTATCGATATTCTCGAAGAAGCAGGTGCATTAATTTTGAAAGATACTTGTCCAGAAGTCACTCCATATAACAGAAACAAGTACAATCATATATTGACTAACTCTCTAAAGGCTGAACATTATCTGACCTCTGGATTGAATAAAATGCCAACTAGTGTATCTACAATCTCAGAATGCGTGGCTCATGCTTTTGACCCTACTCTAATTCAATCACCTAGGCCGAAATTAGGACATAATAATGTCAAACCAATGTTCTCCAATAAAATTCATAAATCTGGTGAATTAAATCTTTTCGGAAAAAGTCTCCCTAGCCAGACAGAGTGGTCAATCGAAGGTCGAGCTTTGGTTACAGATGTTCCAATTACTTACCTTGGATATGTGAACAGAGACACAGGAGTTATTGAAGAGAGAGGTCATCCACTTGATGGTGCTGCAATCGAAGATACAATTTTGATATATCCAAAAGGCTCTGGTTCAACAGTGGCACCATTTGTTTTGATGGGTTTAATGTATACTGGTAAAGGGCCTAAGGCCATATTAAATTGCGATGTATGCCCTCTTACTTTACCAGCTGCCTCTCTGTTAAACGTCCCTTATGCTCATGGTTTCAACTTAGATCCGACTTTAGAGATAAATAGTGGTGACCAGGTGTCTATGTCTCTTAGAGATGGGATTGTCAGTGTTTCCGTCACATCTCGTGCAAGCGAGGATTGATGACCAACCAGTATCGCAGACCTATTGTGAGTACTCGTCCAGATCCCGTCCCTTGCCGCCCACAAGATCTCGGTAAATTTGAAATTATTCAGAGAGATGGTGCTGCAAGAATCGGCCGCATACATACTAAACATGGTTTACTTAACACTCCGATGCTTCTTCCAGTTGTCAACCCAAATATTCGAACAATAGAGCCCAGAGAGATGTGGGAGAAGTACCGAGTAGAGGGCTTGATAACAAATTCTTATGTTATGTGGAAACATGATGATCTTAGTGAATTTGCTTTAGAAAAAGGAGTTCATAAATTAATAGATTTCCCAGGAGTAATCGTTACAGATTCAGGGACATTCCAATCCTATGTATATGGCGATGTGGAAGTTGGTGTAGAAGAAATAGTTGAATTTCAAAGAAATATTGGTGTCGATATAGGAACTATGCTCGATGTTTTCGGTCGACCAGATATGAGTAGAGATGAACTTATTTCTGCAGTTGAGGTTACCGCAGAAAGAAGCCCTATTTCTCTTGAAAAAGCGGGTGAAGAATTACTCCTAAATGGTCCGATACAAGGAGGTCTACATGATGATCTTAGAGCATTATCTGGTGAATTAATGGGGGGTATTAGCGGCGAATATAGGGGATTTACTGTCCATCCGATAGGAGGTATTGTCCCTCTAATGGAAAATCAAAGATATAGGGAACTATTCAAAATTCTTCTCTCAGCGAAGTCTACTATTCCTCCTAATAGGCCAATTCATCTATTCGGGTGTGGTCACCCATTACTTTTTCCAATGTCAATAGCGCTCGGAGTAGATATTTTCGATTCTGCCGCCTATGCACTTTTTGCAAGAGGGGGACGCCTCCTAACACCAACAGGAACTGTCCGTCTCGAAGAAATCAATGAATGGCCATATCAGTCCTCAGAACTATTTAATTGGACCCCTGAAGAAGTTAGAGCATTAGATTCAAAAGAACGAGAGAAAATCCTAGCGAGACATAATCTAGAAGTCACTCAGTCAGAATTAGCGCGTTGTCGTGAGGCAGTAAGGAATGGAAAAATATGGCTTTTAGCGGAAGAAAGAAGCCATTCCTCAGCTCAGTTAAGAGATGCTTTTTTGTGGATATTAGAGCAATTAGATAATCCAGATGAGGGGCCGGTTGGTATATCGTCGATGAGGATGATTTCATCTACTAATCCTGTTAGGAGTGGTGGTGAAAATTTAGTTGATGATATTGAAGAGAGGCCTCATATTTTACATTTCAAATCCTTACTTGCGATGAGATGGAGAATTCCTGGTTCTTGGTGGGATGAGTCTTCCGAAGAGCCTCAAAGAGTGGTTATCATTGAAGGTTCTAAACCCCCATGGAGAGATAGTTCACTACACACCGTAATTTCTTGTTTAATTGATGAACCTAGGTCGATAATTCTTATTTCAACACCTATCGGCCTGATACCTTACAGTATGGAAGACGTTTCTCCTTGGTGTCATATTGATTGTGCCGATGAAGTCTGGGATTTACCTCTCGATGAAGATGAAATAATTCAAGAATTATATGAGTTAGACCTATCTGATCTCCCATTTATTCGAATTTCTCCTGGGCCTAGCCCCGATGAGCGTATTGAAGGTAGTAAAATAATTAGAGATTGGCTTGATAGGTGTTCAATTGTAGATAAATTATCAGTTTTAAATGGCATAACTCCATCTTTGGGATGCAAAGTTACTTCTGAAATGACAAGTCGAAGGTCTAAAACAAATAGAATGGTAAACGTTTACTCTGGAGGTATTCACACCATTTCTCCGAGATTAAATGATGGTGGTATATCTTTAACATTAGAAGGTGCAAAAATGATTAACTCAGAATATTCCTCTCCACCTCTTATTTTTGGGGAAGAATTTGAAGGTGATGAATTAGATCACCCTGGGCTTGCTAGAGTTATGATTGTTGATGATGCCATACCGTTTGTAGGGCAAGGAAGGAATGTTATGCAAGGCTATGTATTGGGAGCCGACCCTCATCTTATTCCTGGGCAACCTTGCTTGGTAGTGGATTCTAATGGGGATTTAGTTGCACACGGTACTTCAATAACCACTGCTAGAGAAATGGCCTATCTTACCAAAGGACTCGCTGTCAGAGTTCGCGATGGCGCGCTTAAATATTCGGACGCATAATTCAGGTCTTGTAGGCGATTCATTCAATAGGACAAATTCTAACGAAGTAATGACACCCGTAGGGTGTTGGTGATTTTTTGACTGTTAATTCAGACCCCAAATTGGTAATTGAGACCAAAGATTTGGTCAAGATGTATGGTCCTCATATTGCTCTCCAAGGTCTGAATCTAAAACTCGAATCGGGTGCTACTGGAATTCTTGGACCTAATGGTGCGGGTAAATCTACTTTCTTCAAATGCATCTTAGGTTTGATTACAACTACTTCAGGCGAGGGAACAGTTCTAGGTTATGATATCAAAACTCAGGGTGATCTAATACGTTCAAAAATTGGATATATGCCAGAATATGACTCTTTAGATCCCGGATTATCCGCAATTGATCAAGTACGCTATTCTGGTGAATTAATTGGAATGAATCCCTCTCAAGCGACTCAAAGGGCGCATGAAGTGTTAGAATATGTTGGCCTCAAAGATCAAAGATATCGTAAAATTGAAACATTTAGTACAGGTATGAAACAAGCGACTAAACTTGCTTGTGCATTAATCCATGATCCGGAAATTCTCATATGCGATGAACCAACCAACGGTCTTGATCAACGTGCTCGTGATTTTATGTTACAAACACTTAGGAACACAGTTAATCAAGGAGGTAGAACTGTATTGATGAGTGGCCACGTCATGGATGATATTCAAGAAGTATGTGATGATATTGTTATGATTCATAAGGGCAAAATAGTAGTCCATAGGAGAATAGATGAGCTTGCCAAACAAGTTGATGAGGAAATAGAAATATCTGTTTGGGGCGGTTCATCTAGGATGCAGGATTCTTTGGAATCTAAAGGACTCATAGTCAGACGTCTAGGTAGAGTAATGAGGATTAAAGTAGAGTCTGAAGATACAATTTCAATAATTTTAGAATGTGCTGTTGAAAGTGGTGTGCAAGTAAGAAAGATGGGTGAATATGAACCTGATTTAGAAGATATCTTTTTACTTATAATGGATAAATTAGGTGCAGAAGTCAAGAAAACATCTGACCTTATGACTTCTGAGCATACAGGGGAGGCAAACGTATGAGTGACGATTTGATCGACCTAGATGGAGGTCAAACGCGTATGGAAGTGGCATATGGTTCAGACGATGGAGATAATGATTCTTCAGCAATAGTTGCAAAGAAAGAAGCTTCTTTAGGCGCTATTTTCGAGCAAAATTATCGACCATGGGATGGTAATCTTGGCCCTCGATGGGTTAGGAATTATGCGATTTTTCGACATCATGTTTTCGGCTTATTTACTTCAAAGGGTCACAGACATTACAATCCTTTTGTTAGACTAACTATTTTGGTCATATTCATCGGTGCCATTTCTCCAATTGCTATGTTATTTTTCTCATCATTATTTGGTGCAGGGCCTGATAGTTTCATTGACAAAATGTGGGGTATTAATCGCAGTAATTTATGGGGGCAAGTTTTAGGGTATTTCCCTAGGAATTTATGCTACTGGCCATTGCTAACTGCTCTTGTTGTTGGAGGTATGATTTCAGATGATAGGAGAAATGGCACTAGTGCAATATATTTCTCTAGGCCGGTGACAAGAGTTGACTATACTTTGATGAAATATTTGAGCGTAGCAGTAGTTTTGGGTTTTGTTATAGTATTTTCTTACATGGCATATTACACACTTGCAATAGTATTCAAAGGAGAAGGTTGGGGTTTTTTAATCGATACACTTCCTTTGTTTTTATCTGGTTTGTTGTGTAGTTTATTACTTGTCATAACGTATACATCCATTGGCCTGGCATTGTCTAGCATAAGTCAGAGTAGATTCTTTTCAGCGATTGCTTTTTTAAGCATAATATATGGTACGAAGTTAGTTGCCCTATTAGTCGATCTTCAATTCGAAACTTCAATACTATACGTCTTAAGTCCCTATGACTGCCTTGCCCATTTAGGTCAGTGGTTATTGGGTCTAGAACTCAATTATTCTCATTCATTATCTCTATCAGTAGTATCCTTGATAATGATGAATCTAATTTCAATTATGATATTAATCTCAAGAGTTAGTTCTTTGGAGGTGACTCGAGAATGAGTGAAGATAATAAAACTCCTTCAGTTATTTTAGAAAATGTTTCCAAATGGTATGGCCAAGTTATGGGAATCAATGATATCTCTTTAGCAATAGATGGTGGCGTTACTGGCATACTTGGCCCAAATGGGGCAGGTAAATCCACGCTATTCAAATTACTAATGGGTCGTCTTAAGCCGAGTCAAGGCAGCGTCAAGCTTTTTGGAATAGACCCTTGGTCAGATACTTCACCTTATCGAAGAATAGGTTATGTCAGCGAATCTGAAAGACTTTACGATTGGATGACTGCTCAGGATTTTGTATCTACACTTGCTAGATTACATGGTATGACCAGAGAAGAAGCAAATGCAAGGGCAGAGCATGTACTTGATTTCGTGGGTCTGCATGATGTTCGTCATAAAGAAATCGGGAAGTATAGTAAAGGTATGCGACAAAGGGTAAAAATCGCTCATGCATTAGTCCATGATCCTGATTTGATAATATTAGATGAACCATTACATGGTTGTGACCCCATTGCTCGAACCAGTATTATGAATGTAATTAGGGAACTTGGAAGCCAAGGTAAAACAGTACTTGTATCCAGTCATATTTTAGAAGAAATAGAACGAATTACTGAGCAAATAGTTATTCTTCATAATGGACGATTACTAGCTCTTGGGAACTTATATGCTATTCGTGATTTATTGGACAAACATCCCCATAGAATTATGATCACTACGGATGAACCGAGGAAGTTAGCAAGCGCATTTATTAGCGAAGAACCTGTATACGGAGTCAGATTTCCTGAAGAAGGAAAATTAGAAATACAGACGAATGACTTATCTGCAGCTCATTCAGTTTTACCCCGAGTTATTGTTAATTCAAAAGTTTCAGTATCTCGGATAGACAATCCTGATGATAATTTAGAATCATTACTAGGGTACTTAATTGGAGGCACCTAATATGGATGATCAGGGCCGAAAACTCTCAGAAACAGTTTGGACTCAATTAGATAGGAAAGCCGGTGCTATAACAGAGTTGACTATACGTCAACTGCGTAATCGAATATCAACTTGGGTAGTATTGGGTGTAGGTGTATTATTGATATCTCTATTACTTGCATTTTATATAGATTCTATAAGAGCAAATTTTGAACCAATAGATAATGATGGTGATAGTGAAGATTGGGACAATGATGGGTATCCATTAGGTCAAGAGATGATTTATGGGACTAGCGATTATGATACCAATAATTACCCCGGTTCATCAGAATACGTGTACCTTGGTGATATTGATTATAATGACCAACCAAGAACTCATTACGGGAATCATACATGGCTCTATGCTACAGGATATTTCACCCCCACTTGGATTGATGAAGAGGCAGAAAGTCCGTTTAGTTACTATAATTGGATAGATTGGGGCGGCCGAGGAATAGATTGTCCTGATGGTAGCCCTTTTGATGACTGGACTTATTTCCAGTCGCCAAGTTATTGTGCTCTAGAAAATGGCACCTATGTGGTATTTGGAGCAAGTTTCGCAGGAGAAGGTGAAATCTCAGTTGAACCAGGTTGGTCTGCAGAATGGGGCTATATGACCGAGTCATTTTTTGTTGAGAAACATCCGAAATCAATGTATATTGATGAAGATCCAATAAATGGTATAGATGATGATGGAGATTGTCTGAAAGATGAGTACCAGACTGAAGATAATTCTCCAAATGATAGTAACAGAAATGGAATAAGTTGTGATGTCGAATGGATTTATGATCAGAATGGTAATTTAGTTTCAATTCGAGCTGATAATAATGTTGATGAAGATCCAGATGATTCTGAACATATAGGCGAGTCAAGTCATAGGACTTTCATTATTGGTACTGGTAAAATCGCCTTTGTAATGATTCTAGGCCTTTTCCTACCTTTATTTTTGGCTTTAGGACTTGTTAGGGATGAATCTGAAAATGGTACTTTACACTACTTGCTTTCTAAGCCTATTCACAGAGGGGAATTTATTCTCTATCGGTTACTGGGTTATCTTGGTATTGTAGTATCGTATACAGTGATGCTTATTTTGATTGTCGCTCTAATTACTTCTCTGATAGGGCCTGGAGATTCTATAGTGAGATTATCTGATTATCCTGTATGGATGGGCATTGCTCTCGCGACAATTCTAGTATTAACTGCGTATGGATCTATTTTCAATACAGTTGGCTTAGTGATGCCAAAATACGGCGTCTATATCTGTATTCTTTACGGCATATGGGAATTTTTAATGGGTTTATTTACAATCACTATTCCTAATGCTAGTATTACAATGCTTTCTGTTTCTCACTGGGCAATTCAGATAATTGATGCTGTAGTCATGATATCTTGGAGTGACACATCTCTAATTCAACAAAAAGCGGATGCATTCGGCTTGGAGACCGGAATCTCATTTTTCTGGCACCCGCCTGTTCATACTTTAGAAACAGGAAATCCTTTTGTTGCATTGATAATAAGTGTAGTAATAATGTTATCAATTAGTATAGGAATGATTGCTATAGGGCAGTCAATTTTTAGAAATAAAGAGATCATGTGAGGTGTAATTATGGGTGACGATTCAGATCAATTCATAGGAGATTATTCTTCATTATGGCGTTTAGATATGATGCCAAGTTTACCAAGGCTTTCATGGTGGTGGTGGTGGGTAATTATTTTCATACCCGATCCAGATAACCCCAGTCGTTCTAGACAATTAATGGTTTTATGGTCGTCTAAAGAAACTCCTGCAATTCGTGTTAATGATCATTGGTGGAAACCTGGTTCCCGAATGCGAATCGATGAACATGGAGGTCACGTAGTTCCTGGGATGGTATGTTCTTGGTGGTTTGATGGACAAAATATGCATGAGCCATTAATTATTCGTGAGTGTAAAATGGTTTCAATAGACGATAAGCACCCATTATGGCCGGATGAAGGTCAAGGGCAAGGTTCAGGAGCGGTGGTTCCATTAGTTGATGATGATTTATCTTTAGGAATGACCAAAGGTAACAAGAAGTTTTGGCTGAATTTAACTAGTGATAAAAAAGCACAAATGAATGGTGCTCCTAAATCAATTACTGCTGAACTAACTCCTTGGTGGGGACCTCCAAGTCGATTGACTTACAAAAATAATGTATTCTTTTCAGATATGGGTTATGATATCTTAAGAGTCCAGGGCACCAAAGCTTCAATCATAATTGATGATGAGAAATTTGAAGGCACAGGCTATTTCCAAAAAGTTAGTGTTCAAGCCCCTACCTTTCCTTGGTTTTGGGGAATGTTACATTTTGATGACGGTTCATATCTTGACTGGTTCATGCCTCATATTTCATTTTCTTGTTTGAACTTAAATGATAAACCATGGAAACTTAGAGATATATTTAGAAATCCTAAAATTGGAACTGGGATATTCCATGATGCTAAGAGGGATCGAACCGAGGAATTCAAGAAGTGTACGGTTGAGTTGATTGAACCAGATGGTGATGATGAAAATTTAATTGATAATGATGGTAATCCTTTACCCAAATTCCGAGTATCAGTTTGGAATGAAAGGACACAGATTGCTCTAGAAGTTAGAGCAGTATCTCGCGCCAAGTGGACTTTTGATCAGCCGACTAGGGCAGGTATGGTCAGTCATTTAACTTACAACGAATACCCTCTTCAATTATTAAAAATAGTAATCAAAGATGAAAATGGTACTCGCACCAAGTCAGATTATTCTTGGATACACGGTAACGCAGAGCATTCTTGGGGTTTGCTCCATTAATAATTAAGGTGGTATATACTTGGAAGATTTAATTTCTAGTTTCAAGTCATTAATTGATGAAGAAAAATTTAGAGATAATTTTTCTTTTATTTCTGAGGACGAAGTCCCTATTTGGGAAGGTAAACCTACATTTTCATCCTATTTTCCGAAATATTGTCTAGCCTTTTTTGTTTTCTTAATTCATTTCTGTTTTTACCGAGTTGCTGTGACTGTTTATGCCGAAGGACAGAGCGGATATCTTAATACAGCCGTACGTATAATAGGCCAGTTATTTGATTTAATAGACGTATTTGCATTTGTCGTTGTTATGATTATATTTGCTAGGATTAATTATTTTCTTAATTTTTCAACTTCGACTACCAAAACATCACTATTCTTAGTTTTCATTGGTTTGATACCTTCAGTATGGTTTATCATAAATATTATTGATTGGTTTTTATTATTAATTGGTAGAGAGGCATTAAATGTGCCTGAATGGTTCGATACTTGGTTTTTAGCTCTCGGAATAATTAACGGTTTAATCATATTTTCTTTTTCAATAATCTCTCAATTTTCATATTCTTATATCATGACAGATAAAAATCTCTATATTCAAAGACGCAAGTTAATTTTCTATAAATCTCATACAAGTATTGCCTTTGAAGACTTAGAAAATCTAATTACTCAACAGTCAATTGTCGGGAAATTAATTGGTATTGGGAATATTTTACCTATTTTAGAAATTAATTCAGATATTCCTCCTAAGGCTAATGATGAAAGAAACTTGATTCAAAAATCCGCCCATATAATCAAATTATTAATTTTTTATAAAAGATCTAGTAAAGAGATTATATTACCTCCTTCAGAATGCTTTTTTGGAATTAAACAGCCAATGGTTGTTTACGAATTAGCTAATGAATTGATAGATATGAAAAATGGTAGACCCGATTTATTAGTTGAAAATGATTAGTTAACTTAAGATTACTATTCCGCACCGTTCTTAATGTAAAAGCCATCGAGAGAGACATAGAGGGATTCCCTATGTCAGAAGAAGATATCGTTACAATTGCAGCACAACACATTACAAAAGGAGATTTCATGGGAGCCATGGAAATCTTTGAAGAACATGTCACAAACAATCCAAAAGACCCTGCAGGTTACCATGGTTGGGCTGAATCAGCAATGTTTGAGATACAAGAAAATGGTAATTTTGATGAAAAAGGAAATGATCGAATTAATGAAGGTAAAGTCCAATCATATCTTCGTAAGGCTGCAGGTTTAGAACCAGATAATTCTGAATATCAGGCGGCATATGCCAATGCATTAATTGAATTTGATAGAGTTCCAATGGCGGTCAGAGAGTTTCAGAAACTTATTCAATTAGGTAAGAAATTAGAAGATGTTGATGTTTCATTCCATCTTTATGAGGCTGCAAAACAACTTATTGATTCAATTGATGTTAAGGTAGGTTACGATAGAAGTGAACAATTCGCTAGACAATTCATACCAGTTGCCATAGAATTCGCAATTCTCGGACTCGGATTTTCATCGGTTGACGAAGCAATGGAATATCTGTCTACTGAGGAATAATTGGAGGAGTTCCAATTGAATCGCGGCCGAATCATGGTCGCTTTTGGATATCATGGAGATTTATTCCATGGCTCTCAAATTCAACCCAATGTCCCTACTGTGCAGAAAGCAATTGAGAATGCACTCAGGAAGGTTAGTTGGTGGAGCGATGGCTGTTTAGAAATGTCTAGTCGAACCGATGCAGGTGTCAGCGTGAGGATGAATCTAGCTTGTATCGATGTCCCGATTACAGTTTGGAATGAAGTTGATAAGAAAACTATACTTCGTGTATTGAACAATAGGTTCCCTGAGGGATTATGCGCTTGGGATGTCATTAAAGTCGAGTCAAATATAAGAAGTCGTGCTGCTAAAGCACGGACTTATTTATTTCGAACAGAATTGATTGAAGAATGGTCTAGTGGCATTGATGATGAATTATTTCTTAATGCTTGTAAGATAATGATTGGGACTCATGATTTCACAAATTTCTGCAAGTTAGAAGAAGATAAAAACCCTATTCGAACTATAGACATGTGCGAGCCATGGTATTCCTCTGATGGCCGTATTATAGGAATATTGATCTGTTCAGAGGCATTTCTTTGGAATCAAGTAAGAAGAATAGCAGCAGCGATTACAGGAGTTGCAGTAGGTCGTATTAAATTCACATCACTTGAATCCGCCTTAAACAAACCAGAAATTCCATTAGATTTAGGGAGAGCACAATCGAACGGGCTTATTTTATGGTCTATCGAGCATCAGTTTTCTCAAGGGATGGGGCTACATTGTAATCCTGATACAATTGGTTTTTCTATAGCCCCTAAAAAGAAATATCGATTTAAGAGATGGTTATCCATGGCTAAATTAGAAATGGGATTATTATTAGAAAGAGATTGGGAAGATTCGCTCAATTCAATCTAATCTCTAATTTCTCTCCATCTTCACATGGTAAAGATTCTCTCAGAAATGAACCTGAAATAACTTCTGCGGTTTCCGTGTGTCTTGTTAAATCAGGGATTAATATCGCACAAGCAATCCAATACTTCCCATCTGCTGATATTTTTGCAGGGAATGCAGTAGCCCCTCCGAATGATTTCCCATCTCTTTCGAATCCCTTTATCCTGAATTTCTCAGTATGCTGTGAAAATTCACCTTCTTCTAATCCAGATAATATTCTTAAATTTCTGTAATTTGCCAAACTAGATTTATCCATATCTAGGTTAAGAGTGCCCGGCCAAGCACTGACTTTCAACACCTGTTTAAATTGCTCTTGATAATGCGGTTGAGCCATAAAAACATGAGCTCTGCCAAGACCACTTGATACTTTGCCGTAGAGGTCCATATTCGTCCGTCTTCTATTCTGTTCAAGAGGATTACCGCTCACAATTTTCTATATTGATAGAGTATCATTCCTTTCACATATACTCCAACCATATGATTCAACTAATTTTCTTTCTTCTGAATCATGATCATTTACTGGATTTGAATGGTTCAAATGTATAAATGAGATATCAGGGTCGTTTGTTTTTTTCGTGCCCAAATAATGAATACTGTCTTCTATAGTTGGATGCGGTATTTTTGATAAGTCTCTACCCGGCAGTTCATTTAAATTCCAAAAAGTCCCATCAACCAATGCAATATCAATTCTTAATGAAGTCAATAATTCTCTAATACTTCTCACAGAAAAGGAATCTAATGTATCGCTCCATGAATCTTGATCAGGCATGAATAAGAGATTTTTTTTCGGTCCTTTAATTAAAATGGCGGATGTATCTCCTAATTCGCTTCGATGAGGTATTGAAATAAACTCTAATGTAAACCCACAATCATTCGTCGGTTGAAAATGATTTCTAGACAATAATCTAATATTTCCTTCTTCAATCATTAATCTTATGTCATTTCTTTTTTGAATAGAATCATTATTCATTTGACTCAAATAAATTGGTAACTCCTTTAGTCCCATTACTGGTTTTCCAAATTGACCAATTCCTTCAATATGGCCGAGATGTAGGTGAGTAATTGTTACAGAATCAGGGATGAATATTTTTTGTTCTATATTATTTCCACTCCATAATCTCAATTGTTCAGATAAATTTTTCGTGACCTCTATTAGATGTTTTGACCCATCAAGTCCTTCTACGCCAATCGATACAGGATATCTCTTAAGTTCAGGATTGTCATGAGCATTCGAGCATCTTTCGCATGAACATCCTGCCTGTGGAATGCCCGCATCTTGTGCGGTGCCGAGTATTGTTACGATTACTCGTGGTTCCATTACAAGTGTCGTAAAGGCATGTATCTTTAACTCGTATGTATCTTTTCTGAATATCGTCTAATCGAAGCACCAATGTACTGAGGGGCTCTGTGAGGGTTATGGTTGCCGATACATCGTGGATGTCGAAGCGTTTCGACGAACTCCAAAATCAGGGTCTAGATTGGAATCCCCCTACTCTCCAAACGGCTAATGATGCCAAGTGTACTATTGATGGCAAGGAGACCGTAATGCTTTCAGCGAATAATTATTTGAATCTGACTAATCATCCAAAAGTCATTGCTGCTATGATTTCTGCAACTAAGAAATATGGTACTGGAAGCGGTTCAGTTAGAGCGATAGCTGGAACAATGGATATTCATCTTCAAGCCGAAAAAAAAGTGGCTGAATTTAAGAAGGTAGAGTCTTCATTAATTTACTCTGCTGGTTATACAGTAAATGTGGGTCTAATACCTACATTGGTCCGAGGTCCACAAGATATTATCATTAGTGATGAATTAAATCATGGTTCAATAATAGACGGAGTGAGATTAACCAAGGCACGTCGTGGCGTATATGCTCACAATGATATGTCCGAATTAGAAGCAGTATTAATGCAAAATTCTGATGCTGAGAGAAAATTGATAATTACTGATGGTGTATTTTCAATGGATGGAGATATAGCCCCGCTAGATGAGATTACAAAATTAGCAGAAGAATATGATTCCATGGTTTATGTTGATGACTGTCATGGTGAAGGCGTTCTTGGGAACAAAGGAGCCGGTATAGTCGATCATTTTAATTTACAAGGAAAAGTTCATTTTGAAACAGGTTCTTTTTCCAAAGCATTAGGTGTCCAAGGGGGAATTCTAGCCGGAACTGAAGAAGTTAGAAATCATGCATTAAATCATTCTCGATCTTGGCTTTTATCTGGGAGTCAACCACCTGGGGTTGCAGCCGCTCAAAAAGCAGCAGTAGAGGTATTAATGAGTGAGCCAGAGCACCATTCTAGGCTTTGGGAAAATACTAATTATTTCCGTAAAGAATTGCAATCTCTTGGTTTTGATACAGGAGTTTCTGAAACTCCAATAATTCCAATAATGTGTGGTGAATCTTTAGTTGCTAAACAATTATCTAACGAGCTCAGTAAAGAGAATGTGATGGCAGGTGCAATTGTATTTCCAATGGTCTCTCGAGATAAAGCGAGAGTGCGTACTCAAATGTCTGCGGCTTTAACAAGAGATGATTTAGATAATGTTCTATATTTGTTAGAAAAAATCGGTCCCCGGATTAATCTAATTTGAAGTGATATTATGGTTAAATCATCAACACTAGATTCTGAAATTATTAAATCAATGATGAATAGAATAAATTCAGTTCCCATTACTGATACTTTGAAAATGCAAATATTAAGACTTGATAAGGGGGAATGTGAAGCATTTATTTCTAGAGAGAAAAAATGGGATGGGATATATGAGACATTCCATGGTGGCATCCTTGCAACAATTGCTGATAGCATAACATGCTGGGCAATTCTTACTGAAATTAGTCCGGATTCCAATGTTGCAACAACTGATTTTAATATACGTTTTTTACGTCCATGTAAGACTGATGTAAAATGCCTAGCTAGGACAATCAAAGTAGGTCGTACTATGAGTCTTGCAGAAGCAGAACTCTTCGATACAAACGATAAATTAGTTGCAGTAGCACAAGTAAACTATATCATTTTATAATAATCAATCTAATTCTTCGATTGCATTTTCGATCTCAATGTTATTCTTCTCAACAATCTCATCTTTTTCATTATCTGGATAAATCGTCATAGACATTCCTTCAAAAGGATCTAAATCTCTATCAATTCTTTCTAGAATCCTCCATCTTGGAGCGTAAGATAATTGGATATATAGCGGTCCTGGTAGAATAATTAATGAATATCCTATCCATTCTATGGAATCGGGTGTTGAAAAAGAAATTGCAATTGTAGTTATCAAAAATCCAATAAATGGGAGTGGATAAATATATCTTCTTCTTTTTTCCAACCTAACGGGGGGTCTCTTGAAAATTGATGACATCACGCTAGAAGAACCGCCTAAAAAACCACATATAAATATGATAATCAGACTTTCATTAAGCCAAATTTCAATAATATAATCCAACTCTCTAGAATTTATATAACCATCATACACCGTTGGTAGTATCAGGGTCAAATTTATCATCAGAGCGTAAATAATACCGATGAATACTGGATGTGAAAAGGATAACGGATATCCTAAAAAAAGTCGACTAATCGACCCTCCCTCTAGCATGATTCGATGCTCTTCATCGAATTCGTCTAGACGCTCACGCCACCTTGACATATTTCTCAGGCCCAAGTGATGGCTCTTTCACTATTGCGGAATATAAATGTGTAATTATGTTGTTTTAAACTAATAATTCGATATTTATATTTCTAATCGTAATATAGGAGATATTATCACTTGTTCACATGGGGAGTCGACTTTGTGATGCTATATGAGTAGTGAAGATGTATTGTTTACGATTACTAGTAGAAATTTAGATTCAGGTTTACGAGGAGTTCCTGTAGGTACATGTCAAACATCTTTTGTTGATCCTCTTGAAGGTGTCCACTATGTTGGTTACCCTGTTGAAGATCTAGTAAATATGGAGGAGGAAGATGTAATATTTTTATTGATGCACAAACGTCTTCCTACCGAAGAAGAAGCTCAAGAATTTCATGCTGAATTGACACAGAGAGGAGAAAATATACCTACTGGTGCTCTCCGAGTTTTAGAGTCACTAACTCCAGGGAGCGGGCATCCAATGGACTGGCTTTCTATTGGTATAATGGCTCTTGGTGCTGCTGAGAATACTGGCGACACAAGAGCTGATGCAATGAATTTGATTGCTAGAATGCCTGAACTAATGGCTAGAATTTTTAGATTAAGAGGTGGTGAAAAAGAGAAGTTACAACCACGTAGACCTGGTCTCGGATTGGTGGAAAATTTCGTACACATGATGGGATATGAAGGTCAGAAAGCCAGAGATATAGAGAGAGTTTTACGCTTTTTCTTCATTCTTCATATGGATCATGGAGGAGGAAACTTATCCACTTTTTCCGGTAAAGCCGTAGCATCAGGTTGGGCATCAATTTACCCATCTATTTCTAGTGCAATGAATGCACTTTCAGGTCCACTTCATGGTAGGGCAAACCAAGCATGCCTTGAGTTTGTACAAAGGATAGGAACTTCAGACCATCAAGAAATCGAGGATTTTGTTCGTACAGAATTAGAAAACAGACGCCCAATATACGGATTTGGACATGGTGTTCTGAGGGCAGAAGATCCTCGTGCACGCTTACTGATTGAGCTTGGAGAGGAAATTTGTCCAGATGATGATAATTTCAAAATTGTCAGAGCATTACGAGAGGTAGTCCCTCCAATACTTAGTGAAATACCTAAGATAAGCAATCCATATCCAAATGTAGATATCGCCAGTGGTAGTCTTCTTCATTCTGTTGGATTTAGAATGCCAGAGTACTATACTACTTTCTTTGGATGGGCGCGTGTCGCCGGAATTAGTGCGCAAATATTAGATGAAAGAAATGCTAGAGATGGTAGAGGAACTCCAATTTATAGGCCTAAATATATCCCTAAAAATCAACCTCTGAGAAGATTAGAGTAATCAAGAACCACCTCTGTGTGATTTCCCAGTGCCTCTATGCCCAATTATTCTAGAAACTTCCCAAGGAAGACTTGATTCAGCAGTTTCACTTAACAGTGTGCCTATCTCTCTTTCCCATAACCATTTTTTCTTCCATTTTTCAATAAATGTCCTTCTTTCACTATCAGATAGTTCATGCCACGGGGAAATTTCCTTCTGTAATTCAGAAATTTTTGAGGCATGTTCCTTCATAGGTGTTTCATCTAATTCTTTTCTCATTTCATCTGTCAAAGGTTGAGTTGCAGGTTTTATCCAACGCGCATGACCTGAATCTAAAGTAACTGAATTAGGTGATAAATCATCAGTAAGACCTGTTAACCCTGCATCTAGTAACAATCTTTCTGAATCTGATTTTGAGGGCCAGACATAAACGGGATAACCTCTTCTATATCTTGTCAACCTCTCTAATTTTTTACCTTCCAAGCCTACTGTCCAGCCGAGATTGATGTTACTCTCGATACCTTTCAAGTATTGGAGTGAACAAGGCAGCATAGGAGAGCCTTCTTTTCTCTGTTTATCCATTAATTTAGGTAAGGAATTTGCTAAGAAGGAAGGTGTTGCTATAATTCTTTGAGTCGTCCAATTGCCCCATGACCTAATATTAGGTCGTAATCTACTAAATTCAAGATTATTTTTAATTTTCTTAGAAGCAGAAATAATCTTTGGATCAAATGAATAAATTACAGTACTACTACTGCTTCTTTCTATTGGTTGTAATAACTCATCTAATTTTTGAATCATCTTAATCATATGTTGTTCTTTTTCTCTACCATCGAACCATCCACCTGCCTTACCACTAGATGGGTGTGGTGTTTTGAACTCTATACAAGTAAATGCCCCTTCTTCTGTCCAACGACGAATAAAATCTTTATTTTCTAATAATTTATCCATGGTCTCTACATATTCAGGTAAATCATTAATTGTTAGGCACTCCGGATATTCTCCAAACTCTGTTTTTGAATCATGATGTAGGACTAGCATATCGTCCTCTGTCAATCGTAAATCTAGTTCAACTCCATCCGACTGTTCCATACCATAAACTAATGCTTCGACAGTATTTTCTCTTGGGCGGACCCAATCTAGAGTTTCCTCCATACATTAACGGCCGTGCTTCTAATAATTAATTAAGCGTTTTTTTTAGATTCATCCGCCCCAATGCTAAAGTG
>Ga0213869_10000550_pt1 | contig 30270 bp, 24 predicted proteins | sample PICome_10_FD_160083 | JGI IMG/M metagenome (GOLD analysis project Ga0213869, IMG submission 160083) | Coastal seawater microbial communities near Pivers Island, North Carolina, United States - PICO132 | ecosystem: Environmental > Aquatic > Marine > Coastal | place: USA: North Carolina...
AGTCCTTTGCGGCTATGCTCATCTCGAGCAATGCCAGTCCATGCCATTGATCACTCCATTTCTCGCAAGGACGGCGTGAATCATAACATGCTGGTATTGCTCAACAACTTTTGGATCGGGCTCTAAGGTCAGGTGCCCGGCTTGAGCACGACCTTCGTCCAGCCTGCATCGCGCTCGTCGAAATGCTTGTAGGCGTCTGGTGCCTGATCGAGCGGCAGTCGGTGCGAGATGATTTGGGCAGGATTGGCCCGGCCTTGCTCGATAAGCTTCATCAGTCTCCGGTTGTAGTGCTTTACATTGCACTGGCCGGTGCCGATCTTCTGGCCCTTGAACCAGAAGTTGCCGAAGTCGAACGCCATCTTGCCTTCCTTCTGGAGATCGTCGGGCGCGTTCGGGTCCTCCGGAATGAACACGCCGACGACGCCGATTCCGCCGGTGGCCTTCGTGCTTTTGACGAGGCAGTTCATCGTGTAATTGCTGCGCTCCTTGCCGTGGCGATCGCAACACTGATACCCGACCGCCTCGACCCCCCGGTCGGTCCCGAGGCCGCCAGTCGCGTCAAGGATCTGCTGGGCGGGATCGCCCTTGCGCATATCGATCGGAATAGCGCCCATCGCCTCGGCCAGTTTCAGACGGTCATCGTGAGAATCGACGACAAAGATCTGAGAGGCGCCGCGGATTTCGGCCGAGTGCGCGGCCATTAGACCGACCGGACCGGCGCCGTAGATCGCAATGCTTTCGCCAGGCAGGAAACCCGACAGTTCGACGCCATGCCAACCGGTGGGGAAGATGTCGGAGAGCATGACATAGTCATCCTCCTTATCCTCAGCGCCCTCAGGCAGCTTCAGACAATTGAAGTCCGCATAAGGAACACGCATCAACTCGGCCTGACCACCTTGCCACGGACCCATCTCGGCAAAGCCGTACGCTGCGCCGGCGGTTCCAGGGTTGGTCGTGAGGCAGAATCCCGTCAAACCGCGTTCGCAATTTTCGCAGAAACCGCAACCGACGTTGAACGGCATGCACACGCGATCGCCCTTCTTGATACGATCTACGGCAGCGCCAACTTCGATGACCTCGCCAAGGTTTTCGTGACCGAAGACCCGGCCCTTTTCGAAGCTGGTACGGCCCTCATACATGTGAAGGTCCGACCCGCAGATATTGGTCGTGGTCAGCCGGATGATAACATCGGTCTGCTTTTCAATCTTGGGATCATCGATGGTACTGACAGAAACATCTTTGGGCCCGTTGTACACGACAGCTTTCACGGATCCTTTCCTTTCGCAGCTCTTCTCAACGCGTCATCAAATCGAGGCCTTGCTGATGATCCGGTCCATCGCAGCGGCGGAGGACATCGCACCCTTCCAAGTCATCTCAGTTTCCTGAACCTTGTGCTACCTGAGAGGTTCCTTCCCGTGGGCTATCCTGGGATCGATTCACGGCGGTTTTCTGAATAACTGGGCCAGAATGGCCGAATAACGCTCTAAACGGAGGCGACCCGCGCCGCGCGAGAGGCGCGCCCGCCGCCGTCGACTGAACCGCCTTCGACTAAGCGGGCACCGCCGCGCCCGGCACCGCGCTCCAAGGCTCAGCCGCGCGCGAACGCCTGCGCCGCCGCCTCGGCCACGCCCTGGTCTTGCTTGCCGGTGCCGCCCGACACGCGTACCGCGCCGATCACCGTCTCGCCCTCCTTTATCGGCACGCCCCCGGCGAAGATCATCACCTTGCCGTCGTTGGAGGCATGGATGCCGTAGAAGTCGGCGCCCGGCTGGGCGAGGTTCGCCAGCGCCTTGGTCTCGACGTCGAACGCGCGCGCCGTCCACGCCTTGCCGATCGCGATGTCGACGCTGCCGCGCCACGCATCGTCCATCCGCGCGAACGCTAGGAGGCAGCCGCCCGCGTCCACCACCGCGATGTTCATCGGGTTGCCGATCCGCTCGGCCTCCGCGATCCCCGCATCGATGATCGTCCGCGCGTCGTTCAGGTCGAGCGTCTGGGTGGTGCGCATGGAGTATCTCCGTGGCCGGTTCGGGGAAAGCCGCTCAACGCACGCCGCCGCGCCCGGGCCCCCCACGCGGGCGATGAGAGCGACGCGCTAGGGTGCCGACCGCTCGGCTATTTCGCGGCCAGCAGGGTGAACTTGTGAATCTGCGGCGGTTCAGAAAACAGTTCTTCTGCCTTGTCCATCAGTGCGGCGGCAACCTTGCCGTCGAGATGGGCCTGCCGATCCTCCTCTGTGTCGAACGTATCGAAGATCGCGTACGCACCGGAACCTTCCTCGATCGCATACCAGGTCAGAGTGCCCGGCTCAGCTTGAACGAGCGGCAATGCCGAGGTCAGGAAATCGGCGACATCGCGCTCTTTTCCGGGCTTGGCCTTCAGTGGTACATACAGGGCAAGTTTGGGCATAATTGACTCCTCAAGTGAAACGGACAGATATCAGTCAGCAAAGTAACGGACGCGCGGACCGGGACGTTCCCCATTGGACGGAGCACACGCGGCCCCGCCTCCTCGTCGAAATCAGAACTCCTGTGCGGTCGGTCGGATGACGATCGCGTTGATGTCGACGTCATCAGGCTGTTCGACAGCGAACGCGATAGCACGCGCCACCGATGCCGTCGGGATGGCCTGCTTGTAGAAGTCCAGCACCGTCTCGGCAGCCGTGCCGGATGTCGTGAACTTCAGATCGCTTTCGACAGCTCCAGGCTCGATTGACGTGACCCGGACCTTTTCCCCCACCTCGTGGCGCAAGCCCTCGCTGATCGCGCTGACGGCGAACTTGGTGCCGGAGTAGACCGTGCCGCCCGGTGCGAAGACCTTGATGCCCGCAACCGAGCTCAAGTTGATGATGTGACCGCTGCCCTGCTCGAGAAAACCGGGAAGGGCCGCCGCGATGCCGTAAAGCGTACCCTTCAGATTGACGTCGATCATCTGGTCCCACTCGTCAGTGTTGACCTCGGCCATCGGACGGATCGGCATCAGCCCGGCATTGTTGATCAGCACGTCGAGGCGGCCGAAGTCGGCAATGATTGCGGCAACGACGGACTGGACCGCCGATTTGTCGGTCACGTCCAGCGCGTAGCTACGTGCCGTGCCGCCAGTTGCGGCGATGTCCGCGACGACCTCGTCGAGCTTGTCCTTGCGCCGCGCGGCGATGGCCACCTTGGCGCCCCGTTCCGCGAGAAGACGCGCGGTTTCCGCGCCGATGCCGCTGCTGCCGCCGGTAATGAGAACGACCTTGCCTTCGATACCCTTTGTCATGTCTGTATTCCTTCAAGTCAGTTGTTGATTTTTCGCCGGATCGCGGCCCGCGCGAGCCTGCCCGGGCTGATGGGGTCACCGCGAGCGCAAGAGGACGGGCCTGGCGCCCACCCGGATGCGGAGCAGCTCGTAAGGCTTGCGGCGCAAATCCCGCCCGCCGTGGAAGCCGGGTTGGCGGTGGAGCTGGTTGGCGGTGAAGTAGAGATAGCCGCCGGTGCCGATCGACAGTGTGTCGGGCCAGCTGATGCGGGGGTCGCTCACCACCGTCGTCCAGCGGCCCTGGTCGAGCACGCGGATCGCGTTGTTCTCGTAATCGCCGGCGAACACGCGGCCCCGGTCGTCTTCGGCAATCCCGTCCGAGGCGCCTTTGCGCCCCAGGCTGCGGACCGCGCGGCCCAACTCCTCCTCGGACACCGCGGGATCGCGCAGCATCGCCGTGGGCACCGCGTGCAGCGTGCGGCCCGACAGTGGACCGTAATACAGCAGGCTGCCGTCGGCGCTGAGCGCAATCGCGTCGCTTGCGATCGCGACCGGCGTCGCGGGGCCGTCGGCCGGGCGGTTCATGAGCACCGCGCCGTCGACAACCGGGGTGAAGCCGGGCTCCGGGTTGGTCGTCGCATGGTTCGACAGGCGCCGGATCGCACGCCCGCTGGCGATATCGACGACGATGATGCCGCCGACACCAGCGTTGCTGCTGTCGGTGATGTAGGCGACGCCTTCGGCGCCCTGACGCAGATCGAAGCGCACGTCGTTGAGGTAGGTCGTGGGCAGCACCACGCTGGGCGGCAGGACGATCGTCTTCACCACCCGGTCGGTCGCAAGATCGATCGCCACCAGTTTTGCACCGCCGGCCTGCGGCTGAGAGAAATTGGGAGCAGCCGTGTCGAGCACCCACAAGCGATTGGCGCCGTCAGCCACCACGCTCTGCACCGAGATGAAATGCCCCGCCGGGTCGGCCGGATCGGGCCGGTTGGTCGCGGCATCGGGATAAGGCACCGCCTTGCCGTCGACCAGTTCGGCAACCGTGAACGGCGCGTTGTCGCCCCATTGCGGAAAGTTGACGAAGATGCGCCCGTTGGGGGCGATGGTCACGCCCGTCGGCATCGCGCCATCGAAGGTCGCGACCTGTTCGATTTGCGGCGCGGATGCACCGTCGCGAGTGGTCGCGCAGGCGGTAAGCGAGAGGGCAGCGCCCGCGGCAAGAAGCAGTTTGACGGAGATTTTCATGGCGTCATTTCCTTGAGAATGCGGCCCACTTCGTGAGGCTCGGACCGGAAATATTGCGGGGGCGCCTTGACCGATGCACCAAGCGCGGCGGCGGCGTGCCAGGCCCAACGCGGATCCCACAGCGCAGCGCGGGCAATCGCTATGGCGTCGGCATGCCCGTCTTCTAGGATGCGCTCCGCCTGGTGCGGATCGGTGATCAAGCCGACAGCGATTACAGGCATAGCGACCGCGTCCTTGACCGTGCGGGCCAGCGGCACCTGATAGCCGGGGCCGACCGGGATCTGCTGGCGCGGGTCGAGCCCGCCGCCGGAGACGTGGATCGCCGCGCAACCGCGCCGCTCCAGTTCCTGCGCAAACCTTGCGGTTTCTTCCGCTGTCCAGCCGCCTTCAACCCAGTCAGTCCCGGAAACGCGAACGGTCACCGGGCGGTCGGCCGGAAGCGATTCGCGCACGGCATCGAACACTTCCAGCGGGAACCGCATCCGGTTGTCGAGGCTGCCGCCGTATTCGTCGCCGCGCCGGTTGGAGATCGGCGAAAGAAACTCGTGAAGCAGATAGCCATGCGCGGCGTGGATCTGGACGGCTTCGATGCCGAGCCTGCCGGCGCGCCGGGCGGCATCCGCGAACGCCTCCCGGATGCGGGCAAGCCCTGACTTGTCCAGTTCGACAGGGGGATGGTCGTCCGGAGCGAAGGGAATGGCGCTGGGTGCCACGGTCTGCCAGCCATTCTCCGTATCGGGGGGAAGCTGCGCTCCGCCGTGCCACGGCTTGGCGCTGCTCGCCTTGCGGCCGGCATGGGCCAGCTGGATGACGAGCGGCATGTCCGACCACTGACGGACGCTTTCTAGCACGCTTCGCATCGCCGCTTCGGTACGGTCATCGTACAGGCCGACGTCACCGTAGGTGATGCGACCTTCGGGGCTGACAGCGGTCGCCTCTATCGTCAGCGCGCCCGCGCCCGACAGCGCCAACTGGCCGAGATGCATCCGGTGCCAATCGGTCATCGCGCCGTCCTCGGCAGAATACTGGCACATCGGCGCGATAACGATGCGGTTGGCAAGCCGCAGCCCCGCGACCTCGAGCGGTTCGAACAGGCGCGCCATCACCATGCGCCCGTGTTGGGCATGGAGGCCCAGGGTTCGGCCGGGGCCATGTGTTCGCCTTTTTGGAGCAGTTCGATCGAGATCCCGTCCGGCGAGCGGACGAACGCCATGTATCCGTCGCGCGGGGGGCGATTGATCGTCACGCCGCCCGCTTGCAGCCGCGCGCACGTCTCGTAGATGTCGTCGACCCCGTAGGCGAGATGGCCGAAGTTTCTGCCCCCCGTGTAAGTCTCGGCAGCGCTGCCGTCCTCGGGCGGCCAGTTGTACGTCAGTTCGACCTCGGCATCGCCCTGCTCGCCGTCGCCGCGGAAATCCTCGTCGGCGGCAAGGTAGATCAGCGTGTAACGCCCGGCCTGGTTCTCCATGCGCCGGGTCTCCTTGAGACTCAGCAGCGTGAAGAACCGGATCGCTGCCTCGGGATCGGCGACGCGCAGCATGGTGTGGAGATAGCGCATGATCAGGCGACCTTGTCCTTGAGGGCTTCCATCACGAGCTCTGCGGTGAGGGTAGCGCTGGCGGGGTTCTGGCCGGTCACCAGATTGCCGTCGCGCAGGGCGAAGGGGGCAAAATCGGGGCCGCCCTCGTGCTTGCCGCCGAGTTCCTTGAGACGCGTTTCGAGGAGGAACGGAACCGCCTGATCGAGACCGACCGCGCGTTCCTCGCTGTCCGTGAAGCCCGCGACACGGCGGCCGGCGACGAAGGGCGTGCCATCGGCCTTCTTCGCCGAGACCAGCCCTGCCGGTCCATGGCAGACGGCGGCGACGATCTTGCCTTCGCGGTCGAAGCGTTCGACCAGGCGGGCCAGTTCGTCACTGACGGGGTAATCGAACATGGTGCCGTGGCCGCCCGGCAGGAACAGCGCGTCGTAGCCGGCGGGATCGATGCTTGTGAATACAAGGGTGCTGGCAACCTCGGCCTTCAGGGCCTCGTCCTTCAGATAGCGCTCGACCGAAGCGTCGTTCTCGCCGTCGGCGTTGACGCTACGCTGGTCGACGGGGATGGCGCCACCCTTGATCGAGGCCAGCGTAACCTCGGCGCCCGCATCGCGGAACGCATAGTACGGGGTGGTAAGTTCCTCGAGCCAGACGCCCGTCGGTTCGGTGCCGGGAGTCATGCGGTCGGCGGAGGTGGCCACCATGAGAATGCGGGTCATCGTCAGTTGTCCTTTTCTAGTGATGTCGGGAACACGAGCAAACGCACCCGCCGGCGCCGCGCCCGCCACCAGGACAGCGGTGAGGGCTTGGAGCAATTGGCGGCGATTTTGCTTCGATCGTTCCTTTCGGCGGCTTAGATACGCAGGGAACGGCATCATGAAATCCAGCGAGAATGGCGGACGGCCATAAATCCGGTTATGGAACCGGAATGTCCCTCCTGCAGTTGCGCACCTTCGTCGAAGTCTACCGCCGTCGTTCACTGAGCGAGGCGGCCCGGGCAATCGGCATCACCCAACCGGCTGCGTCGCAGCACATCGCATCGCTCGAGGCGCAATTGGGCCGTCCCTTGTTCGATCGCCATTCGCGGGGTGTTCGACCAACAGCGATTGCCGACGATCTCGCGGCTTCGATCGGAAGCAGCCTCGACACGGCGGAATCGGCACTGGCCAGCGCGCGGGCACGATCGTCGCGCATCTCGGGCACGGTCCACATCGCCGCGCCGTCGGACCTACTGGGAGAGATGATCGCGCCCCGACTGGCGCCGCTGCTGGATGCGGGGCTAGACCTGCGCCTGCATATCGGCGGGCGCGAGGCGCTCTATGCCTTGCTGCTCGAAGACAAGGTGCACCTAGCCGTCACCGCCTCGCAGCCCGAAGATCCGCGGTTGGCCTTTCATGCGCTGGGCGAAGAGCACCTGCGCGCCGTAGCCTCGCCCGCCGTGGCCATGCGGATTGCCGAATTGCCGCTTGCCGACGGGCTCAACCGGACGGCCCACCTCGCCTACGACCTCGACCGACCGCTGCTGCGTACCTGGCTCCATGCAAACCAGATCGAGCTGACGAGCCAGCCCGCGTTGACCGCGCCCGATCTGAGGGTGCTACGGTCGGGATTGTGCGCGGGTCTCGGCTGGACGGTGATGCCCGGCTATCTCACCCGCAGCGAACGCGCTGCCTGCACGCTGATCGAGATACCTGCCCCGGTCACGGTGCCGCGCAACGCTTACTACCTCGTCTGGGCACGCTCATCGCTGCGACACCCGCGCGTGGCCATGGCTCGGGACGCCCTGATTGCTGCACTCCGAAAATAATGGTGGCCACGCCTGTTGGGCCGTGAGCGCAATGTCGGGTCTGAACCAGTTGAGCGCTGGCGAAACGAATGGCGGCTTTCGGGATCGTCGGCTACAAGGCCGAACGTCCGAATTTAGGGCCCATTGCTGCCAGACGGTTTCACGGCGACCGAGCGGCAGGTTTTGGCAGAAGCTGTCGTTGAAAGCGCGACCGGCGAACGACGCATCTTGTGAAGGGTTTCGGGCGCTTGCGTACGAAAGCCTCCAGTGCAGGAACCCGCGGGCCCCACGCGCTGGTCTATGGGTAAAGCGGCTTTGGGGTGGTTCGGACGGGTAAGCGACGCTGATCCGCAAGTGTCGGTTCTGGCCGGATCAACGTGACTTTGTGCGGCGTCAGAGTGCGGACGGTGGTGGTTTTGCTGGTCGGTGTGCCCTGCGCTGGGCTCGATTCCGGAATGGGCATGCACTGGGTCATCGGCCAGGACGCCATGGGCGCGACCGTCGTGCAGCCTGAGCCATGCCGGATCATGGCGCATTCCCCCGGATTGGCGATGCCGATGATGGCGGCGCGCGGGGCTGGCACCAGCGGGCGAAGGCCTCGATGATGGTCATGTGCCCGCCGCAACATGGGCATGGCGGGCGATGGTCGGGAGGTTCGTCGGGTTCGGGCTCCTCGACCGGTACAGTAACGCCCAGCAGTCTGCGGGCCAGTGCCATGGTATCCTTGTGGGTCGAACTGGCGAGCAGGCCGTAATGCCGGATGCGGTGGAAGCCGCGCGGCAGAACGTGGATCAGGAAGCGGCGGATGAACTCGTCCGTCGCCAGCGTCATGACCTGCTGGCGTTCAGCAGCAGGGCGGCGATAGTCCTTGTAGCGGAACGTCACACCGGTCTCGTCGAAGGTGATGAGCCGTCGGTTCGAGATGGCAACCCGGTGCGTGTAGCGCGAGAGATAGGCCAGCACCGCCTGCGGCCCGGCAAAGGGTGGCTTGGCATAGACCACCCAGCGCTTCTTCCGGATCGGCGAGAGATGCTGCAGGAACGCCTTGCGGGCGGCAAGATGAGCCTGAGCGCCGAAGAAGCCCAGCTTGCCGGCGTCAAACAGCGCCAGCAGACGGGTGACGAACAGACGGCGGAACAAGGCGCCCAGCACGCGCACCGGCAGCAGGAATGCGGGGCGCGACGAGATCCAGCGCGTGCCGTCGCGCGCGATGCCACCGCCAGGCACGATCATGTGCACGTGCGGATGGTGGGTCAGTGCCGATCCCCATGTGTGCAGCACGGCGGTGATGCCGATCCGCGCGCAAAGGTGCTTGGGATCGGCGGCGATGATCAGCATCGTGTCCGCGGCTGCGCGGAACAGCAGGTCATAGACCACCGCCTTGTTCTGGAAGGCGATGTCTGCGACCTCGTTAGGCAGGGTGAACACGACGTGAAAGTAGCCAACCGGCAACAGGTCAGCCTCGCGCGCGGCCAGCCAGGTGCGCGCGGCGGCGCCTTGGCACTTGGGGCAGTGCCGGTTGCGGCACGAGTTATAGGCGACCCGCCAGTGCCCGCAGTCGTCGCAGGCCTCGACGTGACCGCCCAGCGCGGCGGTGCGGCAGTTCTCGATGGCCGTCATGACCTTGAGCTGGCCGAGGCTGAGATGCCCGGCATGGGCCGCGCGATAGGCCGGCCCGCTGCTCCGGAAGATATCAGCGACCTCGAGTGAGGTGCGCACCGGCTCAACCGGGAGGTGCCCTGCCTTCCATCACGGCCACGATCTGGTCGAGCGGGCTGGCCACTGCCCGCATCGTCTTGCTCGAGACCTGGGTATAGATGCCGGTCGTGTTGATGTTCACGTGTCCCAGCAGCACCTGGATGACCCGGATATCGACGCCTTGCTCGAGCAGGTGAGTGGCGAACGAGTGGCGCAGTGTATGTGGGCTTACCCGCTTGTGGATCTCGGCGCGCTCGGCCGCTTCCTGCACGACGCGGTGCAACTGGCGAGCCGAGACCGGATCCGTGCCACTGCGGCCGGGGAACAGCCAGCCATGAGGTAGCATCACTCCGCGCCGCTTGCCTTCGCGCCACCATTGACGGAGCAAGTCCAGCAGATGGGGTGAAAGCATGGCGTTGCGGTCCTTGCGTCCCTTGCCCTGCTCGACGCGGATCATCATCCGGGTGCTGTCTATGTCATCGACCTTGAGGTGGGCAACCTCCGAAACCCGCAGGCCCGCGCCATAGGCCACGCTGAGGGCCGCCTTGTACTTGATGCCTGGCGCAGCCTCGAGCAGCCGCGCTGTCTCCTCGACGCTCAAGACCACACGCAGCTTGGGTGTGAAGCGAACGACGACCAGCGCTAGGGCCATCTCCGGCCGCCTGAGGGTTATCCCGAAGAAGAACCGCAGTGCCGATACCGCGCCATTGATCGTGGCTGGACCAACGGCGCGCTCGTGCTGGTCAACCTGATAACGCCGCAGGTCTTCCACCGTGGCCGTGTCCGGGGGGCGGCCGAGAAACGCGGCGAAGTTCCGGACATGTCGGATATAGTCATTCTGCGTGTGCGCCCCGAAGCCACGCATCGTCATGTCCTGCAGCATCCGCTCACGCAGCGAATGGGTCGGGGCAGCAGTCGTGATAGCATCCATGGTAAGTTCCTCTCCGTTGAAGGAACTCCACCGTCGGCGGGTGCCGCCGCACCGCCGAAAGCCTCACAAATACTACGCTACGTCACCCCAAGCGACCCTCCCGCGGAGCGGGTTCGTGCTTTGGGACTTACCTGCCGTTGGAAATCGGAGCAACGAACGACCGCTTTTCGCATAAGCGGACGTCTCACGTTCGTTGATGCCTTTGCTTCGAGTCGGTAGGTAAAATCCAGACTGGCCAGCATCAGCGACGCGTGCCAGCCTGGAAACAGTCGTCCTCAGAACCAGGATCGGATTCCGATCAGGAAATTCCATCCTCCTGCCTTCTCGTCCCGTGCACGCCGAAAATCTGCCGTGTCGCCAAAAGCGCGCTCATATCGGACGCCGACATAGGGCGCGAACTCGGGTACGAACTGGTAGCGCAGCCGTAGTCCCAGTTCGGCGGTGGAGAGGCCGGAGCCTATGCCAAGCTCAGGAACATCCTGCGCCGAAAAGTTGAGCTCAGCCGCAGGTTGAAGGATCAGCTTCTGGGTCAGACGCTGATCATATTCCGCTTCGATCCGCGCGGTGAAATCGCCTTTGTCCGACAGGAACAACGCCCCACCCATTTCGAACCAATAAGGGGCAAGGCCCTGGACGCCGACAACGGCGTAAGTCCGATCGGGCCCCGCGCCAAAATCCTGACGGATACCGGCCTGAAGATTCCACCACGGGTCGAGCGCACGGCTCCAGAGCGCCTGAACCTCGGCGTGTTCCGGACTCTCGCCAAAGCTGCTTTCTCCTTCGGTCTTGAACCACAGCCGGTCGATATCGCCACCGTACCAACCCTGGGCCTCCCACGCATAACCGTCCTTGCCCTTGCCCATGACCGCTTCCAGCTGATCGATCAGGATCATACCGCTTTTGATATCTCCATGCTCCTTGCGGACGGTTTCGCGTGCCGGGGCCATTGCTTGCGCGCCGAAAATGGCATCGGCAGCGTGATCGGGACCACGCAATGCCGCCGCTGACGGCGGCGCCACCGGCGGATCGGGAATGCCGGGTTCATGCCCAGCATGAGCCCGGTGCGCGTCCGTTGCGGAAGTGGAAGGCATCTGATGACCGGCGTGTGGATCCGATGGACCGGATGGAGACTGCGGCATATCGTGCCCGGCATGGGGGTCGTCAGCTTCTTCGTCCATCTGATGCCCCGCATGCGGGTCGGCCGTCACCAGCTGTTCGGCGGCGGCATGGTTATGCTGCCCCAGCGCGGGCGTTGCGGCGGCCGCGAGAAGCAGGCTGAGGAGATACTTCATGCCGCATCTCCCTCCAGCGGACGGATGGTGACGACACGGAACATTCCGGCGTGCATGTGAAGCAGCAGATGGCAGTGAAACGCCCAGTCGCCGGGTGCGTCTGCCGTCAGGTCTAAGCTGACCTTGCCGCCCGGCAACACATTGACCGTGTGCTTGCGGGGATAGCTGCCGGTGTGGCCGTTCACCACCTCGAAGAAATGGCCATGCAGATGAATCGGGTGGGTCATCATCGTATCGTTGATGAGCACGACGCGAGCGCGTTCGTTACGTTCGAAGCGGATCGGCTCGACCCCTTCGCTGAATTTCTCGCCATCGAACGACCACATGAAGCGCTCCATGTTGCCGGTGAGGTGGACCTCGATCGTGCGTTGCGGCGGGCGCGTGTCAGGGTTTGGGGTAAGCGACATAAGGTCACGGTAGGTCAGCACCTTGTGTCCGACATCTTCCAGCCCGACGCCCGGATCGCCGGTACGATCGGCTGGTGACATGGCGATGACATCCACGCCAACACCGACCTTGACGCTGTCGGGGACCAAAGACTTGTCGCGCATGTTCATGCTGCCCATCGAATGGGAGCCGCCATGATCCATCCCGGCCATTGCGCCATGGTCCATTCCAGCTATTGAACTATGATCCATGCTGCCCATGCCCATGTCCCTCATGGTGAGTGTCGGACGTGGGCGAAGCGGTGGAACGGGCGCGGTCATCCCCATGCGCGGCGCGAGCGTGGCGCGCGCCATGCCGGAACGATCGATCGATTCCGCGACCAGCGTGAACGCCTTGTCCTCGGTTGGCTGGATAATGACGTCATAGGTCTCGGCATTGCCGATCTGGAATTCGTCCACGGTCACCGGACGGACATTCAGCCCATCAGCGCTGACCACGGTCATGGGCAGACCCGGAATGCGGATATTGAAGATCGTCATGGTAGCAGCATTAATGAAGCGCAGCCGCACCCGCTCGCCGGAGCGAAAGAGGCCGGTCCAGTTTTCCTGCGGCCCGTGACCATTGACGAGATAAGTATAGGTGGCAGCCGTCACGTCCGCGATGTCCGTGGGGTCCATCCGCATCTTTCCCCACATGGCGCGGTCGGAAGCGGACATGCTCTCCTCGGGACCACCACGCAGCATGCCGAACAGCGTCTGCCTCTGGCGGTTGAAATAGCCGCCTTCCGATTTGAGCTTGGTGACGAGCTGGTGCGGATGCAGGAAGGTCCAGTCGCTGAGCACGATCACATGCTCGCGATCATAGGCGACCGGATCGGGCTCGGTGGGATCGATCACGATCGGCCCGTAATGGCCCTGCTGCTCCTGGAGTCCGGAGTGGCTGTGATACCAGTAGGTGCCGCTTTGCAGCAGCGGAAATTCGTAAACGAAGGTAGTGTGCGGCTTGATACCAGGGAAGCTGACGCCGGGAACGCCGTCCATCTGAAATGGTACGATCAGCCCATGCCAGTGGATCGAGCTATCCTCATCCAGCGTATTTTCGACATGGAGGCGCACATTCTGCCCCTCGCGCAGCCGGATCAGCGGCGCGGGCAATAAGCCGTTCATCGTGACGGCATGGCCGGTGCGGCCGCCAACCGTAAAGGGGGTGTTCGCGATTTTAAGGTGGATATTCTCGCCCGAAAGCGTGGGCATCTGCGGCGCCAGCCCCGGCGAGCCGGCCAGACCTGCCGAACCCGATTGGGCCCAGGCAGGGAACAGGCTGGAAAAGCCCAGTCCGGCGGCGCCGACCGCGCCGGCACGCAGCAGGGATCGCCGATCGATCGTCTGTGTCATGATATTGTCCTCGGCTCCATCGGGGGAGCCCGCTATGTGCTGAATGGGCCGGGAGACGGGAAAGCCGCCTCCCGGTTTGCGTTCGATCAGTGCTGACTCATGCCATGTCCGGCATGCGGATCGGCGGCAGGCGCCTCCGCCTTGCACTCGGCCTTCATTTTCTCGCAGCAGGCCATCTTGCCATCAGCCCCCTTGTCGCAGCAGCCGCTGGACATATCGTGACCTTCATGCCCGTCATGGCCGGTCTTTTCGCCCTGGCTGTTGGGTGGGGTGCGCACATCGGCCGGTGCGGCGCTCTGGGCGAAGGCTGGCATGGCGATCATCATCGTGATCGCAGCAATTATCAACTTCATGACTAATCTCCGGAAGAAAGTGGATGAACCTCAATTCCCCGGAATCATGCGCGGCGGCGGCGTGTCTCTCTCAAGCGTGATCGCGATGAGATGTTTCTGTCCCGCAACAGAATATAAGGCCTTTGTTGGCCGATCCAACTGCTCGATGAGGGGAGGCATTGCCGGGAACGCCGCGCAGGCAACGGCGCAGTGCATGCCGGGTTCGGGTGATTTACGATGGGAGGGAGATTCACTCCCGGCGCAATGCCCCGCGACCGAAGCCATCTCCATCGCACCCTGATGCGGCATAGCCGTTGCAGTGCCGCTCGCCATCGATACGGACGAGACGAGCATGGCAAGCGCAATCAGGAGCGACGAAAGCAACTTCATCGCAATCCTGTTGGGTGGTGGGGCCTGTTGGGCGGTTGGGCCATGGGTGACAACGATTCGAATCCTTTTCGAACCCTTCATGCACCTTGACACAATGATAAGGTAAAGTGCCTATTGACTCTGACATGGTGTCAAACTCCATCTTGCCCTGCGATAGAAGGAGACGGTTGATGGCCGAGTCGAAACATGGCGTTCATTCCGGTGTCCACAGTTGTTGTGGTGACCATGGCAAGCATTCCGCCGGACTGGTGGTCGACCCGGTTTGCGGCATGACGGTCGATCCCGAAAAAACCGCGCATCACGCGACCTATGCTGGCCACGACTATCATTTTTGCAGCGCCGGCTGCCGCGAGAAGTTCATTGCGGACCCGGAAGCGCATCTGAACAAGTCCGCCGTCGAACCCGTCGATGCGCCGCCGGGGACGATGTGGATCTGCCCGATGCATCCGGAGATCCGGCAGGACCATCCCGGCGCCTGCCCGATCTGCGGCATGGGGCTTGAGCCGGAAATGGTCAGCGCCGATACCGGACCCAGCGCCGAGCTGCTCGACATGACACGGCGTTTCTGGATTGGCCTTGCGCTGGCCCTCCCGGTCTTCATCCTCGAAATGGGCGGGCACCTTTTCCCGGCGCTGCATCATCTCGTGCCCATGAAGCTGTCGATCTGGATCCAGTTCGCGCTGGCGACGCCGGTCGTGCTGTGGGCGGGCTGGCCCTTTTCGAGCGCGGCTGGGCTTCGCTGAAGACGCGCAATCTCAACATGTTCACGCTGATCGCGATGGGGACCGGCGTCGCATGGGCCTATAGCGTCGTCGCGACGCTGGCGCCCGGTATCTTCCCGGACGCCTTCCGCGCCGCTGACGGGACCGTGGCGGTCTATTTCGAGCCGGCCGCCGTCATTACCGTGCTGGTGCTGCTGGGGCAGGTGCTGGAACTGCGCGCGCGCGAACGCACATCGGGCGCGATCAAGGCATTGCTCAACCTTGCCCCGAAAACCGCTCGGCGCATCGCCGAGGACGGCAGCGAGGCGGAAATCCCGCTGGAGGATGTGGCGGTGGGGGATCGGCTGCGGGTGCGGCCGGGCGAAAAGGTGCCGGTTGACGGCGTGGTCGAGGAAGGGCGTTCGGCGCTCGATGAATCGATGGTCACGGGCGAATCCATGCCCGTCACCAAGTCGGATGGCGACAGCGTGATCGGCGGCACGATGAACCAGAGCGGCGCCCTGGTCATCCGCGCCGACAAGGTCGGGCGCGATACCATGCTGTCGCGCATCGTCCAGATGGTCGCCGAGGCGCAGCGTTCGCGCGCGCCGATCCAGCGCATGGCCGATCAGGTCTCGGGCTGGTTCGTGCCGGTTGTCATCGGGGTCGCTGTCCTCGCCTTCGTCATCTGGGGCGTCTGGGGACCGGAGCCGCGCTTTGCCCATGGGCTGATCGCGGCGGTATCGGTGCTGATCATCGCCTGCCCCTGCGCATTGGGGCTGGCGACGCCGATGTCGATCATGGTCGGCGTCGGGCGCGGGGCGGGGCTTGGCGTGCTGATCAAGAATGCCGAAGCGCTGGAGCATATGGAGAAGGTCGACACGCTGGTCGTCGACAAGACCGGCACGCTGACCGAAGGCAAGCCCGCCGTCACCCGGATCGTCGCGGCGGATGGCTATGCGGAAAGCGAGTTGCTGCGGATTGCCGCCGGCGTCGAGCGCGCCTCGGAGCATCCGCTGGCGCTGGCGATCGTCGATGCGGCGACGGGCCGAGGCATCGACATTCCTCCCGTCAGCGATTTCGATTCACCCACCGGCAAGGGGGCGCTGGGCACCGTCGAAGGCAAGCGGGTCACATTGGGGAATGCGCGCTTCCTGGCGGAATCGGGGATCGATACCGCGCCGCTTGTCGCCGAGGTCGATGCACTTCGCGGCGATGGCGCGACGGCGATCTTCATGGGGCTGGATGATCGGGCCGTGGGGATTTTCGCCATCGCCGATCCGATCAAGCCGACGACACCCGAGGCGCTGGCCGCCCTGCGCGCCGACGGCATCAAGGTGGTGATGCTGACCGGCGACAATCGCACCACGGCTGAAGCGGTTGCGCGTCAACTCGGCATCGATGCGGTCGAGGCCGATGTGCTGCCCGACCAGAAGGCGAATGTCGTCGCGCGGCTGAAGCAGGAAGGCCGCGTCGTCGCCATGGCGGGCGATGGCGTCAATGATGCCCCGGCGCTGGCGGCGGCCGACGTCGGCATCGCGATGGGACATGGCACCGACGTTGCCATGGAAAGCGCGGGCGTGACCTTGCTCAAGGGCGATCTCAACGGCATCGTCCGGGCCCGCCAGCTCAGTGAGGCGACGATGTCGAATATCCGGCACAACCTGTTCTTCGCTTTCATCTACAACGCGGCGGGTGTGCCGATCGCGGCGGGGCTGCTCTATCCGGTCTTCGGCATCCTGCTCTCGCCGATGATCGCGGCGGCGGCGATGGCGCTGTCGTCGGTGAGCATCGTCGCCAACGCGCTGCGCCTCAACCGGGTGAAGCTGTGAATATCGGCGCGGCCTCGCAGGCGAGCGGCGTCTCGCAGCGGATGATCCGCCATTATGAGAAGATCGGCCTGATCCCGGCGCCGCCGCGCCGGGACAGCGGCTATCGCGATTATGCCGATGCCGATGTCCACCGCCTGCGCTTCATCGCCAATGCGCGCGACCTCGGCTTTCCGATCGAGGATATTCGCGATCTCCTCGGGCTGTGGAGCAACAGCCAGCGCGCCAGCGCCGAAGTGAAGGCACTCGCCGTCGCCCGCGCGGAAGAACTCGGCCGCAAGGCAGAAGCGCTTCAGGCACTGCGCCAGACGCTGCTCGAACTGGCGGAGCGCTGCCATGGGGACGACCGCCCCGATTGCCCGATCATCGAGTGCATGTCTGGCGAGGACGACCGCGACGCCGCGGGCGTTCGATGAGGGAACCAGAACCCGGATATGGCTCGGTAGGCGGCAATGGACCGCATTGCCTGTTACCCGCCTGCGTTGACATTGAACGCAGACGTCGGGTTTGCTGGCGAGAGCTGCCGCTCATGCGCGAGCCTGGAACGGCACGAGTTGCTCGCGACCTGCCAGCAGCGAATGCCGCATCGTGGGACATTCGTGTCATTCCAAATCGACATGTTGAATGACTGGGGCCGCCAATACCGGACAATAAGCTTCGACCGGGGATCTGCCAAAAATCCGAAGCTTCGAACCCGACCCCAAAACCTCCTAGGCAGGGCAACTCCAAGACTTCAGCGGATCGCGCTGCAACATTGGGATATTGTATAGCTTTGCCAACATCGCCCCAATGCGAGCGCGCTATGCGGCGAGAATGCCAAACCGCTCAGCCCTTGTCGCGCTCGTTCCCGCCATACTCGTGACCGCCTGCGGGAGCGAGCACGCTGCGCCTGCCAAGCCCCCGGTCCACAGCGAGGCTATCGCTCACGAGACCGAACTCGTCCGACTGAAGCTGACGCCGGAAGCGCAAAAGCGACTTGGGCTTGTGACCGAACGGATAGGGACGGGCACCGCATCGGCCATGCGCATGACGAGCGGCGAGATCGTCATCCCGGCCGGAGCTGGAGGCGCACCGATCAACTCTGCTAACAATCTTCAACAGCTTGGCTTGCAGCAGGTTGCAGCCGATGGGGAACTCGCGCGGGCGCGGGCGCAGCTCGCCTTGGCGCGCGTCGCCTTTGATCGTGCCTCGGCTTTGGTTGACGAGGAAGCGGGTAGCATCCGCGCCCGTGATGAGGCGACGGCAGCCCTCGGTGCGGCAAGGGCTGCCGCCGATGCGGCTGCGGCCCAGCGCCGCCTGCTCGGGCCAGCGGTGGCGAGCCTTAGCAACCAGCGCTACGTATGGGTGCGTGTCCCGGTGTTCGGGAGCGATCTTGCGGGGCTGCAACAAGGACAGTCGGCGCTGATCTCCCCTCTTGGACAGGACAGCGCGAAACGATCGGCGCGGCCCGTCGAGGCGCCGCCATCGGCCAACGCGGTGGCGGGGACGGTCGATCTCTACTTCGCGCTCGACAATCGCGACCGGGCTTACCGGGTGGGCCAACGCGTCAGCGTCGCCCTGCTGCTCGCCGGTGGACAGCGCGAAGGGCTGTCAGTGCCGACCTCCGCGATCCTGCGCGACATCTATGGCGGCGAATGGGTCTATGCCAGGACCGAGACCGACACCTATGTGCGCCAGCGGATCGAGGTAGCAGCAACCGAAGGCGGCCGCGCCATCCTGTCGCGTGGCCTGCGTCCCGGCACGCTGGTGGTCACGGCAGGCGCTGCCGAACTGTTCGGCACAGAATTCGGGGTCGCACACTGATGTTGGCCTGGCTGGTTCGCTCCGCGCTCAGGCAGCGCGTCCTGGTGCTTGCGATGGCGGGGCTGCTGGTGGTGCTCGGCCTGCGCGCGTCTGCCGATGTGCCGCTTGATGTATTCCCCGAGTTCGCTCCACCGATCGTCGAAATCCAGACCGAAGCGCCGGGCTTGTCGACCGAGGAGGTCGAAAGCCTGATCACGGTGCCGATCGAAACAGCCGTCAACGGCGTGCCCGATCTTGCAACCCTGCGCTCGAAGTCGGTGCTGGGCCTCTCCTCGGTTACGATCCTGTTCGAGCGCGGCACCGATGTGATTCGCGCCCGCCAGCTGGTGCAGGAGCGCGTGGCGCAGGTGCAGGCGCGTCTGCCTGCCGCTGCCCGCCCGCCGGTGATGCTGCCGCCGCTGTCGTCCACGAGCCGGGCGATGAAGATCGGCATCTCCTCCAAAAAGCTCGATCAGATGCAGCTCTCCGAGCTGGTGCGCTGGACGATCCGACCCAAGCTGATGTCGGTGCCCGGTGTCGCCAATGTCGCCGTCTGGGGCTACCGCGACCGGCAGTTGCAGGTGCTGGCCGATCCCGACCGGCTGCAAGCCTCCGGCGTCACGCTTGCTGAACTGCGCGCTGCAACCGGCGATGCAGTGCTGGTCGGCGGCGGCGGTTTTGTCGATACGCCCAACCAGCGGTTGCCCGTGCAGCAGGCAGGCGCAATTCAGACCGCCGAGGACCTCTCCCGAACGGTCATCAAGATTGCTGGCGATGCGCCGGTGCGGGTGTGCGATGTCGCGCGGGTGACCGATGGCTTTGCCGCGCCCATCGGCAACGCAATCATCGACGACGGACCGGGCATCATGCTGATCGTCGAGAAACAGCCCACCGGAAACACGCTCCAGCTGACCCGCGATGTCGAGGCGGCAGTCGACGAGCTCCGCCCCGGCCTCAAGGATGTGAAGATCGACACCACGATCTTCCGTCCGGCGACCTTTATCGAGAAGTCGATCAGCAATCTCACCCGCGCGCTGATGATCGGGTGCCTGCTGGTCGCGATCGTGCTGTTCGCCTTCACCCGCGACTGGCGGCAGGCGACGATCAGCCTCGTGGCGATCCCGCTGTCGCTGCTGGCGGCGGGCCTCGTGCTGCTGTGGAGCGGGGCGACGATCAACACGATGGTGATCGCCGGGCTGGTGATCGCGCTGGGCGAAGTGGTCGATGATGCGATCATCGATGTCGAGAACATTGCGCGTCGTCTCCGCCTGAACCGCGAGGCGGGCAATCCGCGCTCGGCCTTTGCCGTGGTGCTTTCTGCCTCGCTTGAGGTGCGCACGGCGGTGGTATTTGCCTCGCTGATCGTGATGCTGGTGTTCCTGCCGATCTTCTTCCTCGGCGGGGTGGCGGGGACGTTCTTCCGGCCATTGGCGATTGCCTATGTGTTGGCCATTGCCGCTTCGCTGCTGGTCGCACTGGTGGTAACGCCTGCGATGTGCCTCATGCTGCTGCCCAACGCACCGATGAAGGAACATCGCGACACGCGCTTCGTTGCCTCTCTAAAGCAGCGCTATCTCGGCATCTTGCCCCGGCTGATCGACCGGCCTCGGCTTGCCATGGGCATCGTCGCAGGTGGCTTGCTGCTTTCCGGCGTAGGCTATCTGGGCTTCAAGGACCAGTTCCTGCCCGATTTCCGCGAGACCGACTTCCTGATGCACTTCGTCGAGAAGCCGGGGGTCGGCATCGATGCGATGGATCGCATCACCATCCGTGCCTCGAAGGAGCTACGGGCCATCCCCGGCGTGCGCAACTTCGGTGCGCATATCGGCCGTGCCGAGGCTGCCGACGAAGTGGTCGGCCCGAACTTCACCGAGCTGTGGATCAGCCTCGATGACGAGGCTGACTACGACGCCAGCGTCGCCCGGATCAAGGAGGTGGTTGAAGGCTATCCCGGCCTCTATCGCGACGTGCTCACCTATCTTCGCGAACGCATCAAGGAGGTGCTCTCGGGCGCAGGCGCGACCGTGGTGGTGCGGATCTACGGCCCCGATCAGGACGAGCTGCGCGCCGCAGCGGAGCGGGTTCGCGGCAAGGTCGCCAGCATTCCCGGTGTGACCGATCTCAAGGTCGAACAGCAGGTTCTCGTGCCGCAAATCCAGATCCGCCCGCGCGCAGCCGATCTGGTCACGTTGGGCCTGACGCCGGGCGAAGTGCGGCGGCAGGCACAAACCCTCGTGGCGGGCGAAAAGCTGGGCGAAATCTATCGTGACCAGAAGGCCTTCGATGTCGCCTTGTGGGGAGAGCCTGCCATTCGCGGTGATCAGCACGCGCTTGCCGACCTGATGATCCAGACCCCGGTTGGCGCGCCAGTGCGCCTGGGCGACGTGGCCGATGTGGTGATCGTGCCCGCGCCCAACGAGATCAAGCGCGAGGATGGCCAGCGCCGTCTCGACGTTACGCTCAACATCGCCAGTGATGCCGATCTGGGGGCCGTGGCGCGCGGGGTCGAGGCGGCGGTGAGCGAGGTACCCTTCGCCACCGGCTACCACCCAGAGATTCTCGGCGAATATGCAGCGCTGAAGGAATCGCGGTCGCGGCTGTGGACGGTCGGCCTTGCCTGCCTGTTCGGCATTCTGCTGCTGGTCTGGCTGGAGTTCCGCTCGGCACGGATTACCGCGCTGGTCGGTCTCAGCCTACCGTTCGCGCTCGTGGGCGGGGTCATCGGGGTCGCGCTCACCGGCGGGGTTCTGTCGCTGGGATCGCTGGTTGGATTTGTCACCGTGATCGGGATTTCGGCGCGCAACGGGATCATGCTGCTCTCGCATTATGATCATTTGCGCCGGTTCGAGGGCGAGGAGTTCGGCCCGGCCCTGATCCTTCGCGGCGCGCAGGAGCGTCTGGTGCCGATCCTGATGACCGCACTGTGCGCAGGGCTTGCGCTGGTGCCGCTGGTGATCGCGGGCGATAAGCCAGGTCACGAGATCGAGCATCCGATGGCGATCGTCATCCTCGGCGGCCTGATCTCGTCGACCGCGCTCAACCTGGTCCTGATGCCAGCGCTCTATGCCCGCTTCGGCAAGGATCGCCCGGCACCCGAGCCGGACCTTGCGGAGGCGGTGGCATGAAGCGGTTTGTTCCCCTCGCTGCCCTAATGGTGACCGCTTGCGCGACCACGTCCCAGCCTGCGGCAACTAAGATCGATCCCACGATTGCTGCCGGATCGTTCGCGAGCCTGCCGGTCGCCTCGATCGAGCCTGTGCCCGATGATTGGTGGCGGCTTTATGATGACCCTGTGCTTGACCGCTTGGTCGAAGCCAGCATTGGGGCCAACGCTGATCTCAGGGTCGCGTATGCCAATCTTGACGGCGCGCGCGCGGCGCTGCGTCAGGCGCAAGCCGCCCGGCTGCCTCAGACCACGATCGAGAGCAGTCTCGGCATCGACAATCCTGCCAATCAGCCAAGCGCCTCAGGCAATGTACCGACGACGGACTATGACCTGGGAGTAACCGCAAGCTGGGATGCGGACCTATTCGGTCGGCTTCGCTCAGGTGCGCTCGCTGCCCGCGCCGATGCAGAAGCCCAGGCCGCTGCGCTCGATGGCATCAAGGTCGCAGTCGTCGCCGATACCGTTCTGGCCTATGTCGATCTGTGCGGCGCAACTCGCAGCCTTGCCGTCGTGCAAGAACAGGTCGCGCTTCAGGACCGCGCGCTGACAATCACCCGTAGTCAGCTGGCGGCAGGCGAGGTCTCACCGCTGGAAGTCTCGCAGGCAGCCAACCTTGTCGCCGCGACCAAAGCGGCCATTGCACCGCTGGAAGCAGCGCAGGCCAATGCACGCTACCGCCTGGCCACGCTTGCAGGTCGTCCGGCGGGAGAGGCGCGCACCAAACCCGTGACTTGCACCGCGCCGCCGAAATTGCGCACTGCGGCTCCGGTTGGTGATGGCATGGCCTTGCTGCTGCGCCGTCCAGACATCCGTGAAGCCGAGCGCCGCCTTGCCGCCGCTACCGCGCGGATCGGTGTTGCGCGCGCCGATCTCTATCCCCGCATCAACCTTGGCGGGGCACTGGGCCTGTTGAGCGGGGGGCTGGTTGCAACGGGTTCGCCGCTGGTGAGCTGGGCTTTCCCCAATCAGGCTCCGGCCCGCGCGCGCATTGAACAGGCTGAGGCGGCCGAGCGCGCAGCGCTTGCCGGATGGGATGTCGCAGTCCTCCGCGCGTTGCGCGATGTGGAGACGGCGCTGGCGGCCTATGATGGCGAAGTTCGCCGCAATCGGGCACTGACCGAGGCCCAAGACGAGGGGCGCCTCTACGCCCGCCGCGCCGAGGCGCGCGTCCGGCTTGGCGATGCGGCACCGCTCCTGCGGATCGACGCCGACCGCACGCTGGCGCAGGCCGAACTTTCGCTCGCGCAGTCCGAACTCGCCGTAGCGCAGGCGCAAGTGGCGCTGTTCCGTGCACTTGGCGGTGGCTGGCGCAGCAGTGCCAAGCCGCTAGAATGACTCCATGAGAATCCTGATCGTCGAGGACGATGCCAATACGAACCAGTTCATTGCCCGCGGCTTGGCCGAGCTGGGCCATCAGGTCGTGACCAGCGGCGACGGCCGCGACGGGCTGTTCCATGCAACCGATGGCGGCTTTGATGCCATGGTGGTCGACCGGATGCTGCCGGGGCTGGATGGCCTCGCTTTGGTCAAGGCCCTGCGCGCTGCCGGAAACATGACGCCGGTGCTGATGCTCACCGCTATCAGTGGGATTGCCGACCGCGTCGAAGGACTCGAAGGCGGGGCGGATGATTATCTGGTGAAACCCTTCGCCTTTACCGAGCTGGCGGCCCGCCTTCATGCGCTGGGGCGTCGGCCTTCAGCCGCGGCGGAGCCGGCGCGGCTGACGGCGGGCGACATCTTGCTCGATCTGCACCGCCGCACCGTCACGCGCGCAGGCCGCAAGATTGCGCTCCAACCCCGCGAGTTCACCCTGCTGGCCGAACTGATGCGCAACCCGGGCCGCATCATGACCCGCACCATGCTGCTAGAGAGGGTGTGGGATTTCGACTTCGACCCCAAGACCAATATCGTCGAGACCCATCTCAGCCGGTTGCGCTCCAAGCTAAATGCCGGTTTCGAGAGCGACCCGATCGAGACCGTGCGCGGTGCGGGCTATCTCATCAGGGAAGGCGGATGAAGCGCTGGTGGCGTGGCACTTTTGGTCTGGTGGCAGCCGTCGCACTCGGATTTGCGCTGGCGACGCTAGTCATCGGCGTGGTCGCGTTCGAATCGACACATGAAGCGCTGGAATTACAGCTCGACCACCGGATCGCCATCGAAACGCAGGCGCTGATCGATGAAGGGCAGGACGGGTATGAGGGGGTCGCAGCCGCGATCCGGCGACGCGAGGCGGCGAGCAGCACAGCGAGCCTCGGCTATCGACTGGTCGATGCTTCGAACACACCCATGGCTGGAACACTCGATGCGATGGTCCCATCCAAACCCGGTTATGTCGAACTCCTACCATACAAAGCGCATGGCGATGAACGGATCGCCCAATCGCTGACCACATTGCTTCCCGGAGGCTACCGGCTACTGGTCGCCGCAGATCGCGCAGCCATCGACGAGATGGACAACCGCTTCATCCTGCTTTTCCTAGGGGCTTTTGGCGCGATGTTGTTGCTCGGTATCGGTGCGGCGTGGCTGGTCGCTGTTGTTACCCGACGGCGCTTGGCGCGGATCGACCATACTGCCGCCGCTATCATCGCTGGCGATCTGTCTCGGCGAGTGCCCCTGACCGGCACTGGTGACGAGTTCGACGGGGTGGCAACAACGCTCAACCTAATGCTCGACCGGATTGCGGGGCTGATGGAGAATCTGCGTCAGATATCGAGCGACGTCGCCCACGATCTGCGCACTCCTCTCACGCGGCTCCAAAACCGGCTCGACGAGGCACTGCGCGAGCGCGATGAAACTCTGCAGCGCGACGCGATCGAGGCCGCCGCGGCAGAAGCGGGCGAATTGCTGGAGGTCTTCGCTGCATTGCTGCGGATTGCAGAGGTTGAAGGCATGGCCGCCCGTGCGCACTTCCAGACGGTCAATCTCAGCGCGGTGGTGGCCGACGTGGCTGAGGCGTTCCAACCTTCAATGGAGAGCAGCGGCCACCTGCTTGTCACTAGGGTTGCCTCGGGCGTGACAATGCCCGGAGACCGCCGCCTGCTTCAACAGATGCTCACCAATCTCCTCGACAACGCCGTTCAGCACACACCCCAAGGAACTACTGTGTGCATTGACCTCGATCATGCCGGTGACCGTATACGCCTAAGCATAACCGACGATGGTCCTGGCGTGGGGGAGGCTGAAGCTCCCGAGCTGTTCAACCGGTTCATGCGTGTCGACCGCAGCCGGTCAACACCAGGGCATGGGCTTGGGCTTGCGATGGTAGCGGCCATCGTTGCGGCGCATTCCGGCAAGGCCGCCATCGCCTCCCGCCCGGGCTTCGGCGTCCACATAACGGTTTAATCAAAGCTGCGTGCACCAGCGCGAAGGACGGGCAGCCCGGTTACGCCGCACTGCCGGATGGCAAAGCCGCTTGGCGGCTTTCGGCAGAAGCTGGCGTTCGCTCTCCTGAGCTGGAATGACTGGGTCTGGTCGGTACTGCCCGCCTAATCGGCATTTGCGCGGATGAAGCCCCGGACATCGCGAGTCACATCATTGAAGGTCTTGCCGTCGAGATACAGCATATGCCCGGAAGCATAATGGCGGCTGATGAGATTCGAGCGGAGTGCGGACGGCAGGTAAAGATGGGCAAGATCAAATTCGGTTGCGAAAAAGGGCGTCGACAGGTCGTAATAGCCGCTCAGCGAGAGGACCCGCATCTGCGGTGCACGACGCATGGCAGCGCCCAGATCGATGGCGACATTGGCCATCGCATTCTGGCGCGGGCCGCCCGGCGGCATATGGCTCCAGTCCCAGACGGGAAAGAGCGTAGGCGTGTTCACCACATAATCGCCGTCCGGCGCATAGCCCAGATCATGGGCAAGGTAGGCGGAGAAATTGGCGATGATCGCGCCTGAGATCGCATCGTCGGCCGGATCGCTCTGCGCCGTATCCGCTGCATTGTCCCCTTCGCTACCGATAAAGCGCGTGTCGAACCCGCCCGTAATGGCGCCGCGATCCCGCAGCAATTCCTTGCGGAAGCGGTCGGGCAATATATGTAGATCGGCCTGGCGCAGATAATCGGGACTGAGGCCCGTCAGCGACGCCATCTGCGCAATCACGCTTTCGCGCTCTTGCGCGCCGATATCCTGCCCCTTGGCGAGGGCCGCCGCATAAGGCCCTTGCGCGAACTGGCGTGCGCGGGCGACATGATCCTCAAGCCCTGTGCCCCGGACCACCTTGTCATGATACCAGGCGGTGGCAGCATAGCTCGGCAGATAATTGATATCCATCCGGTCGAGGCCGGGCGCGCGTTGGGCAAAATTGAGGATGGAGGACATGAGGATCACGCCATCTACCGGCATGCCGCTGTCGATCAGCCGGTAGGAGACCATCGCCGACCGGGTGGTGCCATAGGATTCGCCGAACAGATATTTGGGCGAGAGCCAGCGATTGTTGATTTCGACATAGCGCCGGATCGCCTGTGTGAAGGCGGCAGCATCCTGGTCATTGCCCCAGTAGAGCTTCCCTTCCTGAGGATCGAGCGCGCGTGAATAGCCCGTACCCACGGCGTCGAGGAAGACCATGTCCGTACTGTCGAGCAGGCTGTCGGGATTGGGCGCGAGACGTGGTATGGCGCCACCCTCTTTCCCGACATCCACCGGCACCCGCACCGGCGCGAAGGAGGCCATGTGCAGCCAGATGCTGGAGGATCCCGGGCCGCCATTGTAAAAGAAGGTGACGGGGCGCCGCTCCCCAGCTTTTGGCGCGACCGTGTAGGCGACATAGAAGAGGCTCGCCCCCGGCTTTCCCTGCTTTTCCTTGAGCAGCAAGGTACCTGCGGTCGCGTTGTAGGGCAGCTTGACGCCCTTTGTCGTGGTCAGGACATGGCTGGTGACCACCCGCTTTTCTGCAGCCGGTTCGGACGCTTGTGTCTGCGCCGGTTTGTTGGCGGCGTGAAGCGAAGCCGTGGGCGATGCGAGCATGATTGCCGCGACGGACAGGCTAAGCAGGCTGCGCATCAGCGGGTCGTCGCATCATAGAAGCGATCGAGATCGACCTTGAGCTTTCGCGATGCCGCCTCGTCCACATAGGTCATATGGCCGGACTCATAATAGGAGAAGCTGATATTCTGGCGCAGATTGGGCGTCAGATAGAGGTGCGAGACGTCGAATTCCGCGCCGGCGAACGGCGTCGCCAGATCATAGAGCCCCGCAATCACCAGCACTTTGAGATTGGGATTGCGCTGCATGGCACCGGCGAGGTCAAGCGCGGTGTTGGGAACCGGAATGGGCTCATCGATCCCTGGCGCCTTGTGATGATTGTCCCAGGCCGGCGCAATCACGCCATTGTAGAGCGGCCGATATTGCAGGTCCGGCTTGTAACCGATGTCACGCGCCAGATGATCCTGGAACGTGGAAAGATGGGCGCTGTTGACGCCTGCGGTCGCGGCGTCATTGGTCGCCGGGTCATAGGAGCCGTCGCCGCTCACATAGGAGGCCGGCGCGGTGAAGCGGGTATCGAACCGGCCGATGATCAATCCCTGATCAGCCATCAGCGCGCTGCGATATTGTTCCATGCCGATGCGCAGCTTGTTCTTCTTGAGGAAGTCGACTGACAAGCCGATATAGCCGCTCAGCGTGCGGGCCACGGCGTCCATTTCCTCGGCCGACAGCCGGTCCCCCTTGAGAAGCGCGGAGGCATAGGGGCCAAGTGAGAAGGCGCGGACCTCGTCGAGATAGGCCATCAGGTCGGCCGGGTGGGTCGCCGATTTGCCATGATACCAGGCCGTCGCCGCGAAGGAGGGTACTCGCCCGATATCCTCCAGGTCGACGCCGGGAAGGCCGGTGCCCGAATTAAGGATGGTCGACATCAGCACGACGCCGTTGAAGTCCATCCCTTGGTTCTGGAGCTTGTAGACGAGCCCCGCCGACCGGGTGGTGCCATAGGATTCCCCGAACAGGTAGCGCGGGCTGTTCCACCGGTCGTTCTTGGTGATGTAGCGGTTGATGGCGCGGGCGAAGGAATCGATGTCCGCGTCGACGCCCCAGAAAGCCTTGCCCTTGGTGTCGCCGATCGGCCGGGAATAACCGGTCCCGATCGCATCGATGAAGATGAGATCGGACTTGTCGAGCAGCGAATAGGGATTGTCCTGCACCACATAGGGGGCGGGCAGGGTCGCCTTGGGGGTCAGCGTCGGTGGGCGCTTTGGCCCGAACCCGCCTACATTGAGCCAGAGGCTGGCCGAGCCGGGACCGCCATTGTTGAAGAAGGTCAATGGCCGGGGCTTGCCCGCACTCGCCCCCTGCGCGGTATAGGCGGTGTAGAAGATGCTGCCGCGCGGAACGCCATCATCATCGGTGATGATCAGCGTTCCAGCGCTCGCCTTGTAGGCGATGGTCCTGCCGTTGATCACCATCTTGTGATCGCGGCTGGCCAGTTCCTCGCTCGGGCCGGCCTCCTTCTGCCCCTCGGCAAGGGGCTCGCCAGCGCGCGCCACCGGTCCCTCGACGGCAAGCGCCATTGCAGCGCCCAGCGCCAGCATCGAAACAAAAGCCTTCATGGTAGGGAGCCTCATTTGCGCAGGGTCAGCGTCGCGCCGATCGTGCGCGGGCGGAAGGTCACATATTGATAGGGCAGCGTATAATTCCCGTAGGTAGTACAGGCTGCGCCCTCACCGGTGGCGCAGCCGGTACGGCCGCCTTCATTACCCAGCACATCCTTGGAATTGAGCAGATTGTCGGCGAAGATCGAGAATTCCCAGCCATCGCGGCGCAGGCCGATCCGTGCCGTCATATAGCCGGTCGCCTCCGACATATAGGTATCGGGCGTGAAGCTGCCCGTGCCGGGACCAAAGCTGTTCTGGTAGCGGGAGGCATGTTGCCAGTCTGCCCGCAGATAGGCGCCATAGCTGCCGATATCGAACCGATATTCGCCCGCGATGTTGAAGGCCCATTTGGGTACCGGCAGGCGATCGCCATCGCGGATATAGAGGGTGGACGACGGGGCCGGGCCCACGACAGCCTGCGTATATTGCGCATCGGTATAGGCGACGAGGCCGCTCAGCGTGAAGCCATTGATCGGCTCCACCGATGCTTCGAGGTCAAAGCCCTTGGATACGGCCTTGCCGCCGTTGACGACATAGCCAAAGCCGCAGGTCGGCAGGCCATAGCTTGCCTGGATATTGCTCCAGTCGATGTAGAAAGCGCTGGAGTTGAGGCTGAGCTTACGATCGGACGAGCGCAGCTTCGCACCGACTTCATAGCTCCACAGCGCGTCCGCCTTGTAGGTCCCTGGCGTCGATGTGATACCCAACGCCGCAAGATCCGCCCCGCAGCGCGAGGCCGGCGGTGGCTGGTTGACGCCGCCCACGCGGAAGCCCTTGGCTGCCGTCGCATAGAGCATGTTGGCGCTGTCCAGCTGATACTGCAGACCGAATTTGGGGGTGACGGGCGTTTCCTTGACCTTGCCGTCAGTGAGGCCGCCATTAGCGGTGGTCGGGGTCAGGAAGCCGGCAAAGGTGCCGGCCGTGACCTGATGATAGCTGAATTTCTCCCGACTGACGCGCGCGCCGCCGATCAGCTTCAATTTGTCGGTGATCGCGAAATTGGCTTCACCAAAGACCGCCAGCGACTTTTCCTTCAGGTCCTGATCGCGATGATAGGTGATATTGCCAGGTTCGACCGGCACGCCGAAAATGGCCTGAGCCGGGGCGCCGAACACGGCCTGCGTCAGATCGTCCAGATTGGCGACGATATGATAGTTGGAGTTATTCTTGTAGGTGGCGAAGAAGCCGCCCACCACCCAGTTGAAGCGGCTATTGCCGTCATTGGCGAAGCGGACTTCCTGGGTGAAACCGGTGCGCTTGTTCTCGTAGATCGGGGTCGAGCGATAGCTTTCGATATCGGTGACGAAGGGAAAACCGCCCTGGAAATTGCCCGGCTCGATATAGCTATAGTCGGACCGCCCATGGGTGCGATCACTGATATAACTGGAGACCGAGGTCAGCGTAGTGCTGCCGATGTCCAGCTCTGCCTTCAGCGACGGCAGGAAGATGCGCGATGTGCGTGGCTGCCTGGCGACGCAGCGTGGCGTGGTGGCCGCGTAATTGTCACCCACATTGCAATTGGCGCCCGTCTGATAATCGCCATAGACGGCAGCGGGATATGTGTAACCATCGAGCGTGGTTTCCAGCACGGTCTTCCAGGCCGTATCGGCATCATGCTGCTCGCTCAGCGCATAATAGACCGAAGGCGTCAGGCTGAAATTCTCGGTCGGCTTGAACAGCAGCGCGCCGCGCAATGCCCAGTCGTCCGAACTGTTCGTGTCCCTGGCCAGCGTGTCGCCGGTGAAGCGATCGACATGATCGATATAGCCCGCCGTGCGGCGCTGCCACATGCTGACGCGGATGCCGAGCCGGTCCTCGACCAGCGGGCCACCGAGCGCAATGCCCGGCTCTGTTGCAAACTCTGACACGGTTTCCAAGATTGGGCTCATGTACTGTCAAGGTCAGTTGCGATGAACGATTTCAAAGGACGGCATTTTACCGGCGAGGTCATCCTATGGGCGGTGCGCTGGT
>Ga0213869_10000552_pt1 | contig 30189 bp, 31 predicted proteins | sample PICome_10_FD_160083 | JGI IMG/M metagenome (GOLD analysis project Ga0213869, IMG submission 160083) | Coastal seawater microbial communities near Pivers Island, North Carolina, United States - PICO132 | ecosystem: Environmental > Aquatic > Marine > Coastal | place: USA: North Carolina...
TGCCGCAATCATCATATATGCAACTTGTGGAGTTTCAAAAATTTGTCCTGTTGATCTATTTTGTACCAGATACTTGCCACGGAATTGTTCCATAGCCGCATAAGTGAGATACTCGTCTCTGTTATGGTCTATAAAACTTTGTAATTCGTTGATTTCATCTTTTGTGTATAGATCTAAAAATTCTGCATCATACATTCCATCATCAACATTCTTTTGAATAATATCACACAGACATGGAGGTTCAAACTCACCATATACCATTTTACGCAAATGATAACTGATTAGTCTACCAGCAACATACTGATAGTTAGGTGCTTCTTCAGAAATAAGATCAGCGGCACTTTTAATAAGTGTCTCTTGAATATCTTCTGTTTTGATTGACTCGAAAAATTGAATTTGAGAATTGATTTCTACTTCACTAGCACTTACGCCAGTGATACCTTCACATGCATAAGCAACTACTTTATGCAACTTGTCTATGTTTATGTCTTCTAGTTTGCCGTCTCTTTTTTCTACTTGCATGTGTTTTTATCCAAAGTGTGTTCTACATTATAACACTAACGTATTACAATGTCAATAATTAAATTATTGGTATATATAAATTTTTAAAAGTGGTCAATTCTACATAGTAATCTTTTGCTATGTCAATTGGTACTGGCTTTGAGGTATCTAGATTATACATATTTTCATTATGTACAAAGACTGCACCGTCAAATCCATTCATGCTATTACTTATCACTTTCCATTCTGTTTCATATGGATTTAGGTAATCTAAATGGCCGAGTAATTGGTACAATAATATGGATATGCCCGTAGTACAAAAATAGCCATGCTCTAAGATTTCAAACGGCTTTGGCCAGGACTTAGGAGTCCAATAATCTATGTATCTAGAACGTGGTTTTATCTCGCCGAAGTGCTCGAGTATTTTGGATTTTGAAAGTTTGCTTGTTCGTAACTCTCGGTATTGTTCTAATCTAGTCGCAACTGTAGTGTGTTTTTCAAACATTTAAAATCCTGTTTTAGTAGGATTTCCATCTTCTAGTAATATACTTCATTGTAACATTACTAGGAGTAGGAGATAATGATATGTTAGAACTAATTGCTACAGTACCACTTGATATAGAACCAGTAAACTTAATACCGTCATTTATATCTACGCCAGTGTCTGCAAATTCAGTACCAATATCATTTATAACAACTGAACCATTACCACCATCTGCCAATGGATTAGCAACATATTGTAATGTGCCTACTTTATTGTAAAAGTCGCCTCCTGGCATTCTTGCGTCTAGTACATAGTCAAACATCATGGTATCTATAATACTTGAATCTGTACCTAGTGAAGATACAACAATTTCTGTATTTGGTGATGAAGTGTCTAATAGCAATTCATTTGGTTCACTGTATTCAATTGTGCTTGAACGAGCCTCTTGAGCTTCTGTAGTCAATAACTCGATATTTGTTTTGATTGTTGCAAGTCCTTTGATATTAGAATCTGATTTATCAAAGTATAACTTGTTTACTATTTCTGAGAAGTTACCTGATTCCTCGTGACCGTCAAAATCAATCTCTCCGGTTGTACTGTTTACATCTAAATCGTAAGTACCAAACTGTGTACTAACAAAAGGAGAGTTTACAAACACATTACTTAAAATATTATGTCTATCAGATGCCTCATTAAATAAAGACTCTAACCATTCTTCTAATTTTGCTTTTACAGTAGTATTCTGTTTTAAGTATTTGTTATTAGTTGATGTATTTAAGTTTATACCTATATTGCCCCATGAACTAATTCCATCTGCTGGGTCATTAAACAATAAGTATTCTTTTTGATCTGAACTTCTCACATAAGTTTTATCTGTGCTATTGGGTATCAAACTCATCTTAATCCAATCACCATCTGCGTTTACTTTTTGGATAGCACCATTAAGTGTTGTTTCGCCACTTAAACTAATGTATCTACCTGGAGACACTACCATGTTATCACTTGTTGTAATACTTGATGGAATTTCTGGAGATACATTACCAAGTACACTAGTACCAGCAACATTAGGTGTGATGTTACCAGTTCGTTGAATAACAAACGTATTTGGTTGACTATCAGAGATTGTGAAAGTTGTATTGTTTATTTCTGCGGTGTCATCTGAACCACTAACTGTTATTACATCACCATTTGCAAATCCATGATTTTGACTGTAAAGTTGGACTTCATCTGTGTTAGTTTTTAAATTTATAAACGTAACACCTGCTGTGATGTTGGCACTTAAACCTGGATCTGTTACAGTAAATGATGTACCACTTGCATTTTCTACCGTATATTCACTTGTACCAATTTCTGTATTACCATTAAATTTAACTTTATCGCCATTTACAACAGAACCTGATAAACCAGTAATGTCTATTACTAAATTACCACTACTAATGGTTACATTGTTTACAGTTTGTCCTGTAACAAAAGCATTAGCAGGAACATCTACTGTGAATGTTGTACTTGCATTTGCACTTGAAATAGGTAATAATTTTTGGTTTAACCAACCGATTGCTGTATTACTACTTGCACTAGTACCTTCTACCCATATAAAAGAATTAGTACCTGTTGTTTTTGTACCGCTTAAATCTAATACAGTTGAACCTGTATTAAATGTAATTGTTGTAGCATTTGATGTAGCACTTGCAACTGTGCCTGTGTATGTAGATGCATTGTAAGTTGCACTACCACCAAACAATGCTTGGTCTAAAGGATTCTTTACACCAATAACACCACCTGCTGAAATTAAACTTACATTACTTACTGCATCACTACCTAAACCAGCAACAACATCTAAATGTTTTGTATCTAAACCTAACCAGCCAGTTCCTGTTTCGTTGTTTACTAAAATATATTCATGGTTTAGTTTTTGCCAATCTTCAATACCTTTTGCAGTATAAAAACCTTGTGTGCTTGAACCGTTAGTAACAATACCACTTGCTGTAAGTAAATGTATTACTTGTGCATTACCATAATATGTAATACTAACATCTTGACTATTAGTTGGTGCTGTTCTCATGTACAACGTGTGACTGTCATTTAATGCATTACCACTTACAAAGTTGTAATCAAATGCGGCATTTACGTTTGCATTAGTTCCGTCATTATCACCTATTTGAGTAACACCGTCAATGATAACTGTGATATCATTGGATTGAAATTTTTGATTGGAGATATTTTGATTTATAATAGAATTTGCATTTCCAGTTATTTCGCTACCAAATGTTTCTCTGGTTATTGAATCACCAGTTGAAATAGTATATGTAGAACTTGTATTTGCTTTCCAACTAACCGACTTGCTTACACCGTCAAAAGTGTTAGAGCCTTTAGGAAATCTAATATGAGGAACTTCAAATTTCAGTATTTGACTGTTAGCCAATGCTATAGTAGAGTCTTGAGCATTTTGTGTTGTCTCAAATACTACTGTTTTGTTATAATTATTACTTACAGGATCGCTTGTATCAGCACCAATATAAATTTGTCTGCTGTCTGTAGCAAAACCAATTTCTCCAGGTCGTAAAGGTTGAGGAAGATCTTGCTTAAGACCTCGCCTTTGCTGGATTCTACTTATTATAACTTTTAAATTTGCATCGTCTTGGTGTGACACTATGTAATCTCCAAATACTTTTTATAAATGTATTTATCACTTTAAGCAAATTAGGGATTATATCTTACATAGCCTTTTGCCAATATTACCTTCAAATCCTTTAAAATGACCTACAAATTGTGCTGGCATACTTTCTAAACCATGTGTTAGTGTACTTAAACATTTAATTTTAGTTTTGTTAAAGAAACTTTGTAGTTCTTGATTCCACTCATTACTAAAGGTAGTGTTTTTTGCTGAAAAATTACAACCACGTATTGTTGCATCATTGTAGATCACCGCACCTAGATTTGGACCAGGACCATGAGAAGCATCATTGTAATGTTTCATTGCTCCACATAATACAAGAGTTCCGCCGTATGCTAGATTTTGTAATCCTGCTAATGTATAATCATTGCCAACATTAGCATGGTAATAATCAAACTTTTCACCTATATCATTGTATGCTTTTAATTTTTTTTGCAGTGGCCAATCGGGTAAAACTTTAATACCAATACCACCAAGGTTATTTATTGTTGATACTTTTTCATCAGTACTAGTAATACCATAAACTTTTGCACCTTTAGATACTGCTATCTGTACTGCTAGGTGTCCTACACCTCCAGTTGCTCCATCTATTCCTAATACATCTCCTTGTTGGATGTTACATACATTAGCAATGCTGTAGTATGATGTCCTACCAACTAAACTAAATGCTGTTGCAAAACGTATAAGTGATTCATCTAAATTATCTAAGTCTGGATCAACTTTAAGTACTGCTGTAGTATCTTTACATATACCATATTCTCTCCAACCTTTATTATGCCATACATAGGTTCCAACTGGGTAATCAGCACATTTACTTTCTACAACTATGCCAATAGATTCTCCATATAAAGGAGCATCAGGCTCCATTCTGAAAAAACCACCCTCAAAGCCCATATTTGATCTCATAAAAGGATCAGTGCTACAATATAAATTTTTAACTAAAAATTCACCTAATTCTATTTCAGGCAATTCTACATCAACAATGTTAAAATCATTTTCTGATACATGTTGGGATAGTTTATATTTTAAATGTATTTCTTTTGAAATCATATTTTATTGTAATATTGAGCTAGACGGTCTGCCCATTTCCCACAATATTGTTCAAACTCATCGCCTTCTATAACAAAGTCAGCATACTTGCCTTCTCTGTCTACCATTAAGATAGCAACTTGTTTAATTTGTGTACCAAACATTTCATTATGTGCTAGTGCGTATGCACAACCTTGCAAAAAGTAATCTTCGATCCACTCTCTTTTTTTAATCTTCTTAGCAGTTTTAAAATCAATTATGCTGTCAACACCATTAAACTTACCTACTGCATCACTTGTACCTGCATATAATCCTTTTGCAATCAAGGCTACTTCTACACCCCATACTTCATCAACTTGGCTTAAACCTTTTGCTATCATTTCTTCTAACATTGATTTAGCCATTATGCTGATATGGTTAGTACCTGATATTTTATACTCTTCTTGTAACACATATTTTTCTAAAGCATTATGTACTTTAGTACCAAGTCCTGCGGCTTCTCTACTTACACGGTTTGCTTCTTCTTCGCCTACACGTTTACGCCAATTCATTAGTGCTGTTTTATCACCAGTATCGCCTAATACAGTGGTTACACTTGGCACTGGTTGATCATCATCACCAGTATATTGCCTTTGACCATTTTTGGCTGTAACCCTTTTAAGTGTTGGGTATTCAAACTTTTCTACTAACATTTATTTGTCCTCAATTTATATTATACACTATATTGCTTTAGTTGTCAACATGTATTCTGCTATTTTATCATGCCATAATATGCCAAAGTGTTGATGGTCTCTAGCAATATGTTTAGGCCATTCTGTTATATCAGCATTGCATTCATTTACTATTTTAACGCCTTTAATCATATTTTTGAATACAAACATCCAGTTAGGAACATATAATTCATTTTCTGTACACCAAGTAACAGTAGCAAAAGTATTTTTATCAAATAAACGTACTTCAATATTGTTTAATAAACAAAAATTTATAATGCTTTGTACTGCTACCCATCTATACATCTGTCTTGTATTATTATTTAAAACAATGTCAGAATGTTCAAACTGCTTTAGAAACCAATGTTTTGCCGGAGTTAAGCCTTCAACCATACCTTTATCTGAAACTGCTGTAAATCTTTCTGAATGTGGAATGCAAATATATGTTTTCTTAAACTTTTTAGTTTTGTACATAGATACTAAAAGCATATATACATCCATTAAACTTCCACATATAGTACCAGCATTATAAATTGGTAATTCTTCTTTTAATTTACTGTGCCAAAGTTCACTTACAGGCAAACCCATGCCAACAGTATTGCTGTCTCCAAACACAGGTATAAATTCATTTTCTGTTAAATCGTCAAAATCAAAATCATTACGATTGCCTTGCTTGTTTAATTTGTATGTAATTTTAGGGAATTGATCATACCAGCCTTGTTTATCAATGTTAAGTAAATCTTTATACTTGTATGTTTGTTCATGTACACGTTTATACAAACGTTTGGTTATAGGATCAAGTGTATTTTCATCAAAGTCTTTAGTAAATGCTGGACTACTTAGTGACATTTTTAAATCTTCTATTTGCTCATTTGCAACATCTAAACTTAAATAAGGAACTTCGGTTGGTAATTTTTCTACTTGTACAGTATACTCGTTATTTTGTTCTCTACGCATCTGTAGTGTAGTTTCTAAAAATTCCTCGTCTTTGTAATTATCAGGATCTCCGCCTCTAGTAATAGCCTTGTTAAATTTAAGTGCCATTTCAGAATAAGTTACATTGAATTGTTCAAAGTATTCTTTATCGAGGTGCTGAGCCGCACGAAGTAATCTATCATCCATGTCTATATTTATTGGAGTATTATTGTGGGAGGTCGTCTTTAACGGCAGACATCGCCTGGTCGCCGGCCATAGCACCAACATCAACTTGGTCTAATTCTTGCTCTGGGTCAACCATATCATTTGGTATTTTGCCTTTAGGTGTAATAGTATCAACAGTTGCACTTTGTACTACGTCCATTTGCTCTAAAGCCTTGACTAATTCTTCGGCACTCATTAGGAAACCGTCACTTGCTAGAGCGTCTCTAAATTCTTCTGTGGATATTTCGTTTTTGTCTGAACCTACAAACTGTGCTAATCTATCAAGTACTGCTACTTTAAGATCATCAAAGTATGCTTCAAATAGCAATACTTCAAATATTTTCATGTTACACCTCTACTGGTGCTCTACCTAATGGCTCTTCCTCTGGTCCTGCCGCGGCTGGTAGATTATCTACTGGTTCATCCATTGGCATGTCATCTGCTGGCATATCCATTGGTGCTTCAGAATTGCCTAACCCCATATCACCTGCTGGAGCACTTGCAGGTGCTTCGCCTGTTATAGTTCCAATAGCATTGTCCATCTCTGCTTTAGTAGATTTAGAATTACCTAAGTGTGCCTCTAGAGCGGCGTTCATGGCATTACCAAAACTTTGAGCCGCCTCTGCACCAAACTCTGCTCTCATTTGATCAGCAATAGCAGGAATATCTTCATTTTGCATTCTACCAAGTCTTTCAATTTGATCTTGAATATCATCACTTAATGCTCTTGCCGCCATCACAACTTCTGCTTCTTCAACTGTTGATTCTGAAATCATATCATCAATGATATCATCAAACATGCTTTCTTTTGCTTGTTTCTTTTCGTCTTTAGTATCGCCTGTTATTTTGTAAGTTTCGCCGTCTACTTCAAACTCCTCTTTACCTTGTGCAATCGCGTCTTTTCTTGCACCTGTAAATTTGTTTTGCTCTGATACTTTCTTGCCAAACATTTGAATACCATTGCCTACAGCATCTTCTTCTAAACCGTTTAGGAAGCCAACGACTGCATCTCTGCTTTTGCCACTTACTTCTGCAAACATACCTAGTTTTTCTTCAATTGCTTTTAATGTATCTACACTGTCTAATTCCATTCCAACTTCTCTAGCCATTTCTTTAAATAAAAATTCGCCAATATCAGTTGATGGGAATGTAGGTACGTCTTCAGTTTTCATACCACAGGCTTCCATATAATCTTTAGCCGCTTTAAGTACGATTGGTAAAACAAATTCATCATCATGTGCAAATCGGGAATCTTGTCTGAATCTGTTCATGCATTCTGCACTTGCTTCGTCTACTGTATAGCCACTATCCATAAGTTGTTGAATACCATCATTGATCATTTGTTTCATTTCTTGCATTGCAGGACTTTCAACATACATGCCTTCTTCAAGCATAACATCAATAACGTCTTTAACACCTAAGTACTTTGCATACTCTGGATCTAAGTTAAACTTCTTGTTAGTATTTCTCAATCTAACAACATGGGCTTCAGCCTGTTCTCTTACGTTTTCTAGTTTATTTCTAGAATGAAACCCAGTGATTTTAACACCGTGATTTTCTTTGAGGTATCCATTAAGTTCTTTAAACTTAGCACTACCTGTTTTTTTGAAATTTGTAATTCTCATAATTATTCCCGATAAAATTATAATTGTTAAATGTATTTATCAAAAACATCAAAAAAATTACATCTTTTTGTAATCGATTACTTCTGTGAACTGGTTTTGAATTTGGCACATCATGTCATCCTTTACTTTATAGTAGTAATTTAGTGACATATCCTTTCTTGCTTCTGTGATAATTAGTTTATCTATGTCTTTGGTTGTTCTAATTGTGTAGTTGTAAAAAAATAAATCATTTATATGTTTGTTTAGTTCTCTACCATTCTTAGTTAAGACATTTTCTATAGTGCCTTTTACTTTATTGATTTTTGTTTTAGATGTAGTATTGCAAAGTTTAACAATCATTTGGGCCGCTTCTGATATAGGTATCTCTTTAAAGATTGGCTTTTTAGTTGTGCTGTCAACTACAGAAAAATATTTTTCTTTATTACCACTAACAAAATAAAGGTTGCGTTTGCTTATACTCTTAACAGCATTATCAAGTTTATTGACTAATTCTGCTTTTTTCTTTTTAGAGAGTTTCTTGTTGAGGGTAGATTTTGTATTTTGTTTTACCATTGTCATTTACTTTAAGTACCAATCCACGTTGTCTGAGATTGCTTGCCATATGCAATTCTTTTTCTTGCAGGTCTACTTCATATATACCTTTTTCGTGCTTTAATTTATCAAAAAAGCGGAATTCATTTGAACTGACAACCGTTAGACCATGTTTGTTTTTAAGCATTTTCATGTTATCTCTTTATGATTGTGCTTTCTTTTTTAGACTTTGGTCCAGGTTTTTTGTGAGCCCATTTAGTTTTTTTAGGCTTTTTAGGACGTTGGACCACACGTTGTACATCACTTTGAAGTGGCTTAACCACTGTGGCAACTGAGCCGGCTGTCATTGTTTCTGATAATATAATGTCGTTGATCTTCATACTGTTATTTATCTTCTTTGTTCTGTAATGGTAACTTATACCCGGGCCTAATTTCAAAAAATTCATGTAAACCTAAGGCTGAATTTTCTTTTATGGTATTTAAATTACTAACAAATAGATTATAATTATGAATAACATCAATAGAAATCTTGTCTTGTAAGTTCTTCCACTCTATTGGGTTGGATTTAATTTCTTTTAATTGCTGTATTGCATCACACACCATAATAATTTTGCTAATATTATTCATTGTGGTATCTAATTTGTGTGTATCTATCAAATAATCAAAAGTATTATAACCTAATTCTTGTAAATGCTTATATGTTTTATTACTGCCTAGTACAATAAATGGTTGACACATAACTATAGGCTTGAATACTTTTTCAGAAACAAATAAATTATTATTAGAAAACGTTTCTGTGATAACTTGCACATCACAATTTAACATATTTTGTATAAAACTGTCATCACCAAACTCTTTCATATGTATACTGTCTTCCGTTCTTTTGTCCGCAACTATAGGATAATGTGTTTTTAGTTTATCAAGCCATTCAACTGCTATTTCAAAGTCTTCTTTTTCTATAATTAAGTTTGTTAAATCCTCTGATAATTGTGTAATAGTTTTACTGTATAACTTATTATATTCTAAATCAGAACTACTTACATAACCGTCTTGTAATAGGTCTAATTTGCTCATACAGCCTAGTAAAAGTGTTCTGTGATGTTTGGGTGCGTTATTTAAACAACTGAATACAGACGGTCTGTGTAAGTCTGTGTCTATGTCAACTAATTGGTCGTCTTCTTTAAAATCATACTCAATTATTTCGTATAATTCTGCCATGCTATCTTCCATAAAATTGTTTGCACAAAAAGTTTGAAAGTTATTATAACCTAATTGTTGTTGTATGTCTTGTATGTTTATACTGCTATTACAATAATAGGTATTATCAGGATTTAAATTGTAATGATTTACAACTTGAGATATAAAACTAAACATATATTCATCACTAAAACCTTCAGCACTATTATCAAATAGTATTACAGGTTCTGCAAAGTCTTTTACATATTCAGGAATAATTGGTTTGCAACTGTACTTGTTGTCTTTCCACAAATTAAATAATTCTTTAGAACCTATGCCGTCTAAACTTATTACTATTATTGTTTTTAAAGATTTGTGTGCTTTATCTAATTCTCTCCAGTATATATCTAAATGCCTACATTGTCCATATATACTATCTCTAGTATGTGCTGGAACATGTTCTAAAAGGTCTTTCTTTCCACAACTGGATAGAAAACTAACAAAAGGATTGTTTATATCGAGAATCTGCATTAGCAGTATTTATTTAGGATTTTTTCTTGCCGCCTTTCATGTTGGCACACCAGTGATACATTTTACCCTTCTCACCACTGTACTTTTTTGCTTTTGCACGGAGACTACTCACTGAGCCTTTGCAACTGGCTCCTGCCTTCTTTACTCGGCCTGGTCTACTCTTGCCTTTCTTCTTGCCGTCAGCAAAGTTTTCGTCCATCTTAGAACGTAATAAATCCTTAAAGTAATTTTCTGCCATTACTGCTCTGTCACTTGTAGTGTGGTCAAATGCTTTCATTACGTCTTCAATGTCTGCATCAATAATTATTGCTGGTACTCTTTTAATACCTAATATATGTGCGGCATCGTATCTGTGATGTCCGTTTATGAGATATCCTTTCCTATCTACAATAAATGGCCTGTCTGCATTTTTTAAAAATACGTCTTCTGCTTTTTTACTTAATCCATCTACACGTTGGCTTTGTACTGGTTTAATTTTATCTATACTGATTTTACCTTCCTTATAATCAAAATCTGAGTTTTTGATATGACTTCTTCTAATTTGAGGTAATTCATTTCTGTTAAAATGTTTATCGCTTAATGCTCTGTTGTAATCTTCTTCTATTGAACCTTTTAATCTTATTACACCACAAGCAACTCTATCACCTGCATTGCCTGTTTTTGTGCTTTCTTCGTCTCCACCTTGACCTAAATCATCTGTATCAGCATGTATTACTATTGCTCTGCCTACTACATCATGTAATTGTACCCTCGGTGCTTTGAATTGGAACCTTGCAATACCTTGATCGTCTGCTTTGATGTTTCCTAAGTCACCCACATGTCCGTGTTCTAATCCACCGTGTTCTACGCCTTCTGGATTATAATGTCCTCCGGCACTAGCACAACCGTCACTTAGATCGCCAAACTCATGTATGTGGAAACCATGTAATCCAGGAGTTAAACCTTTTACTATTCCTTTGATTATTGTTTCTTCGCCAAATTTTTGTTTGAATTTTACAAATCCTGTAACATCTTCTGGTGAATGTTCCAATTGACATATTGCTTTTATGGTTTCATTAGACTCTGTGATAGATTCTAACTTAGAGCACTCACAAGTTTTTGCTTTTGTCTTAGGACAACTTTGAAAATCTACTGCTCTCATTACTTAAATCCAAAGGCAAATTTGCCACCTATTCTTGAACTGTAGTAATTTTTACTGCCGTCTATTTCTACTGTACCTTGGAAGTTTGGCGGATATACAGCCTCCCATCCTGTTACTCTAGCATCATCTCCTTGTTTACCCATTTTACAATATAACTGTACAATACTGGATTGGTTAAGAAATGCTACACAACCTTGTCCAAACTCTGGACCCGATTCATTTATAAGTCTAGTAACCTTTTTAGCAAGTAAGGCCAACAATGCATAACCTGTATTAAACCCTGCAACATCTTGTCTCGGTGTACCATAATTAAATAGTTCTGTTGCGGCTTGACTTAATCCTGCATAGTCTTGTTTGCCTTGTTGTATATAACCATTGATTTCTTCTTCTAGCCCTTGTGGTAATGCTTTGTATAATTCTGCTAATCTAAAAGGACCATCTTTAGCACTATTGCTTTGTACAATGTTTATGATTTTTACAGTTGTAGGATATTGTGCTTTTAATTCTTCTGATGCTTTTAATATAGCATCTTGTATATTCTTAACACTTGCTTTAGCACCTTTACCACCCTTACTGCTGATACCTACTCTAGTACCGTCTGGTGCTGTAAAGTAACTGTCAACTAGTGGGGCATTCATTGCCATAGGCCAAAATATACTACAACTTGCCCATGGTTGACCTTTTAATAAATCATTTTTGGCATCATCTGCCTGACCACCTACCATTTCACTCATTAGTGCAACCGGACCCATTATCTCACCAAAGTAATCTCTTAATGCTGGTAAGTTTTTGATCTGTCCTGGAAACACAGGATGTTCCTGTGTATGAATTGTTTCTAATGCATTTACTAATGCTTCTGATAAGTCGTTACCTGCAGAATTTTTCTTTACTGTTTGTATAACATCCATTACACCATTAAATTCATCATCTGTTTTAATTAAATGTTGTGGATCTATGCCAATGTCTAATTTCATTGCTCCAGCAGTTTGTAATTTCCAACCAAGTGGTACTTGACCGTTGCTCCATTTACCCATCATATCTGCTGTTTTTTGTTTAAAGTATCTTCCCCAATATGTTGGTTTATCATTTAATTCTGGATCTGTAAGTGTAGCAATACCAAATGCTAAACTACCATTATTAGGAGTATTAGTCCATTCTATTTGACTATTGATTTCTTGTTCTGTTGCTCTAATAAATTCATCTCTGCTTTCTGGATCAGGGAATTGCATTTCTTCTTGTGGGTATAAATCTACACGTTGAAACTCTAATTGATCGTTTCCTTTTTGAAATCTATCGCCAACAACTCTTCCCATTATACCTTTTGCTTCTAAAAGAGATTTAACGTGTTGCTTACTCCACTCATTGATATTGAGTTTTGCTTTTACTTCCGGTCCTAGTGTTTCTGCATAACCTCTAACAATACCTCTTGCACATGCATCATCACCGGCTTCTGCTCTTAAACGTTTAAAATCATTTAACATTCCTGGAACAGGTATTGCTGTAAAGGCTAACATTTGTTTTTTAAGATCGCTTACTGGAAAATGATCTGCTAATAATTTGTTTATAACTACAATAGTATCATTGTTTGGCGTGGCATCTTCTTTAACTTTTTTCTTTTTCTTTTTCTCTTTAGGTAAATCTTTAAGCAATGCCGCCATGTCTTGGCCTGCTTCTATTGTTTCATATAACTTATCAATTTTAGTTTTATTTACTTTTGATATAATATCTAATTGTTCTTGTAAAGGTAATGCATCAAATTTATTAAACACACTTTCTAATTCTGGGTTACTAGGTGAATTGCTGAGTCTATTTCTAACTATTTCTCGTGCTTGAGCTATGGTCATAGGTTCGCCGCCACCTGATTTATTACTTACAAGTGCTTGTAATATCATATTCTTAGTGCCGCCTGGAGTAACATCTCCATTTAGTATAGCAACAAGTTTATTTACTTCGGCTTGAGGCATGTAGTTTTGTATGCCATCTTGCATCATTCTATCAAAAAGTTGATATGCATCTCTGGCAGATTGATAACCGCTATCACTACCATACATACCACTTACATCATCACCATCACTGCCGTCTGGATTCTTTCTGAAATAGTTTCCACCACTAACATTATAGTTCTTTTTGATGTAATCTTCTGCGGCTAAAACTGCGGCGGCCCATCTACTGCCACTAACTACATTTCCACCATCTGGTGCATATTCTTTTTCTGGTCTCCAATCATGGTTACCGTCAAATTGTTTGTATGCTTTCTTTAAAAGTTCTGCACCTTGGTCATTTACACCACGTGTTATGCCTAAGTGGTCTGCCAAGTTGCCCCAATTTGTTTTACTTGCTATGCCATTAGAAGATTCTCGATCATAGTCTTCTACACCACCTGCTCTTAATAATGATTCTACTTTGGTATTAAATGCTGTTGCTTTGCTGTCTATTGCTTTTGCTTTTTTAGATAATTTTGGATTGTTTACATGCCATGCCGCGGCACTTGAAAACTCAAATGGTTCGCCTAAATCACTGTTGAGTTCTTTTCTTGGCAATAGAGGTTCGTGCCCTAACCCATTCATTCCCTCTCTTCCGTCGCCGAGAGAACCATTGTCAAAAACAACTCCTCGTAATTTTAACTTTTGTTTGATGTTATGATCGTTGCCACTAACATATCTATTCAAGAAATTATCTATACTAACTCTATACTTGTCTCTAAATGCATTGTAGATCTTTTCGATTTTTTCTTCTCTCCAAGTATCTTTAATTTTTCTGTACATGTGATTTCGTTGCTTATAGGCTTCTCTGGCTATAGATTCATGACTTGTTGGCATTTGTATACAGAAGTCATATGAGCTGTTTTGATTATTCCTAGCCCAATCTAAATAACCATATAAACTACGATCGGAATAAGAGTCTAATTCATCAATCATTTCTTTTCTATAATATAAGTCGCCGCCAAAATCAAATGTTTTTACAGTTGCCAATACTTTACTGTTCTTTTTAGTAAACTCTCGATCTTTTTTATCTACTTTGAGTTTATTATCTATTTGATCTTGTTGAGAGTCAAACCCTAGTTTTTGTGTAACTTTATCAAATGAAACCATAAACTGTTTAATTGCGTCTAAACGTTTTCTAATTAAGTCAGGTACAGGACCCATTTTATAAACACTTGGCTTTGTATCTTTTAATCTATAGTATTTGTCAAATGAACCTCTAAAGAAATCTTGTAGCAAATTTTTATAATCTTCTGCTACTGTATCTCCAATTGATCTAGGAGTGAATCTCCCGCCGTCTATTTCATCAATGATATCTTTTAACCTTTCTGCTGTATATCCAGTTAGACCAAAAAAGGCTTGACCATCTCTTTGGGTACCTGCATCAGTACCATCTAGTTCACTGTATTTGTCAAGCATCATGTCATCGGATGTTTCAATAACGTCATACATACTTTTTACAGATTTGTTTATTTCTTTTAAACTATCTATATATAATTGTAAATCTTCATCTTTAATTCTATCTAATTCTTCCCAACGAGTTCTATACTTAATCATAAACTTGCTCAGCCAATTATCTGTATAATTGTCGCCGCCTTGCACTTTTAGATTTACACCTTTACCAACTGGTTGAGTGTAAGGTTTGTATGATTTTAAATGATCAATAAATTTATTGTATCCTTCTTTAGATATTGGATCGCCAGGGCTAACCCAATGGCCGTCAACTGGCCCGTATCCAAAAGAGCCACGTGTTATACCACCAAAGAACTCTTTGTATTCCGTTTTAAAAGAAGGTTGCTCTATTTGTGTTTTCCAAGCATCTGCTACTACTTTTTTACTTCTAGTTGGTAATACATCTGCTAATTTAGAAATAAATTCATCATATTTTTTGCCTTTGAGATCATCACTGTTTATAGCACTCCAGATACCTGATGCTATTTTTTCTACTTGTGGACCTGATGCAAATGATGGTAATTCCACAAACTCCTTTTTAAATAATCTTTCTACACCATTTTGAGCTCTTTCCAATGTTGTTTGTGGGGAAACTGTTTTATTTGTAAAAATTTCTCTATAAGATTTAGTAATCATTTTGCCTAATTCATCGAGAGTAAGTTCAAAATCTTTAACAGTATTTCTCAATATCCCAATACCTTTTGCACTTATGACATCTCTGTTTAAATTTTGGTTTAAGTCATAACCTGCCTGTGCTACACCTAGTGCAAATTTTTCTTGAGCTTTTTTAAGTAAACCTTCTTTTTGTAATCTATCAGTCTCTACATCTTCTTTTAATCCAGGTTTTCTTGCTTTTAGTGTTTTATATCTATGTAAATTGTTAAATGCACTAGCAAGGATAAACATAGATTCTACATAATTTTGTTTGTTAAAAAATCCTTTCAACACATTTACTGCTGGATGTTCTGCACCATCATCAAATCGGCCTTTTGTTCTTTCATCATCACGATCACTAATTGAATCTAACTGATTTATAAAGCGGAATAATGCTTTTGCATAATCTTTATTATATGCGTCGTCACCTTCAGTAGTATATCCTGCTGTCATAGTTGTAGCATAACGGATTACTGCTTTTGCAACCTTGTTAAAATCTAAATGGTAATCGTCGCCGCCGCCTATTCTAAATTCTACAAGTTGTTTTCCGGTATCTGGATCTGTTTGATCTTTAAAGTTTATAGAACTAAATTTGGCACTATCAATGCCTTTGCTTAAAATACTTTCTATACCTTTAATAGTTTTTGTATTTTCTGGATTTGCTTTGAGCTCTGCCGCTTTTCTTTTTAGGCTATCTATTTGGCTTTTTGCATAACTGTTATTTTGTCTGCCAAACGTACTTAATAAATATTTGTCGCCAAGTAGCATTGCTATTTTTAACTTGTTTGGGCTATTCTCCACCCTGTTATTTGAGGTTCCTTTGCCTTGGTAACTCATAGTAACATGTAACCCTGTTGAATGGTTTGTTTCTACCCCCATGTCACTAAAAAAATTAAAAAGACTTTTCATCTCTTCAAGCATTTTACCGGGTGAACTGTAAACTGGACTGATAATTTCTGCACCAGTACCTGAGTAAATATCTATACTACTATCATCTTCTACTGCCCATGTGTCATACCCACTAGTACTACCATACTCTCCATATTCTGCACGATTGGTAAAATCACTATATTGCTCTGACCAGTTATTTAAATAGTCTGCTACTTCTTCTAATCCGCCGCCGCCCTCTGGATTACTTATATAATAATCTCCAAGCTCGGCTAAACAATTACCCCAACCACCATATTCTCTATTTGCCCATACATCTATGTCGTATTCGGTCTCTATTTCGTCAACGGCTTCATCCATTGCTTCACCAGACTCACGTATTGCTTCTTCTATCCATTCGATTAAATCATCTTCTCTTTCTTCTTCTGCGTACTGTCTTCCCCAAGCAATAAAATCCCAATCTTCGTATTCTTCTCGTTCTTCTTCTGGCAAGTCATCTAGTATGCGTTCTTTGTATTCTTCTATGTCGTCTTCGTCTAGTTGATCTTCAACAAAATCATTTATATAATCTTCATCTTCTTTTCTATCTTGTGTCATACGGGAAATAATTTCGCCTTCCAAATCAAATGCCATTTCGTAGACCCATTCTCTGTATGCTTCTTCTATTTCATTTACAGCACGTCTGCCAATTTGATCATAAAGTGCATCTTGTATCTCATACCATGTATTTTCATCAGCCCAGTTTTCGTCTTCACCGCCGCCATATACTTCAGTCCAAACAGTTTCTGCTTCAAAACCACATTTAATTGGTGCTGTTAGAGCCGCTTGTCCTATTTCTTTTTTATTAAAATTGATTTCAAATATTTGCTCTCGGCCTTGTTCGCTGAGTTTATGCTTTCTTGCTAATTTTTTAACACCTTGATTATCTTTGCTTCTAAATTTTATTCCAGATTGTGTTTTCTTAACAAGTGTGCCCAACTTACCTTCATCAACTAAAGCATGTACTTCATCTTTGGGATCTAGTAATTGGTATTCACCTTTTTTGTCTTGTACTACAACTTTATCAGGATTTGGTTTATCACCTACTTTACTTACAACTTTACCCAATGGGTTTCCATCTTTGTCATTGTACTCTGAATCTACATCTAAATCACCTGCTTTGATAGGTGTATATTTAGGTAGTTCCTCTGGTGTAGTGTCTACACCTTGTGTTGTTGGACTGCCTTTATCTGGTTTTGCTGTAGTTTTTTGTGTGGTGGGACTTGCTACAGCATTTGCTTTTGCATTTGCACCAATTTGTTGTCCACCTACTGCGGTAGGTGTGCCTGGCTTTAATCCATATTCATTTAGTAATGATTGAAAAGTTCTTACATCCTTAAACTTCATCTTATCGCCTGTTTGTTGCTCTATTTAAAGAACGTAATCTTTTTGATGCTGGATTCATTCTTTTTGTTCTTTGTGATTTTCTTGACATTCTAGCACCCATTCGTGCTTTAGTTTTTCTCAATGTCATTCTCTTTTTCATGTCAATTGGTTTATGACATTGACTTGGGTTACTTACTACCCTGCCTTTTCTACGGCCACTAGTACAACGGACAGCACGTTTTACTTTGTTGCCCATTTTACGCCAAACCATTCTTGCTTCTATGATTGTGGCTTCCTCGCCTAGTTCTAATAATTTCATATTATCCTAAAAAATTTACTAAAAGTCCAATTACCAATGCAACTAATGTTGTAAAACTTGTACCAACTATTGCAACTAGCCAATTTTCTAATTTATTTAATCTTACTTTAGTATCTTCTTTGAATTCCCTGAGTTCGGTAGTTATGCTTTCTATACGCAACATATCCGCAATGATATGTGCCTCCATATTATGAGACTCTGCGTATATTTGTTTTTCTTCTGGCAGTTGCTCTGGTAATTTCTTTTTCATTTTATAATAAATCCTGTTTTGTAAATTCCATATTCTTAGAATTTTTAGTATCAACGGTACCTCCATTTAATACTATATTGTCAAACTCGTTTACTAGTGTCTCAACTGTATGTGCTCCTGGTCTTTCAGTTGCAAATTTAAAAATCCATCCTGCACCTGTCATACTTGGTGCTCCATAATTTTCTAATAAATTGTTACCTGTACCGTCTAACTCAACTGGATTGTTCATAACAATAGGCATTGCTCTCATTCCTATTACTTGTACAACACTTTCAAAATCTTTTTGACTGTTGTCACCAAAATCATCAGTGTTAGTAATGTCAATAGTAGTGTACAAAGTGAAAAATTCTATATCACCTGTAACAACTTCCATGGAAGTCATTGCCCCGCTTCTTTGTCCAACCATTGTGTCTCCTGTGTCTTTAGTTGTATTTATCACAATTTAAAAATTTATCCTAAGAACTAGAAGTCATAAAAAAAGCAGGCCTAAACCTGCTTTTTAAAAAGTTGTTAAGTATTAAACTTAGACTACTCTGTACTCACCTGCTGTTACAGTTGCGTTTGCACCTGAACCAGTAAGAACTGGTTGGATAGCCGCTAGTAAGTCAGCCGCACTTGGTTGACCTTCTACTGCTACATGCATTACTGTTGCAGAAATGCTGTTGATGATTACTGGTGTACATCTTGTTGCTAATGCTGATAAAACTAATTCACCTTTGTTAGCCGCACCTGCTGTGAAACCAAATGAACTAATGTCATCTGTTCCGTCTACTTCGTCTATGATGAAGTGACTTAAAGAACCTACTAATAGTTGTCCTTCTGCCGCCGCACCGTTTACTCTTGTTAAAGCCATTTGCTTCTCCTAATTTGTTGTACATTCGTGGTCTTAAACCACCGCCGTTGTTACTATGAATGTACTTTGGTTACTTTTATTTATCAAAAATCCACAAAAAAAGGGAGCCTAAACTCCCTTTAAATTTGTTTTAATGCTATATCTTATAGATCAAAAGCCGCAACTGTTACTGCTGACCATGTTACGCCATCAGCATCAGTAAGAGCTTGTACAACGTCTTCTAAGTGAGCCGCTAAAGTTTCACTGTTTGTTCCGTCATATGTATCTGTACCGTGTTCGCCTTCAAATAAAACTTTAAGACCTTGTCCTGTTCCACCTGTTGCGTCTACTGTACCGATTGCTAAAGGTGTTAAACCTTCATTTGCTACTGCTTTCATAAAGATGTCTAATGCACCGCCGACTGCTGTCTTGGCTGATACGTCAACACCGAAATCTACCTGGATACCTGCTAGTACTTTACCACCTAAGTGACCTGCACTAACAACTGCACCTGTATTTTGTGATTGTGCCATTTTAATTCTCCAATGAATTTATTAAGTTACTTTTATTTATCAAAAAAATGATTTATTTAGGTGTTCTAGCACGATACTTTTTACCAATATCCATTAAACCTTGCAATTTTCCGGATAATCTATCGCCTAGTGTTTTACCTGTTGACAAAGATTTAGCCATTGTTGATGTATCTACATCTTGGAAAGGATTGGCCGGTCCGCCTTTGTATGCATTCTTATTACCTGCTTGACCACCTCGTTTTCTTTTTGGTTCTGCTTCTATCTCATCTCTACCGTATGTCATTTTGGTATTTGTCTTTTGATCTCTTGATTGTTTTTTGTCTTGATTTTTTCGCTTTTTAGCAGAATATTCTTCAGCGGCATTGGATATTGCATCCATTGGGCTCATTCCGCCGGCGCCAAATATTGCTTTTGCTCTAGCAACAATATAACTTCTAGCATCTGAACTATAATATGGACCTGATGTTTTAATCCACAACTGCATAGCACTATCGAAACGTTTAATTTCTTCGCCATCAGCCTCTACTATAATATCTTTAATAAGCATATCTGTATTTATCTAAATGCATTTAAAAAAAGACTGATCAATAAATTATACTTTTTTTCTGCCACTTGCCCAATACCCTGCTATTGCACCAATACCTGCTCCAGTCTTACCGCCTAATTTATTTTTGGTAAGTTTAGGTATTGCTTTACTTCCAACGTAGGCTCCAACTGCTGTAGCCGCCGCTCGTTTTAATGTATTTGATTTTTGAGGTACTGGTTTTAACTCGCGTCTAAGTTGCATTGAACTAGCATGTCTAAATACTTCACTTCCTGTTCCTTTAACTCTTAATTGCTGGACCATTTTACTAATAACTGCCTGACGTTGAGAAAATTTTAATTGTGGCCATTGACAAATTAAACGTCTCATTTGTTTGTAAATAGGATTACTAATTTTTAATTGTGATTCTAATCTAAATAAAAATGTTGTAGCATCACTAATTGATACATTGTCTTTTGATAGTCTTGTAATAAATTGATAGTATTTTCTATTTTGAAAAGATAGTGTTTTTAAAAACTTTCTATCTGCATTTTTAATTTTAATCTGTGGATAATCTGATTGGTTTACAGCAAAAGCCAACATATATAAATCTGTTGCCGCTGTTCTAAACACTGCAAAAGGTCCGTATTGTATTGTTTTATATGCGTATGCTAACCCATAATCACGTTGCTTACTGTCTTGTGTAAACATAAATGTTGCTAACGTTTGCAAGTAAAATAAGTCTGCAATTTCTCTGCCAGACAATCGTGAAAAACTTCCTGTAAATCTAAACAATTTACTTTCGGCGAGTTCTTGATTTATAAGTTGTAGTTCCATTCTATGAACCTGGTTTGCCTGAACCAAAATTTAGTTTACTGAATTCTAATCTATCTACTAATTTTAATGCGTTGCCTAATCTATCTACAGCAACAAATCCTTCTTCACCAGTTATCTCATAACCTTTTTCTGTTTGTTTAAATGTTGGCATTTGTCTTATCTGCTCTAGTTTTCTAACAATAATAATTTTTGCTTCTATGAGTTTTAAGTACAAATCATATACTGCAATAATACTCTGTAAATTTTCTTTAATAAATTTTACACCTTGTACCATTGTTTGTGTTTTAGCATCAATAGTTTTTTGTTGTTTAACTTTATCTATCTCTTTTGTCCAATAATTTACAAATTTTGTGATAAAGTCTTGTGCAAATTTAGTAGGTTCATCAAAGTGTCCTTGACGTACTTGATTATTTGCATGAGCTTTTAACTGTTCTAAAAATGTTTTACCAACTAAGTCAGTTCCTTTTTGCAACCAACTAAAAGTATTTGCATCAATACTTTTTAAATAATTGTCTGCTTCTTGTATAGCACTAAGCATTTTATGACCTTCAGCATCACTTAGGGTTACTGTACCACTTAAATCTTTAATGGTTGCATCTCTTTGCCATACACCAGCATTTGCCCCATTACCTAACACACTAGCATCAAAACCAAATTTTGCTTGAGTATCTGCTAGTGTTGGACCACCTACATATTCTGTGTGCCATACAATACCAAATCCAGCACTTAATATTTCTTTTGCTAGATCACTATCTTTAGGTATAGCATAAACAATAGTATTTGGTTTGAAAACTATATATTGCTCACCGTCAATAACTTCTTCTTTTATATCTTCTGATCCGGCAAAAAGCATATCACCTTGTGCAACTGTGTCCCAATTTAATCTGCTTAAATATTTCAATGCAAGTTTAAGTTTATCTCTCAAACCACTGGCATCTTTTTCGCCTTGATCGGCATGATATTTTTCTATATCCGAATTTGTAAAATTCATTTTAGGCTTTTTAGCAAAAACACCTTTGGTTCCTACAAAGAATTTTCCAGTTTGTGGGTCTTTACCTGCTACAATGGCTGGTGCTCCATCCCATTTAGTTGTCATTGATACTGGAGTTTTTGTATTACCTTCTAGCATTTGATGTAAACTGTATAGATAGTCTACTGCTTCTTTGGCACCTTCATGTCCTTTATTAAAGATATTATCTTCTAAATGTTCTAAGTGAGTATTTTTACCATCTGCTTCAAGTAAAGATTCTGTGAGGATTGTTGTTACTAGAGGTTTAGAAATTTCTAAAAATTTCATACTAAACTCCTGCTAATATTTTTGTTTCAAATAAATCTAAATCTTTTTGAGGAATTAAAACAACATCTGATTGTGATTCTGATAATAAAACTTTATAACCTAATTGTTCCCATGTAATACCAGCATATTCTAATACACGATTTACATGTTCATATGATTCTCTGCTCATATTTCTTGCTACTTTAACAAGTTCTTGGTAAGCAGGACTTGTTTTATCCATTTGTGTTCTCTTTAACATGGCAGGCAATGTTGCGGCATAGTTGCTAATATCAATATTTTGAGATTTCATCCTGGATAATTCATCCACAAATTTTTGTGCGGCTTGTTCATTACCACCTATAACTTGTTTTTGTAAATATCCCAAATCTGTTTTTGCAATATTTGGTACTGCTTTCTTATCAGGTGCTACTGGATCAAGTTTAGGTTTACTTCTAATCAAGTTACCTAAGCCTCTTCCTATTCCTGCACCTGCAACTGCACCCATTCTTTTACCTAAGTTTGCATCAGGATCTGCTAACGTTTTTGTTGCAAGTTGCCCACCCATTGCTTTTGTCAATCTGTCTTTCATTTTAGACATAAAGCCTTGTGGTTGCTTGCCTTTGTTTTGATAGATTTTGTTTAATTCTTTTGCTTGAGCAGATGTCGGGGAGATTGGTTGTGTCCCAGGTACTGGATTACCTTTTTTATCTACTTCTTGCCAACCCTGTGCAGAATTATTGAATTGTCTACCATCTGGCAGTTTAACTGATGCTGATTGATAATCTCTAGTGGCCGCTTTTTGTCTAGCCTGTTGAGAATATTTTCCGTCTGCTGTTGCACCTTGTTGAAAGTTTCTTTTTTGTTTGTTTTTTAAAAACTGTTGTTTAGCCCTACTTTGAGGTGCTTCGAAAATATCACTTAATTTCATCGGTGCTCTCTTTAACTATTTTCTTGATACCTCGTGAAAATTTCTTAAAGTCACCGCTCTTAAGACTGTTGATAAGTCTTCTTTCTAAATCTAATGCTACATCATCTTCATACAATTCATATAATGTTTTTTTAATATTTTCTGCACTAGATACTAAATGCTCAACTCTATTCTCAAGAACATGGTGTTTACTCCTATCAATGCTGATGGAGTTTAATTCTTCTAATATACTTCTTGTTTTTTTCACTTTAGTATTCCCTAATACACATATTTATCATTATATGTCATTTTTCTTAATAAACTCTCTGATGTTTAATGCCTGGTTTACTGTACTTTGTGCTTTTTCCTCGTCTGCCGCCATTGTATTAGTACGTCTTACTGTTTCTAATACAGAAGAAGTAGTGAGTGTCATTGCATCTTCATCATCTTCATCTAAATCACTTACTCTAAGTGTATCTGGACAAAACTTCAAGTCTACTTTACTACCAACACCACTACTAGAACGTGTTTTCATAAACTGTATTTGATATCTACCACGTTCTCTCATAGCATTACTTGTAAAAATACCCACAACATTATCTGCTGTTTGTATTTTACTGATACCACCTGCAATATGATGGTGGTCAAACTCTATTTCTTCTACTGCACCTCTGTTTAACTGAGATGCTGTTACCATTAAGATACCTTTTTCTACTGCTAAGTTACGCAATTCCTCAGATACATACTTGTCTTTAATAAACAAATCACCCGGACTTACTCTAGCACTAATAGGCATCATCAAATCTAAATAGTCAACCAGTAAGCAATCCACTTTTACATCAGTGTTTATTTCATATTCTCTAACAAATGCCCTAATATCGTTTGTTGTAACACCATTACTCATTTGTTTTACTCTAAACTTACCAGCACTCTTAGACTTCATCTTAACTTTTAAGTGTACATCATCCATATTACGCATAATTTCTTTAGTGCCATATTCACTAACCATTGCATCTAGACGCATACTAATAAGTTGTTCACTTAACTCTAAACTAATATAAACAACGTTAAGTCCTGCTAATGCCCAATTGACACCTAAGTTCTGTAAGAACAAACTTTTACCTGCGCCTGAGCCTCCTGCGAATATTGTGATTTCTCCTCTGTTCAGACCACCGTAAAGTTTCTGATCGAACATTTTCCACCCTGTTGGTGTTGCTCCTGCTTGGTCTTTTATCCACTGTAATCTCTCTTTTGGATTGTCAAAGTAATCTAGTCCTAAATCTTTTACAAGCCCTACTTGACTTGCGTCTTTAATTTTAGTTTCTACGGCACCGTAATCACCTTTTTCTAAATCATCTGTGCTATCAAGTATTGCTTTTTCCAATGCTTTGTGTCTACAAAAAGTTTCTAGGCTATCTAAAAACCATTCAATATGATTATCGGTAATGTTTTCTACACGTTCTAAGTCTACATTAGTTGTTGCACTGATTTGATCAATAGTAGGTATACTATTATATTCTGTTGTGTGATCTTTTAAGAACTTCACTGCATCTTGAAACTTCTTATTAAACATGTAAGGTTCAACAATATTGTTTACCCTCACAAAAAGTTCAGGATCGCTTACTAAAAAACGTAAAAATAGTTCTTGTACTTCTTCTGTGTATTCTTGTCTATCCATATATTTTACCTATTTGTTGCCAAAAGGATTGTGCTAATAATTTATGACCTTTTTCATTAGGATGTGTGTCATCTTGGCTAATTATATATTCCAAATTGTTGTTTAACATATTTGCAATTGATAGTTTTGTCCAGTTATTTTTATTTACTGCACTTTCTAAAATATGTATAATTGGTTGTTTTTGCGGACTATACATATGAGTAAACATATTACCTGCTATATGACTATCTGGACCCATACTAGTAAACAAATATTTAATGTTATGTTGTTCAAAGTAGTTTTGTAATATCAGTATGTTCTTCAAAGTACTTAGTCTGTAATCAGTGATAGATTGCAAGTACATCATATCTTCAGTTGCCGCATTAGAAATATGTACTAAATCTTTATCACGTGTTGTTGAACCTTTTTCAACAATAATATTCATTGATAAGTCTTCTGCAGAATTGTTATTTAAAACTGTAGTACCACCAATCCATTCTTTTAAGTTTGCATTATAATATTCCTTGCGGAACAAACTAGTCCATTGTATTACCGCCATGTAATTGCTCATGTCATTTTTACTGCAAAAATCTAGAGTAGTTCTCACTATCCTGTCATTACTACCTCCGGCCATTGATAAATTATGTACTTCTACAAACATGCCATTTTCTACTAGTTGCTGTGGCCATGTATTATCACCGTCAGTAAAACTACAACCATTTGCTAATAACTTCATATGTAGTTCCTCTTAGACAGTTCACTTACTATTGCTTCACTTATTAGTCTATGACCCTCTTGGTTAGGATGGTGATCATTTTCACTGACGTAATTAGCACCCATATATCCTGTAAAAGGCTGTGCTGTCCAACTAGATTTATCTAAAATATTTTTTAAATCTATTTCTAATTTTGAAGGCGGTGTTTCTATAATGTCAATACTCATATAATCTTGGGCATTTACAATATGATTGTAAAAAGACATTGATGTAAATAAAAATGGAATATTATTGCTTTTAAAATATTGCTCTAACACATATACATTTTTATAAAATTGTATTTGATAATCATTGAGAGATTTTAAAAACATAAGTTGTTGCTGTGAAGCATTTGATATTTTACTGTATGCTTTATGATTTCTAAATTTTTCTAATGCTAATCCATCGTCCATGTGTATGTTTACTGTTAGGTCTTCATCTTTAATACCTCTAGACAAAGATGAATGTATAGATGTAGTTGTATTGTTGCATATTCCTAACCATGTTTTAAATAGTTCGTTGTATACTTCAAATCTTATTGGCGATGTCCATTGAATAATAGCAATGGTGTCTACTGGACCTTTACTAAAATATTCCATTGTTGTTCTAAGTATTCTATCATTACTGCCACCAGCAAGAGCATAGTTTGTAACTTTATCAAACTTATCTGCTATCTGATTTGACCAAACATAATCAAGTGGAGGCGTAAGATTTCCTTGCTCGTCATGTACTTCACCATGCCCAGCACTAAAACTACAGCCGTTTACAAATAAATTCATAACATTTTTGCCTGTACTTGAATTTTAATTTTATTATCTGTTGCATTATCAACAATACTCTTTACTGTAAGTAATCTACCATACATATCAACAGCATCAGCGGCATCTTTAATACTAGGTGCCCAACTTGGGAAACTAACTTCCCAACCCAGTTCAACTGCTTGATCAATAAGTTCTTTACCAGCACTATCTCTGTCAGGACAAAGTATAACACGTTTGTTTAGTTTGTCAATTAAATGTGCTTGTTCACTAGTAACACCATTACCTAGCACACTAATACCATCGACAAGGATTGCATCAAACACACCTTCAGTTACTATTACAAAATCTCTATTGCTTTGCACAAATTGATCAAGGTTAAATACATAACCACTTTGCATGTTAAGTAAATATTTAGGGGTTTCCTTGTCCGGTGGATTTACATGTCTACCAGTCCAGCCTACTAATTGATTATTGTACATAAAAGGCACAACTAATCTTGAATTGTAAAGTTTGTTATCAATAAACAATAATGGATAGTTTCCTAACAATCCTCGTTCAATAGCATATTGTTTTACCTTATGTGTATCATCTAAATTTTCTACTAGTTGTACTGTGTCTGGTAAAGACACTATATCAAAATTAGATGCACTATAAACATAACTGTCAATGTTTTCATCTATGTCTAATTCATCACCATGCTTCATTAAAGCCAATACAACTTCATGTATATCTTTAGTTGATGCACCTAATGTTTCACATAACTTTTTGTACTTGCCTCCAAGTCTTGGACTTGGGCTCCAGCCTGTTGTGAAATTACAATTAAAACAATGAAAACTTACTTTGCTATTGTTTTGTATTACACCACCACGTTTACGTTTATCACTACACATAGGGCAATTAAACGTAACCCAACCACTGGGCGTTTTGCCAGAGTTCAACGGAATTCTATCTAATAGAAGTCTATGTACTAATTCTACAAGGTCGTGATGATGCATAGTAGTATTATAGCATCTTTACTGTAAAAGTCAACTAGTTTCTAAGTAAAACTTTGTTGATTGTTCCGGCTGTTGGTTCTGCTTTTATTCTGATCCAATTAGTGTTTACAGTAAAGTTAAACGGGTCAACTCCATTGTATGCATCTGTGTACGGTACAAATGGTTGTCCGGCATCACCTTGAACATTTATATTGTACCAATCTGATTCTTGTGTAGGTGCTGTTTCTAATGCACTACCTTGAACAAAAACGTTGCCAACAAAATTAGTTAAATAAAGTGCTAATGTATGCCTACTATGTTGATAATTGCTATCTTGATTTCCATACATTGCTGAACTAACAAATACATTAGAAGCATCACCTTGATCAGTGTTGCCTGTTTGAGTAAATGTTTTTTCTTGAGTGGGGATTGGTTCATATTCCAAACTACTCAAAACTTCCAAGTCAGTAATTATCCTATCGTTTTGATTTGCATATAAAGGATATTCTGTTACACCATCTGAGCTCTCACTAATAGCAATTTGGTATAAGCCTTTATTTAGATTCTTAAGATCACCAATTACTAAATCCAGTGTTGCTTCTCCGCTACTGCCACCACTAACCAAAGTAAGTTGCTTATGCAATACTCTACGTTTTGTATTAGGGTTTATGACACTTGCATACAATGTTTTACCACTAAGGCTTTGTAATACTCTATCTCTATTTCTTACAAAGAAACTTAATGTGTTATTAAATCCTTTATGTACTACTAATTTTTTCTGATTCATAGGTCTATTATCCACTTTTATGCCTTCACTGGTAAGTACCAAATCAATATTTTGCATATCATTTAGTATATATAATGTGTGACTACTTGCGTGAGACATAATTTTTTATCCATTCATTTATTGTATTTATCTAGAATCCGTATAAATATCTACGATGACTAATGAGAATAAACTACAAAAAAAATTTCCATTTCTAACAGGCATCCAATACAACACAATAGAATATGTTGGTATAGTACAAAATACTGACAACCAAATCATTAGTTTTTATGATATTGACATGTGTCGTAATGATGTTGAAAAGAAACTAATGCTTGAATACGGTGATTTATGGTGGTGGGAATCAAACAGACAATTACCTATAGACGTATTTTTATTTCAAGAAATGCAAAATTTTAGGCATTGTGTTAAAACTTTTATACTAAAAGAAACGGAAATTTTATTTGGACCTACAATAAGTATGCAAAACATACTTAAAAAACGAATAAAAAGACGAAGTATTCAATTAGTTAAGAAAACTGATTAGCCTGCTCACAAATTAAATTTAACTGAACAATAATAGCAACTGCATAACCTACGGCATGACTTTTCTTGAAAAAGTATTCATCTGTCTTTTCCCATACTTCTTTTTCAATTACTTCCCATGTGTTTCCTACCAGATACCGTTTACCTGGCCTAATCATTGCAAGTATCATTGCTAATTGTTCAATGCTAGTAGGCATGTGTTGTTTAACAATATCATAATGTTTGTTTATATGGAATAGTTGATCTACTATTTCTTTATGACCAAATAGTTCCCATAAAGGTTCAGTGTCTATCAATCTATCTAAGTGTGCTTCACTCTCAACACTTTCATATACATGGTTGTTAAGTACATCAAGTTTAAAATAACCCAACTTTTCTGCTTCTTTATGATCTATTGTGCTGAAGCCTTCTAGTGGAAAATGTGGTATAGGCTGTAAATATACACCTGTATTATGTTTATCAAATGATTCTTCTCTTTTAATACTTGCAGGTATATGATCGATGAACTTTAACAGTTCATCTCTGTTTGCCATATCTATATCTACATCAAAATCTATTTTCATTTCATTTTATCAAACATCTGTTGTGCATTATAACATTCTTTTAGAGGATTGTCATCCTCTAAATCTTCAATCACTTTAAGTAATGCATTTAACTTTCTTAATTTTTCTTCTGTAATTACTTCATTGCCAACAGTAATAGAAGTATCTACTTTATATCCATCATAATCTAATGTAATATTTTTTGATGTATCTAAAGTATATGTTGTTGCAATGTTATCATAATCATTTAAAGTAACAGTAATATTATCAACATCGCAATCATTATTCATAGTAGTGTAAATTGGACCATTGTAAATATCATCTAGACTTTTCATAATTCTTTGCCTTTGAACTCTTCTGCAAGTGGAAATATGTTTGCTATAACATCTGCTACTGCATGAGCAATATCAATATGTTCTTTTTGTGTACCATTAGCACCACGTAATTCAATGTAATGAATCCAACTACGCAACGTACCATTTACATACAACCTGCTTAACGTGTTTCCTTCAGGCAGTACTGCTCTGGCCTGCTCTTTGGCAATACCGTTGCTTATAGCCCACGTGTATGCGTCTGTGGCGGCTTTAATTACCTCTCTTTGGCGTTTATGCCATTCAATTTCTAAACCATCATTGTCTGCTTCTATGCTGTTCTGCCTGTTCTTAGGATCTTGCAGTCTTGCTTGTCTAGTTTCAAAACTTAAATCCTGTGTAGGGTCAGCATAACGTTGACTGAACTCTTGGAAACTAAAACTTCTATGCCTTAGTATTTGACGTGCAATGTCTCTGGTTGTTTCTATTTCCAAACATGCTGATACCATTTCAAGTGG
>Ga0213869_10000557_pt1 | contig 30042 bp, 37 predicted proteins | sample PICome_10_FD_160083 | JGI IMG/M metagenome (GOLD analysis project Ga0213869, IMG submission 160083) | Coastal seawater microbial communities near Pivers Island, North Carolina, United States - PICO132 | ecosystem: Environmental > Aquatic > Marine > Coastal | place: USA: North Carolina...
GTAGTTTTCACCCAATTGAGCTGCAACAGCGAAATTTAAGCTACATCCAACTTACTATGGTGGTTGGAGCTTTGAAATAAATAATATTTTGGTTGGGCGCAGCAAAAAGTTTCAACTACCACCCTTTATTTTACAATCTTCTTCTATCTGTTCTTGGTTCTCTTCAAGCTTATTAAAGACTGTATCTAACTCTTCTTGCTCTTGTTCTTCTCCAAACTCTTCAACGAGTCCAGACATAGATTCATATTCTTTTTGTTCTATGTTTTCGTCAGCATTACCTTTCCAGAACCATTTAAGCAGTTTGCCGATCATTACTCTTCCAGATAAGAGCAGCAATAATCAAATATCTTACTCACTTTTAACTTAAAGGATGAATTCTTAGGTACCTCAAAGCTCATACCTTCGCTCATTTCTTTCCAACCATCCTCTTCAGATATTAATACTTCGAGCTCTCCGGAGGTAATCTCTATTATCTCTTTGAGACTGGTATTAAATTTATATTCTCCTGGCAGCATGATACCGAGTGTCTTTTTACTCCCATCTGAAAGCACTATTGTTCTGCTAGTTACGTTCCCATCAAAATAATAATTAGCTTGTTTCTCTATAGTCACATTCTTAAATTCTGACATCTGTAATCCTCTTTCTTATTTTTATCTAAATACTAAATTATTTTTTTAAGGTACCTATGTATAAAACACCAAAGATTAATGTTTGAACTAATCCAGTCACTATGCTGTCACCAGAATTTTTTATTCTCTTAAAGAAGACCAAATATTCAATAATGTGAATGGCCAATAACAGAAGTGCAAAATAATTAATCCATGAAGAGAAATCTAACAAATAGTTAATTCCTAGGACTGCCCATAAAACAACTGTGAAAATCTTTCCTTTATCCATCAATTTAACCTTATTTTATTTTTCCGGGTCCCACAGTTCTATAGGAGCTCCCTTTTTTGAAACTTCATCCGAGTAACCTTTAAAATAAATAGTTCTTCCTTGTCTATCTCTCTTGGTTTCTCCAATTTTGAGAATTTTATTTTTCATTAATTAAATACTTTTAATTCAAGTTACCATTGGTTATGAGAAGCCAAACAAAAAAACCACTGACTACAACTATGGAAGTATAAGTACTCCATTTATTCGCATGCTGTTTTCTTAATACCTCAACTTCTTGGTTTTCTTCAATACCCGCATTACTTGATAGATTCCTGAACCAAGCAACTCCTATAAAAATTAATATGGCTAATAAAATTAATTCAATCATGATTTCTACTCTACTACTTAACTTTCTAATTTGGCTAAAAAAATTAACCGACTTTTCTATCATTTAGGTGTCAGATATATGTCAGCTTTTCTTCTTTGATAGATTTTATTAATTAATTATACTGAAAAGAGTTAAGATTAATTGACAGTAATGATTAAGGGAGAGTTTTCTATGAATGAAAAGGCACCTATAAATTGGACAAATATGCTTATTTTTAGCTTAACCCCTTTATTGGCATTAACTTTGGTGCCAGTCTATGGATATTTGTATGGTTACGATTCCTTTGAATGGATAATCTTCACTCTACTTTTTGTATATAGTGGAATTTCTATTACTGCTGGTTACCATAGGCTCTGGTCCCATAAGACCTATAAGGCTCATCCCATACTTCGAGTATTTCTCGCATTTGGAGGAGCCCTTGCTCTACAAAATGATATATTAAATTGGGCTTCTGATCACCGCAGACATCATAGGCATGTAGATGACAATAAAAAAGATCCTTACTCAGCAGGTAGAGGTTTCTGGTTTTCTCATATAGGGTGGATTTTAAGAAATTACGAGAGTGCTTCTAATGATTTTTCTAACGTTCAAGACCTTAAGCGTGATCCAATTGTAATGTGGCAACATCGTAATTATCTTAGCCTTGTATTGTTAGCAAATATAGCCCTTCCAGCCTTCTTAGGCTTCATAAATGGAGATATTATTGCAGGATTATTATTGGGGGGTCTTTTACGTTTAGTAATAAATCATCACACAACTTATTTAATTAATTCTCTTGCGCATATGTGGGGAAAGCAAACTTACAGCAATCAAGTCTCAGCTAGAGATAATACTTTCTTGGCATTGATTACCTTTGGTGAGGGTTACCATAATTATCACCATACCTTTCAGTGGGATTATAGAAATGGAGTTAAATGGTGGCACTTTGATCCTACAAAATGGATTATTAATTTATTCTCTAGGGTCGGTTTAACTTATGGCCTTAAACGATGTTCTTTAGAGCAAATTGAGAAAACAAAATTAGATTTTCAATATCATCTCGCCATTCAAAAATGCGAACAACTTAATATTTCTAATAATTGGAAAGAAAAACTAGAGGTTGAATACGAACAATTCTTGAAAACGCTTCAAGCCTGGACCGATCATCGACAAGCCTGGTACGAAACTAAAGAAAAGGAATTGAAAGAAACCTTTGGAAAATGGGATAAATTAAAACTAAAGAGTAAATATAAAGAAATTCATTTCCAATTAAAGATCCAAAGAACACGTTGGGAATTTTTAATTAGTAATATACCCAATCAAGCCCCCAATCCTGGATGATGGTCCGAAATAATTTTCTAGAGTAAATCCAGAGAATAATACATGAGTAACTCAATTTTTGTAAAAGACGGTACGGCTCAAGGAGTAGCGAAGCAACGTTTAATCGAAACCATAGCCGGCGCTGATAAACGTGTAATAAATGATCCCTACGCCGATAGCTTTGTGATTGGTTCTGGTTTTATTAAATTAATGGGGCATAAGTTAAATGCCTGGTTAAGCGAAAAACTTGCACCTGGTTTTCACGAGCATCTAATTTCACGAACAAAGTTTATCGATGAACTCATTGAGAAGAGTGCTGTTAACGGAATTGAACAATACGTCATTCTAGGAGCTGGATATGATTCTCGAGCACATAGACTTAAGCTCCCGTCATCTATGAAAATTTTTGAGGTGGATCAGCCTGAAGTTTCAGATAATAAATTAGCCAAACTTCCTAAAGAATTACCTAATTCAGAAAATGTCACTTATGTGAATATTGATTTCTCTTATCAGTCCTTAACAGAGCAACTTATTGGCGCTGGATTAGATCAAAAAAAGTCCACCATTTTTACACTTGAAGGAGTTTCTCAGTACATCACCAAAGAGGCAGTGAGCTCTACAATTAAAGAACTGGCTTCGCTTACAAAAGACACCAATTCAATTTTCTTTATGTCTTATGTTGATGAGCTTTTAGATAAATGTCCTGAAGCTTGTTTTGGGAAAGGTTATCCAAACCCTGAAAAAAAAGTTAATTTGATTAAAAGCTTATCAGCTAAAGTTGGCGAGCCTTGGATATCATTTTATACACTCGAGGAAATAGAAAGTTTACTTTTGCAAAATGGTTATTCAATAGAAGAAAACTTGACTTTGGAGGACCTTAACTCATTGTACTTTGGCCCGGTTGGAAGGACTTTGTCTGAGAATCAAATATTTAAGCTTGAGCATTTTCTAGTAGCCACTTCAAAGAATATAACAGAGTAAAAGTAGGGTGATGTTTAATTATAAATGCCCCGTAATTGCCCAGTAAAATTATTTGCTAACGAAGTTTTTCCTTTCTTTTTATCCCTTATCTTTTAAAGATAATCATTTGATGGTGAACTAATCTTGTCATTCTTTTGAATCTCCCTTGGACTAGTGTCCTGTTGAGTGTGTTGTCTTAAAAGTTTTCTTATGGTAATGTTTTATTAATAATATTACCAAAAAATTTAAAAGGGGAGAGAACATGGATAATCAACCAACCAATCAATTCAAAACAGCAAAGTATTTAGATATAGACGTACAGAAACTTCCAGCCGTCTTATCACAGTCCGGAGAACAGTCCGAGCCAACTCTTATAATCAAAACATCACTGCAAAAATCTTTGGGTACAGCAGCCATTGCTATTGCTATATTTATCACTTCTAGCATAAGTACATTAGCAGCAGATGAATCAACTACTAATGGGAGTAATACTGAGATCGATGAGATAATTGTGACTGCAACAAAACGATCTGCATCACTGCGAGATTTACCCATGTCGATAGAAGCTTTCAACTCTGAGCAGTTATCTGAAAGAGGGGTGCAGAACATTAATGACCTGCAGTATCAGGCTGCTGGATTAAGAATTGGCGAATATCAAGGAAAAGCACTCGTTTCTATTCGTGGTATTGGTAATCAGCAACTTTCTGAAGGTGCTGAAGGTGGAGCTGCGTTGCATCTTGACGGGGTATATCTCGGAAGTCGTTTTGATCAGTCTCGTGGCTATTTTGATTTAGAGCGTGTTGAAGTATTGCGTGGTCCACAAGGTACACTTTATGGACGAAATGCAACTGGAGGTGCTATTAATATTATTACCAGAGCGCCTACAGAAGCTTTTGAAGGAGGTTTCAAGACAACTATTGGTAACTACAATCTCGGTCAGTTTGAAGGCTTCTTGAGTGGACCCCTTGTAGACAACAATATTCTTGGCCGTGTTGCCGTTAAATTGAAGGCTCATGATGGTTTTACGCAAAATCTTTACAATGGTGAGCGTTACGATAATGCTGACGTGGCTTCTATTCGAGCAAAACTGAAATTTGTAGGCAAAGAGAATTTTTCAGCTGATCTTGTATTCGATCTAAACAAGGATGATGGCGTTCAAGTTGCGCACACTGAGCGATTTGATCCTAGTGTTCTCGCCGGGGGTGAAGCCTTTGGTGGGTTTCTTCCGACGGCTCTGAGTGCTGATCAGCGCGTAGTAGCCCATGATGCAGATACCTTTCAGGAAATAGAAACAGAGGGTGCATCTTTACGTCTGGCGTGGGATTTTGAGAACGCAACACTAACCTCGCTAACAGCATATAGGTCAATGTCTTATTTAGGGTCTTATGACGTCGACTATACAGATTATAATGGCGCTTACTTTAGAGAATTTGTTGTAAATTCTGACCAGATGAGCCAGGAATTCAACTTAGCTTCGATTGGAACCGGATCACTCCAATGGATTCTAGGCGCCTTTTATTTTGAGCAGGAATCCGATAGCCATATTTATATGCCTGTACCTGGACAATTTGGAGGCTACCAGCTGTTTTTTGAGGCACCTGAAATCACAGCAGATGCTTATGCACTATATGGAGAGGTAAATTATGAGATTTCTGATAGGCTGAAAGTGGATTTTGGTGCGAGATATAGCCGTGAGAAGAAAACGCTAATTGAATCTCAATATATTCCCGAATTTTTCTTCTATCCACCGGAAATAGCAGTGGATGACGCATGGACTGATTTTACGCCAAAAGTAGCTGTTACTTATGATCTGGATGACAACTCAATGTTTTATGCAACTATCTCCAAAGGCTTTAAGGCCGGTGGAGTTAACACCTTCGCTTTGCAGGATAGCGCATTCGATGCCGAGAAGGTAACAAATTATGAAGCTGGCTTGAAGAGGAGTTATCTGGATTCCAAATTTAACGTCGATTTGTCCATCTTCCGAATGGACTATACTGACCTGCAAGTGTTTCAAATTACCAACATAGCAGCCGGAACAGGTACTAATTTGTCAATAAATACTGTTACCAATGCTGGTTCATCGATTATCCAAGGAATCGAGCTTGGCTTTCAAGCCAGGCCAACAGAACGCATATCGATTGATGGCAATATTAGTTATCTAGACGCTACGTACGATGAGCTTGAACTTACAGCCTTAAAACCTGGTGCAGACGGACAACCCCAGAACGAAGATGTATCAGGCAACCGCTTAGCCGGTGCGCCTGAGTGGTCTGCTAATCTGGGTGTGACTTACGCAATGGATGTTGGTGAGTGGGGAACAGCTCGTTTGCGAGGAGAATACAGCTTTCAAGATCAAGTATACTTCCGACCTCACAATGAGGATCGTGTTTCTCAAGATGCCTACAGCTTGGCTAATCTAAGGCTTATCTTTTTGGATCGAGAGTCTCGCTGGCAATATACACTTTATGCGGAGAATCTGACGGATGAGTTGATAGTTGCGCATCAGAATCTGAGTTCGGGCGTCCCTTATGATCTACAGAACATCTTCATGCCACCTCGAACCTATGGCCTGTCTGTTAATTTAAATTATTAGACCCCTAAATTAAGAGCCACAATCCCCAAATTAAATTATTGTGGCTCTTTCTTTCAGCGGTTCATATCAGCTTTAAGTTATAGTGGGGTAAGTGATGATCCATAATCCTTTATTCATAAAATCTAAAGAAAGGTCTTTATCAAACAGACAAAAAAAAGCCCTTGCTGACTTAGAAGGGCTAATCAAGAGCGGTACCCCGCAACTAACAATGTCTGAAATAGCGACTAATCTTAATGTTTCTCTAAGAGACTTATATGAGATAGCCTCTACGAAAGAAGAATTAATTTTGTTAGCAGTTGAAAGTTTACTTATGAAAATTGGAGCAGATAAAGAAAAGGCAATAAATTTAACTGACTCACCCTTAGCTAAAATCTATTTATTAATGGAACAAATTGAGATGCAGAGAGAAATACTATTGGTTTCACAGAAAACTTTTAAAAGGATCAATGGGTTAAAAGATTTTATGGACTCGTATGAAAATTACTATATTGAAGTCATAAAAAAATATCTGGAAAAAGCAATAATTTCCAATGAAATAGTTTCTATTGATACTTCTGCAATGGCTATAATCTTGTCAGGTCTCAGTAGAGATTTGGATAAGAAATATTTAAAGAAAGAAGGCAAAATGATACCTTCAAATGCTTTACATAAAATAATAGAAGTTATTTTTAAAGGTCTCAAAATAACAGAATAGGCTTATTGAAGAAATTATGAAAAAAGAAAAGGAAAGCATAAAAAGGAAAGAGAAAATGAACTTCTTACTTCGTATATCAAGATTGGTACGATATGAAAAAGGCCGAAGAGTTAATTAAAACTCTTAAAAGATAGAAACAAAGATTCCGTAGAAAGCAAGTTTCGATCCAATAACTTCCGCTTAATTAAGATTTTCTGATCTTTTCTTCTATCGACCATCTTGGTGAGGGGGGCAGGGAAGGTCCGTATCCCAGCCTTCCTAGCATTTGTATTGTCTGACCTTTTTGGGCATATCTTGTATGTATTTTTTTGTACAAATCTCTCATTTCAGGGTATTCCTGTAAAGCCTGACTGCAAGGATGGATGGAGAGTCCCATTTCTGTCGTTTTAAGATTTAACCTTGCCCATTTTCTACCGGTATTTATTTGTGCATATCTGTCGTTATTGTCTGTTTTTAACAAAATATAATTGGGAGTTGAATTTAGCATCTCGTCATACATATCAATACCAGTTTGATAAGCAATTGACCCAGTTTCAGCCATACTCTCAGGGGTCATTAGACCTATTAATGAAAGACTCTCAAGAAATGCTCCCCCTAAATCAATACCATCTGGAGAAAGATTAATTTCTTTTTTCCCGAAGCGCATTAGATCTATACTTTCTTTGAGTGTTCTTGGTGTCATGTATTCTATAAGCCATGATTCCCATGTAATTTTTTTTAAATCTTCTACGTCCTCATTTTTGTAAAACACATCTCCAAAATTACTTAGGGCTGAAATTTGTTCACCTGATAAAGCCATTGAAGAAAAAGGCTCTTTGCAAGATCTACGATTTAATATGCAGTTAAAAAGAGGATCTTTTGCCTCCGAAGTGGAAGAGAACGTTATTACTGCCACCGGTCCATCTTCTCCAGCTGGGAAATAAGATATTTCATTTGATAAACCAAATTCTCTTGAGGCAATTGAAAGAGTTTCTATAAAACAACCCATTCCAATAGTTAGTTGACGATCAAAAGGATCCGTTTCCGGTAAATTCTTTGTCTTGTCTCTATATATTTTAATCTTATTGTCGCCTAGAAGTTCAACCTCCCAAGGCTGTCTATTGTGAGGATTGGGAGACAGAATTGCATAAGATAAAGCCCTCAATCGCAGGTCTTCGTATTGACCAGCATTTATCCATGGTCTTAATGCACTATTTGGTGTTCTGGTTCCGAGAAAACCACCGAGGGCAGCTGCGGATAAAATAAACCCTCCACCACTGAGTTTTAAAAAATCTCTTCTGTTCATAATTACTTCACGCTTATCTTCTTTATATTGAAATTTATAGCATAACCCTATATTGTCAACTTATATTGACAATAATCTATTTTACTCATGCTAGATAATAAAACTAATGAATTTCTTGAAAAAAATATCATGCGTTTAATGATGGAGAATATTGAATGGATGGAAAAAGAAATGAACAATACCATTGCCAAAAATTCATACAGTCTAACGCCGGCAGAAACTAAATTATTCAATACCCTGAGAGGGAGAAACAGATCCATTTCTGAGCTTTCTAAGGTTATGGGATTATCAAGACAAGCCGTACACAAAACTACACATCGTTTAATTGACAACGGCTACTTAGAACTCGCCATTTCAAACACCAACAAACGCGATCGACTTGTATGCATAACTCCTAAAGGTTTGGAAGCCAGGAAATTTGGAGCAAGCATCATCAAAGAAATAGAGAAGAAGCTTTCAAAGAGTATTGGCAGAGAAAATTTAGAATTAATAAGAGATTTGCTAATCCAGCATCTGGATAAAGAGAGAGTAAGGTGATGGTAAGATCTTTTTATGTAGTAGGGAAGTTCTCTACCTTAATCTAATCCTAATTTAAGGTTTGCTGGAACTGCAACATCCATCATTTTTGGGTCTGATAACTTTAAATTATTCATATGATTTATGAAATCATCTTTTTTTGTAACTAATAATCTTGGATTATTATTTTTTTCATATTTCTTCCTCATAATTACTCTACTACTATACAAACTATTTTGGCTAAAAATGTTTTACAACTTCATATACTCCCTGGGTAGGTGGCATGGCTCATGCATACCCATTAAAAGAATCTTATCAAACCAAGGAAGACTTTGAAGACTGTGAGGTAGTGGGGAAGTTCACTTTATAAGTAATTTAGACTTTGAGAGTTGGTAATAAAATTACATAAAATTTAAATTTAACTTAATAAAGTATTATGTTAGTTTATGAATACATAAATAAACTTGTATAAGTATGAATATAAAAATTATAACTTCGGTTCTTGTCCTTTCACTTCTTACAATTGGTTGTGCAAGCAACTCAGTTGTAGGTAATTCCGTAACGTCTGAATCATTAATGACGGACTTTGATTCAGCTTGGTCTAAAGTTATTAGATTTTTTAGTACAAACCAAATAAGCATCGGAACACTTGAAAAAGCAAGTGGGATTGTAACTATAGATGGTCAAAATCTATCTATGGACGTAATGAATAAATATTGTGACGCCAAGCCTGCCACACCATTTCTTTGGACTCCTTTGTATGGAACAGCTAGTGGTAGTGTCACATTAGTAGATGAAGGCGAATTTGTTACATCTAACGTGAATGTTAGGTTCACGATAGTATCAGCGTATGGAGCGCAAAGAGTAGTTAATGGATGCACTTCATCAAGTGTATTTGAAGATTCTTTATTAGATACACTTAGGAGCTAATTCACTATACAAGAAGTTTGGTAGACTAGACTCTCATCACTTTCGGGTAAATCTCTAATCTCTAATTCCATCAGCATAGGTTTTATTATAACTAATGGGTGTTCAACCACTCTTGTACCCGTGAATTGTTGGAATTTAACCTGATAAAAAGATTTATCTTCCATCAAGTAAATATATCCTTTATCCCAATCTAAATCCCTAATATCAGTTTCCTCATAATACCATTCAAATCTTTCAAAGATTAAATCATCATCAAAATCTATCTCAGTGAATTTAGTTATACCTCCACTGCACCTACTTTCTACGAAGTAACTATCATTAGACTTCTTAATAAAAAAATCTGCTTGGGGTTTTCTACAAAATTTTAGATTCTTACTGATAGCTTTGCCTGCAGAATATTTCCTTTCTTCACCAGCTCTAAAAGTGTAATTTTCTAGGTTATAGTATTCATCCGTGTTGATAATTCTAGCTTTTGCAGCGCTAATTAGTTCTGATTTAGGCTCTGGAGCTACGCAAGTCCAATTCATAGCATAAGTAGGCATAGAGATGCACGCTATCAATATAAAAAGGTACTTATTCTTATCGAAGTTCATTGATATTTTCATTAAATATTAAAATCCTATCTGGTCCAGATGGATGACTGTCTAACCATTCTGTATAAAAATCAGAGCTCATTCTATTCATCCTAAGAAGAACCATTTTTGCTTTCTCTAAATTATATCCGGAGTCTTTAAGTAATTGCATTGCAATGAAGTCTGCTTCAATCTCTTGAGAAATAGAAAAAGTGTTTCTTGCTATAGCTCCTCCATATAAAGCACCAGCTATTGGGTCTAATACTAGTGTTCCCAAAACACTACCAACAGCCATACCAGCATATGAAGTAAGCTTTGATTCATTGATATGATTTGCCAAGTGGTGTCCTATTTCATGTGCTAACACAAAGGCAAGCTCTTCTTCGTAATACACTCCTGAAACTAAGCCCGTATAAAGAACTACTTTATTTTTCCCTTCTTCTATTGTTGCGTATGCATTAAAAGACATATCAACCTTCTGAGTAATTTCCCAATTACAGTCAATTTTGTACTCAAGGCATATTACATCTAATGAAGGAGTAAGTTTATTCTCAATTTTATCTATTAGCTTTTTACTGTCAGCAGTACTTCTTCTAACAGGCTTCTTGATATGACTTGTATTAATAATTTCATTAACCTCTACTAAATTATCTCCTTGAGTAACAGGCATGCTAGAACACGAAGTTATTAGAAGTGTTAGAAAGGTGAAATATCTAATCATACGTAGACTCAATCTATCACCTTATGAGATGAGAAAGCCAGTTTAATGGATTATTTTTTTTGAATTATAAAGACCATAGGAAGTTCATCATCAGCCCAAGCATTAGCAGAACCTAAGAAGATTCCAAAACAGGCTGAAACAAATATCTCTCCGATATTCATACTTTAACTATATCAAAGTCTGGTAAACATCCAATACATCAGACTGTTAATTGCTATATAAACTAAGGTCTTAAATCCATAGTTCTGTCTGGCTCACAGTTACCCTTGCAAGGTTTATTCTCTCCCGTGCATTTGCTAATGCCAGTTCCGAGTAATAAGCATATGAAAGCTATCTGAGCATATTTCATCCACCAAGGATCTGGGTCGTTCATACTTTCTACTCTACTACTTTACAACTCATTTTGGCTAAAAATGTTTGAGCATTAGTATATATATGGGGGAGGGGCTATGGTCATCCTGCGTGGGGGGTTCAACAAAGATATGATATTATTGCGACTTAAGATTTTTATCAAGGCAGAAAAACAGTCAACTTTAGAGGTGTTTTGCCGTACATATGCCGTACAGTAAATACCAATAGCCTTGAAACTCAATAGACACGTAGCTCAGTCTGGTTAGAGCACCACCTTGACATGGTGGGGGTCGGTGGTTCGAGTCCACTCGTGTCTACCATTCTTCCTTAGTAGATATGTTATGCTGAAAAGATGATAGAAATCTTTAAGGCTAAGTCTGTCATTACAGTTAACCCTTCAATGCCACGAGCTGAAGCCGTAGCTGTTAGAGACGGTTTAATACTAGAAGCAGGTACTCTTGAGACACTGCAACCATGGCTCGTTAATAATGAATATTCAATTAATGAGCAATTTAAAGATTCTATTATTGTTCCTGGTTTAATTGATCCACATTTACACCCTTCAATGGCTGCTGTTTTATTGCCTACATTCTTTATAACAGCTATGGAGTGGAAACTGCCTTGGGGGACAACACCTGCCACTAAAACACCAGAAGTATATGATGAGGCCCTAAAGAGTGCTTGTACAAATCCGACTCATAAAGACTTATTCATAACGTGGGGTCATCATGAGTTGTGGCATGGACCAATATCAAGAGACAGAATTAATGCTATAGAAAGTAAGAAACCAGTTATTGTATGGAATAGATCCTTTCATGAGCTTTGTATGAATGATGCGGCTTTAGACTATCTTGATATCAAAGAAGATGATGTGAAAAACGCTTCCCAAATTGATTTTGTTAAAGGAAGATTTTTTGAGCTTGGCTTAGGTTTTGCTATTCAAAAATTAAATCCATTTATCTTAGATCCAGAAATATTCTCTAATGGTTTAAAGAAACTAAAAGAAGTTGTTCATTTTGGAGGCCAGACAACTATTGCTGATATGGCAGTAGGTCTTTTCAATTTTGATAATGAGCTCAACGCTCAAAAGCTTATTTATGAAAATGATGATACTCCATTCAGAGTGGAGTTGGTCGCTCATGCTACAGCCATGACAAGCTTGTCTGGTGGTGGTTTGGAAAAAGGTGAAGAGCTGATAGCGTCATTGCATGATCATAATTCTCATCATCTGAAATTTGGAAAGAGGGTAAAGTTATTTACGGATGGCGCCTTCTTTGCTCAAGTGGCTCAATTAATGGAACCAGGATATATTGATGGTCACCAAGGTGAGTGGCTAAGCACTCCCAAACAATTTGAAGAAATTGCCAGGATCTATTGGAATAAAGGATATGCCATTCATGTTCATGTGACGGGTGACCTTGGTCTGGAGTTGGCTATCGACACACTAGAGAAACTTCAATTTGAAAAACCACGCTTTAATCATGGATTTACTCTTGAGCATTTTGGACTTTCTACACCTGAGCAAGTTTATCGGTTGTCAAAACTAGGAGCTAATGTCTCAGCAAATGCTTATTACCTTTACGAACTTTCTAATATTTATGCCAATCATTCAGTGGGGTATGAAAGAGCATCCTCTATGGCGAGGGTAGGTTCTTGTTTTAGAGAAGGTGTTACAACTGGTTTGCATTCGGACTTTACTATGGCGCCTGCACAGCCCCTTATGAGCATGTGGGTTGCGGTAAATAGAATCAACGAAAAAGAAGAAATTATGTCTCCTGAAGAAAGAATTACTCCTCAACAAGGTCTTGAGGCCGTTACGATAAATGCAGCTAGAATCCTAGGGCTTGATCATGAGATAGGGAGTATAAGATCAGGAAAGAAAGCTGACTTTACAGTTTTATCTGAAGATCCATTATCCATCAACCCTATGAAAATCAAAGATATCAATATCGAAGCCACTGTATTTGAGGGCAAGGTCTTCAATATCAATTAGTTATGATTCCTCTTACTGTTTTTTGTGGTTATTTAGGATCTGGAAAAACTACTCTAATAAATAATATTCTGCAAAGTACTCAAAAGCCTATTGGTGTTTTGGTTAATGATTTTGGTGAACTAAATATTGATGAGAAATTAATTTTAAATCAGGATGATTTAACTGTTTCTTTAACTAATGGATGTGTTTGTTGTAATTTAAATGATGATCTAGGTGTCTCCCTGGAATTTATGCTAAAACAGAATGTGGAAGCCGTTTTATTAGAATCAAGTGGAGTCGCACTTCCAGTTAAGATGTCTAATTACGGCTCAACTTGGCCTGGCTACTGTCTGAATCAGACCATAACTGTTGTGGAAGGGAAAACCATAAAGGATTTATTAATAGATAAGTTTGTCTCTAAAACCGTTGAAGCTCAAATTACTCAATCTGATCTAATTTATTTAAATAGATTTTCCACAAAAGACATAGATTTAATATCTGCACTTAATGAAGAGTACTTAATAGAAGATGATAAGGAGACTCTCTATGAGTCAATTTTTGATCCTAAGAATTTGTCCTTGAGATCAAAAGATTTATCTTATGAAGATCATAATCAGCTGAAATCAGAAGTTCTTTTGATTAATCATCCAATTAGCAAGGATATTATTTTAAAATTCATAAAAGAGAATCCTGATATTGAAAGATTAAAGGGTTGGATTTCAGATGCTGATAGGAATACTTGGTTGGTTCAAAAGACAAGAAGTGAGTGCAATTTCTCTATCTCTAATTATGAAACTTTATCAAGGTTGGTGGTGATTTATAAAGACAAGGTCAATCTAGAATCATTAGGGATTTAATCTTCCTCGTTATCCTTATCATCGTCGCTGTCATCATCTCCATCTACGATGCTTCCAAGCACCTTGAAGGGAACTTCAGCAACTTTTACAGTTGTAGAGACTGCAGTTCCAACTAGACCTGCAACAGCACAACTACTGAGTGAGATTACCATCAATAAAAATAATATAGATTTCATTTTTTACCCCAATGTCATTATCTCTAATACAATAACACTTTAATAAGAATAATTTGAGGTAAATTCATGATTACACTTTTTTACGCTGGTGCATTAACTTTATTGTCGATCATACTCGCTGGTTTAACTGGCAGAAGACGTGTAAAAACAGGAACTAATCTTGGTCTGGGTGAAGATTTTGGCATGTTACAAATATCTAGAGCTCATGGTAATCTTTTAGAGAATGCAGTTTTTTTCTTAATACTCTCCTTTGGGCTAGAAATGATTGCTCAGATATCCACTATCACTCTAATGATTCTTGGTGATATCTTTTTAATTTCAAGAATAGCTCACGCATATGGCATTACTCGTCCAGATGCGCAAAGTGCTTTTAGATTTCTTGGTACAGCTGGCAATATGCTTGTTCTGCTTATTCAATCTATCATGGCTATAGTTCTTTCTGTCTCTTGGTTAGCTAGCAATAATTGGGGTCTGTAAAAGATGAAAAGAACTCTTTTTCTACTCTTTGCACTTTTAAATTATTCTTTATTTGCTGAAGAGAGCACTGCGACAATACATGTTGAGAAAATAGTCCTAGGCTCAGGGTGCTTTTGGGGAGCGGAGAAAGGTTACGAAGCGCTACCGGGAGTAATGAATGCTGTATCGGGTTATGCCGATGGGGAAGGTGTTCGACCCTCCTACAGAGAAATAACAAAATTTAAGAATAAATTTAATCCTCAAAATCATGCTGAAGTCGTTGAGGTAACCTTTAATAAAAACCTAATTTCCTTGGAGGAATTGGTTATTCATTATCTTGAATCTCATGATCCAACCCAATTAAATAGGCAAGGCAATGACATTGGTACACAATACAGATCGGTCATCTTGTATACAGAGAATTCTCAAATAAAAATTATTGAGGATTTGATCTCAAAATATCAAGTTTTACTCAATCAATCAGGATATAAAGAGATTAAAACCTCTATTAAACCCTTAAAAGAATTTTTTGTAGCCGAAAATTATCATCAAGATTACATCAAAAAGAATCCAAATGGATACTGCCCTGATCACTCTACAGGCGTGAGATTCGCAACTGATACAACCAATCAAAAACAAGACAATGACCTGATTAAGATCGGAAAAAATATCATAGTTATTGAACCTGAAGGCTATTGTCCTTATTGCGAAAATTTTAAGAAAGATGTTGCAAATGACTACCAAGGCACTATCCCCCTTGTCTCTCGATTAGCTACCAATCTAGAAGGCCTTGAAATCAAAACCCCAACCTGGGCAACGCCTACAATTCTATTTCTAGAAAATGGTAAAGAAGTATTTGGATACCAAGGTTATCTCTCTCCAAAAGAATTCTATAAAGCATTAGGTTTTTTTAAATTAGGAAATTCTGAAGCTTATCGTGTTGCTTTTGATGAAGGCACTGACGCCAGATATTGCAAAGAATATGAGATATTTAAAAATACCCCAGATGGTGTTTTTATTGATAAATTAAGCGGGGCGGCCTTGTTCGATACTAGAGATAGATTCAATTCAAAAACCGGCTGGTTGTCTTTTACTAAACCCGTTAAGAACTCGGTTTACAGAAAGGCTGACAATAGTTACGGCATGAGACGTATTGAAATTAGATCAACTACTTCGGATATTCATTTAGGCCATGTATTTCCCGATGGTCCTAATGGAATGCCACGATATTGTATAAATGCAACTGTACTTGAGTTCAAAACTCGTGGAGAATTCAATAAATCTAAAACAAAGGAGAAAGTATGAAAGGAAAGATCGCTAAATATGTAACCGTAGGAACTAATGATTTGCAAAGAGCTAAAGCATTCTATGATGAGCTATTTTCAGAGCTTGGCGTTACAAGCTTTGGGCCCAATGAAAGAAGCTTTTTTTGGACAATCCCTGGAGATGACACTAATTTTGCAGTATTCCTGCCTTATGATGGTGAAGAGGCAACAGTAGGAAATGGAAGTATGGTTGGTATTACTCTTGAAACTACAGACGACGTAGATGCCTTATACAAAAAGGCAATTGAATTAGGGGCTAAGGATGATGGAGAGCCGGGGCAGAGAGTGCCAACATTCTATGGATGTTATGTAAGGGACCTAGATGGCAATAAACTTACCTTTTGTAAGTTCGGGTAGATTATAAAAAATCTGCTACCGTATCAAAAATAACATATCCAACGAGTATTCTGATGGTAAGAGTGGTTCTTAATGAATCACTCATTTCCATACCCCATGTCGTTTTTACCTTTTTAGGTTTTATTTCAGCAGACATAGCAGGTTAAGAAGCCCATGAGATAAAATTAATCACTACATACACACCTGCAAAAACAGGAATAAAGTAGCTGATTTCTCTACCAATCTTACCAATAGTTTTTAATTTTAAAGTTTTTTTACTGTTCATACACAGACTTATGCAATGTCTGTGCCAATGTTATTTTTGTTTAAATGCTAGTACAAGGCCCAAAATTAGTGCATATTCAACCGATAGGTATTAGATCTGAGCATTTTTATTTTTTCGCTGTCACTATCCATGTAGCGCTAGGGAATAACAGTCCTTCATTATTGTGAAAGTCTGAAAATTTCCCTATTAATGCCTCTAATATTTCTTCTCTTAACTCTGTTGGAGAATTCTTAAGCATTTCTGTAACCACAGGATTAATCGTTAGGTAGTCTTCACATGCTTCTCTTATGGACTTTCCGGAAAACATAACAATATCTTCTTGATTGTCTTTGATCTCAATGTCTCTAAATCCAGATTCAGTCAAGATTTCATTAATATAATTCTTATCTTCAAAGGCAAAGGGACCTGGACTCTTCGGTGCAGGAGCAGGTAGATCAAGAAATTCCTTGATTACCTGAATCGATAAACTTTGCCAAGGATTTAGAGATGCGTGTTGCCAACATACGAAACTTAATTGACCATTGTCTTTTAGAGAATGGTTTATGTTTTTAAATGCCTCGAACGGATCCTCAAAAAACATTACCCCAAATCTTGAAAATGCTATGTCAAAATAACTAAGAGGCATTTCGTCCACCTGAACATCTTTTACTTGAAAACTTGTGTTATTAAGCATCATGTCAGAGGCAGTTTTAGTTGCTCTTTCAAGCATTGGTTCTGATATATCAACTCCAATAACTTCTCCTTGGGTAACTGCCTTGGCAATTTCTAAAGTTGTGGCTCCGCATCCACACCCAATATCAAGAATCTTTATTTCCCCACTTAAATCAAGCCCTTGAATAGCTCTTTCTCCAAGTGGATTCAGCATGATATCCATCTCTCTTTGTTTATCTACCCAAACATCTCCTCCAGCTCCAGACCAAAATTGTTTTTGCTTGATATTCTTATCTTCCATAATTTTTTCCTCTTAATTGATGCGTATCATTTTATTTCAATTAATGTAAAAATTACAATCTATGGACATGCAAATTAAAGACTCTTTACTAGATTTAATAGGTGGAACACCTATGTTGAAGTTAAATTCACTTGATACTGGACTTTGTAACCTATACGTAAAAATGGAATCAAACAATCCAGGTGGATCGATCAAAGACAGAGTTGGACTTTCTATTATTCAAGAAGCAGAAACATCAGGTGCACTCCAACCTGGAGGAACTATTATTGAAGCAACTGCCGGTAATACTGGCATTGGTTTAGCCTTAGTTGCTGCCTTGAAAGGCTATAAAATTATCCTCGTAATACCAGACAAAATGAGTCGAGAGAAGATTCTTCATTTAGAGGGGCTGGGAGCAGAAATTATTTTAACGAGATCTGATGTTCCAGAAGGCCATCCAGAATACTACCAAGATGTGGCAAGAAAACTCGCTCTTGATACGCCTGGTTCCTTTTTAGCTAATCAATTTGGTAATCCAGCCAATCCAATGGCTCATAGAACGACTACTGCTCCCGAAATTTGGGATCAAATGGAAGGCAAGATAGATGCCGTCGTTGCAGGAGTAGGATCTGGAGGCACGCTTACAGGCCTTGCCGAGTTTTTTAAATCTAAAGATCCCTCTATTTGCATGGTTGCCGCAGATCCAGAAGGTTCGATAGTTGCTGATGCAATCCTGAAAGGTGAATATTCTTATGATGGTGGAAGCTGGCTAGTGGAAGGAGTAGGAGAGGATTTTATTCCAGACGTGTTTGATACTTCACTCATGGATGATGCGGAAACAGTTACAGATAAAGAAGCTTTTGAAGTTTTACAAATAATACTCAAAGAAGAAGGAGTATTAGGGGGCTCTTCATCGGGTACTTTAGTTGCAGCAGCCGCTAAATGGTGCAGAAAACAGACAGAACCTAAGAACGTAGTCACATTTATTTGCGATACGGGTAACAAGTATTTATCTAAGGCATTTAATAAGTCTTGGCTGCATGATAATAATCTACTTGAATTAGAAAAGTTTGGAGATTTAAGAGATTTGATCAATAGAAGGGCAGATAAGGGAGAAATGATTACCGTATCTACTAGTGAAACTTTATTGGTTGCTTATAACAGAATGAGAGCTTCTGATATCTCACAGATACCAGTATTAAGTGATGGGAAGTTGGTTGGTGTTTTAGACGAAGAAGATCTTCTATTCACTGTCAGCAAAGAACCAGGTAAGTTCTCTGACAATGTTTCACTGCACATGATAGACAGACTAGATACTCTTCAATTTGATGCCTCTAAAGATGAACTCCTTTCTATTCTTTCTGAGGGAAAAGTGGCTATTGTCTATAAAGGAGAGACTTTCATAGGTTTTGTAACCAAAGTCGATTTAATAAACTTTTATCGTAACAAATTGAACTAATCATTTATGTCTACAAAAAAAAATAAACAAGGTTTTGAAACCAGGGCTATACATGCAGGGCAAGAACCGGACCCTACCACAGGAGCAATCATGACTCCTATCTACACCAGTTCAACTTACGTACAAGAGAGCCCAGGTGTACACAAAGGATATGATTATTCAAGGAGTGTGAATCCAACACGTAAAGCCTTAGAGGCCTGTATAGCAGATCTTGAGGGGAGCAACTTTGGATATGCTTTCGCATCCGGTATGGCAGCTAGTGCAACGGTTTTGGAATTATTAGATTCTGGTGATCATGTAATTGCTATGGATGATCTATATGGAGGAACGTATAGATTATTTGAGAATGTTAGGAAGCGTTCGGCTGGGCTTGATTTCACTTTCTGTGATCTGAGCGATCTATCTACTTTAGAAAACTCTATAAACGAAAAAACAAAAATGATTTGGATTGAAACTCCTACTAATCCTCTATTGAAGATAGCAGATTTGGAGGCCATTTCTAATTTTGCAAAAAGTCATAACCTAATTGCAGTATGTGACAATACTTTCTGTTCACCTTTCGTTCAAAATCCTCTTGAGCTAGGTTTTGATATTGTGGTTCATTCAGCGACAAAATATCTAAATGGTCATTCAGATCTTATTGGAGGAGTCGTTGTTTGCTCCAATGACAGAGAGGAATTGGCTAGTGAGATTTTATATCTTCAGAATGCAGTGGGCTCTATCATGAATCCATTTGATTCTTTCTTATTACTAAGAAGTTTAAAAACACTTCCGATTAGAATGGAAAGACACTGTTCAAATGCTCACAAGATTGCTCTGTACTTAGAAAGTCATGATGCTATTGAAAAGGTTATCTATCCTGGACTAGAGAGCCACCCTCAGCATGAGATTGCAAAAAAACAGATGAATGGATTTGGGGGTATGATTTCTGTAGTTCTTAAGGGTGGTTTAGAGAGTGCTACAAAGTTTTTAGAAAGAACTGAATTATTTTCATTAGCAGAAAGCCTAGGCGGAGTTGAAAGCTTAATTGAACATCCTGCGATAATGACACATGCTTCTATCCCTCCAGAGATAAGAGAAGAAATTGGAATTAGTGATGGTCTTGTAAGATTATCCGTGGGAATCGAGTCAATAGATGACTTAATGCTAGATATAGAAAACTCTTTAAATTAATTATTTAAGCCCACTTTCCAATTTACTGATTTAGAAGATTCTTCTATTTTATTCTCTATGCCAAGCACTAGAGCGAACAAGGCCATTCTAATTACTACGCCGTTATCAGCTTGCCTGAAAATGGCCAAATTTGGATTTTCATAAAGATCAGTATCAAGCTCATTAGCATCACTCCTAGAGTCTCGAGGCAGTGGATGCATGATGACTGTATTGGGCTCACAATTAGCAGTATAGATTGACTGATTTAAGCTCAACAGCCCTCTATATCTATTCGCATCCTCTTTATTTGTATATCTTTCTTCCTGTACTCTTGTCACATAGATTATGTCTACCTCAGATATACCTTCTTCAAGATTTTCAGTTTGTATGACATTAATACCTGATGCTTTAAGTTGATTTAAGATATCAATAGGTAGTTTGAGCTCTTCAGGAGAAATAAGGTTCATCGTTACCTTAGAATATAAAGATAAAACTTTGCATAATGAATGAACAGCTCTTCCATATTTTAAGTCACCAACTAAAGCTATTCTTAGACCATCTAGAGATTTATTGTTTTGTGAGAGTTCTTTTTCAATGGTGTAGAGATCAAGCAAAGCTTGAGAAGGATGCTCATTTGAACCATCCCCTCCATTAATTACAGGTACACGGCTAGCCTCAGCGAATTTTTTTACCGAACCTTCTTCTGGGTGACGCATAACGATGATATCGCTATAACCACTTAGAACCTGAGCAGTATCCGCTAAGGATTCTCCTTTAGCTAAAGAAGAACTTCCTACCTCTGTAATTTCCCTTACATTTCCCCCTAAGAGATTAAAAGAAGCCCCAAAACTAATACGAGTTCTGGTGCTGGGTTCAAAGAACATATTACCAAGAATAGCTCCTTCTAAGACTCTGGTTATTTTTTGTTTGGAAGCGTAGGGTTCTAACTTATCTGCAACAGAGAATAATTTATCGATATCTGAACGATCAAATTGATCTATAGAAAGGATATGATTGCCGCTAAAATCCATCTGCCATAAGTATTTTGTGAAAGCATCTTATCACTATTCCCTTTAATTTAGATAATTTAGAAAAATTGGGGAGGACCAAGCACGTTCCCCTATAGGCGCTAAACAATCATCGCTCGGATCAAAATCTGGCCCACTTGCATAACAGGGCCTGATTTTTATGCACTCTCCAAATTCATTATATTCACAACGTAAAGGGTCTCCACCTACCGCATCAGTTTCCATTTGTATCGCTCTAACGTAGTAAATAGCATTCTCTTTTGCAGAAGAAAAAGCATTGTCTTGAAAGCTAATGGAACAACCTTGGCCAGTATCATCGCATTGAAAGGTCTTCCAAGGATCTTGTATAGCTTTGTCTAGCGAACCTAGATTTTGGGTAGGCAAGATTTTAACTATTTCAATTCTATCGATTAGATACCTTTCATTGCTAGGGTTATAGCATTCGTTAAGACATAGTCGTGAAATTTCTTCTTTGGACATTGCTGTGTGAACATAATCAGGGCAACCAGGTAACTGTTTAAAAGATCCAAGCGCTCGTACCTCGAAAGTGGGATTAGATGGTATTGCAATCTCACTTCCCATGGGGATTTCTTGATTGTTATAGATTAGATTAAACCACAGAAGAATTCTTTCTCCTGAAGTAGCGTAAACCTCTCTGTCATATAGTGAATTATAGATATTATTTCTTTCTAGTGTATCGGCATGAACAGCAACTAGACCACCGGTTGAGTAAAATGAAGCGCCACGTTCAGGTGGGAGAATCCAGGTTAGATTGTCTTTAGCTCCCCAGGAATCACCCATCGATTTTCTCGCAAATTCTTTATACCCTGCACCAGCTCTAGCCTTATGGTTGTCTGTAGATCCTATTAATCCAAGTTTAAAAGAGTTAATTGTATTCTCAATCTCAACTTCTGATGCTAAGGCTGCTTGAGAGCTCATGGCTGGTCGATAAGTATAAGCCGGTAAGAAAGAGTTTTTTAATTGACCACACTGTTTCCAGTCTTCTTGAGTAGCATTCTCCACTAAGCTAAATCTTAAAAGGCCAGATGAATTATTTGCAAACTCTTTTCTAATATCATCCGCCTTATCATTGCATTCTTTACCAGTCTCATTAAGACACTGTTGATTAACTATTTCTCCGGCTCTCCAGCAACAAGGTTCAAATTCTTCTGTAGGCAGAGGGCATTCAAACTCCCCAGAAGGTAATTTCTTGGTATGTTGTATATTTTTATAAACTTCCGAATTACCATGGCCTGAGTACACTTCCATTAATCTTTGTTTTTTAGGATCATGATTATCATTAAGCAGTTGGGAGCTCATTGTTGAGTTTGCAGGGGAGTGTATTCCCCAAGTCGTTCCATGAGGTATGACAAGGGCGTCTAGTCCCAGTTCATCAATTTTATTGAAAAGCTCTCTGGGTGTGTTGGCCCTTTCTTTACATTCTGAAGCGTCTTTGACATTCTGATCACAAAATGGAATGGAGTAACTTTCATCCCTGAACTTGAGAAAATCAAAATCAATTGATTCAGGAGGAAAATCAGCTATCAAGGGCAAGAAAGGAGTAAGGTCATTTTCTATCAGAAGATCTAGCCCGGTTAAACCGGCACCGATTGGTACATCAGGAGCGTTATATAAATCTCTAAGGATCACATTTTTGTGTCCAAAGTGAGTTTCAGGAGAAGAACCCATTTGAGTCCATTCCCAACCTGCAAACACGATTAAATCCTTATTGTCATCACTGGATATTTCATCACAATTCCTGATAGAGTTAAGAGAATCTTCCCACATCTCTTTTGTCATTCCCTCAGCATGATCAGTAATAGAGAAAAAATCTAAGGAAGAGCAAAAGCGTGCAAAATTGCATGCATCTGAAGGAGGATGCACACCTTCGCCTTGAAGCATCGGTAGACTAAATAGAAAAGCATCTTGTGAAAAAGTTGTATGGACATGCAAATCACCAAAGAAGATTTGCTTTTCGGTTAATTGATTTTCGCTAATCGGTCTTGGAGAATAAACTAATTCACCATCCTCAGGAAGAGATCCAAACCATCCACTAGACGAAATGAAAACATAAAGGAGGGCTAGAATGAAGGGACTGAGTATTAAGCCTAGAAACTTTAAGAACTTAATCATTTAGACCTCTTCCTCTTAAAGATATCCATTCATTAGTTGGACTATCTATTTCTCCAAATCCAGTTCCTGTTTCGGCAAAATGATAGACCATTGCAGATCTTTTAGATGTAGATTTATTATCATAAGATTTATGCATCAAGAAGCTATGAAAAAGAAGGAGGTCTCCTTTTTTAAGGGTCATAGGTACCTCGGCAGAAAAATCATGATCTTTAATTTCAGTATATCCATAATTTGAACCTTCTCTATCATCAGGTAAATGTTTATGGAGAGATTCTTTGTGAGAACCCGGAAGAACTACTAGACAGCCATTTTCTAAAGTAGCCTCACTGGTAGCTAACCAAGCTGCAACTTGCGGTTCTCTATCAAATGGAAAATAAGATGAATCCTGATGCCAAGGTTGTCCCCAAGCTCCTGGATTTTTGAAGATAAATTGACTCAAAAAACAATCAATATCCGGCCCAATAATATCTTCAAGAATATTTAATAGATTTTCATTTTTAATAAAGGTATTGAATATACCTGTCGAATGAATTCTAAAGAGTTTAGATATCTCATCTTCAATTGTTTGTGCATCAGGATTAGGCTTCATTTCTCTTATAGCTATATGTCCTTCACCAGCATAAGCGTGACTAAAAGCACTGCCCTCAGGCACTAATGATTTAATAATATCCAGGACTTCTGAGTTCATGTCATCACAGAAGCTTTCATCTACAAAGCTAGGTATCAATATATATCCACCTTTATTCCAGCTGTTCTTTTGGTCTTCAGTCATGAACTTTGTTGAACTGACTTTATCGCTAGAAGTTCTGCCTATTTGTTGATTTACTCGATTAGAAAAATCGTCTTTTGATTCTTGATCTATGTCTTTTCTATCCATGATAAAAATTTTAACAAATTAAATCATACTTAAGGTGGTTTAACTGCGCCTAATTTGAGAAGATTACTTCATATAATTTATATGGAGTAATTATGGCTACGTTTACAGACTTAAAAAATCAATTAGAAGCATCATTCAACGCGGAAGGAGCTAGCGGAGTGGAAGCAACCATTCAAATAAATATTGAAGATTTAACTAACTTCTATGTAGATATAAGAAATGGCGAATTGTCTGTTGAAGAGGCAGATCATGAAGATCCAGGCTTAACTCTTACTTTTGACAGTCAAGAAACGATGGAAAAAGTTTTTTCTGGAGATCAGCAAGCTGCCATGGGCGCTTTTATGCAAGGTAAAGTTAAATTTTCTGGTGATATGGGTTTAGGCCAGAAATTGGGTTCTGTATTTAAGGCACCAGAGTAAGAAACTAAGAAGCGTACTTAACTGAACATCCATAGGGCTTAGTAATTGGCGAAGTTATTTCGTCTCCTTTGTTAAGCTCTAAGAGTCCGTTCTTAATATAATTTTTTGCCTTTAAGAGGTCTTTGAACATGAAGCCTCTTCCTCCAGCATCATCAATAGCACCTTGATATTTTAAGATGCCTTCTTCGTCGATAATATACATATGAGGGGTAGTTTTTGCCTCGTACATTTTGCCAACTGTACCATCTGAATCTAAGAGCACATGACTGGGTGAGGCGCTTCTTGTTAGAGTTAGCTCATTCGCTTCAAGAGGGGTTACGTACCCTTGAGTTCCTGGTGCAGAAGAAATAATACTTAGCCAAACTGCATTTATCTCTTCTGAAAATTTTTGTGTTGATTGCATATTGCCTGTTTTATAGTGTTTAGCTACAAAAGGGCAGCCATGATTTGTCCACTCAATAATAATTTTTTTCCCACTAAATTCACTCAATGATATTTCTTCGCCAAAACTATTTGAAAGAGTAAAGTCAGGCGCCTTAGTATCTATTTCTACATAGCTATAACAAACTTCTGCGAAAAATAAGATAGGTAAAAGATGTATAAATAGATTTTTTTTCATTAATTTATCTCTGTGAGGTATCTTACTAACGTATCTTCAGTAAGTATTTCTGGCAAGATTATTGGCTCTCCTCGAGAAGGATAAAGTAAATAAAGTGGCACTCCTGTTCTTCCGAACTCCTCTAACTTTTGTGCTATATCACCATCTTTTCTTGTCCAATCAGCTTCTAAATATTTAATATTTTTTTGCTTAATAATATCTTTTACGGCTCTAGTTTTTAAAGCAACTCTTTCATTCACTTTGCATGTAATACACCAATCTGCCGTAAAGTTTAAAAAAATAATATCTTGCGAGTTCCTGTATTGTTCTAACAAGACTTCGCTATAGACCAACTCCTCTTGGGATTGTGTGTCTTTTTCACTATAAGAAGTAGGGATTATCAAAACTGAAAATATGACGAAGGCTAGAGCAACTAATCTTACTAACCATTTTACCCATTTTATTTCAGAGGTATTTTTCTCCAAAAGCCAGAGAGCAAGGCTAATAAACAATCCTCCAATTAAAACCACCACAACGGTATCACTATCTACCTGTCCACTCAGTACCCACAATAACCAAAGAGCAGAGCCCCACATAGGGAATGCCATGAACTGCTTAAATGTCTCCATCCAAGCGCCTGGCTTAGGCAGGAAGGCTAATAGGGAAGGCTTAACACTGAGAATAAAGTAGGGAAGTGCAAAACCTATCCCTAAACTTAAAAAGATAAAAATTGAATTGATACCAGGCTGCAATAGCGCAAATCCAATGGCAGAGCCCATAAAAGGAGCCGTACAAGGAGATGCAACTACAACTGCAAGTATTCCAGTCAAGAAAGACTCTAGAGATTCATTATTGACTCTAGCAACTGAACTTAGTTGGCCTAACTGACCACCAAAAACTAGATTGCTCATAAACATAAACCCTAAGGCTATGAATAAATAGAATAAAACCGAAATAACTATTGGATACTGCAGCTGAAATCCCCAACCTATAGATTCACCACTAGATTTCAATAAAAGCAATACTAGAGCAATGACAAGAAAACTAAGAATGACTCCAAAAGAATAATACAAACCGAACTTGTATGTCTTTGTTGAAGAGTTCTCACTATGGTCCATAAATCTTAATATCTTTATGCTTAGAATTGGAAAGACACAAGGCATTATGTTGAGTATCAGCCCACCTATAAATGCAAAAAGTAAGAGTAAGATTATGCTTTGGTTGTTTTCTACTTTCTCAACTTCCAGAGGGTAGGAGATATTAAAATAGGAGGTCTCTTCATTATTTGAGGCCTCAATAACGCCTTCAAACGCATCAAATTTAAGCTGAGCTTTCGAGGCATTGATCTCTAAAATGAAGCTATTAAGATTTTTCTCATAATTTTGATCATCACTATAGGCAGTTAATCCATAGGCTTTTGGAAAAAAATAAACATCTTGGTAATGATCTCCCTCACCAATATCTGTTTGGAGAAAGAACTTATCATCTAGTCTTTCTATACGATAGAGTTGTTCAAAGTCTACGGGTACTGTGCTGAGATATTCATCAATCTCTTCACTTTCTTCGGTGAGTAAAATGTCACCTTTATTGATTACAAGGCTTACCTCACCTTCTTGAGGAATACATATATCTTTGCAGGTATACCAGCCTACATTAGCTTTTATATTTAAAGGAAAAGAAGCATTCTTTAAAGAGGAAATTTTAGTCAATAAAATAACTTCATCGTTATAACCAAAAGTCATTAATGGTTCGACTGGAATCCTGTGTGGCCCTGGCCAGAGGATTTCAGAAGCTTCAAAACCATTTGAAAGACTCCAGTTAACTGATGCACCTTCACCTGCATCCCCAGGATTTTCCCAATAAGTATGCCAACCTTCTTCAAGTTCAAATTTTATTCCTACCAACAGCTCATCATTTTCTGTCAGAGTTAAGGATTCGGTTACAAGTGAAATCTTAGAGTTGCTTGCCTGAAATTGAGAATCAGCATGAATACCCTGAGAAGAAAGTATTACCGCATAAACAAACAAGAACTTTGTGATATTCTTGTATAGATTTGATAGAAGTACTTGAAACATGCTAAAAGATTTAAAAAAAAGGTTTAACGAAGAAGGATTTGTAGTCGTGAAAGATGTCTTCAAAGCCTCTGAGATTGAATTTTACAGACAAGTGGTCAAAGAAGCTATTAAAGAGAGAAAGCAACTGGATCTAAGGACCCTTGAAGATAAATCTGAATATGAACAATCTTTTACTCAATGTCAAAATTTATGGGAAGACTATCCTGAAATTCGAAAACTAACTTTTGACCAAAGAGTTAGCAAAATTGCAGCTGAGCTCCTAAATGTTTCTGCTCTTAGAATCTGGCATGATCAGGCCTTGGTTAAAGAGGCTGGCGGTAGAGAAACTGACCCACATCATGACCAACCATATTGGCCAATAAAAGAAAGTAATACGATCACAGCTTGGATACCGCTTTGTAAAATTGATAAAACAAATGGTCAATTAGGTTTTTATCCTGGATCACATCTAAATAGAGAAAAACAATTTATAAATATTTTTTCAGGAAAGGTAGATGAACGAGAGTTCTTAAATGAATCAAACCTCACTTCTTCTAAGGTCAGTTATCAAGATTTAGATATAGGCGATGTTTCTTTTCATCACGGCCTTACATTTCACAGAGCTAAGTCGAATTCTTCTCTTTCAGAAAGAATAGTTCATACAGCGATTTATTTTGAAGACGGATCAACTAGGGGAGATGATCAGTTTCATTTCAGCGTCAATAGACCAAATATTAAAGTTGGGGATAAGATTGAAAGCGATGTAACACCAATAGCCTATCCTATCGAAGAGCTACCAAATAGACCTAAGCAGAGTATATCTGACGAATTTATGGGTTATAAGATGCTAGGTCTATTACCTAAAGATTGAAATAATTTATCAGATTAGCTCTAACTAACTTAGTCCATATTCTATAACCCTCGGCATTAATATGAAGGCCATCTTCAACAAATAAGCTTGGATTCGGTTTACCTTCTGCAGTGAGCATTTCTTCCCAAACATCTACAAAAAATAGTAGTTCATCTTTTTCTGACATTTTTGAGATAGTGCTGTTGTATTCCATTTCTTCAGCTTTCAGATATTCACGTGCCACTGAAGGTTTAATGCCAATTACAAAAACAGGAATCCCCGGTAAATTAGCCCTCACTTTACTTAAGAAACTTTTAAAATCATTAATAGTTTGTTTCGGACCTTTCAAGGCCGCAATATCGTTAGTTCCACAAAACAATACAATCGCTTTAGGTTGATAGCCTTTAACTACATCATCAAAGTGATGGTTTACATGAGCGATATGAGCTCCTCCAAATCCCCTATTGATTACTTGCATGGGCTCCATATCTTCTTTAAGTGTTTTCCAAAATCTTATACTCGAGCTTCCAGTAAATAGGATGCTTCCCTTTAAAGGAGGACTGACTAGATCTTGATTTAGGAATTCATCGATTGCTTCTTGATAGAAGTCTTCTTTGCTCCAAGCATTTAAGTATAGAGCTGTTTTTTTTATATCTACTTTGGACATTTCAGTATTATTTTTTTCTGCCTGAAGTTGAATCTTTTCTTCTAGAATTTTTATATCATCAGAACAGCTAAAAATAATTACTGAAAGGAGGAGGGCTATAGAATGTTTTATCTTCATGCGTTACCAAAGTCCGGACTAATCATTCTTATATCATAACCAACATTTTTTGATATTTCATTTATTTGATCTTCAGGCTGGACTTCAAAGATTAAATTAAAATCTTCAGGGAAAGACAACCATGCATTTTCTGAGATCTCATTATTTAACTGCCCAGGGCCCCAGCCCGTATAACCCAGTGTCAAAATATAATTATGCGGCCCATCACCTTTTGCGATATCTTCTAAAGCTTTGAAAGAAGTACTCATGAATATCTGTTCACTTACCTGTAACGTATCTTTCCACGATTTATCAGAGCTATGCAGGATAAAAATTGCACCTGGATTAACGGGACCTCCCAAAAAAGCTTTATCCTTGGAGATATAGTCTTCTCCTATCTTGAGTCCTCCGAAGAGATCTTTTAAGTCAAGATCTAGCTGTCTGTTAAATATAAGTCCTAGAGACCCACTTGCGCTGTGATCACACATATAAATAAGGGAATCTGTGAAGTATGATGTCTCCTCTTCGCTTGGTGAAAAAAAGAGTATCTTTCCTTTTATTTCTTCCATCTACAGCAACGCCTTAAAAGTCAATTAGATTGATGGAGATTATAGAAATAGAATGCACTAATCACCAGTGCATGTTGAATAGTCCCTTCTCTTATTAGTTTAGGAATATCGTCTATATGTTTTTTAATTATTTCAATATCTTCTGTTCCATCCAGGCTTTGATCGCCAAGTTTTTTACAATTTAAGGCAAGATAGGTGTACGTATGATTAGACATAATGGCTGGATTGGATTCTACTCGACCGATTTCTATAACTTTATTGCTCTCAAAGCCAGTCTCTTCCTTAAGTTCTCTTACTGCAGCTGTCATTGGGTTCTCACCGGGATCTGCCATTCCTCCTGGTATTTCTAGAGAAGCTTGTTCCGTTCCAAATCTATATTGATTTACTAGAACTACCTCTCTTTCTGGTGTGAGAGGTATGATATTAACCCATGTCGGGACTTCCATTACCCATACTTTGTGATCAGACCCCAGTTTTGGAGATGTAACTGAATCTTCTCTCATTTTAAATATCTTATTGTCTAAAAGGTACTTAGATGAATTCTTTTTCCATTTCTTTATCATTGATTTGCCTTAGAATTAGTATTTTATTTAATTATGCTCACTTAAATGAC
>Ga0213869_10000558_pt1 | contig 30024 bp, 42 predicted proteins | sample PICome_10_FD_160083 | JGI IMG/M metagenome (GOLD analysis project Ga0213869, IMG submission 160083) | Coastal seawater microbial communities near Pivers Island, North Carolina, United States - PICO132 | ecosystem: Environmental > Aquatic > Marine > Coastal | place: USA: North Carolina...
ACACAGAATTTCCGACAGAGTTGCAATAGGATGGTTAGGGAATCCAAGAATTGCAGACCCGTTATGGAAAAACATGTTGCAGAATGTAGCAGAATTTTATTGTGTAGAAGCAGAAGTGCATGGATTTAAGTATCAATTTTATGATGAAAATCCTGCTGAACTATGTAAGAAAGCACAAGAAGCTGGCTGTTCACATATGTTGATATGTAAGGTAGGGTTATTTCCACAACAATTATTTGACAAGTTTACGGAATGGTTTGAAAACTACTACAATGGAGAAGTATTTGTTGGACATGTTTTAGATAAAGGTGATCTATATTACGAAATTCATCCACAATGTATGCTAGTTGATGTTGATTGGTTTAATAATAGATGTGGAGAATTTTCACAACGCTTCAGAGGTAGAAAGTGGAAAACAGCTGAGCCTATAAGAAGTGCAGAAAACTTCCATGGTGCGTACACACCCAAATGGGTTCGAGGTGTTGGTGTGGATAAAATTTATGAAGGATCTTGTTGGGGGTACAATGTAGTAGAAGCTGGATTACAACATAAAAATGGTATTGGTATTTGGCCTCAAAAAATTAGAGAAACTTATTGGTATGCGTATGGTGAAGTACTAGATGACTACGTGGGTAAGAAGGCAAAGATTATTGGTGCTTTACAAAATAAAGAATCATTCTATATTGCAAATACAGAAGACTTTACACTTCCTGACCAACCACCAAAAGTAGATCCAAGCATAAAACGTAGAATGTTCTGTACTAGTGGTGGACTAATGGCACCATTTTTAACATATAATCACTTTGGTAATGTTACGGCAGACCAGCATGTTATTGTAATGGATAGATCAGGTGTTGCCTTGGGACTTTCAGATACTATTTTTAACGAATTTAAGCCTAGTAAAGAAACATACTTTGATTGGTGTTCTGACTATCTTGGAAAATATAAATGGCAGAGAAAAATAATTCAAGGAAAGCATAGGTTAAAATCTATGAGTGAATATGTACAATATCATGATGGATTTAAAGAATACTATGAAGATACATTCAATCAAGTTCCTAGAGACTTTGAAGAATTAGATTTGTTTGATGTTGATGACTTCAAACATATATTAGAAAAATGGGCTTTTATTGATGCAAGAGATAATAAAGATTCAAAATATGAAGTCTACATTTGTTTAAGTAATGTATTTCACTTCTATCAATCTGCTGTGTTTTTTAATATTAAAGAAAGAGAAAAAATAAAAGCAGATATTGAACAATACCTTAGAGATATTAAGGAAGAATTGCCCAACGTAACATTACATATAATTGGTCCAGGAGGACAATTTGAATACAATGGTTACATTCCATTCAGTATGCAAGGTGCAGAAAAAGCGAAAGAGATATTTCCATGGACATAAAAAATAAAGAAAAATATGAAGAATTCAAAACAAAGGTTGAAGCTTTTGTTGACGCATGTAATGAACATGAACATTACCAACACTTAACTCCACGTCCTGAACATTTTAATGAATGGAAAGAAAATCGTGGTGTAATGCAAGAGTATGGAACTTGGATTGTTAGTGAAAGTAATTGTCCTAGTCTTAAACTAGATATAGAATTTCCTAATGAAAAAGTATTAGAAGAATGCAATGCACAATATCATCAGTTTGTAAAACATAGAGGACCACAACATCCTGGATGGAGTAGTATGTGTATACATGGACAAGGGATAGGATATACTGATCCACCAAAAGAATATCCAGGCGTTGAAGCAGAGTTTCATTGGACTGAATTAAGTGAACAATGCCCTGAAACAACAAAATGGTTTAAAACACAATGGCCATTTACAGATTATGATCGTGTACGTTTTATGTTAATTGAGCCAGGTGGATTTATCCAACCACATGCAGATTACGATGAACGGAGAATGGCCGCATTTAATATTGCAGTAAGCAATCCACCAGGAGTTGATTTTGCTATGGAGGAAGCTGGTTGTATTCCGTGGGAGCCAGGAGATGTTCGTGCTATTGATATTGGCAGAAAACATGCTGTTATTAATAACGGAACAGAAGACCGCATACATATGATTGTACACGGCAAGTTTAATCAAAATTTTAAGGAATTGTTGTGTAGAAGTTACGACAAGTTAATAGAGAGTCTTTCTAACTAGATCGTCAAACCATTCTCTGCGAAGCCAATAAGCGTGTTCATAATGCTCAAGAGCATCTCGTAATTGTGGGCTCCAATTTATATCCAAATAATCTAAAATCATCTGGGGCTTTTGCCCTTTAAACCAATGTGGATCTTCTATTAGAAGTGATCCTGGATTATAATCAATTACTACATCTGTCATGTTCTCATTGTAGTCTAATATTTTATCTAATAACAATCTTTTTACGTTATCAGCATCTTCCATTTCAATAGGTATGTCATTACCTGCGAGTATATTTTCATGTAGATCCCAATGCATAAAATTTAATTGCCACATATATTTCAATGTGCCATTGTCAAATGCATCATGCATTTTTTGGTGGTATTTACTATACCAAACTTCTTTCCAACTATCTGTAACTTCACCATTTACGAGTTTATGGTCTGTCCACCACAGTTCACTATGCCCATCCACGTCTTCTTTTGTCATTGGTGTAAATGCATGAGCCATAACATATTGAAAGCAATCTTCTAGAGGAGATTGATGACAGACAATTAGCTTATCACATTCAATTTTTTGATCATAGTATTTTAGGTTGCCAAAATAATTACTCCATACAAGCATGTCATAATCTTTTTCTAATGGACGCATTGGTGCAATAATATCACCACGTATATTTTCCATTAATCTATGACATTCAGTATGTTCATCATGTCTATATGCATCGTTAACTAGACCAGAATCTTCATCTGCTTTATTTTTAAACGTGAACTTTGGACCCGTATATACTTGAGGGCCTATACCTGGTTGCTGACATAGCCACCATGCTATGCTATCTTGTGTACCATTTTTAGTACCATATATTACTGTTATCATTTATTAAACCGCTCATTATAGGCTTCTTCAAAGCCTTGTTCATAATCTGCGATGGGAGCACCATCACAACCATCTCTCCATAGTCGATTAAAGTAACTGTTTGCCGAGGACAAGATGGTACTATCACTAGTATTTAGGTGACCCTTCACCATCCAAAATAAACGACAGGCTTCTTTATGTGAATATTCCATATACTCTACTATTTAGTGAGTGCTAACTCCGTTAGCGCCAACTTTGGTCTCAGTGGTAGGATTCGAACCTACGATCTCCTGGTCCCAAACCAGGCGCTTTACCAGACTAAGCTACACTGAGCTTGGCAAAGGTGGAGGGATTCGAACCCCCGACCTGCGGTTTTGGAGACCGCCGCTCTACCAACTGAGCTACACCAATATATTTTTAACTTCTTGGGCTTTATCTATCCCAAGTTTTTCTTCTTTTGGTAACTCTAATGCACGCCACTCTCTTGAATACCCATCTGGATAATCAGGCTCCTGACGAAGTTTCCATAACATCCAATCATAATAACGTTCTGGTTCTTTGTCCATTGCGTTTCTCCTATAATGAATAAGACTGAGTTAACCTCAGCCTTATCATTAAATATTTAGTTTGTATTGTATTTCCTACGTATTGCCTATTTCAGCCCGCCGTCCGTGTTGCGTTTCATAATTGTTTAGTCATAAGTTATGGTGCCCATGGAGGGACTTGAACCCCCACTCCGTAAAGAACAGGTACCTAAAACCTGCGTGTCTACCAATTTCACCACATGGGCCTACGTTAAGTCCGAAAGTGGCTAACCGTTGGCCACTGCGGGTTTATTGAGTAACCACCCTATCCGAAATACTTATTAAGCATTTCTAATCTGTCATCTGCAGATGCGAGCTTGTTTAGTTCTTCTATAACTGCTTCAGTTACATCTGAGTGCTCACCTATGCCTGCAGGCATAGTTTGATAAACTTTAATATTAGCTGTGTGAACTGCTATTTCGCCTTCAGCTTGCTTCTTAGCCGCTTCAAGTATTGCTTCTCCAACATTCATAACATACCCTTTCGCTGGATCATAAACTACGTGTTTATGGTGCCGGTGCACAGATTCGAACTGCGGACCTACTGATTACAAATCAGTTGCTCTACCAACTGAGCTACACCGGCTTAACTTTATTTATTTAACAGTAAGTTCCATATTCATTGGTATTTTATCACCAACATTATACAACTTATCTGTACGGAATTTAAGAGCTCCACCAGCATATTCAATTACAATTTGATTACCAGTTACTTTTTCATATTGTTGAGTCGTATATGTTGTATTGCACTTCTCAACACTCTTATAGCCAATAATTTCTACATTACTCTGTCCGTTTTGTGAACCTTTAACTGCACCAATGGCCGCTCCAATAGCAGTGGCGGCTTTGTTGCCATCACCTTTACCAAACTGGTTACCAATCACACCACCAATAATAGCACCAATAATAGCATCACCACTATTTTTACCATTACCTTGTTTGTAGATAGGTACTTCAACCATACCACATGAGGTATTGGGGATTCGCTCTTCTACAGTCACATAATAAGGCTTTACTTGCGTTACTGTTCCATGTACAGTAAATGAACCCGTTGCACCTGAAAATGCAAGTGCTGGTGAACATGCTGATAGCGCCAAAATACTTGTGGCAATAATTCCTGAAAGTTTCATAACTTACTCCTGTGTTTTAATATTGTCTTATATTACTATGTATTCATAGCCTTGTCAACCATTAATTTAATATCAATACCAAGCTCTTTCTCAAAATTGAACTCTAATTGATCCTCATTAATTTCTCGTCTAAAGTCATCATACATGTCTTGTACAACAGTATCTGTACTATAGACGATTTCATTTCCGAATAAATCGTAACCCATTACACTAACTCTGGAAACATCTGTTTAATATAATTACGTACGATTATGTCAGTTTCTTTATCAACTGTATGAATACGTGCTTTCGGTGCTTCAACGCCTAAACAAAAGATCTCGTCCTTGGCTACCCTAAGTAGTTCACGTTTGTTCAACTTTTGAATTTGTTGTAAATTCACTTGTTCAGAAACGATCGCACTTAGAATATAATCACTAACGTCCTTGTGGTCCATAGGGATCACAATCTTTGCGTTAATACGTTTAGCACCATCTGGATATATTTGTGCTCTCATATTCTTTCTTCTCTTTACCTTTCAATTACTAAAATGGTTTCTTTACTTACTAAACACATTATAGCATATAACAGGCTGGTGTCAACCATTATTTCTTACTTTTCTGAAATAATCTTACTTTATGTAATAAATGTTACTAAAGTGCCGCAATGCGGGCTTGGAAGTCAGCAAAATCGGTGCTGTCTGCTACTGTTGTTTTAAGAGTAGCTAGGGTAATTGTTGTTGCTATTGTAGCATAAACACTTAAATCTGGTGGTGTATATGTAAAAACACCAGAGCTATTATTATATGTTAAGCTAGGACTGCCTGCACTAGCAGACGTTACGCTAAGGGCAGATTTGGCTATATTTGACGTAATATATCCGCTATCATTAGTAAATGCACTTACTACTGTGGGTACTGAAACACTTGGTAAATTGTCCAAACTATAGTAATCATTACTTAATGCAACAGCCGCCAGGTTAGTTGTCTGCGTATATGCTGATAAGTTAGGCGGAGTATATGTAAGTACTCCAGTTGAATTATTATAAGTTAATGCAGGATTTAATGAAGGATTTGCAGTGGTAACTGACAAGTTTAATGTTGTTGCACTTCCACCACCTGATGTAGTTGCAGTACTGGTTCCTGCTAGGTTTGTAGTTGCAGTAGGAGCATTATGAACTACTTGTCCAGAAGTTGATAATCCGGAAAGTCCGGGCTGTGTAGTAATAGTTGCCGCTGATCCTGTACTTGTTTTTGTATTTTCTTGCACATTTGCTGTTGTGTATCCTATAATTTTACCACAGTAATCATATACAGGATTTTGACCTCCTATTGTAGCAATAGGGTCGTTGTTATCTGCATCATCTAATTTTGCTATTAGTTCTGGCTCTAATAAGTAATGGAAAATATTATTTCCTTGTCCATCAACTTCATAACTTTTTAATGCATCATAATTTGCTTTTAAATTATTTGCAATACCCTGTGCTTGCATTAATGTCATAATGTTAGGGTCAATACCTACACCAATTCCAGTATGTATTCTATCAGTAGGTGCGAATAGGCTTCCGCCTTTTCCGTTAATACCACCGGCGCCACCACCGCCACCGCCGCCACCACCGCCAGCTGATTCAGTAGATCCTGTTCCAAAGTTATTTTCAAACTTTATAAGGTTGTCTATATCTGCTTTAAATGCTTTTAGTGTGTTTGTAAAGTTATCAAGTGTTGACTGTGGTAGATTTGCTAGATTGCTTAGATTGTCTTGGATATCTTTTAGAATACCGCCAGCAAATATTGGTTTAAATGTTCCATCAGAATTAATACATCCACCAATATCACTATCAGCTAATTGTCCTAAGTTATCCAGCATTCTTTTACCTTCGCCAGTAAAACTACCAAACATATCACCTAAAACATTTGGAATTGCACGTGGTTGAATAGGTGTTCCACAGAAGTTAATCATGTTTGCAATAGCCGCAAATTCTGCTATAGCACCATTAATACGTCCTAAAACATTTTCAATATCAGTATGTGCAGTAAATTCTTCCAAGGCCGTTTCAGCTTCTTTAAGAGCTCCCTCTAGTTCTGCTAGAGCTCCTTGCCAATCAACACCTGCATTGTTTAGCAATCTACCTAAATTAGCCTTAATACAAATTTGTAGATTAGGTAACTTCAATCCATTTCCAGCTAACAAACTACATATAAGTTCACGCATTGTGAAGCTAGACTCAGTCGTAGTAACAACACCAGTGGTTGGATCTATTTCTGCGCCAGTTGGTATACTTACTGTTCTGTTTAGGTATTCATCTACGTTTGTTAAACCGTCTTGAAAATCCGACATCTATCCTCCAATATAAACATTTGGGCTACCACTAGTAGCACGTGGTGTACAGTGTGATCCTCCAGGTATTGGGCATAGAGAATCTGGACTTGCATGGTTTCCATTAATAACAACCAAGATGTTTCCAATATAAACATTAGGGTTTCGGGCATTTAAATTGCCGCCGCCATGACTATTGGGGTTACCATCAACTGATGATAACAAATTGTTTGTAAAAACGTTATTGCATGACGCATTTGTAACGGCGCCACATGCTCTTGAATCTGTATCTCTATGTAGTGCTGGCATTAGTTCACCATTGCTATTCCTGTAGTACTTTTTGTGTATGTATCACTAGCATCTTTTGCAGTCTTTACTATACATATAATACTATTTAGCCGTAGTTTTACCTTTGCTTCTTGATCCACTGTAAACATAAATGGTGCAAGGCCTGGGCCTTTTTCATTTGCTATTAACATGAGTGGTTTTTTAATCACAATGTGATCATCCTTTTCTTCCTCTAGACGAGCTACCATTTCCTCGCCTGAGCTTAATTTAATGCTGACAGTATCGCCAACTTTATAAGGGGTTTCGATTATCATTTTTTATTTCCTAATTGTAACCAGTTCCATTGTAACCAGTGTTTTCAATGTAACTTAGCATTTCGTTATAGCCGCCGACTTTTGTGCCGCCAACTATTATTTGTGGGAATGTTCTTGCTCCTGGAAAGGTTTCAAAAACATCTTCTCTTGTGAAGTCCGTGTCTAACTGTTTGTATTCATATTTATAACCACGTGTTTCACAAAATTGCTTGGCCGCATTGCAATACGAACAAGCTGTCTTACCGTATATTGTTATTATACTCATTACTTCTCCTACTATAGGGATAAGCCATTAAATGTCTTATCATCTACATCTTGTTTAGTACCGCCAATAATATAACTAGTAATTTCAGTTTCTTGTGGTGCTACTTGCACTTCTGCACCTGAAATCCACTTTTGTGTCCATGGCAACGGATTGGCTTGTGTAGTTGTATATGGGCATTTTAATCCTAGTGCCGTCATACGTTTACAACAGATCCATTCAATATAATCATGCAATAATTTAGCATTTAAGCCAATCATTGATCCATCTTTAAACAGATAGTCTGCCCATTGCTTTTCTTGTTCAACTGCATCTATAAACATAGCTTGTACTTCTTCTCTACATTCTTCTGCAATTTTAGCAAAATCTGGATCCTCTTTTGTGAGGACTTTTGTTAACATATATTGTGTACTGCCTAGATGAACATTTTCATCTCTGGCGATTAGTTTAATAATTTTTGCGTTGCCTTCCATTTTCTTAAGTTCTGCAAATGCCCAAGAGCAAGCAAAACTTACATAGAAACGAACACCTTCTAATATGTTAACACTATTAAGTGTCAGCCATATTTTTTTCTTTAATTCATATTTGTCAACCACAATCTTCTTACGATTAACAGTATGTTCTCCTTCACCCAATAACTGATAATACATACTATCAGAAATTAATGAATCGTAATACTTTGTAATGTCATCCGCACAATCTAAAATCTCATCAACGTTTAACAGATCATCAAAAACTGCTGTTGGATTAGGAAAGATATTACGAATAATATGGGTATATGAACGTGAGTGAATTGTTTCACTAAATGTCCATGTAGTAATCCAGTTTTCAAGTTCTGGTAAACTAACAATAGGATTAAAACTTTCAGCAGGTGCTCTACCCTGTACTGTATCTAAAAGAATCTGACGTTTTAGATTACTTGTAAAAATATGTTGTTCATGTTCCGTAAGATCTTTAAAGTCTTTTGAATCTTTACTGATGTCTATTTCTTCAGGGCGCCAGAAGAACCCTAACTGTTTATCAGTTAATTTATCAAATTGTTTATACTTCATAGTATCGTATCGTTGCATACCTAGACCCTCATCTAGAAATGCTAAATTCTCTGTATGTTCTTTTGTTGCGTTTGTATTTAAAACAGCCATGTCACTAGATCCTTTATATTACACATGCTTCACAGTCTTCATCATCAATCTCGGTTAATGCTAGTGCTTCATCTTGTTTGAATTCCATCTCACCAGCACCATCATATGTGTTAAAGTAATATAATTGCTTACCACCATATTTGTAAAACATAATAAGATGTTGTAGCATTGTACTCATTGGAATCTTCTCGTCTTCGTAATGGACAGGATTGTAACTTGTATTTACACTGATACCTTGATCAATATACTTTTGCAATACTGCCATAATCTTTAAATATCCTTCAGGAGACTTCTGCTCCCAAAGTAAATCGTATGCATTTTTCATACGTGGATAACCAGGAACAACCTGCTTTAGAACACCATGTTTGCTTTGTTTAATACTTACATAGCTACGTGGAGGCTCAATACCGTTTGTACTATTACTAATTTGTGCTGATGTCTCTGAGGGCATCAACGCCATTAATGTACTATTACGAATACCAGTTTCTTTAAGTTGCTTACGCAATCCTTTCCAATCCTGACGTTCTTTGTGTGGTACAAGCTCGTCTACTTCTTTTTTGTATGTAAGATTAGGTGTAATTCCATGTCCATATTTTGTTTCTAATGTGCCTGAAATTGCTCCTTTTTCTACAGCCAAATCTGCACTTGCTTTAATTAAGTAATAACTCCATGCTTCTGCCCACTCGTCAATTAAAGCTAAATCTGGATTTTGGTAATTTGTATTGTTTTTTGCAAGCCAATATGCAAAATTAATAATACCAACACCCAACGGACGTCTTTTCATTGTACTGATTTCTGCCGCTAATACTGGATATTTTTGATAATCTAAAAGAGCATCTAAAGCACGAACTGCTAACATTGCTGGCTTTTCAAAATCTGCAGGAGTTTTAATATTCCCCCAATTGATTGCACTTAAAGTACATAAGCTAATCTCGCCTTCTGCATCATCAAAAGATGATAAAGGTTTTGTAGGTAAGTTAATTTCACAACATAAGTTACTTTGTTTTACTGGTGCTTTAGACTCAACAAAGGCACCATGTGTATTTGCATGATCAACATTCATTAAGTATACACGCCCTGTGTTTTTACGTTCTTCCATAAACTGTCCAAATAGTTCACTTGCACTAATTGATTTCTTTCTGATAGAATCGTCTTTTTCTGCTGTTTCATATAAACGTTTAAATTCATCTTGATCAGCAAAGAAAGCATCATACAAACCAGGAACATCTGCAGGTGAAAATAGTGTAATATTTCCGCCTGTGAGTAAACGCTCATACATAAGTTTATTGAACTGTACACCATAATCCATATGACGCACTCTATTATCTTCTGTGCCTTTATTATTTTTTAATACTAATAAATCTTCTACTTCTAAATGCCAAATTGGATAATACAATGTTGCGGCTCCGCCTCTAACTCCACCTTGTGAGCAAGACTTAACTGCACTCTGAAATAACTTATAAAAAGGAATAACACCTGTATGTGTTGCATCACCCTTGCGAATAGGGCTACCGATGGCACGAATACTGCCTGCGCCAACTCCAATGCCCGCCTTCTGTGAAACATACTTAACAATAGCACTTGAAGTAGCATTAATGCTATCCAAACTATCATCTGTTTCAACTAGAACGCAAGAAGAAAATTGTCTTTGAGGAGTTCTTAAACCTGCCATAATAGGCGTAGGCAAACTAATATCAAAATTACTTACTGCATTATAAAAATCTCTTACCCAACGCATACGATCAACTGTATATTCACTAAACAATGTTAATGCAATCATCATATATGCTATCTGTGGTGTTTCGTATACAATTCCTGTTGCACGATTTTGTACTAGATACTTTCCACGAAATTGTTCCATACCCACATATGCGATATTCTCATCACGACTATGATTAATATAGGAATCAGCAATATTAATCTCTTCTTCTGTATATAGTTCTAGTATCTCAGGATCATAAAAACCTAATCCAATATTCTTATTAATAACATCCAATAATGACCAAGGTTCATATGTACCGTATACTTGTTTACGCAAATGATAATTGATCAATCTACCTGCTACCCATTGATAATTTGGAGTATGCTCATCAATTAAATCTGCCGCGGCTTTGATTAATGTTTCTTGGATATTGCTACTTGTTATACCATCATAAAATTGTAAGTGACTTCTAATTTCTACTTCACTTGGGCTTACCCCTGTAATCCCTTCACATGCAAAAAATACTACTTTATGCATTTTTTCTAAATCTAGCGACTCATCATGTCCGCCTCTTTTTTTAATTGTTATTTCATTCATTATTACACCTACGTTTACATATTCAGTATTTACAACAATCCAATGTTGTTTAACCTGTTTTTAATAATTCTTTTGGGTCATATCTTTCAATAATTGAACAAGTATCAAGTATAGATATAGGTTCAACGTTACCATAAGTATAACCTAAAACCCAGTTTTTGTCAACCGAAACCACTAGACCCAAGAAACTTTTTTCTCTGTCTTGCACAAGTGATATTTCACAATCTACTTCTGCTAATTGTAAACTATATCCCATTGCTAATGATATAGTATTTTCGTCCATGTCACCTACATATAGAAGATCCCACGGACCAGGCCAATGGGTGCTATCGTATACATCAATAACTCTGCTACTTAATGGAGCAGTTTTAAACCAATCTACAAGTTCTTGTAGGCTGGTCTGTAAATTCTCGTTTCCTATACTTTGCCTAAATTTACGCCATTTTTTCAGACGTTCAGTAGGCGGAGCCATCCATATTGTCATCTTCTAACTTCTTACTTAGCTGGATTTCCAGTTTGTTAAAACGTATGATATATCTGCTGAATTTGTTGCAGTGTACTGCAAGTTAAATGTTCCACCTGCGACTACACCAGTAAACGAGTTATCTAGAGAAGTACTCGTTGGTACAACACTAGTAGTAAAACTATCATTAAGGGTACTTGTGTTACCTGTTGCGTCTATACTGACACTAATAGTACCTTTGCGTCTGCCGTTTGAATTCTTTAAAATATATTCAACATCTACATAATCATATAAATTACCATCTACTGCTATTCCTGCATTAGTAGCTGAAGCTGATGCGGTTAATGTTCTATCAACTACATCACTTATTCTACCACTTACTGGTGAGCTAGTGATTACTTCCGTATTATAATAAATTTTTACAATCTGTCCGCTGGTTGGAGCAGTGCCAAAAGTTATGGAAGAATCTTGAGAAGTATAATCAGTGCCGTTTGCTTTTAGCGTCTCAGTGCCAGAATCATCAATATATACTGCATATGTCATGTTGTTACCAAAATCCAATGTTGTATTATTGTCTGTTGTGTTATCAGTATCTGTGTCAATTTGACTAAAAGTAAAAATTGTATCAGTACCGTTTGCTGTCTGAGTTAATGGTATATTACCAATATAAAGTCTTTGTACATCTGTTGCGTATCCAAATTCACCTGCTACTAGAATAGGTAAGTCGGACAAATTTCCTTGACGTACTTTGATTTGTGCTACTGTTGCCATAATTAGTTTCTCCGTATATTGTATTTATGCAAGGTTATAGAATTCTTGCAAACGTAAGGCCCATTTTGTTTCCCAATCTTTAAACTCTTTTTGGTCAACTTCGAACAGTTGGAACTGGCATTCTCTACTGCACATAAAGATAGCAATACTTTCAATTTTTGTTTCATAGAGCTCATTGTGAGCTAGTGCATATGCGGCACCTTGCATGAAATAGTCAGCAATCCATTCACGTTTTTTAGGCTTATTGGTTTGTTTAAAATCCATGATAGTTTGTTTACCTTTATACACACCAACTAAGTCTGTTGTTCCTGCATATAACTGTGGGAAACATAAATTTACTTCTGTCCCCCATACTTCATCTAAATCAGATTCTACATTCTTAATAACTGTGTCAGCCATCAACTTTGCTTGTATAAGTTTATCACCTGAATAGTCTTCATTCTTAGCCCAACTTTCTAGGATACCATGCATAATGGTTCCAACGTTGGCGGCTTCTGTTACAATCTTTTGAGCTGTTTCTGCACCTACTCGTTTTTTCCAACGAGCTAGACCTTCACGTGCTTGTTTTGGTTTTGTTTTATCAAGAATAGTTGTAACACTTGGTACTGCTTCGCCCCAAGGGTTCTCGTAAAGACGCTTTCCAGCTACAGATTTACGTTTTAATTCTTGATATGGATAGGGTTTCGTAATGTTTAGCATATCTATATACTACAGTAGTATGACACAAAAGTCAAGACAAATCTTCTAAAATAAGTTTTATTTTGCTTTCTAAGATATAGTAATCATGTAGTAATTTGTTGCCATGATCATTTAAGTGTAGTGTGTCATCTACACAAGTTTCAAGGAATTTTGTTTCACCCATTCTTAATTCAAACCAAGCCCATACATCACTATAATGTCCTATGTTATTCTTTATAAACTTAAAGTTAGGAAAACTAAAATATGACAGTTTATGGACTTCTGCAAGTGCTTCTAATTGTCTAAAATACAATCCAGTATATCCTGAACGCCAGGGTCTATGTTTAACTGAGTCATCATAATCATCATCATCTTGTACAACAAGATCACCAGCAATCATTTGATTTGTTGCTTCTACTAAACGCATTACAGTCAAGTTACTAGTGTGTCGCTGTGCAAGAAATGTACCACTAGGATCAATATCGCTGACGTCCTGGTCCAGCCAGGCGGGTGTGTGCCAACGTAAAGACCCAGTACATTGTACAATTATATAGTCATATGCTTCCACATATAATGCATGTTTTAAGCACATGTCTTGATAAAGGTGGCCCATGCCACCTCTGCTATAATTATAAAAATTTATGGTTGGATATGTGTTTGCTAGTAACTGTGTCCAGTTATTATCTTGATGATTATTGTCGCTAAAACTGCATCCTATAATAGCTACTCTAGGCATTCTTTTAACCTATCAGTTAATATATAGTTATCCAATACAGTAGTATGTCCTAGCCTAATCCAATGATCATCTTCATCGCTAACACAATAACCTGCTTCAAATAACAGTTGAGTTGTTTTTTTCATATCACTAAAATCGCCTTCATCAAGTTTATCTAATAATGATTTCCTGCCTTTATAGTCCGATGCTTTATTAATTAGCATCTTCCAAACATTAAAAGAATGTTGCTTATACACACCAGGCTCCCACTCTTTGCAAAAGTCAAGCACCCATGTTTTAGAATCTTTGTCTATATGATTATACCATTGTATATCTATCTGTACTAGTTGTGGATTTGCAGTTATAAGTTCTTGCATCTTATCTAGTGTATCTTTGTATCTACGGTTTAGTATATGATCATTAGATGGTCGGGAAATATATCCAGGATTGACACATATAACAGATGTGTCTTTTATACTAACATTTGAATAATTAGAGCCAAAAGGTTTTGTTTCCCATATCATAGTATCACTAAATGTGCAATCAACTGATTCATCCATTGATTCAATAATATGTTCAGAGTATAAAAATGTTCTTCTATAAGGATGAGTATTTTGTATTAATATAACATCAGCCCAATCATAACATTCATAATAAGCCCAGCGTTGGTAATCAGCACCAGTACCCATTTTTGCATAATTTCTAAATGTATGTTGAGGATAGCGTACAGCCATCTGAAAGGCCCAACAGTCTTTACCTATTATATTAAATGTTGTTGACGGTGTGTTTGCTGAATGTACTCGTTGTTGATCAAAATCTGAGTAACTACACCCAATTATGGCAATCTTCATTGGTAGATCCTACCAATTAATATTCCATTGAAATGTAGTGTTTGTTGATGTGTTTGCACTTCTTTCAATTCTATATCCTAAATTTTGGAAGTACTTAACAATGTGATCCATTTGTACTTTGTAGCCACGATTAGTAGTGGTTCCTAGCCAAACAGTATAATATGTAACGCTTGATGGATTTGTTGCTGTATATGTTCCGCCTGTAATTCCAACATCGTTATTAGCCGTACCCGATCCAATAACTGTCTGCCATACTGTTGAGGCGGCTACTTTTTGTGTTAATACAAGATTGTTAGATGCATTTTTAGATGCTACCAATCCACTTATACTTGCATCATTAATATCTGCTATAATAGCATTTAAACTAGTCCCCGAAGTACCTAGTGTAATTGTAGTACCATCCCAAATTATTGTTTCACCGACGACTACTGTAGGATTTGCAATAGTACCAGTTGTGATAATGTCTGGTGTACTATCTGTCATTGTAGTTCCATCTGCTATTGTTGCAGAATAATTACCTACTCCACTTTGCGTAATGATCTCTTTCATTAAATACTGGATTTCATCAAATATAACCAAATCTGAATTAGCTTTTGATCTTGCTTGTGTAGCATTTAAACCTACATTCATGTGTCTAACTCCTTCTTGACTTGCTTACGAGCCATTCCGTCTATCTTTTTATCTTGTTTTTCTGGATCTGGTTGTGATGGATCACCACGTGATGCATCACTATCTGTGTTGAAGAAGATTACTTCATCTTTTATGTTGCGAACGATTGCGAGGTTTTGGGCAACATCAAATAAAGCATCTTCATCTACATCAATCCCTTGGTTACTCAGTTCTTTTACTAAAGAAGCAATAGGAACACTATCCACTCCTTCACCTGCCATAACTGCTAATAAGTCAATCACAGCATCTTCTAACTCTGAGTTCTCGGTAACCAAATCTTTAAAACGCATTTAACTATCCCTACTTGTGAGCTTTGATAGCTTCAAATGCCTTTTTTAAGACCTGCTTGTTAACCTTACCATCTACTTGTGCTTCTTTAACCATCTTAAGAGCTGAAAGATAATTTGCTTCTTTCATATCTCTACCGTCTAGTCCTGCATCATCAGCGGCATCTGCGCCACCAAAATCATCAGCATCCATGTCCATATCCATGTCCATACCTGGCTCTGCATCTGCAACATCTCCGTCCATGTCCATTGCTGGTTCCATGTCCATATCTGTTGGTGCTGGTGCTTGTCCTTGTGCTGTTAATAATGCATTATCAACTGCATCTTTTGCACCCTTCATTGACTCTAATGCACCACTAATAGCCGCCTCAGCCGCTCCGTTAAATGCATCTGCTTCTGCTGTACCAACTTGTTCTTTCATTGCAGAGTGAATGCTCATTAGGTCTTCAACTTGCATACTTGCTAAGTCTTCAGCCATTTTTTGTAGATCATCACACATTTGTTTTGCCGCTAGAAGCACTTCTGCTTTATCTAACTCTGCATCTTCTTCGATGATTTCTACTTCAGCAACTTCTGCTTCTGCTACTGCGGTTTTTAAACCTTGTGCAATTAAAAGAAGTTTTTGCATATCTCTACTGGATACGTCAACACCGCTCTCACGGAGTTTTGTAATTTTTGTTTGTGTTGCTTCTGCAACTTTTTCCAATTTTGCCTTTGGCATGTTAAAGTTGAAGTTCGTTTCGAACACATCATTTAACACTGTATGCAATTTTGAAAACTTATTATTTTCTAAATCATATAAATTCATTGTAAACCTCGCTTTAGTTAGCTTATACTGTATTTATGTTTTTCTGTTTAAAAGTTTGATTTTAGATCAGAGACATAATCTCTCGTTTGATCTGCTTCATCTTTGCTACAGCTTGCCCTTGTTTCGCAGTATAAACATCAATTTTAAATGATTCCTTAACAGTAGAGGCACGTGATTTGTGTTGTGCCGCTTCCAGTAAGTAGGAATCGTATTTTTCATCTAGATTTATTATTCTAGATGTTCGTGTACTTGAAATAGTGTTTGTTGCACAATGCTTTAACACTGCCATTGCACTCTCAAATAATGCTAATGTATGTTCCAATTCACCGTTACTTGAAATGTTGTAGTAAGTTTTAAAAACTTTGGGTGCTACTTCTTGTCTATCCATTTCAATAACATATTCACCCATTGAAATCTTATTGTCTTTCTTGGTAGATACAGCCGCTTCTTCCGGAGACTCAACTAACATTTTTTTAGTTGCTGTCTCAGATGCTGTCTGTAACTTTTTTAATATATCATACATTTCAGTTGCGTCTTTGCTAACAACTTCTTTACCAGCGGCACGTTCTTTTTTAACATGCTCTGCATTGGCTGTTACGTTGTTTAGCTTTTCCATTATGGCTTCCATTGCTTTCACTTCTTTGTTACTCATCTTAAAAACTCCTTTTGGTTTGACTGAAATATACTTTGCCTTCACGAGTTTCTCGTGAACACATTCCTTTATTAACTAATTGTTGTGCTACATATGCATCACGCTCTGACATATCTTCTTTGCCAACAGCTTCATGCATCATGCATTCGTAAACTTTGTTTTCTAAATTACTTAGAAGAATCATTGTGCCGCCTGGTAGTTCGTGTGTTTTCATTGTCTTCTACCCATTGCTAGTTGTTTCAATCTCTCAATGTCTGCTCTTATACCATCTTGAGTAGCTTGCGTGTCTGCAACCCCTTGTGCATTTGCCTGTCTCTGTGTATCATCCGGATCAGTTATTTGTTTACTTGCGTTACTGGTACCACCAGTTCCGCCGCCAACACCAGGTGTGGTTCTTGGTGCTACTGGAGGTCTTTGCATTTTTTGATTAATATTATCTGCCCGCCTGTTGCTGTTAACTTGATCTTGGTTGGCCCTTCTGTTAGTTGCTCGGCTCGGAGTCGCTGTATTTGCTGTTCCATACGCTTCTGAAACTGCACTAAGGTCTATAATATCTGAAAATTTCTCATCATCTTCTTTTGCAATAGCGTCTACTAATGTTAATGTATCACCATAGCTTAAAGATTTAAGTTGAGCACTTATATCTGCTTGTGAAATTTCCATGCCAAACTTTACGTTTGCATAGTCCATGACTGTATCTATAATACTATTATTTTTAACTTTCATCGCCTTGCCTTATTCAGTTGTTTTAAAATCCTACTTGCAGGATTTAATTTTTTTGTTCGTTGTGCTTTTTTACTAATCCTTGCACCCATTCTTGCCTTTGTCCTTTTAAGAGTAAATCTCTTTTTAAGGTCAATTGGTTTGGCACATTGACTAGGCTCACTGACAACTCTACCTTTTCGCTTGCCTACTGTACAACGAAATTTACGTACAACCTTGTTGCCACGTTTTCCGTAGACTAGTTTAGCCTCGCAGACTACGTCATTGTATGATTCAAGTAAAAACATGAGTTATCCTAACGGCGTAAAGTTTAAATTTAGCAACAACAACACAATAGTTGATAACAATCCTGCTATCACTGTAGCCGCTGAGCCAATCAAGACCTTATTGTTACTCTTCGTATCGATGATGGCTTTTTCAGACATTTTCTGAATTGCATCTTCCATACTTTCCATTTGATTACTTAATCTATCTAGTTTATCTTCTAACACGCGATACCTCTCTGCACATAAATCAACATGTGCCTCGAGATTTTCACGCTCTAGTCTTGACCGTTGCATTGCCATAATTTATTCCAATGTGTCTTTTCTACAGAGCTGATTTTCAGTTATGCTTCTTAGCATATATGTATTTATAAAGAATCGCTAAATGTAAAGTAAATATTCTTGCTACTATCTGACTTTGCGTCAAAAATATTAGAAATAGTTGCTGATTCATCTAATTGATTGTGTATAGGTACACCATGCGTATCGTCACTAGCAAAATACATCTGATTATCGTCACTAGCGTATGTATCAGGTGCTTCACTAGCAAATTTAAATATCCATATTGATTGAGTTCCAGTAAAATCAGTACCAAACGCATACCCAGATGTATTCTCTACAATAGAACTAACACTACTCAACACTAATTGTGTGCGTAAACTCAATGCTTGTATTAGACTATTTAAATTTTGGGCTTGCCTAAATGTAACTGTGTTTCCTTTAGGGTTTGAATCAGCAGTATCTGTTATGTCTACTAACGTATATGCTGTAAAGAAACTTGTGTTACCAGCAAGGACTTCACCGGGACGATGAATTCCATGTGTTATTTCACTCATTTTATAATGGGGTTGCCTTACCTATTGCGTAACCTGCCGCAAAAGCGCCGACTTTACGTGCCACGCCCATTGCAATAGATTTCTTCTTCTTCGGATTTAATTCAAGTCCTTTATCTTTAGCAAAATTGCCATACAGTGGCGCTAAGTCACTACGTCTAGCAAACATTTTAAAATATCTTGATAATTGATTACCAGCTAACATACGTTGTTGTGAACTTAAATTTCCCCAATTCTGTACAAGCCTTCTTGTTGCTTTTAGTTTAGGATCTTGTATTTTTAAATCTTTTTCTAACTTAAAAAAGAATGCTTGTGCTTGTTGTGGACTAACTGCATTACGTCTCACTTGGTTAATAAACTTTTTAATTCTTGGTTCATCAACTCTAATCTTATCCATTAGCATTGCATCTCTTTCTTTTCCAAATAATTCTGAATGTCTTTTTAAAGTAAAAATTGTTTGGTATAAATCACTACCACCTGGACTTGGATTATTAAAATTACCAAGTTGCATTGTTCTACGTGCATATTCTTTTGCAACAGGTGCATAGTTATAATCTTGACTCATTGTGTATAAGCTCATTAAACTTGCAAATAGATGATCAGAAGTATTACGTGCGCCTTCTTTGGCAATTTGTGTTTTACTACGGAACATACGTGCTTCACCAAGTGTTTGCATAAACTCTAGACTGTTGTCTTTAGTCATTTCATGCCCACCTTGCATTTCAGCGTATTGTTGCATTGTATATTTCTCTGTCATTTTCTACTCTCTTTGACTTCAATACATTTATCAGTTGCATATGTTGTAAACCAACGTGGAGCAAACGCATGAATAAAACATGCATAAGCCGCTTTTTCTAATTGCCAAGAAGCCCACATTGCATGTTTAAAATGTTGCCAACGTGTTTCTCCAACTTCTTCTAAATGTAATTTGCATTCTTTACTAAACATTAATTATTCTTTCTTGCGTTTGCGGCACTAAAGCCACTTCTATTTACTAACTTAACATCACTACCTACAACATAGCCTTCACCACCTGGTTGTCCATCTGTAGTTGCTGTAATATCTGCTGGATGGCTATCTAGTTGTGAAATTATTTCGTTTTTAACTTTTTGTATTCCACCAATAATTTCTAACATTCCTGCAAATGATTTGGCATGTGTCTGTAAGTATTCAGTTATTCTTGCTGTCTTAGGCGCACTAACTTTACTTTGTTGTAACCAGCTAACAAAGTCATCTAATCCTAGATTACCCAAGTTACCTGTTTTAGTTGCACCATTAATATATGCATAAATTATTTTACTAAAATCTGCTACCTTTAGTTCTGCAGGAACATTAAGCATTGTATCAATACCTGATTTAAATTTTTCTGCATAACTTGCAAGCTCATCCAACGCAGGAACATTAACATCTGGTGCTTGTGATAACGTCTGTGGAGGCATTACTACAAGATCATTACTAATAAACTGTGTTGAGTCTACTTTTTCGTATGAATCATCAAAATTAATCTTTTTATGTAATACTACGCCTGCTACACTATTTGCTATCTTTTTTCCTATTGGACTAGAAGGCTTAACAAAGTATGCTGTTGTATTTGGTTGAAATACTAACGATCCTTTTTGTAATGGTGGGGTTTGATCCCATAATAGATCACCATGAACATACCCTCTAAAATTATTAGGGGTGGCACTCTCAAAGTAGGGCCAAAGTCTTTGCATAAAACTTGCATACTTTTGGCGGTTTTCACCTTTTCTACCATTGATCATGTCACCTAGTGCTTTTGAAGTTGTGACCTTACCATCATATCCTTTTGCACTAAACCCTGACTTATCAGTTAAGACAAATTCTCCATTTTCATTTCTACCAAATATAACGGCAGGTTTGCCGTCCCATTTAATAGTAGTATTTTGTGGTGAGTTTTCTAAACTGTGTAGTGTCTTTATACTTTTATCTACGCCTCGTGAACCATCCCATAGAACTAAATCTTCAACGTGATCAATGCGAGCACTTTCAGATATCTTAGCAATGTGATTTCTTTTAGATAGAGAATCACCATGCTTGTGTCTACGTTTTCTGCTATTTCTTGACTGTCGGGTTTTTGTGCCACCCAATACATCTTTGATTTTCACGACATTATTTCCTAATCTTTTTTACACCACGTATAAATCTATCATTATCTCTATTCTTGATACTTAACATAACACGTTTAGTTAAATCTTGGGCTGTGTCTTCGTCATAATTTCTATCAATCATCTCTAATAGATTAATAATAGAACCAATCGCATTCATGCCACGACTTTCTAACACCTGAGATTTATCTCGTTTTGGTGTTATACTGTTTATTTCCTCAAGTATAGATCTAGTGCGTCTTTTCATAAGTGTAATTCCTTGTAATTGTATTTATCGATTATAAATAATTATATGGTCAAAAGAGTTAACGTATATGGTTGTAGTCAATCATCCGGTGTTAAAGATTTTCAAATAGTTTATCCATTGGGTAAAAAACTACCTACATCTTGGGTATATTATTTAAGTCAACAACATCCACATATTAATTTTTATAATTATGCAATACCTGGCACTAGTTTAGTCTTCAGTTGCTATAATTATGAGTCATTTAAGCATAAAGCAGACTTAAACATTATACAAATGACTGGTCCTGCTAGATTTACATATCATAGTGTTTCACTTGATCCTTATGAAATTCCTTTAGAACAATTAAGCGAAAATTATTGGGCATTTACAGATTATGACTTTTGGAAAATCAATTTTACTACGATTACAAATGCACATCCTAATAAATCAGAATTTTTAAAACAATATTATGAATATAAGCCATTGGAACACGATCTAATTGAAAATTTGTCTTTAATGAAAATGTATGGTGATTCTGCAGACTTTAGTTTTAGCCATGCAAAGATGTTTAAAAATGCATATACATTCTTAAAACCAAAAGTACCTTGTATACTTGATAGTATTACAGATAATGAATATGAAAGATTTAAATGTGATGAACCAGGACACTTCAATGAAGAAGGCTTACAGTTTATGTCTAAATGGGTTGAATCACACATTAATCTTGCTTCTTAAGAATACTCTTTAGCCTATCCCCACCTATATTATCAACAGCCGCTAGATTAGGATTAGTTTCTTGATCTGCCATTGTTTTGCGTTTAATTTTATTATATAAATCACTTGTTTCCTGTGCTGGTGTCTTTTCATCATCTTCATCTAAGTCAGTAATACGTAATCCACCTACATCAAATGCTAAATCCACCTTCTGCCCCACGCCTGCACTACTTCTAGTCTTCATAAACTGTACTTGATAACGTCCACGTTCACGCATTGCTTGGCTAGTTAAAATACCAATAACATTATCTGCCGTTTGTATCTTACTAAGTCCACCACTAATGTGAGAATGATCAAACTCAATTTCTTCTACTGCACTTCTGTTTAACTGTGAAGCAGTTGCTAACAAAAAGTCATGCTCTACTGCAAAGTTACGCAATTCTTCAGATACAAACTTATCTTTAATAAACAAATCACTTGGACTTACCTTACTTTGTGCTGGCATCATCAAATCCAAATAATCAACACAGATTGCATCAATTTTCTTTCCACTTTTAACTTCAAACTCTTTTAGATAGCTATTCAAGTCATTTACTGTAATACCATTCTTTAATTGTACAATTTGTAGTCCACCTGCTGACTTTCCTTGCATACGGATCTTGAGATCTACATCTTCTACATTTTTAAACAATTCCTTTGTAGTATAACCTGTTAACATACTATCAAATCGCATACTACATAGTTCTTCGCTAAGTTCTAAACTAATATACACAACGTTGAACCCTTGTTGAGCCCAGTTGAGTGCTAGATTTTGCAAGAACAAACTCTTACCACCGCCTGATGCGGCCGCAAATATATTTAGTTCTCCTTTATTGAATCCACCATACAGTTTATGATCAATACCTTTCCAACCAGTACTTGTACTGCCTCTAGAATTACGAACATGTTCAATTCTTGCTCCTGGATCTAGCCAATAGTCAGTACCCATGTGTTTAGCAAGGCCAATACCTACTGCATCTTTAATAATTTTCTCTACTGCACCGTAATCACTCTTCTCAATCAAGTCAGTACTTGTTAAGATTGCACCCTCAAGTGCTTTGTGTCTACAAAATTTTTCAAATTCATCTATAAACCATTCTTTATGCCTATGATCTACCTCCATACCGGATTGTAATTCAACACTAGTACTTGCTTTAATTTGTTCATGTGTAGGAATTGCACCATATTCATTTGCATGTTCTTGTATAAAGGCTACAGCCTTCCTTAAATTTTTATCAAAGTAACTTGGGTCTGTTATACCATTTACTCTAACAAATAAATCTTGATCTGTAACCATAAACTCTACAAAGAGTTTCTGCATATCTAACGTATACTCACTCATCTACAATATCCTTTTGCCATTACTTTTATTTTCGTTGTGTTTGTAATTGTACTATCTAATATACTTCGTACAGTATATAGCCTACCATATTTCTGTACTGCATCACTAGCGTCTTTACAATCATCCCAATCAGGAAATGCTACACCCCAACCACGTTCAATCGCTGTGTTAACCATTCTCATACCTGGTTGATCTGCATCAGGCAATACTACAATACGTTTATTCAATCTATCAATAATATTAGCTTGATCATCATTAATGTTGTTACTACCTATAGCAACACCGTCTGTTACTATTGCATCTAGCTGTCCTTCAGTTACAATTACTGCATTCTTATCTAATTGTCTATCCAATCCATATACAAAATTTCCTGGAGGTTGTTGGTTATAATACTTGGGCATACCATCAGGAGGTTTTCCAATCCAACGTGCAGTATAACCTACTGCTTTTCCTTTATACAAGAATGGAATAATAAAACGACTTGCCATTCTAGCTGGAGACTTTGCTGGGCTATACCATAGTCTATCATCAGTTACATCAAATCCTCTACTATGTAAGTACTCTACTGCTCTTATAAATCCTGCATCTCCGCCTGTATAATCATTTAATGGAGTTGCGCCTTCTGGTAATACTATTTCTTTCCAATTAATTATTACTGGTGCTTCTCGTTTTTGCTTTTTAAGTAGCATTGTAGCAACATCTTCTTCTTGCATTAAAGCAAGTTGTAGTCGTTGTACGTCACTTTCATCAACACCAAACCTATACAACAAGCGTTTTAGCCTAGTAGTAATTGGTTTACCTGATTCATGGCCAGTTGTATATCCACAATTAAAGCAGTTGTACCTAAACTTTTCTTCCTCAAAAAGAAAACCGCCTCTGCCTTTAGTATCTGGACGGGATTCACCATTCTCAATACACATAGGACAATTACCTGATGTCCAACCTGTAGGATTGGAACGCCAGTTCGCCGGAATCGCATTTTTTACGAAGTCTTGTACTAAAGTCATATATGTATAATACAGTCTATACTGAGCTTTGTCAATTGAAAAATGTATTTAATTTAGAGTCTGAATGTAGCTTTGTCTACTGTACCACTGCCGTTACTAGACCATTGAATACGTAGCCATTTACAGTTGCTATGCTTACTGAAAGGTTCTATACCAGTAAAAGATACAAATGCATGGTAATCTAATATAGCAGTTAGCTCAATATTGTACCAATCAGTTTCATCAGGATAGTCTGCTAAACTACCTTGTAGGTAAACATTGCCACTGTACCCAGTGCAATGTATTCCAAATGTAATTAGACCATTACGTTTGTGGTAGTAGTGTGGTCCTTCAGTGCGTTCACTAACATAATAGTTAGTACCATCGTTATGTATCCAAGTATCAATAACAGATGTTGTTAATGGTACTGCATGTGCCGAGTCTGATATCTCGCAAATTAAGTTTGGTCTGTAATTTACGTCTGCATATAGTGTTAAGTTTAATCCTCTACCGTCTTTGTATGTTAATACTAAGTCATAGTTTCCGACTTCAGCAGTACTAACATCACCTGGATTGATTACTAACCTCAATGATCCTGCATCTGGATCTATTGTTTGGCATTTTTTAGCAAAGATTCTTGATTTTGTTCTTCTATCAACAAAACTAGCAGTTACTTCCATACCATGTAATTTAATTGGTTTTCTATCTTGATTTTTTACAAAAAAGTAGAATTCATTATCAATGTTCTTAAATGCTACTAACTTTCTATAATTAAGTGGTGATTGTACTGTTGTTCCTTTTGCCGCACCGTATTGGCTTGTTCCAGGACTTGCTTGTTTATCCTGAATTGCAAAAAGATCACCACCTTGTGTAATATCGTAGCTTGTACTAAAATTTGCCATATGTTTACCTCGTATATGTATTTAGCCAAAATGACTATAAAATTAGTTATATAAATATATAGTGATGCAGAATAACAACGAAGAGTTTTTAGAAGAATATCCTTTTCTCACAGTCATTTCATATGCCGGAAACGAATACTTAGGTATTTTACAAAATATAGATACCCAAGTTTGTACCATGTATGTGTTTGATAGACTAAAGGACGTCGACCATAAGAAAAAGTTTTTAGAACTTGGCGAAGAATGGTGGTGGGAGACAAACCGTCGATTACCAATTAATATTGCCTTATTGAATAGATGGCCATTTGGTTATGCTAGTCAAAGTTTTAATGTCAAACAAATGGAAGTCATTGCAGGTCCCGAAGTAAGGTTGAGTAATAGTATTACTAAACGAATTAAACGTAGAAGTATTAACCTTTTAAAGCGGAATCTCTGACTATCATATTTAACTGTAAAACAATGGCCAGTGCGTATGCATGGGCATGTGCTTTTTTAAAATAGTATTCTTCACCCTCTGGTCTAACCCATACACTTTGCATAATTTCATGCCAAGACTTACCGAGTAAATGTCGTTTCGCGGGTCTAATCACTGCGAGTACTGCGGCCAACTCACCAACATTTTTAGGTTTCATTCTCTTCACAACATCATAATGATTATGTAAATGAAATAAGTCCTTAACTACATCCTTATGCTCAAGTAACTCCCACATAGTATCCATAGCAAGCAAATCATCTAACTCATCTCTATCAGTAATTGGATCGTATACGTTTGCATTAATGATATCTAATTTAAAAAATCCTCTATCTTCAGCTTCCTTGTGTTCTACTGTACAATTCTTTGTAAATGGATTAAAAGGTACTTCATGAAAGTATACACCAGTGTTGTGCCTTTGTTCTTTTCCTTTAGGCTTCATCATAGCAGGAGTGTGTGGAATAATATCCAATAACTTCTTTCTATCTGCAACATCTATATCAATATCTGTGTTTACTATCATTTTAAAATTCCTATAGCTTTAGCAAGTAATAACCTATTATATGTGTCTTGCCAATCTTTTACCTCAGTGTTATATCCATGTGCGTTCGCATTAGCTAATGGATAATCATTACCACCAAGTTTCATTTTATCACCATAAAAATGAATTGTATCATCTTTATTAAAATATGTAATAATTTGTCCTTTATCATTTCCTCTTGGTATAATATCAAGTCCAGTTTCGCCTGCTACTTGAGCAGAGATAGACCTATCAGCCTTGTTAATAATTTTTGCAATTAAATGTCTTTCACCATTTTGATTATCAAAGATGGCATATTCTTTACGTTGCTCAGAGGTTGCATTGCGTCCTACTGTACTAAAGTTAACCATTCCATGTCGTTGCTCTATATGGTTACCTGTTTTCACTGGACACTTGCTTTTTTGTAAACATTTTTCCATTACTGTATTAAGTTTATCACTAGGCTTCCAATCATTGCGGTACTTATTTTCTGAACCACAGTATATATCATTACCACTGCAATTAAAAACTAATTTAGCTTTATCATATAACTCTTCGCCTATTTGCTCAACTGTTTTTTCTTTATCACTACCTGTAGCAAAGTATACATCATTTCTTTCGCAAGTGGCGAGCATGAATGCTTCAAATCTTCTATCTATTCTACCCCTACTAGGAGTTAATGTTCCATCAATATCAAATATCCATTTATTCATGCTAAATCAACCTTTCTTAAAATATTAAGTACCCAATCTACATCCTGCTGATTACGACCAAGTTTTTTAAACCAGTACTCTGGATCAACATATTCAGTGATCATACGTGTTTGTTCACTGTTTAGTTTATCAAATATGGTACTTGCTGTATCTGATGTATATAATATCCACGGAGATATTTTACCACTACATATATGAAATACCGCAAGCCCAGGCTTAACATCGGAAAAATAATTGAACCAATCAATTTTGTTTTCCTTACCCCATTCTTCAAGAAACATAATTGTTCTTTCTACTGCTCTTGCTGGAGTTTCTGTCTTCAATCTTATTTTAATGAACTCATTAAATGTTCTGTCACTTGCCCACTTATTAAGTGGTATACCTTTTTGTAGTAGCCATTTTACAAATGCATCTACGTCATCAACCTTTAAATCAATACAATAACTGCTGAACTTTACAAAGCCATTAAAATATTGGCTGTCAGCAAAGTCACTATAAGTTTTTGCTTTCTTTGAGTTTGTTCCTATCTTATAAAATAGTTGGTAACACCTAAATGCTAACTGGTTTTGCTTAACATCTTTGTTTAAATGTCTACGTTTCTTTTCGCATATGTGTACTGCAAGACTGTTCTCTCTTACAAAACTTTTTTTGCAGTACTCACAAACAAATTTCACTTTAACAACTTCTTTATATCTTTTTTCTCAATACCATATTGCTCTAGCAAGTCAGTCTTTTCGTTTTTATCTAGCCCATTAATAAGTATTTCAATCTCATCATCATTATATTGCTTGAACTGTTCTTTGAACCATTTGTAAAAGGGTTTCTCAGTTCCTTTCTTACCAGGAGCAAGCCATGGATGGTATTGTTGTTTGCCAATTCCTATTGCTTGCATCAACTTAAACTGTAATTCAGGATGATGTCTTAATGTATTAAAATGTACATTTACAATTTCATTTGTAAACTCCAAGTAATGTTCTTCTATATCCTTTATGCTACTCTTTGTGCTTGAGCAGTAACGCATTAGTATCCATATTCCAACCTTTTTCTTCTCTTCGTCAGTCAGACTTTTATACCAGGAACGATTCTTAGTATCAATCGCACTCATTTCATTTTTAATACTTAACTTTGCACTTACCATATCTGATTAATATCCAACACTTCTGGTATCTTATTTGATTCTTTTACAAATAATGCACATTTTGGTGAAGGTCCATCCTCAATAGGAACAACTAACAAGTGTCCAAATTTAAGTTTTGGTGCATACCATTTAATATCAGTATACACGTTAGTTATCTGTACGTCAATATAATCAGGTTTAAATCCGTTAATTGGATTAATTGTAAATGCATGAAATCCTCTATCATTTAGTGCCATAAGGTTAACTACCTCTGGATCACCAACTTCTGGATCACAAATAACAATACTCCAATCCAACGGAATGTTTATTGTGTTTTGTCCTATCTGTAATACTGCCGCCGGTGAATAGAAACTTTCTAAAAATACTAGTGGTATGAAATAGTAATCAACATTTTTAGGATTACTGTAATCAAGAACACCATATCTTAAATCATCTACAACTTCTGGAATATCATCAAGCTCGTATGTTTTATTCTCTACTGTTAAAATTTTCATTTATATTTTACCTTTTCTATAGTGAAAGGATAGTTCGCTTCTTTGTAAAAAACCTTACGTTCTCGTAAATGTCGCTTACTGAACTTGGCTGTGCTAGTTATATCCCATATCTCTACATGATCTTTGTCCTGTGCTTTACGCACACCTCGACCTATACTTTGTATTACTCTTACAAAACTTTTTCCTGGTTCAAGTAATACTAAGTTAAAGATACGTGGTATATTAATTCCCACGGCCGCAACACCATATGTTGCTATAACAACATGGTTAGTGCCTTCATTAATTTCCGTATATGCATTTTTCCTATCAGTTGTTTTCATTTCACCACTGACAAACTCTGCACCGTCAATATGTTCAAGAAGTAAACCACCTGCTTTAATCCTATCTACTAAAACAAGTGTATTACCACCTTTTCTTATGTTTTCTATTAATCCACTGATGTATTTCATTCTATCTTTATCACTTGTTAAAAATGTTAACTCACTTTGATAGTTTGAGTACTCAGCAGTTTCTTCCATCTGTACAACATTAACATGGCAGTTACTTAACACACCAAGCTCTTGCAGTTCACTGGCGGCTAACTTGTTAACTACTTCACCCAAACACGCTCTTAAAGATATCTGTTCGTGTTTTGCTTTGGGTATAGTACCTGTTAGTCCCCAACGCAATGGTATATGTGCAAAGTCCTTCGTAAGAAGCTCTTTGAGTACATCTGCTTTAGCCTGATGCACCTCATCAACTATAACACATACTACATTTTCTGCAAAATCTAGTAATCCAAAGTCTGTTTTACCATCTCTAAATTGTTTCTTAATACTGTTTAATGATTGCCACGTGCATATAGTATGGGTCTTTCCTATGTCTTTCTTGTCGCCATAATAAACGCCGACGTCTAGTCCCATGTTATCGTAGTCTTCAAATGTTTGCCTTACCAAATCTTTATTTGGAACAATTACTATTGATCTTCCATACTTTTCTGCACGTTGGCTAAGGCTTGCCGTGATGAGGGTTTTACCTGCACCAGTAGCAATTTCTTGTAAACAATGTGGTGTTCCTAAAAATTTATTCACAATTTCTACTTGATAATCTCGCATTTTAATAGGTTCACCTGCTACAGAATGACCCTCTGGCCATACAATATCACTATAAGATTCTTCTGTAACATCTTCAAATTCAAAGTCCCATACGTCTCTTTGGTCATCAAGTTCAATGTGATAACCTTCTTTTACGATCATTGGGATAAGAATGTCAAGTAGGTTTGTGTATGTTACTCCACCAATAGTAAAGTAACTGACGCAACCATCCCAACGTCCTAATTTATAAGCTGGAACATGATATG
>Ga0213869_10000564_pt1 | contig 29823 bp, 30 predicted proteins | sample PICome_10_FD_160083 | JGI IMG/M metagenome (GOLD analysis project Ga0213869, IMG submission 160083) | Coastal seawater microbial communities near Pivers Island, North Carolina, United States - PICO132 | ecosystem: Environmental > Aquatic > Marine > Coastal | place: USA: North Carolina...
AATTTTTTTCTTGTTTATTGGAGCAAAAAGTTCTTTTTTTCCTGAAAGAGAGTTGTATATTTTTAAATTTTTATTAAAATCAGATTTCATTGTAGATTATAGTGAACTGTCAGTACGAATATAATCTAAAAATTCTCTTTTAATTAATTTGTCTTTGAATTTACCACCAAATTCTCCAGTTACCGTACTACAGTCTATGTGTCTAATTCCTCTTGAGTTTACGCACATGTGTTTAGCATCAATGACACAGGCTACATCATCAGTTTTTAGAATTTTTTGTAGCGCTTTTACAACTTGTATTGTTAACCTTTCTTGAACTTGTGGTCTTCTAGCAAAATAATCAACTATTCTGTTCATTTTTGAAAGGCCAATAACATTATTATTTGAGAAATAAGCAACATGAGCTTTTCCATAAATTGGTAATAAATGATGCTCACAAGTAGAAAAAACTGTAATATTTTTTTCAACGAGCATTTCACTGTATTGGTATTTATTATTAAATGTTGAGCCCTTTGGCATATTCTCAGGGTTTAATCCACCAAAAAGTTCATTAACATATGCTTTAGCAACTCTCTTAGGAGTTCCCTTTAAACTGTCATCGTTCATATCCATTCCCAAAGTGAAAAGAATTTCTTTAACATTTTTTTCAATTATGGAAATTTTTTCTTTGTCTGAAATCTCAAATGCATCTTCTCTTAATGGGGTTTCAGCTGAAAATTTTTTATGATCTGTATCAATTAAATCTAAATCATCTAAAAACTTGTCATATTTCATAGTAAAAAATTGTAAAACAAAGATAATTAAAGAATAGTTAATACAACAATAGATTTTAACTATTAATTTATAAGTAATTAAAATTTAAAAATTAAAGAAATATTAGAAAGACTATGCTTGGTCATTACTTCTGCTGAATCTGTAAGTCCAGAATCAAATAATGAATGATTTTTATTGGATTTTAATATTTTATGAGAAAAACTTAAAAGTATCCCGTCAAAATCATAACCAAAACCAAAAGATGTTGAATTAGAATCAGTCATTGTCAGTGAATTCTTATATGGACTTTCTAATTTGGTATAACCAGCTCTAAGACTTAATTTTTCTAGCCTAATTTCACCTCCAATTCTTAGGTCAATAGTGTTGGTAAGCTTTGAACTTATTTCCGAGTTAATGCTTGTGAAATCTCTTTTGGGTCTTAATTTAGATTTAGAGTAATCCTTGCTTACTAAATCCATACTCAAAATACCAAATTTTCCAATTACAACTGCTGCGCTTGTTGTAAGAGAAGATGGGGTGTTTATTTTATAATCTGGATATATATTTAGAACATTAGGATTAACTATATCTTGGTAGGTTATACCATCAAGATCAATAGATTTTACATCAATAGATTGCCAAGTTTCATCACGAAGTGTATACCATGTTGGCGATTGATAAGAAATACCAAATCTAAAAGATTTTAATTTAGCAATCCCACCAAATTGTAAAGATAGACCCTCGCCTTGTGTAGTTATTTGATTTTCAAAGTTAATCTCGGATATTGCAGAATTTTCTGAAAAATTAGTTTCATTATGACCTGTCCAGTTTTGAATATATAAATCATGTGTATTAATATTCATTCCAAAATAAAAATTTTCTTTAAACTGTATTCCAATATTAATATTGTATTTAGTATTAACTCCCTTGGTTTCGCTTATGTATCGTTGGTCAACTCCGTTTTCATAATTCGCAAGTGAAAAAAAACTCTTGGAAATTTCATCATAATTTATAAGATAAGATTGGTAGGCCAAAAATGCTTGTTGCGCTGAGTAGCCATAATTTTCTCCTAAATATCTATAAACTCCAGAAATACTTTCATTTGAACCAACACTTAAATCAGAAACGTTTAATCCTAAAGAATTGTTTAGAAAAAAAGTATCAATTGAATTTTTAGTATTCCTTCCACTTATTTCAAAATTATTTTTGTAAGAATTATTAGTTTGGGCATTAAAACCAAAGGATATTTTATTAATATTCCCACCACCAGAGTTTTTTAATATCCAAACAGCTCCACCCTGATTGAACGAAAACTTATTGTCATTTTCATCAACAGAACTATTAAAAAAGATGGTTTTATTTTCTTTCTTTTCACTAGAAAGAGTAAAGCCGTACTGATTATCAATAAAAACCGCACTTCCAGCAGGATTGGTATTAATTGCTGAAAGATCTCCTCCCAATGCTCCAAAAGCACCACCCATTGATTCAAATCTTGCAGTTCCATTAGGAATATCAGTGGTTAGATTTAAAATTTCACTTAAATTTTGAGACTGAACTGTAAGCGAAAATAAAATAAGTAATAAGGTTTTTTTAAGCATATATAACTGTTATCTCGGTCCTCTTGATGATCCACTACTTTTAGATGAAGAACTTCTTGAGATTGAAGATCTACTACTACTCGTTGAGGGAGGGCTGTATGATGATCTGCTGGATGAAGAAGATGAATTATTAGATCTTGAAATATTGTAAGATCTATTAGATGTACTTGATTGTGAACTGTTATTTATTGTATTGGATCTAGTATTATTGTAGGATCTAGATGAGTTTTTATAAGTACTTAATTGAAAATTTGGGGACTTACCATCAGAAGGTCTTTTTGAGGGTCTTGTATATGGTCTAGACTCGTTGCTGATACTGCTTTTTCCATTATTAGTAGTACTGACATTGCCAGGATTTAGATAATTTCTAGAGTGAACAGAACTATTTAATGTAGAATTTTTCAAATTATAATAAATTCTATTAATATTTCTATTTTTTATTGCCTCATCATTTAATCCTTTTGGTTCGTTTCTCCCAACATTATAATTTGTGATAGATCTGGTGGAATTTGATGAAATATTGGAGCCAGATTTTGCTAAGCTTATTGATGAATTAGCATTTGAATACGATCCTCTTCTTCCGTTCATGAAAGCAATGTTATTACTATTTAATCTTTGATAAAAATTATTGTTGAAACTACCATATCTCCAATAATTATTGTATCCCCAATAACCTCCATAACCCCATGGTCTGTACATATAATCCCAATAACCATATCCTCTATACATTTCATACGGGTATCCCCAGCTATGAAAAGGGTTGTAGTGATGATAATTATACCATGAACCTAGGTAATAAGGATTATAATAATTACCCCAAAACGAATCATAATATGAATTATTTTGGTAAATAATATTTATTGAACTAGGATTGTCACCCCAAGATCCATAGCTGTTATTGTATGATAAATTAGTATTATTGGCTTGTGAAGTATATGTACTGGTATCTGTAATAATACTATCATTGGAGTCGATATTTAAACCATATTCATCAGCCTTTTGTTCAAAATAATTTTTGTAATAAGAGCTGTTATTATTACTTTTAACAGAGCTTTTAGTTCCATATATACCATCAGAAGACACATATCCACTGGAACTAAATGACCCACAACTCAAACACAATAAACTAAAAGTAATGATTGAAAGGTAATTTATATTTTTGAGTGAAATAAATGTGTGACTTATCATAGTAATATTTTGTTGTTAAAAAAATTAAAATACTTAATTTAGCTTACATAATATAAATAAACAATTATTATGCCAAAAACAATTCATGGGAAAAAAACTAACTAAGAGAGCTGAGGATTATTCAAAATGGTATAATGAGTTAGTTGTAAAAGCTGATTTAGCTGAAAATTCATCTGTTAGAGGCTGTATGGTGATTAAACCTTATGGTTATGCTATATGGGAAAAAATGCAAAAACAACTTGATCAAATGTTTAAAGATACTGGTCATCAAAACGCTTATTTTCCTTTGTTTGTTCCAAAAAGTCTATTTGAAGCAGAGGAAAAAAATGCAGAGGGATTTGCCAAAGAATGTGCGGTAGTCACCCATTATAGATTAAAAAACGATGAAGAAAATTCTGGAAAATTAATTGTTGATCCAAAAGCTAAATTAGAAGAAGAGTTAATTGTGAGACCCACAAGCGAAGCAATAATTTGGAATACCTACAAAAACTGGATTCAATCATACAGAGATTTACCAATTTTAATAAATCAATGGGCCAATGTAGTTCGCTGGGAAATGAGAACGCGTCTTTTTTTAAGAACTGCAGAGTTTTTATGGCAAGAAGGTCATACCGCCCACCAAACTAAACAAGAGGCAATAGAGGAGGCAGTTCAAATGAATGATGTTTATGCAACTTTTGCTGAGGAGCATATGGGTATCCCTGTAATTAAAGGAATAAAATCTGAATCTGAAAGATTTGCTGGTGCTCTAGAAACTTATTGTATTGAAGCTTTAATGCAAGATGGAAAAGCTCTTCAAGCAGGAACTTCTCATTTTTTGGGTCAAAATTTTGCTAAAGCTTTTGATGTTAAATACACTAATAAAAATGGTGATTTAGATTTTGTTTGGGCAACCTCCTGGGGGGTTTCTACAAGATTAATGGGTGCTTTAATAATGACTCACAGTGATGATAATGGGCTTGTTCTTCCTCCAAAATTGGCACCAATTCAGGTGGTTATTATTCCAATTTTTAAATCAGATGAAGATTTCAACAAAGTGAGTACCTATATAGAACCAGTTATAAAAAACTTACAATCTAAAGGAATAAGTGTTCTATTTGACAAAAGAGATACTTTTAAACCAGGTTTTAAGTTTAATGAACATGAAATCAAGGGTGTCCCAATTAGAATTGTTGTTGGCTCCAACGATATTGAAAAATCTAGTTTAGAAATTTTTAGAAGAGATAAGATGGAAAAAGAAACAATTAATATTGATGAGGTTTACTCCAAAGTTGATTTTTTGATTGAAGATATTCAAACCAACTTATTTGATAAAGCTAAAAATTTTACAAATTCAAATACAAGAGAAGCTAATACTTTCAAAGAGTTTAAAGATCTTATTGATACAAAAGGTGGTTTTGTTTCGGCACATTGGGACGGGACCAAGGAAACTGAGGAACTAATTAAAAGAGAAACAAAAGCAACTATTCGATTGATTCCAATTGATGGTAAAACTGAAAAAGGTTTCTGTATTTATTCAAAAAAACCTTCCAATCAGAGAGTGCTATTTGCAAAAGCTTACTGATTTTTATAAAAATTAAAAGGATCATTAATATGTTGCAAGTTTGTAAGCTTTGAATTACATTTGCAATCGTTTTAAATTTGGCCCGTTCGTCTATCGGCTAGGACGCCAGGTTTTCATCCTGGTAAGAGGGGTTCGATTCCCCTACGGGCTACTAAATTATAAATATGGCTAATCATAAATCTGCGTTAAAAAGAATTAGGAGAAATGAATCTGTTAGGCTTAGAAATAAGTTACAGCATAAAGCTACCAGAAACGCAATTAAAAAGCTTAAAGATTTGAAAACAAAGAAAGCTGCTGCGAAATTATTTCCAACGGTGGTTTCTATGTTGGATAAGCTAGTTAAGAATAATATTATTCATTCAAACAAATCGGCTAATCTAAAATCTAAGCTTTCAAAACATGTGGCTGCTCTATAGTTTTTTATAAACTATTAAGAGTTCATCGAAATTAGAAATTCCTCATTATTGAGTGATTTCTTGACCCTATCATTAATAAATTCCATAGCTTCTACAGGATTCATATCTGCAAGATATTTTCTCATTATCCACATCCTTTGGATAGTATTTTCGTCTAAAAGAAGATCATCTCGTCTAGTTCCTGAGGACACTAAATCTATAGCTGGATAAATTCTTCTATTAGAAATTCTTCGGTCTAGCTGAAGTTCCATATTTCCAGTTCCTTTAAATTCTTCAAAAATTACTTCATCCATTTTAGAACCAGTTTCAGTAAGTGCAGTAGCGATTATTGATAATGATCCACCACCTTCAATATTTCTGGCAGCTCCAAAAAATCTTTTAGGCTTGTGAAGTGCATTTGCATCAACACCTCCACTTAATATTTTTCCAGATGCCGGTTGTACCGTATTGTAGGCTCTAGCAAGTCTAGTAATAGAGTCAAGTAAAATAACAACATCATGACCACATTCAACCAGTCTTTTAGCTTTTTCCAAAACAATGTTAGCTACTTTAACATGTCTATCTGCAGGTTCATCAAAAGTAGAGGCAACAACCTCCCCTTTTACATTTCTTTGCATATCTGTTACCTCCTCAGGTCGTTCGTCAATAAGTAAAATAATTTGATAAACTTCAGGATGATTCGCTGCAATTGCATTAGCAACATCTTTTAATAACATTGTTTTTCCTGTTTTGGGCTGCGATACTATCATCCCCCTTTGTCCTTTTCCTATTGGTGAGAAAAGGTCCATAATTCTTGTTGAGATAGTATTACTTTTATCAGCAAGATTAAATTTTTCATCAGGAAATAACGGAGTTAAATGTTCGAAAGAAACTCTATCTCTTACTACATTGGGACTTAATCCATTTATTTTTGAGACTTTAATTAATGGAAAATATTTTTCACCTTCTTTAGGGGGTCTTACGTGACCTAGTACTGTATCTCCAGTTTTTAAGCCGAATAATCGGACTTGAGATTGGGATACATAAATATCATCCGGTGAGGTTAAATAATTATAATCTGATGATCTTAAAAAACCATAACCCTCTTGCATAATATCAAGGACACCCTCACTTTCAATAATGCCATCAAATTCAAAGTCAGGTTCTTTATACCTGTTTCTAACATCTTTATTGTGATTTTTTTCTTTTTTCACAAAATGATTTGTTTTTTGTTTTTGACTATTAGAAACTGATTTTTCAGTTTTACCATCAATAGAGGCCTTTACTTTTTCAGAATCTTCAACGTGTTTTTTATTAGTATTTGTTTTTTCTTTTTCAACTTTTTCTGGAACTTTTTCATCAGTTACTTTGGGATTGGCTGCATAGTGATCGATTATCTTATAAGCTAAATCCATTTTTTTTAAAGTTGTAATTTTTTTGATTCCTAATTTGGTTGCTATTTCTTGTAGCTCAGAAATCTTTTTTTCTTTTAGAGCGGATATTTCAAACATTTATATTGTTTATATTAATACTTTATGGAATATAATTTGATACCTAAAATTGTGGGAATGATTATTAAATCGATGTAAATATACAATTAATTATTAAATCAATTTAAATACATAATTTTATGTTTTAAAATAAATTATGATACAAAGAATTCAAACTGTTTATATGGTGTTATTAATACTAATTAACATGTTTATTGTAATTAGTATTGATAGTAATCCTGAAATGTCTTTACCTGAATCACATTTTGGGTTTTTTAGACCATACATTAATGATTATTTCTTTTCTGAATTTTTTTGTATTTTTTTATTGTTTATCATATTCTTTTTTAAGAAACCAAAGATTCAAATTAACTTTTTAAGAGTTTTATTTGTTTCATTGATTTTTGGTTTATTAAACTTTTTTGATGAGAGATCTTTTGAAAAATCTATTACTGATCCAGCCTTATTATATTTTTTAGTTTCTTTTTTTTTAATTTTTGTGTCAATTACTTCAATAAAAAAAGATCAAGCTATAATTAGTTCATCAAACAGATTGAGGTAGTTTTGATCGATCTCCAAGTTCAATTACTTCCATTTTTTCAATATTAGTTCCATTTATTTCAAATCTAATCATAGTTCTTTTATTATGAAAGCCATGCCTTCCTGCTGCTCCTGGATTCAGGAACAAAAGTTGATTGGTTTTGTCGTATTCTATTTTTAAAATATGAGAGTGGCCACAAATAAAAATTTTAGGTTGTTCTTTTAAAATTAGTGTCTTACTTTTTTTATTATAGAAGGGCGGTTTTCCACCAATATGAATCATAGAAACTTTTACTTTTTCACACATGAAAGTATTAATTTCTTTTAGAGACGATCTAACTACATGGTTGTCAATATTTCCGTAAACGGATTTAACTTTTGTTATTTTTTCTAATTCATCAAGAACTTCAATTTTTCCAATATCACCAGCATGCCATATTTCATCAGCTTGTTTGGCATATTTAATTATTGCCTTATCAATGTAACTGTGAGTGTCTGATAATAATAGAATTTTTTTCAATTAATTATTTTTTTGATTTTCTTATTAAGGTATATTTGACCTATTAACAAAAGTAGTATTTCTCTTGCGATATTTATTAGAATTGTCTTTTAATGGTGCTAATTATCACGGTTGGCAAATACAACCTAATTCCATTTCTGTACAAGAAACAATTGAGAAGTGTATATCTACTATTTTGAATAAAAAAATATGTGTTGTAGGGGCAGGAAGAACCGATGCTGGTGTCCACGCCTCATATTTTTGTGCTCATTTTGATTTAGATTCAGTAATCGCGGATAAATTAGATTTTATTTATAAGCTTAATTCCTTTTTACCTAGTGATATTGCAATAAAAAACTTGTACTTAGTAAAGCAAGATTTCCATGCTAGGTTTGATGCTGTGAGTAGAACTTACCAATACAAGTTAAATACGTCTAAAAATCCTTTTTTATCTAACGATTCGTATTTTCTAAAGAAGGAAATTGATTTTTGTAAAATGAATTTAGCTGCTTTAAAGCTTTTTGATTATACCGACTTTAAATGTTTTTCAAAGTCTAATACTGATGTTCATACTTTTGATTGTGATATTAGACGTGCTAGTTGGACATTTAAAGAAAACTACTGGGTTTTTGAAATATCTGCCAATCGTTTTTTAAGGAATATGGTTAGAGCTATAGTTGGGACTTTGATTGAAATTGGGGAAGGTAAGTATGAAATAAATCATATGGATAAAGTCATAAAAAGTAAAAATAGAGAGGTCGCTGGTTATTCTGTTCCAGCGCAAGGCTTATATTTGACTAATATTATTTACCCTGGAAATTTTTTAATAGATGAGTAAAGATTCAAATCTATTTGACGTAAAACTTTTTAAAAGGTTAATAGGCAATGTGCTTATTTATAAATCAACTTTTATTTTCGTTGCGATTTCAGCTGTTTTAATATCTATTTTTTCTACCCTAACACCTTATTTAATTAAAATAGCAGTTGATGATTATTTAGCATTAGGAAAATATGATGAATTTATTTATTTGATTTGTTTCATGCTCTTAAATCTTTTGTTAACCGTAGTTTTTATGTTTCTGTTTAGTTACTATGCTAACCTTTTAGGTCAAAATGTTGTTTTTGATTTAAGAGTCAAACTTTTTAAACATATTCTTAATTTCAAGATGGGTTATTTTGATAAATCCTCTGTCGGAAGATTGGTCACAAGAGCTGTCAATGACATGGAAACAATTGCCAGTATTTTTAGTCAGGGTCTTTTTATGATAGTTGCCGATCTTTTACAAATGTTTTTAGTAATAATTATAATGTTAGTAATCAGTTGGAAATTAAGTCTATCAGTTTTTGTTGTGCTTCCTTTTATACTATTTGCAACAAGAAAATTTCAAAAATCGATGAAGGTAGCTTTCAACGAAGTTAGAGCTGAAGTAGCTAATTTAAATTCTTTTGTACATGAAAGGATAACTGGAATGAAAATTGTTCAAATTTTTAATAGAGAGAAAATAGAGTATGATAATTTTATAGAAATCAATAAAAAACATAAGAAAGCATGGCTTAAAACAGTTTGGTATAATTCTATTTTTTTTCCAATAGCGGAACTATCTACATCTGTTACTGTAGGTTTAATTGTTTGGTATGGCGGATTAAATTCAATTTTAGAGGATTCCGAGATAACACTTGGAATAATATTCTTGTTTATTCAATTATCACAAATGTTATTTCGTCCACTAAGGCAAATAGCAGATAAGTTTAATACACTTCAAATGGGAATGGTAGCAGCTAACAGGGTTTTCAAAATAATGGATACTGAAAGTAAGATTTTAAACTCAGGAAATTTATCATATAATACATTTCTTGGAAATATTAAATTTAACAATATTACTTTCTCATATGGTGAAGGTGTGGATGTTTTAAAGGATATTTCTTTTAACGTTAATAAAGGCGAAAAGATCGCTATAGTTGGTGCAACTGGTTCTGGAAAAACAACTATAATAAACCTCTTGACTAGATTTTACCAAACAACGCAAGGCTCTATTGAGATTGATGATATTGATATAAATGATATGGATCTTTATTCTTTGAGGTCTAATATAGCATTGGTCTTGCAAGATGATTTTTTATTTGCAGATTCCTTATTAAATAATATTACTATTTGGAATAAAACTATATCATTTGACAATGTTGTGAAAGCGGCAAAAAAAATTGGAATACACGATTTTATAATGTCTTTACCAGGTGGATACAATTATAATGTAAAGGAAAGAGGGGTTATGATTTCCCAAGGTCAGAGGCAACTTATATCCTTTTTAAGGGCATATTTAAAAAATCCTTCAATTTTAATTTTGGACGAGGCCACATCATCAATTGATTCTAATTCTGAAGAATTAATACAGAGTGCGATTTTAAAAATTACTGAAAACAAAACTTCTATAATAATAGCACACAGGCTGTCAACTATATTAAATTCTGATAGAATTTTGGTTATGGATTCAGGGAAACTAGTTGAGTATGGTTCTCATTTGGAATTAATAAATAAAAAGAAAGGTTATTATAAAAACCTTTATGAAATTCAATTTAAAAGCTCAGAAATTAAACCAGTTCAGCTTCAATCATAGCTATTAAATTCTCATCATTACTATATTTAAAAATCTCTCCATTTTTGATAAAACTGATTTTTCCGTTTTCCTCTGATACAACTATAGCTATTGCATCAGTTTTTTCAGTGATACCAAAGGCGGCTCTATGTCTAAGCCCTAATCGAGAATTTATTTTCTGATTTTCAGAAACAGGGAGAACAACCCTTGCTGCAGTAATAAAATTACCATCAATAATAACTGCTCCATCATGCAGAGGACTATTTTTGTAAAAAATACTTTCTATTATCGGTGATGAAATTTCTAAATAAAGGTTATCTCCTGAATTTTTTATAAAATCAAGACTATTATTTCTTTCTATAATAAATAATGCTCCAGTTTTAGTTGAAACTAATTTTTTACAACTTTTTATAAATTCTTCAATGTTCATTTGACTAATTTCTCTAGAAGGCTTAAAAATATTGACGTATTTATAATAAAGCTTGTTGTTGGTAAGATTATTTGAACCTAACATTAAAAGAAACTTTCTTATTTCTTGTTGAAATACAACTATTAATGCAAAAACACCAACACTAATAAATTGACCAAGTAGATTACTTAGAATATTCATATTAAGTACATCAGTTAGTTTCCAAATTAAATAAATAATAATTATACCAATTAATATGTTAATAGCAGCTGTTCCTTTCACAAGTTTATAGACGTAGTAAAGTAGGATTACAACAAGAATGATGTCTATAACATCAATTATGTCAGGAATTAAAAAATTAAATTTATCCAATTTGAAAAATAATTTATATAAAAGTAATTAAAAATGAATTAAGAAGAACTAACAAGAAAATTAGTTAATTTAATTATTTCTTTTGCTTCTTTTACATCATGTACTCTGAGTATATTAGCCCCTTTAGATAAGGCTACAGTATTTAAACATGTAGTTCCGTTTAATGCATTTTTTGGATCATTATTTAGAATTTTATAAATCATGGATTTTCTAGAAATACCAACAAGAATGGGACAATCAAGTTCCTTAAAAAAAGATAAATCATTCAAAATTTGATAATTGTGCTCAAGGGTTTTACCAAATCCAAATCCAGGGTCCACAACTATATCAATAATTCCTAACTCTCTTGCTCTAAATATTTTTTTAGAAAGATTTGTTATTATATCATTCACAACATTATTGTATTTGGGTTTATTTTGCATAGTCTGGGGACTCCCTTGCATATGCATCATAATGTAAGGAATACCAAGCTCTGCAACGCAATTAAACATATTTGGATCCAATTCCCCCGCTGAAATATCATTAACAATTGAAGCACCGCTGTTAACCGCTTTTTTTGCTACTTCACTCCTAAAGGTATCAACGGAAATTATTGCTTCATTAAATTTGCTTTTTATTAATTCAATTGTTGGTATAACTCTTTTAATCTCATCATCTGTTATTACCTTTTTTGAACCAGGCTTAGAACTACATCCGCCTATATCAATGATGTCTGCACCATCTTCTAACATTTTTTCAACTTGTTTTAAGATTTTTTTATTGGAGTCAAACATTCCACCATCATAAAATGAATCAGGTGTTATATTTAAAATACCCATAATCTTTGGTGATGAAAAATCCATTAATTTGCCCTTAATGTTTATTGTCATTTTAATTTTAAATTTTTTAATAACTTTTTACAAAAGTAATCTACCTATTTAAATTTTTTCTACGAAATTTACACAAAAAACTATTGGCCATCAATACTTCCAAACAATACGATATAGTCACTGCAGATTGTAGAAATCTTTTTTTTAATAAGATGAAAGATTATGGTAGTGCTTGGCGAATCCTTAGATTATCATCTTTAACAGATCAAATTTTTATTAAAGCACAAAGAATAAGAAGTTTACAAACTAATAAAATCAGAAAAGTTGATGAGGGTCAAAACTCAGAGTTCGTAGGAATTATTAATTATTCTTTAATGTCACTCATTCAAATTCAAAAAGGAATTGCAGAAACTCCTGATTTGGATTTGGAAACTGCCTTAGAACTTTATGACAGTTATTTAGCCGAAACCAAAATTTTAATGGAAAATAAAAATCATGACTATGGAGAAGCTTGGAGAGATATGCGAGTAAGCTCTTTGACCGATTTAATTATCCAGAAAATTTTAAGAATTAAACAAATTGAGGATAATCAAGGGAAAACCTTGGTGAGTGAAGGAATAGCTGCAAATTATCAAGATATGATTAATTATTCAGTATTTGCATTGATTCATCTTCAAAAAAAATAACTTTTTATGTATTGGATATTAAAAAAACTATCTAATATGTTTTTAACTCTATTTGGGGTAGTTACAATCATATTTTTTCTTTTTAATGTTTTGCCTGGCGACCCAGCTCAAATGATGTTGGGTCAAAATGAAAATTCTGAACAACTTACTTTGATAAAAAAAAAATATGGTTTTGATAAACCTGTATTTATCCAATATTTGTATTATTTAAATGATTTGTCTCCAGTTTCTATTCATTTCAACGAATCTCAAAATTTATCTTTTTTAAAAAAAGATAAATATAATTACGTTGGGCTTTTATCTTTCGAAAAATATAAAGTTGTATTAAAAACACCCTATCTCAGAGAATCCTATCAAAAAAATGGTGTAACTGTTGTAGAAATTATAAAGAATACTTTTCCAAATACTGCTGTTTTAGCATTATCATCTATTACTATTGCAATTATTTTGGGTATGTTTCTTGGAATTTTCTCAGCACTGAATAAAAATAATTGGATAGACTATTCCATTCAACTAATAAGTACATTAGGAATGAGTGTTCCTTCTTTTTTTAGTGCTATTTTATTTGCTTGGTTGTTTGGATATCTTTTGAGAGACATTACTGGATTAAATATGACAGGAAGTTTATATGAGTTGGATGATTACGGTGAAAATTTAAATATTAATCTCAAAAACCTAATTTTACCATCTATAGTTTTAGGAATAAGGCCCGTTGCAGTTATTTCACAAATGATGAGGAATTCTCTTTTGAAAGTTTTATCTCAGAATTATATTAGAACAGCATACGCCAAAGGTTTAAGTAAGTTTCAAGTGATTAAAAATCATGCTATTAAAAATTCACTTAACCCAGTTATCACTGCCCTTTCAGGTTGGTTTGCAAGTATGTTAGCTGGTTCTGTATTTGTCGAGTATATTTTTGGATGGAATGGTCTTGGAAAAGAAATAGTAGATTCATTAAATACTTTGGATGTTCCTGTGTTGATTGGAGCTGTTTTAACTATAGCTTTTATTTTCATTTTGATTAATATATTTGTGGATGTAATATATACATGGTTGGATCCAAAAGTTAAGCTAGAATAAAATTTATAAAATAATGAGAAAAAAAATTGTTGCAGGAAATTGGAAAATGAATAACGATTTAAATCAGACAATAGATTTAATAAATGAGTTAAAAGAATTAAAAAATATTAAAGATGTAAGTGTTATGATTGCACCTGCATATCCCTTTTTAAAAACTTCACATGATCTTTTAGAGGACTCACCAATTAAGGTTGTTTCGCAAAATGTTCATCAAAAAAGTAATGGTGCTTACACAGGGGAGGTTTCTATTGAAATGTTACAAAGTATTGGCGTATCAACAACTCTAATTGGTCACTCGGAAAGAAGAGCTTATTTTAATGAAAGTGATGATGTTTTATTAGCAAAGACTGAGTTTGCACTGGATAATAATTTTAATATTATTTTTTGTTTTGGTGAAGAGCTCTCTGAAAGGAAATCCAAAAAGCATTTTGAAATTGTTAAGAGTCAACTTGACAATACCGTCATGAAAATAAAAAAAGAATCTTGGAAAAATATAATTCTTGCTTATGAACCAGTTTGGGCTATTGGCACAGGTGAAACTGCCTCTCCAGAACAAGCACAAGAGATGCATGAGTTTATAAGAAATTGTGTTGAAAATACTTTTGATAAATCTATTTCCGAAGAGGTTTCTATCCTCTATGGAGGTAGTGTGAAACCTTCAAATGCAAATGAGATTTTCAATAAGAAAGATGTTGATGGAGGCCTTATTGGAGGTGCTTCTTTATCGGCAAAAGATTTTAAACTTATTATTGAAGCAAATAGTTCCCTTTAAAATTTTGTAAATTAGTGTAGTCATGAGCACTAAAGAAAAAGTATCTGAGAAAGAAATAGTAGAAACCGATTCAGTTCACGAAAATGAAATTATTCTTTATAATGATGATGTAAATACTTTTGATCATGTCATTAGAACTTTAATTCAAGTTTGCGAACACACTTCAGAGCAAGCTGAACAATGTTCATTGATTGTTCACTATAAAGGAAAGTGTAGTGTTAAGTCAGGTACTTTTTCAGACTTAAAACCCAGATGCACTAAACTTCTTCAAGCAGGTCTTAGTGCTGAAATCATTTAACTTATTATATTTGCCAAATATGAAAAATATATTTTTTTTAATTGCCATATTATTTAGCCATTTAACACTATCTCAAAACTTTAAACAAATGAAAGAAACTATTCATCAATTTGAACTAACAAATTTAGCTGGTGAAAAATTTAATATGTCTAGTTTAAAGGGAAAAAAAATAATGATTGTAAATACCGCTTCCAAATGTGGACTTACTTATCAATATGAAATTTTGGAAAAACTTTATAATGATTTCAAATCTGAAAATTTTGTAATTGTTGGATTTCCATCAAATAATTTTTTATGGCAAGAACCAGGCTCAAATGAAGAAATTGCAAAATTTTGCTTAGAAAATTATGGGGTTTCATTTCCAATGATGGAAAAGGTTTCTGTAAGAGGCTCTAAGATGCACCCTTTGTATAAATTTTTAACTGATAAGAATAAAAATGGTTACAAAGATTCCTCTGTTAAGTGGAATTTTCAAAAATATTTAATTGACGAAAATGGTTATTTAGTTAAAATTATTTCCTCTAGAGTTAAACCTGATGATCCCTCTGTTTTAGACTGGATTAAGAGTTAATTTGTAATGAAAAAAAATATCAAAGGATTTACCACAAGATGTATTCATGATGGAGAATTAATTGATTATAAATATAAAGGTGCAGTTTCGCCACTATATTTAAGTACTGCCTATGATTATTTAAAGGTAGAAGATCATAAATATCCAAGATATTTTAATACTCCAAATCAGTTAGCCCTTTCAAAAAAAATCTCTTCATTAGAAAATTGTGAAAAATCGTTAATTTTTGGATCTGGTATCGCAGCTATTTTTGCATCAATGTTCTCGTTTTTGAAATCTGGTGACCATGTTGTTTTTCAATCTTCTCTGTACGGTGGAACAATAAATTTAATTCTTAAAGAATTTAAAAAATTCAATATTGAACATTCGTTAGTTGAATCATTAGAAATTGATGATTATAAAAAAGAAATTAAAAGCAATACGAAATTAATTTATATCGAAACACCAAGTAATCCGCTTTTACAAATAATTGATTTAGAGTTAGTTGCTGATTTGGCTAAAAAAAACGATTTAATTTCAATAATTGATAACACTTTTGCTAGTCCTATAAACCAAAATCCAGTAAATTATGGAATAGACATTATTATTCATAGTGCCACAAAATACCTAGGGGGGCACAGTGATATTTTGGCTGGAACAATTTCATCCTCTAAAATTTTAATTGATAAAATATTAGAATCATCTATAAATTATGGTGGTAATTTAAGCGAACATACTGTTTGGCTTTTGGAGAGAAGCATAAAAACATTGTCTTTAAGAGTCAAAGCTCAAAATAATAATGCCTTTAAAATTGCAGAGTTTTTAAATGGAAGTGAAAATATAAAGTCTGTTTATTATCCAGGATTAAAATCTCACCCTCAACATGAGTTAGCCAAAAAACAAATGTTTGGCTTTGGAGGTATGTTATCCTTTTTGTTAAAAGACGAAAATAAATCTGATGCGTTCACAAGACATCTGAAAATTATAAAACCAGCGATGAGTTTGGGTGGAGTAGAATCTACAATAACATCTCCTTCTCTAACTTCGCATTCAAAAATTTCTAAGGCAAAAAGAGAAAAATTTGGAATTTCAGATGGTTTATTAAGATTTTCAGTAGGAATTGAAGATTATGATGATTTAGAAAATGATTTAACTCAAGCTTTTCAAAAAATATGAAAAATATTAAATTAGATATACTAGCTTTTGGCGCACATCCAGATGATGTAGAATTAGGTTGCGGGGGAACAATTGCAAAAGAAATTTCAAATGGAAAAAAAGTTGGTATTATAGATTTAACAAGAGGAGAGTTGGGAACTAGAGGAAGTGTAGAAATTAGAAATTTGGAATCTAATAATGCTTCAAAAATATTAGGAATCTCGATAAGAGAAAATTTAAATTTTAAAGACGGATTCTTTTTAAATGATCAAGATCATCAGTTAAAAATTATAAAATGTTTAAGGAAATATAAACCTGAAATTGTTCTTTGTAATGCACAAGATGACAGACATATTGATCACCCAAAAGGGGCTAGATTGGTAAGTGATTCATGTTTTTTAAGCGGTTTAGTGAAGGTTAAAACAAAATTCAATAATCATGACCAGACATCTTGGAGACCAAAGTCTGTATACCATTACATTCAATGGAAAAATTCTTCTCCAGATTTCTTAGTAGATATTTCAGGTTTTGTTGATGTAAAATTGAAAGCCATTAGAGCATATAAGTCCCAATTTTTTGATTCACAAAATACTGAACCTGAAACATTAATTAGTAAAAAGAATTTTTTAAATGATGTAATAAATCGTTCAGCAGATTTAGGAAGGTTAATTGGAGTTGATAATGCTGAAGGATTTACAACCAATAGAGTGATTGGAATAAATTACTTGAACGATATTAAATAAAAGTTTTTTATATCTAACTAATCTATTAAATTTGCGCCTTGTTATGGTGGTTGTAGCTCAGTTGGTTAGAGCGCCTGATTGTGGTTCAGGAGGTCGTCGGTTCGAGACCGATCTTCCACCCTAAGGGGGATTCAAGAAATTGAGTCCCTTTTTTTTAAAAAATCATTACTTTTAGTTTATGAAAAAATACACATTACTATTTATAGCCTTATTTATTGTTTCTTGTTCTGATAACGATGATACTGAACCAAAACCCTTTTATGTTGCAGACAATGGAGTAACAATCAAAGCAAGGGATTGGGTTACTGTTGGAACTACTGCAGACCTTAACGGAGTAACTTATACTGCTGTTGATTTGCCTTCTTTAAAAGAATGGATAAAAGACGGTAAGGATTTAAATAAAGTGGTTACCACAAAAGTAGAAGTTATTTTCCCTATGTCTAATGCAGCAGCCATCTTTATGTCTAATGGAGTATTTGTTGAAATGAAAGGAATTGAAGGTTGGGATGTTAGTAACTGGAAAAGTATGGATGGACTTTTTTATAGTGCTCAACCTGTTACTGTAGACTTAAGTGCTTGGGACGTTTCTAAAGTAATCTATATGGGATTAACTATGGAGTTAGGAGATGTAAATATTAATATCAATAATTGGGATGTAAGCAATGTTACACATATGACAGGTCTTATTAGAGGAAATTCAAATTATATAGAAGGAATGGATTTAAGTGGATGGGATGTTTCAAAAGTAACAAAATGCAATGGTCTCACCGAAACTTTTAATGAAAATAATTGGCCAGAATCTAAAAGACCTAATTTCACAAATTGTAATCCAGATTAGCTGTCTCCAATATTTTATTCAAATACAAAAAGCTAATTAAAAATACTTTCCAACTTTAGAGATTCTGAGGGTAAAACAGTTTCAATACTATTAATGTATCCTTTTAAAGTTGAATAAAATTGATCGACGCTAATGTCGAAAACTTCAAGAAATATAGTTTTCCAATTACTGTTTGTTGGGTCTCTTAACCAAAAATCTTTTAAAACCAATTGAAAAGCTTCTGATTCTGTTGAACCCTTTTTCTGCAATTCTTTAACAAGAGCCAAAAACATAAATACAGAGGATGAATAATTAGAATCTACCATATTTGATGTGGAAAATTTTTCAAAAATTTCTGGATTATTAATCACAGAAATGTCTACTCTATTTTGATCGACTTTAAAATAATTATATGAATAATATTGTTGTATATAAAGAGATTCAAATGAAGCAGCACCTCCTTCGGACATCCATTTTAGTTCTATATTTCCATCAAAGAAATTTTTTGAAAGAGACATTTGGTAGACGTGAAAATATTCATGGTCAATTACCGAATATCGATGCATATAATTATATACAAATTCATCATTTGGAATTTCTAAAACCATGTACTTATCGTTAACCGCTCCTCCGTTTCCACTAATTGAAGCACCAGATGCATCCCCAATTTTACTTCTGTAAGGTTTATCCACATTACTATTCCAAGCATAAATTGGTAATTCATAGAAGTAATTTGTCGCTTTAATTGGAATTAAATCATCAAGATTTTTCATGATAACGTAAAACTCACTTATCCAATCTGAGGGGAGACTTTCATGAATATTATATTCAAATGTAAACTCAGTTGGGTTATTCAAAGGCAATTCTTTTTCACTGTCACTACAAGAAAGAATTAAAATGGCAGATATTAGGTATACTATTTTTTTCATTTAAAAGTCTATGATTTCTTATTAAAATTAAAGAAATTTCTTTTAAAAAATTGGTTTATGTTGATATGGTATTTTAGGGTATTAAAAATTATCAAATTAAAAATTTTAGATATTTAAAATTATCAAATTAATAAAAAATTCGACTTATTTGTTTTTAAATACTTAGTAATTATATAATTAAATTAGATTAACAAAAAAATTTATTTTATGGGAACTTTAGAATCTACAATTATTGAGTATCAACCCGATTTAACTAATGCTATTGATACAGTGTGGGTTGCTCTTTGTGCAGCTTTAATATTTTTTATGGAGGGTGGTTTTGCATTATTAGAATCAGGTTTTGTGAGATCCAAAAATGCAATGAGTATTATAGCAAAAGTATTTATTGATATTGTGTTTGGAGGACTAATATTTTATGTAGTTGGTTTTGGAATAGCTTACGGAGCTTCCAGTGGTTGGTTTGCGTTCGATTTTGGAGTTTCTGAAAATGATTTAGGTCTTGGTTTGACAGTTTCTAATCAACTTTTTTGGTTTATCCAGTTAGGTTTTGCCATTGCTGCTATTTCAATAGTTTCAGGTGCTTTAGCCGAGCGAATGAAACTTTGGTCATATACAATATTAGTCTTGGTTTTTTGTGGTATTATGTACCCTATGGTTGCTAATTGGGTATGGAACCCTCAAGGTTGGTTATCGTCTGCTGGATTTAATGACTTTGCTGGTTCTGCTGCTGTGCATGCTATGGGAGGATTTGCTGCTCTTGCAGCGGCAATGGTACTGGGACCAAGATTAGGAAAGTATAAAGTTGATGGTAAGCCAAATACAATTCCTGGACATAATATTCCACTAGCTGCTTTAGGATGTTTTATTTTATGGTTCGGTTGGTTTGGATTTAATCCAGGATCAACTTTGGGAGCGGTAGGAAATTGGGATTTAATTGGAAAAGTAATTATTAATACTTTTTTAGCATCAGCTGCAGGAGGAATTTCAACTATGATATATACTCAATTTAGATATGGATTAATTGATATTACAATGGTAATTAATGGAATTTTAGCGGGCTTAGTTTCTATTACAGCAGGATGTAATGTTGTGGATGCATCTTCTGCTATAATAATTGGTTTGGTTGCAGGTGTTTTAGTGGATGTGGCAGTTCAAGTTATTGATAAGATGAAAATTGACGACCCAGTAGGTGCTATTGCAGTTCATGGTGTTAATGGTTTTTTTGGTGCTATTGCAGTTGGTTTATTTGCTTCGGAAAACGGATTATTATTTAGCGGAGATTCTGCTTTATTTTTGGTTCAATTAAAGGGTGTTTCAGTAATTGCACTTTTTTCTTTTATTTTTACATACTTGGTTATGTATTTAATGAAAAAAACAATTGGTGTAAGAATTCCAGTTGAAGAAGAAAGGGTAGGGATAGACGCTGCTTCTTTTGGATTAGAATCGTATTCTAATTTTGAATAACTATAAAAATTAAAATTTATGAAAAAAGTAGAAGCTATAATTAGACCTTCAAAGCTGAAGGCTATACAAAAAGCATTAAAGGCAGTTGATATTCCTTGTATAACGGTTATTCCAGTTTCAGGATCTGGTTTGCAAAAAAGTTATACCAAAATTTATCGTGGAACAGAGCAATCATTAGCCCTACAAAATCGAACCATGATTATTTGTGTGGTGAGCGATAAAAATTTAGAGAAATGTGTCGATTCTATTTTAGATCATGGTTCTGATGGACAAGTTGGAGATGGTAAAATATTTATTTATGATGTTCAAGATGCCATACGTTTAAGTACTAAAGTAAGAGGGGATAAAGCTATTATTTAAATTATAATAATTTTTTTGGCTTATTTTTCTTGGTCAGAAGTGTCTTCTGGCGGAAGCATTGTAAATGCTATTTCATTTCCACTTATTTTGAAAATCATCTTTCTTAAAATTGTTTTTTGAATTTTAATATTTGTCCCTTTACTTGAAACAGTTTTAGTTTCAAATCTAGTTTCATCAACCCTAAAATCAAGTTCTAAACCAGCCATTGGCATACTGAATTTATTTTTTTCATCCTCATCTAAAATCATAGCTTCTTCTTCAGATCTTCCAACCCAAGACATAACAAGCTTATTTTCTTTTTCGTATAGTTTAAACTTTAGCGGAAATTCATCACTTCCGTAAATTCCCTCAAAAGATTTTAGTTCCTCAAGTGAATGATAGCTTAGGTCAGAACCGTCAGATTCAGAATCTTGGGAAAAAATAAAATTAGTAGTTAATAATAAAACAATAAAAAATGAGAAGATTTTTTTCATAATTTTTACAATATATAAAATAAACTCGTTATATATTATAATTACTAGACAACTTCGTTAAGAACGTAATCCCATAATTTAATTCTCATTTTTAATGCCTTTTCTGATGCTATTGTTGCCTCTTTCCATTTAATCGGATCTGAACCACAAAGATTATTAATCATTTTTAAAGCCATTGGTCCATGCTCATCTGCATCCAATTCAATATGTCTTTCTAAATAATAAATTAAAAGATCTGCTTTAATATTATTTTCTGAGGATAATTTTTTTACAATTTCTATAAACATATCGGGAATTAAATCTTCTCTACCAAAAGTAAAAACACTAGCTATCACATGGTTTTTATTAGTCTTTATAATATCAAACGTAAAATCCATAAATTCTTTAACAACAGAGGGAATATTAAATTTTTTTACACTTTCATAATAGGATTGGCTGCTATTTATTTCCCTTATAAAGTTTTTTATCAAATTAGTGTCAGCGCCAAGATTTTCCATAGATTCTATATATAATTCAAAATGACTTTTTGGGTTGTCATTTATATCTATGTCACTTTCTTCAGCTAGAACTATTTCGTTTACAAGTTTTCCAGAAAAATTGTTTGGATTTGGGGTCCATGGAACACTAGTACATGTTAAGTTCTTTTGTAAAGCTTTTATTAATGACATGAAATCCCAAACTGCAAACACGTGATTTTCCATGAAAAGAGTGATTTTTTCTTTTGTATCAAGTGCGTGGTATAGTGGATGTGAAATTAGTTTGTTTCGAGTCGGATTTAAACTGTCTTGAAGAACATCTATTTGATTCATTATTATAATTTAGACTGCAAAAATATATGATTTATTTAATTCTTGATTAAGAATAAGAAGACTTTATTATTCATTATATTTATTTATGGACTTTGGAATTGTCATTACGTTTTTTGTTACTTCAGTAATATTAACTTTAAGTCCAGGTCCTGATATTCTATATGTAATTTCTCAAAGTTTTTATAAGGGCAAAAAAACAGGTATTTTAATATCTCTAGGACTGACCACTGGATTATTGCTTCACACTCTTTTGGTAGTACTTGGGCTATCTTTTTTAATTAGGGAAAATGAATTTATTTTTTATCTAATAAAGTTAATTGGCGCTTCCTATTTTATATACTTGGCAATAGTAGTCTATAGAAAAAGAAAAAATAGAACAGAAAACGATGTTTATAAATCTGAAAACAATAATTTTTTCAAAAAAGGTTTGATTATGAACCTAGTAAATCCTAAAGTGAGTTTATTTTTTATTGCACTTTTCCCAAATTTTATATTTCATGATACATTAAATTCCGAGATTCAATTTTTTATTTTAGGTTTAATATTTTGGTTTCAGGCTAATTTAATTTTCATAGGGTTTTCACTTTTTTCAAGTAAAATAAAAGATTTTTTATCTCATTACAATTTATTAATTAATAAAAGGTATTTGATTGAAATAAGCGTTTATGTTTTTTTCTCAATTTGGATATTAAAATAATTAATACACTAACTTTATAAGATGTCAATTGTAAAAGTTATTGAGTGTCCTAGAGATGCAATGCAGGGAATTAAAGATTGGATTCCGTCAAAAAATAAAATCGATTATATTCAATCTTTACTTTCAGTGGGATTCGATTTAATAGATTTTGGAAGCTTTGTGTCGCCAAGAGCAGTCCCACAAATGAAAGACACACATTATGTATTAGACAATTTAGATTTAACTAACTCAAAATCTAAATTATTATCAATTGCAGCAAATTTTCGAGGAGCCAAAGAAGCTTGTAGCTTTTCAAAAATTGATTATTTAGGTTATCCATTTTCAATTTCTGAAAATTTTCAAATGAGAAATACTAATAAAACTATAAGCGAATCCATTACTGAGCTCAAGAAAATAATATCAATTTGTGATAAACACGATAAAGAGATAGTTATATATCTCTCAATGGGTTTCGGCAATCCTTACGGAGATCCATGGAATTATGAAATAGTCGATAAGTGGATATCAGTTCTCAAATTATTAGGAATAAAAATTATTTCAATTTCAGACACGATAGGAGCTGCTAAAAAGGATGACGTTTATGAGGTCTTTTCTAAAGCTATTGTGGATTATCCTAATATTGAATTTGGAGCACATTTTCATACAAATCCTGGTAAATGGTATGATAAAATTGATTCAGCTTACAGGGCTGGATGTTTAAGGTTTGATTGTGCAATTCAAGGTTTTGGAGGTTGTCCAATGGCTAAGGACGAACTTACTGGAAATTTTCCAACCGAAAAGTTAATTTCTTATTTTAATTCCAAAAAAGTCGAGTTAAATATAAATTCCTTAAACTTTGAATCGGCTTATAATTTTGCAAGTAAAATTTTTATAAAATCATAAGTAATTGATTATAAATTAGTTCAAAAAAACTCCTTTATCTTTATTTAGAATAATTAAAAATAAGCTTGTTTTTAATAATTTTGTGTATTATTTTCGATCAATATTTAAAAAACAAATTATTAAGTAATTATTATGAAAATTAAATTTTTACCCTCATATCTTTTTGTTTTCTGTGTTTCGTTATTCTTAACCTCTTGTTCTGATGATGATGATGCAGTTCAAAATATTGTAACTCCTCCCACTGATTATACTTTTGAAAGAAGCGGTGTTTCAACTGTGAGTTTTACTGGTCAAACTGCTAGATTACAAATGGCTAGTGAACTTTACAGTGGAATGAAAGACAAAACAAAAACAAAAACTCAACTTAGCGCAATGTTTAAAGACGGTACTGGATTTAGTGATGCTAAACTAAATAGTTCAGGAAAAAAAGTAAGAAGTAAAACTTTTTCTACTTCTACTGGCCACTCTGCTACCCTTGTTACAACTTTTGACGGTTGGATCGATGACTTTGCAGCAAATGTTATGCCTAAAATGGATAGTGCAGATGATACCAAAAAAGCTGCTAATGGAACAGCTGGTTGGATGACTGATTCAAAAAGGACTGTCTACATTAACGCTAAAGGTCATGAGTTAGTTCAACTATTTACAAAAGGTCTTATTGGAGGTTTGGCTTGTGATCAAATTGTAAATGGATATTTATCTCAATCTAAATTAGATACAGGAACTAATATAGCTGACAATGATGCTGGAACTTTGGTGTCAGGAAAAAATTATACACAAATGGAACACTATTGGGATGAGGGATTTGGTTATCTATATGGAGAAGAGGGTGACTATAAAAATCCAACCCTAGGTGATGGAGTTCTACTTAGTAAATATGCTAAAAAAGTAAATGATACTAATTCTCAAGGAATTGCAAAAATTATTTATGATGCTTTTGTAATGGGAAGAGCAGCCATAGTTGCTAAAAATTATACTGTTAGGGATGCACAAGCAAAAATTATTCAAATGCATGTATCAAAAATAATTGGTCATAAAGCAGTTGATTATTTAAATGATTATGTTACAAAGGCTGCAGCAGGAACACCAGCAGATGCAATTCATGCTCTTTCTGAGGGATATGGTTTTATAATGAGTTTGCAGGCTACAAACGATGGAACAGGAAAGCCTTATTTTACTGCATCTGAGGTTAATACTATGTTAGCAAAGATTGATAATTTCTGGACTGTTAGCTCTGCAGATTGTACTGCAATGGCAAATGATATTAAAACTAAAATGAACTTATAAATTAATGTTTATATATTTCGAAAAAATTGTTTTTGTTTTGATTGAAATTAAATTTTCAAGAATCAGTGTTTTAATCACTGAGTCTTTTTTAATATGTGCTAATGATTAGAAAAAATATAATTTTATTATTTTTTACTTCCCTTTTGTTAGTTAATTGTGGGGGTTCTGATGATGAAAGTCAAAGTGATGATATTGCTCCAATTGCTTATGACAGAGCTAAAATGTTGGTTCACTGGGCAGATAAGATTATCCTACCAGCTCATAGTTCATTTAAACAAACACTAATAGATCTAGATAATTCTACCAAATCTTTTGTTGCTGTTCCAAACCAGTCAAATCTTGATGATATTCGTTCAAAATGGTTAATTTCTTACAAATCTTGGCAACATATTGAAATGTTTGATATTGGAAAATCAGAAGAAATATATTTTAAATCTAAAATGAATTCTTATCCAGCATTTAAAACTAGAATTGAAAATAATATCATGTTAGGTAATACAAATTTTGATGATGTATCTAATTACTCCTCTCAAGGTTTTCCAGCTCTAGATTATATGTTATTTGGAATCGCCTCTGACGATACTAATATTTTAAATAAATATACAGGGGGATATGATTATTCTAATTACTTAACATCATTAGTAAATAAAATGTTGAATTCCACCAGTTCCGTTATTAATGATTGGTCTGATTACAGAACTTCTTTTATATCATCCACTGATAATACAGCTAGTTCAAGTGTTAACAAATTAATTAATGATTTTATTTTCTACTATGAAAAAGGGCTTAGAGCAAATAAAGTCGGAATCCCAGCAGGTGTGTTTTCAGGGAATCCTCTAAAGGAAAATGTAGAGGCTTTTTACAATAAGGAAGTTTCAAAAGATTTACTTTTAAATGCTTTAGATTCCACTATTAAATTTTATAACGGAACCTCTTATGATGGTTTATCCTCCGGGCCAAGTTTAAAATCTTATTTGACTCACTTAAACAGTTCTAAAGATGGATCAACACTTGCTGCATTAATAGCTTCAAAACTGGAAACTGCAAAAAGTCAAATAAATATGTTATCTAATAATTTTATTAATCAAATTGAATCTGATAATAATAAGATGTTAGTTACCTATGATGCTATCCAGTCAGTTGTAGTTTTATTCAAGGTAGATATGCTTCAAGCTTTTAGTATAAATGTAGACTATACAGATGCTGATGGTGATTAAAAAAGATTAACTTAAAAAAATAATTTTAAGATTCTTTGTTATTAGAGAATCTTTTTTTTTAAAAATAAATTGAATACTTCCAATTATTTAGAAAAAAAATATAGTTCTGCTCCTTTAGCAGTATTTAGAATTGGTTTTGGTCTTTTAATGTGTTTCAGTATTATTAGATTTTGGTTTAAGGGATGGATTGAAACTTTATATATTGAACCTTCATTTCATTTTTCATACTATGGTTTTGAGTGGGTAAAACCTCTTGACAATTATACTTATATATTATTTATTATTTGTGGTATTTCAGCCTTTTTAGTAGCAGTTGGTTTAAAGTATAGATTGTCAATTTTTTTCTTTTTTTTGAGTTTTACTTACATAGAATTAATGGATAAAACCACTTATTTAAATCATTACTATTTAATAAGTATTCTGAGCTTTTTAATGATTTTTTTACCAGCTAATGCTTCCTTTTCTATTGATAATTTAATTAAAAAAAGAAGCTACTTGCAGGTGCCCAAATGGACTATTGATTCTATAAAAATTCTATTGACTATTGTTTATTTTTACTCTGGACTAGCTAAAATAAACTCTGATTGGCTTTTTAAAGCAATGCCATTAAAAATATGGTTACCATCCAAGTTTGATTTACCATTAATTGGGGAAAATTTAATGCAACTGGAGTGGGTTCACTATCTAATGAGTTGGGGGGGAATGTTTTACGATTTGTTAATACCTTTTTTACTTTTATACAAACCCACAAGAATTTATGCCTTTCTTTTAGTAATCTTTTTTCACCTTTTTACAAAGGTCCTCTTTCCAATAGGTATGTTTCCCTACATTATGATAATGGGGTCATTAATTTTCTTTGATTCATCATTTCATTTAAAGATTATCAGTTTATTAAAAAAAATAATTCCAATAAATTTTATCAAATCAAATCATTATAAGATTGTTGAGATTTACAGATTAAAAAAACCAAAATTTATAGTTTCTATTATATCTATTTTTTTAATTATACAATTTTTATTTCCTTTTAGGTATCTATTGTATCCTGGAGAATTGTTTTGGAACGAGCAGGGCTACAGATTTTCTTGGAGAGTTATGTTAGTAGAAAAAGTAGGTAGCTCTGTTTTTAAAATTGCTAATAAAAAAACAGGCTCATTTTTTTATGTAAATAATGAAGATTTTTTAACTCCTTTTCAAGAAAAACAAATGAGTTTTCAACCTGATTTCATTTTAGAATATGCACATTTTTTAGGAGATTATTATTCTTCTAATGAAGATCAAGTTGTGGAGGTATATGTTGACAGTTATGTTGCTTTAAACGGAAGATTAAGCCAACGTTATATTGACAAAAATGTAGATTTATATAATGAAAAAGAATCATTCAAACATAAAAAATGGATTTTACCATTAAAAGATGAAATTAAAGGACTTTAAAATATTTATTTTGTTATTTATTTTTGGTTGTTGTTCTTATTCTCAGAACAAAATTTCCGGATATGTTTCAGAAAAATTAACGAATTTTAGATTAGATGGTGTTACTATTTATGATGTAGAATCAGGACTGATAGGTAATACTAAAAGTGATGGGTATTATGAGATACTTACTGAAAAGAAACTAATTACATTAGTTTTTATTGCTGAAGGTTACCAATATTTTGAAAAAACTTTAGAACTTAAAGGTGATTTAGTTTTAAATGTTGTTTTTTCAAATCCTATTCAAGAGCTTTCTGAGGTAGTGGTTAAGGCTAATAATCAAAAAATTTTCCAATTAAGTAAATTAAAAGATGTTGAAGGGACAGCTATTTATGCTGGAAAAAAATCAGAGGTGATTTCCATGGACCTATCCATGGCTAATTTAGCTTCTAATAATTCAAGGCAAATATATAATCAAGTAGCTGGATTAAATATTTATCAAAATGATGATGCTGGATTACAATTAAATATTGGAGGAAGAGGTTTAGATCCGAATAGAACATCGAATTTTAATACAAGACAAAACAGTTATGATATTAGTGCCGATGCTTTAGGTTATCCAGAAAGTTATTATACCCCACCAGCTGAAGCATTAAAAGAGATACAGATTGTAAGAGGGGCTGCTTCACTTCAGTATGGAACTCAGTTTGGTGGTTTAGTCAATTTTATTATTAAAAATCCAGTTTTAAATAAGCCGTTTGAAATTATAACTAGAAATTCGATTGGAAGTAATTCTTTATATACAAATTTTACCAGTTTAAGTGGAACTAAAAATAAACTGAGTTATTATTCTTTTATAAATTATAAAAAAGGAGATGGTTTTAGACCTAATTCTGATTTTGAATCTTTTAATTCATTTTTTAACCTAAGATATCAAATTAACGATAAGACAAGTTTGAGTACTGAATTTACCTACATGAAATATTTAGCTCATCAAGCTGGTGGTTTATCAGATTCAATGTTTTACACTAATCCTTTACAAAGTAATAGATCCAGAAACTGGTTTGGTTTAAATTGGTTTTTATATAATTTGAAGATTAAGCACCAGTTTAATCCAGCTACTAACTTTAGCTTAAATCTTTTTGGATTAAAAGCTACAAGAAACGCTTTGGGGTTCAGAACAAATAGAGTCGATCAAATTGATTCCAATAATGAAAGAGATTTAATTAAAGGTGATTTTAAAAATATTGGTTTAGAATCTAGATTTTTAAAAAAGTATAATCTAAAAAATAAAAAAAATGTTTTTTTAGTTGGATTTAAATTTTATAAATCTAACAATACAAGTAAACAGGGCCCTGGATTTTCAGACTCAAGTGCAAATTTTAAATTTAGTTTTGATAACTTTCCAAATTACAATAATCAATCCAGCTACTATTATCCGAATCTCAATTATTCATTATTTGGAGAAAATATTTTTTATGTTTCTGAGAAGCTATCATTAACACCTGGTTTTAGATTTGAATATATTAAAACAGAGAGTGATGGTTTTTATAAAAAAATTAATTTAGATGGTGCTGGTAATGTTATTTTAAATCGTACTGTAGAGGATAGTGAAATTAGAAAGAGAAATTTCTTTCTTTTTGGTTTAGGAGCAAGTTTTAAACCATCCAAATCATTAGAAGTTTACAGTAATATTTCTGAAAATTATAGATCTGTAACTTTTGCAGATATAAGTATTTCAAATCCTGCGTATTCGATTAATCCCGAAATTTCTGATGAAAATGGGTATACATTTGATATCGGTCTGAGAGGAAGTTTTAGAAAAAAGTTTTCCTACGATTTAGGATTTTTTAGTCTATTTTACAATAACAGAATTGGTTTTGTTCAAAAAGTTTTTAATGATGGAAGTGTTAAAAGCGAGAAAGGTAATGTAGGTAATGCAATTATGAATGGTCTGGAATCATTAATTGATTTTGATTTACA
>Ga0213869_10000566_pt1 | contig 29699 bp, 32 predicted proteins | sample PICome_10_FD_160083 | JGI IMG/M metagenome (GOLD analysis project Ga0213869, IMG submission 160083) | Coastal seawater microbial communities near Pivers Island, North Carolina, United States - PICO132 | ecosystem: Environmental > Aquatic > Marine > Coastal | place: USA: North Carolina...
ACCGGCTTTTTATTCAGATAAACCCCTTATTGCATGGTTAGGCCATTTAGATGCTATAAAAGGGTCGCTAACTGTTAAAGAGAATCTATTATTTTTTGCTAAAATGTGGTCAGTAGAACCAGGTGTTTTTAATGAATGTATAAAAAAATTGTCATTTGAAAAGTTTATGAACTTTCCTGCTTCTTGGTTATCAGCAGGTGAAAAAAGAAGATTAAGTTTATTAAGAATTTCTTTTTGTCCTGCTAAAGTTTGGATTTTAGATGAGCCATCAACTTTTCTAGATAATGATAATCGAGAAATTTTAATAGATATAATGAATATCCACCTTAAGAATAAGGGTGCAATATTATGCGCTACACATGATAATTTAAAGGTGTTGAATGCACTAGAAATAACTTTATAGATATTTAATAATTCCATTTACTAAAAGAGAAGATATATAAATAAGTATGAAGAAATTTTATAGATTAATAGTAAGAGATATGCATCTAGTAATTAAAGGATCAAGCGACGCTGGTGCCGCTTTATTATTTTATTTATTAGCTATTATAATGTTTCCTTTATCTTCAGGCACGGACACTAATTTATTAACAAGTATTGCAGGGGGAGCAATATGGGTCGCAGCTTTATTTTCTTCTTTACTATCTTTAGATCGTTTATTTAGGTCTGATTTTGAAGATGGATCTCTAGAACAGTTAGTTTTATCAGGAATATCACTAGAAACTATTGTGCTATCTAAATGTTTTGCTCATTGGCTAACAAATGGTCTTCCAATAGTTATTCTTTCTCCTATCCTAGCTATGATAATAGGATTAGATATTTCATATTGGTGGGTATTATGTTCAACACTTTTATTAGGTACCCCATCCCTTACCTTAATAGGAGCTACTCCTGCAGCTTTATCTTGCGCAATAGGAAAAGGGGGGGTATTAACAGCATTAATAATACTGCCTTTAATGTTACCTGTTTTAATATTGGGTTCAGGGGCAATTACAGCTGAAATTTCAAGCTTAGGAGGTTCCGGACATATGTATGCGTTAGCAGCAATTCTTCCTCTTTCGTTATTAGTAGTTCCATTTTTAGCTTCTAAGGCTTTGCGCCTTGGTTGGGAATAAGAGAGTATGCATGCAAAATATATTTAACTTTTTAGCTAACCCATCTAGATTTAGAGTTTTTTCAGAAAAGTCTTATCCTTACGGATTATTTATGATGATTATATTAATATCTGTAGGGCTTTGGTATAGCTTATTTAATTCTCCACCCGATTATCAACAAGGAGAAACAGTAAGGATTATGTATGTTCATGTTCCTGCAGCATGGATGGCAATGATGGTGTATCTTTCAATGACAATAATGAGTCTATTTGCACTTGTATGGAGACATCCTTTAGCTGATATTTTATCTAAATGCAGCGCACCTATAGGAGCAAGTTTTACTCTTATTGCTTTAGTTACAGGATCAATATGGGGTAAACCTACATGGGGCACTTGGTGGGTATGGGATGCCCGTCTAACATCAGTTTTTATTTTATTTTTAATCTATATGGGACATATAACTTTAGTTAGATCTTTTGAGGATGAATACAAGGGAGCGCGCGCTGGAGCTATATTAACATTGATTGGAGCTTTTAATCTTCCAATTATAAAGTTTTCAGTTGATTGGTGGAATACTCTTCATCAACCAGCAAGCGTAATAAAATTAGATGGACCTACTATACATATAGACATGATGATCCCATTAATTTTAATGGCTTTAGGATTTTTATTTTTTTATTTTTCATTTTTACTCATCAATGTGCAAACTGAATTAAACAATAGAAAACTAAAGAAATTATTTATTCAAAATTTTAGTAAAAACAATTAATTATAAAAAGGAGGTGCAATGGAAAACCATTTAATATTTGTATATTCAGCATACGTTTTTACCTTTTTAGTATTAATATTTATTGGTATAAAATCCTTTGTCGGATTTAAAGAATCTAATAAAAAGATTAGTAGTTTTAAGAATAACGTAAAAAAAAATACATAGCATGAATATAGCAAAAATAAAAAGACGTAAAAGATTATCAATATTGTTTTTAGGTTTCATAGCAATCAGTATATCAGGTTTTCTCATATTATCTGCTAGCCGTGATTCACTAATATTTTTTTATTCTCCTACTGATCTAGTAAATAAACAAGAGATTGTTGGTAAAATAATTAGAATAGGAGGCTTGGTTAGAGAGGATAGTATTAAATTGAAAGAGTTGTCAGAGATAGAATTTATAGTTGAGGATGGTGAAAATTATATTTTAGTAAGCTATACAGGGATGTTACCTGATTTGTTTAGAGAAGGACAAGGAGTTATCTGTGAAGGCAAGATTGATGAAAATTCTATTTTTATAGCTAATAAAATTTTGGCAAAGCATGATGAAAATTATATGCCACCTGAAGTTGCTGAAGCACTAAAAAAAACTGGCAAGTGGAAAGGAGAAGGTGACAAAAAATGATTATTGAATTGGGACATTTTTTATTAGCTTTAGCTCTTTCATTATCTATTTTTCAATTTTTACTACCAGCAGTAGGAGTTAAATTCAATTCTTATAGTATGATGAAGTCAACTTCTATTATAGCTTATATGAGCTTTATATTAGTTTTATTCTCATTTGCATCCTTAGTTTATGCATATATTACTTCTGATTTTTCTGTTTCTTTAGTAGCAAAAAATTCACATTCATTAAAACCTCTTCTCTATAAAATATCGGGTGTATGGGGTAATCATGAAGGTTCTTTATTATTATGGGTACTGATATTAACATTTTATAGTGCAGCTGTTGCAATATTAGGTAGGCGTCTTCCTTTAAAGTTACTTTCCCTAGTTTTGTCATGCCAAGGTTTAATAGCAGCGGCATTTATAAGCTTTATCTTATTTACATCTAATCCTTTTGTTAGGATATTCTTTCCTAATGCAGAAGGTGAAGGTTTTAATCCAATATTACAGGACTTTGGTTTAGCTATACATCCCCCATTTTTATATTTAGGATACGTAGGGTTATCAGTAACATTTTCCTTTTCGATTGCAGCTTTATTAGTAGGTAAAGTGGATACAATTTGGGTTAAATGGGTCAGACCATGGACTTTAATAGCATGGGTGTTTTTAACTATTGGAATTGCGCTAGGCTCTTGGTGGGCATATAGGGAGCTAGGATGGGGAGGTTGGTGGTTTTGGGACCCTGTAGAAAATGCTTCTTTTATGCCTTGGCTTGCCGCTACTGCATTATTACATTCTTCAATAGTTGCGGAAAAAAGAGATACTTTAAAAGCATGGACTATTTTATTAGCAATTATAGCATTTTCTTTTTGTTTGCTAGGCACATTCATCGTGAGATCTGGAGTTCTTGTTTCTGTTCATGCATTCGCATCAGATCCTTCAAGAGGGCTATATATTCTTTTATTACTAGTGTTCTTTACAGGAGGAGGGTTAGCTTTATTTGCTAAAAGAGCTCCATATCTAAAATCTGGCAGTCTTTTTAAGCCTTTAAGCAGGGAGGGAGCATTAGTAATTAATAATATAATTTTTGCATCTGCTGCTGCAACTGTCCTTTTAGGAACATTATACCCAATCTTCATAGATGCTATAAATAATTCAAAAGTCTCTGTCGGGCCTCCCTATTTTGAGGCAGTTTTTATACCCTTGATGGTTCCTGCTATATTGTTATGTGCTTTTAGCCCTATGCTTTCTTGGAAAAGAGCTATAATGGATAATATTATAGAAAGAATTATTGCTGTATTTATATGTACTCTATTTCTAGCATCTCTAATTATTATTATATATGGAGGGTCAGCTTCAGCATTTCTAGGACTCTTTTTAGCATTCTGGCTTATATGTGGAACATTATACGAATTCTTAATAAAAGTAGGGGTTAAATCTTCTTTTAAAACTTTTACACAAAGAGCATTAAATTTGCCTAGGTCTGCCTATGGTATGAGTATCGCTCATATAGGGGTTGCTGTATTTATTATTGGTGCGACAGTTTCTAGTGCTTGGCGCATAGATATAGAAAAGCCAATAATATTAGGTGAAAAAATAATAGTTAAAGATATAGAATTAACTTTTAAAGGTATTAAAAAAGTTGAAGGTCCTAATTGGAATGCAGATAGAGGTGAGTTTGAAATCATTAAAAGTAGTGGAGCTAAATATTTATTATATCCAGAACGTAGATTTTATCCTGCATCAGAAGTAAATACAAGTGAGCCAGCGATTATGTCAGGCATATTTTCTGATTTATATGTAGTATTAGGAGAAAGTCTTCAAGAGGAAGATAGCTATGCATTTAGAATATATTATTCTCCTTTTATTAGTTGGATATGGTTTGGCATAATGCTTATGGCGATGGGTGGGATTTTATCTTTATCAGATAGAAAGCATAGACTAGGCTATGGTTTAAAAAAGGTCTAAAATGAAAAATAAGCTAAAATATTTTTATTCATATGTGCCACTAATTATTTTTTCTATTTTAGTTCTGTTTTTTGCTAGACAGTTAATCTTAAAAGAAGACCCTTCTGAATTACCATCAGCTTTATTAGATGAAAAATTTCCAAGTATAACTTTATCAAGATTGGCAGACTATGAGTTATTTTCTAACAAAAATTTAATGGATACAGATAACCCGTCATTAGTTAATATTTGGTCTAGTTGGTGTGTGCCATGTAAAGTTGAGCATGAGTTTTTAATGAGAATGAGAGAAGAGCATAACATTATTATATATGGAATAAATTATAAAGATAATAAAGAAGATGCATTAAAAGTATTAGATTTAAATGATAACCCTTTTTATGCTATTGGGGTTGATCAAGATGGAATGCAATCTATCAATTTAGGTGTATATGGTGTTCCAGAAACATTTATTATAGATAGAAGTGGCAATATTAGGTATCGTCATGTAGGACCAATATTAGAATACGATATGGAAAAAATTATTTTACCTATTATTATTAAAATTAAGCAGGAAAAATTATGAGAAGTTTAATAAAGTTTATATTTTTTTTCTTTATTATCACTAATTCTGTTTTAGCAGCGGATTCTTCTGGTCCTAAAGATAAAGTAGCATATGAATTATATAAAGAACTTCGTTGTTTAGTATGTCAAAACCAATCCTTGCTAGAATCTAATGCACCTTTAGCACTAGATTTAAAAAAAGTAGTTATGGATAAGATAGAATTAGGGCAATCAAAAAGCGAAATAAAAACATTTTTGGTAGATAGATATGGAGAATTTATTTTATTAAAGCCAAAATATTCTATTCAAAACTTTTTATTATGGCTTGGACCAATATTTTTTTTATTAATAGGCTTTTTTATTACTTTTGCCTTTTTAAAAAAACAGTCTGTTTACAAAGAAGAGCCTCTTCCTTTAACTGATGAAGAAGAAAATAGTTTGAAAAAAATATTAGATAATAATGTATCCTAATGAATATATTTATTTTTATCATAATTTTAATAGCATTGTTTTTTTCACTAACAATATTATATTTTTTAAAAAAATCCACAAAAAGCTTATCAGTGAGCGAGGTCAATAATAATATTTTTAAACAACAGTTTGATGAAATTAGTAAAGACTTTAAAATAGGAGTTATCAAGCAAGAAGAATATGAGTTATTAAAAAACGAGCTTTCTAGGAGAGTTTTAAAATACTCTTTAAAAAATAATATAGAATTAGCAGGGGTTGAAAAAGTAGGAATTTATTTTGTTAAATTAATCTCCGTGCCAATAATTATAACTTCTTCAATAATTTTTTACTATTCTAATGGGCAGCCTAGTTTACCAGATTTATCATTATCTTTTAGAGAAGCAAATGGTGTACCAGAAGTTTTTTATCAGAGAGCAATAATAAATATTGATAAGCAAATTATTAATGCAGAAAATAATGTAGAATTATATGTTTTAAAGGCGAACACATTAAAAGCGTTAAATAAAAATGATCAAGCTTTAATTGTTTGGAAATATATTATTGATAATTTCCAAGGTGAGATAGATGCAATAACATTTTTGTCTTATGGAGAAACAATCATACAAGGTGCAATTAATAAAGATAATAAAATTATTATTTCAGATGTAGCTAAAGAAGTTTTTGAAAATGCAGCCAAATTGTCAAGTGTTGAAAACGAGGTTGGAGCGTTGGCTAGATTTTATATAGGTCTGCACGCTTATCATAACGAAAATATGTTATTAGCTAATAATATCTGGAGTTTTATTATAGAATCGGCACCTAATGAAGCGCCATGGAAAAAGCAGCTTGAAGTACAGATTAACCAATTTTCTGAAAATAAAGTTAATACGCAAGAACAGAATATACTATCTATGGTTGAGAGTTTAGCTAAGAGGCTTAATGATTCTGACAGTCAAGATATAATTCAATGGCAAAAGTTAGGGCGATCCTATTTGGTATTAGGAAAAATAGTTGAGGCGAATAATGCTTATCAAAAGGCCTATGATCTAGATATTAACAACATAGACTCAGCTAAAGGTTTAGCAGAGTCTATGTTGCTTAGTCAGAAGGATAATACAAATGTTAATAATAATATTATCATTTTATTTGAAAGTATTCTAAGTAAGGAAGATAATTATCCACTTGCACTATGGGTGATAGCAGAGCACGAAATAATATTAAATAATTACAACAGAGCTAAAATATTATTAAATAGACTTTTAATACAGTTGTCTGAAGATTCAGAAGAATATAATTTGGTGATTAATAAAATTAAAGAAATAAATAAATAGGACGATTTTAAATGAGTATAAATATTTCAGTAGTTATTCCTATTTATAATGAAGAAGGTAATATAATTTCTCTGATAGAAGAGCTGCTTCCAATAGTCGATGAAATAGGAGGAGGAGAAATAATTATTGTAAATGATAATTCAAATGATAGCAGCAAAGATTTAGTTTTAAATAAGAAAGACAGCAATAAGACTAAAATCAAATTATTGAGTCATGCAAAGCAATCTGGCCAAAGTGCAGGATTATTAACAGGTATAAAATTTGCAAGTAATAATTTAATAGTGACTTTGGATGGAGATGGTCAAAACGACCCAAAAGATATTATATCTATGATGGAAACTTGGAAGACTTCTGAAAAGAGTCAAGAATTATTAATAATTGGTCATAGGGTAGATAGAAAAGATACTAGGTCAAGGAGATATGCATCCTTGTTAGCCTTAAAAGTACGAAAGTTCATACTAAGGGATTCAACTCCAGATAGCGGGTGCGGTATTAAAATATTTTCACGTAATTTATTTTTAAGCTTACCTTATTTTGATCATATCCATAGATTTCTACCTGCTTTGACTAGAAGGCAAGGAGGGGTAGTTATATCTCATGCCGTTAGTCATAGAAATAGGTTGTCTGGTGTTTCTAAGTACAGTAACTTGCAGAGATTCAAGGTAGGAGTAGTTGATTTATTTGGAGTTTCTTGGTTAATAAAAAGATCTTCATTTCCAGTGAAAGTTATTGTAGAAAATAAAGAAAAATAATTAAAGGAAAAGAGCCATGGATAAAAACTTAATGTGGATGATTATAGGTTTTGTAGGACAAGGGTTTTTTTCTGCTAGATTTATTGTTCAATGGATAATGTCAGAAATAAAAAAACAAAGTATTATTCCTATTGGTTTTTGGTATTTTTCTTTATTAGGCGGCGTCACTCTATTTGCATATGCATTATATAAAGAAGACCCTGTTTTTATTGTAGGGCAAGGTGCAGGTTTACTGATATACTCTAGAAATCTATATCTAATAAGAAAGAGATCTAAAACAGATAAGTCATAATCAGTTATGTATATTAAAAATTATAGCTCATTTTATTATATTATTTTTTTACTTTTTGCGGTCTTTTTAACAAGGGCGCTTCTCTGGCATACTGCTGGCTTAGATTTGTCATTTGATGAAGCTCAATATTGGACCTGGTCTCTAAATCCTGCATGGGGCTACTACTCAAAACCACCATTTTTATCATGGTTAATAAAAGGCTTTACATCCTTATGTGGTCATTCTGAATTTTGTATTAGAGCGGGGTCACCTATATTACATTCTTTATCAGCATTTTTTATTGCGTTAACAGCTTGTAATTTTCAGCCTAATAAGAATAAAAAATTTATTGGGTTTATTGCTGCATCTATATGGATTTTAATACCGGGTATAAGCCTATCTTCAGGCTTTATAAGTACTGATGTTGCATTATTATTTTTCACTTCTATTGCATTGTGGTCTTTTAGTAAAATTTTACTTAATGAGAATAGTTTTATATATTATTTTATATTCTGTTTGTCGCTCTCATTAGGTTTTCTTTCTAAATATGCTATTATTTATTTTATTATAGGTATTGTCTTAGCTATAATTTTGGATAGGTCTACATATAGAGATATAAAAAATAGCTTTTCAAGACTATCTTTAGTCTTAATATTCTTTGGTTTTATAATAATTATTTTTCAGCATTTAAATTGGAATTATAGAAATAGTTTTATAACTGCTCAGCATACTTTATCTAATGCTAATATAGGAGGAGAAGGAAATAGTTTTAAGAATCTATTTAAATTCTTTTTTGAGCAATTCTTTGTTTTTGGTCCGTTATCATTTTTGTTACTATTAATTACATTTTTTAAATATAAGAGAGTCTCTTTAGAAGAAAAAATATTGATATTTTTAACATTTACTCCTTTAATATTAGTTTTATTTCAGGCTTTCATGTCAAGAGCCCACGCAAACTGGGCGGCAATAGCGTATGTGCCAGGCACAGTATTAATCGCTATACAAATAATTAATTCTTGGGAAGAAAAACGAAAGATTTATTTTGGCATCGTATCTATTGGTATAATATTTATGATTTTAATTCCTCTATCTGGAGTGTATAATTTTGGAATAGATCCGTATAAAAAAAATAGAGGCTGGGCTGATTTAGGATTAGAAATAACAAATATATATACATCATATCCTAGTGCTGTTCTTGTAACAGATGACAGAAGAGTGATGGCAGAGGCACTATATTATATGAAAAATAAGCCCCAAAAATGGGTTAGATGGAATTCAGATGGTTATATACATGATCATTATGAGTTGGTCACAAAGCATAATGACTTACAATCTGAAATTGGATTAATGGTTTCTTCAGAACCGAGTAATGAACATTTTGTACTAAGCTTTGAAAAAGTTACATTTTTAAAAAACATTTACAGGGTAGAGGCGAAAGATAAGAACAAGGAGTATAAAGTATGGCTTTTAGAGGGGTATAAAAATCAATAAAATTATTACATTATAATAGGAAAGTTTCTAATGATGAGAATTGAGGACTGGAAGGAAGATGACCTTTCTGAAGAACAATTAAGTGTTTATAATGAGATCATAAAGGGACCAAGAGGTAAAGTAGTGGGGCCTCTTAAAATTTGGCTCAATAATGCTGAGTTTGCATCATGTGCACAAGCTCTAGGAAAATATGCCCGATATGAAAGTAATTTGACTACTGCTTTATCTGAACTTGTTATAATTACTACTGGAAGGTGTTGGTCAGCAAATTTTGAATGGGAACAACATGCCCCATTAGCTAAAAAAGCAGGAATTGATATTAAGTATATTAATCAAATAGCTAGTGCAAATAGGCCAATTTTTAAAAATCATGAGCAACAGGCTGTATATGATTTTACAGCTGAAGCTAACATTAAAAAAAATGTTTCTGATAAAGTATATAATAAAGCCTATAAACTATTAGGCAAAAATGCACTGATAGATATTGTAGGGATCTGTGGATATTATAATTTAATTTCTATGACTTTAAATGTTTTTAGAGTTCCTCAGGAAGGAAGTGACTGGCCTCTTCCTAAAATAAATAATTTAAATAATATGCTGCCATAAACCATTTTATTAATTTTTTTCAAGTTCGGTATCCCAATATAGATAGTCTCTCCAGCTTTTATGTAAATAATTAGGTGGGAATTTTTTTCCAATAAACTGTAATTGATGGTTAGTAGGTTGGTAAGGCTTTTTTATTAGTTTCATATTTACTTGTGATAATAATAAATTGCTTTTTTTAAGGTTGCATTTTGAACAGGATGCTACAACATTTTCCCATCTAGTTTTTCCTCCTTTAGACTTTGGTACCACATGATCAAAAGTTAAATCATTACTATTAAATAATTCTCCACAATATTGGCAGGAAAAGTTATCTCTTAAAAAAAGGTTAAATCTTGTGAAAGGTGGTTTTTTTGATATTGGAACATATTTTTTTAATGCTATTACACTAGGTATTTTCATAGAAAATGACGAAGATCGGACCTCAGAATCATATTCGGCGATTATATTTACTCTGTTTAAGAAAACTGCTTTAATTGATGATTGCCAGTTCCATATAGACAAAGGAAAATAACTAATAGGTTGATAATCTGCGTTTAGTATAAGGGCAGGGTAATCTTTCATTCTTAATTTATCTCCTGTGGCATAGATAAATACTAAAAAAGTAAATATTTAATATACATTATAAAGTATTGCATAGTTTAATAAATTCAACTCCTTTGTTAATTCCTTCTTCATTTATACTGTGGCCAAGATTATCACATTTATAACTACTTACTATGGCACCTAGAGCCTTTAATGAGGCTTCTGCATCATACATATTTTGAATTGGGATGACTTCATCTGACGCTCCATGAATCAGCATAATTTTATTTTTATCACATAGAGGGGCATTATTATTGATAAAGGATCCTGAATAACATAATAATCCTCCCAACGTATTATTGGTTCCTATTTCTAGTGTTAGCATTGATCCTTGACTAAAACCTATTAAGAATGTTTTATCGTCATTAATTGCTAATTCTTTTTGCCAATGTTTAATAAAAATATTTACTTTCTCAGAAGATAACAAAACTTTTTCTGGCATTTTGCTTCTATCTATTGAACCATCATTCTTAAAATCCAAACCAAACCATTGTCTCCCTTCTATAGGATTTTGAGGACAAGATTCTGGCCCATTAGGGCTGATGAAATATGCAGATGGGAAGTGCTGTGCAAATAAAGGTGCTAGTTGAATTAAATCATCTCCATTAGAACCCCAACCATGGAAAAATATAATTAGCATTTCAGGTTGATTAGTTTTTTGTTTTAGTTGAGGGCCTGTGATTAATATTTCATTTTTCATAACAAAAACTTTCATTAATTTTATTTATAATATACTTGTATTAATTTTTGTGTAAAAAGTTAATTATATTTTTTTAAATAGAAACATGACATTGAAATTATATTCTAATAATACAAGGTTCGCACCAAGTCCCACCGGTCATATGCATTTAGGGCATGTTTTTTCGGCTTTATTTTCGTATGAGGCTGCTAAGAAACTTGGTGGAAAATTTTTATTGCGTATAGAAGATATTGATTCTCAAAGGTCGAGTAAGGTTTTTGAGGAATCTATATATGAAGATTTAGAATGGTTACAAATAAAATATAGCACCGAAATTAGGCATCAATCCGAACATATGGAAGATTACAAAGGAGCTATTAAAGAATTGCAAAAATTGGATATGGTGTATCCTTGTTTTTGTTCTCGCTCAGACATTAAAGCAGAAATTATGAGAGCGGGAAATGCTCCTCATGAGGAAGAAAGTTCAATATATCCAGGAACATGCAGAAGACTGTCAAAAGAAGAGAGGTTTGAAAAAATATCTAAAGAAATTAGTTATGCCTGGAGATTAAATATAAGAGCAGCATCAAAAAAACTAGGCAATTTATCTTGGAACGATTTAAGGTTAGGTAATCATGTCTTACCTGTTGGCACAATGGGGGATGTTGTATTAGCAAGAAAAGATGTCCCTACTTCATACCATTTATCTGCAACCTTAGACGATCATATTCAAAGAATAGGTTTAGTCACTAGAGGTGAAGATCTAGTAAGCGCGACCCATATTCATAGAATAATTCAATCTTTGTTAGGTTTAAAATCTCCAAGGTATTTACATCATCCATTAATATTGGACTCTAAAGGAGTTCGGTTATCTAAAAGAACTAGAGCACAGACAGTTAAGTCATTAAAAGCTTCCGGCTTAAAAAGAAGTGATGTAATTGATTTGTTTGGAAAAGATAATATATTAACTTTATTAAGATTAATTAAATAAAATTTTTATTATTTGGAGATAACGATTGCTAGTTTTTTTAAATTCAATTCTGCCTTTTATAATAGCAATAGTTTTAATTGCTGTATTGATTGTTCTTTTAATAGGAATTATTTCAATGCTAAAAGGAGGAGAGTTTAATAAACGATGGAGTAATAAGTTGATGAGAGCTAGAGTTGCATTGCAAGGCTTGGCCGTAATACTCATTTTGTTGGCAGCTTATTTGTTCTCTAAATAAACCGCTATAGATTTAGTATGAAATGGCTTTTTTTTATATTTAAAATAATTTACAAAGGGTTAATTAATAATACATAATAATTTGAGGAAAAATTAAATGAAAGTTCTTGTGCCCATAAAAAGAGTTATCGATTATAATGTTAAAATAAGAGTGAATTCTGAAGGTTCTGCTGTAGAAACAAATAATGTAAAAATGTCGATGAATCCTTTCGATGAAATAGCTGTAGAGGAAGCTGTACGTTTGAAAGAAGCAGGATTAGTAGAAGAGATTATTATAGTATCTATAGGAAACAAAGGTGCTCAAGAAACTATTCGCACAGCATTTGCAATGGGTGGAGATAGAGGAATTCATATTGTAAATGAAGATAATACTGAGCCTCTTGTAGTTGCAAAAATCTTAAAAAATATTGTAATTAATGAAAAAACAGATTTAGTCATAATGGGTAAGCAAGCAATTGACGACGATTCTAATCAAACTGGACAAATGCTAGCAGCACTTTTAGACTGGCCACAAGGAACTTTTGCATCAAAAGTAAAATTAAATAATAATGAAATAAATTTAGTTAGAGAGATTGATGGAGGACTAGAGACCTTAAATATAAAGCTGCCTTGCATAATTACTACTGACTTAAGGCTAAACGAACCTAGATATGCTTCTTTGCCTAATATTATGAAAGCTAAGAAGAAAGAAATCATAGAAATTCCAATAGTAGATACAGGAATAGACTTTAAAAACCGTTTAGAGGTAATAAAAGTTCAAGAGCCACCTATAAGAGTCGGAGGAAGAAAAGTAGAAGATGTAGACGAGTTAATTAATGTACTTAAAAATGAAGTAGGAGTAATATAATGTCCGTATTAGTTATAGCAGAGGGAAATAGCCAAGAAGTAGATAGAGGAACTTTATCTACAATTACTGCAGCGCAAAAACTAAGTGATGATATTTCTTTATTGGTACTTAATGATTCTGAAGAAATTTTAAAAAGCTGTATAAAAATTAAAGGGGTAACCAAGGTTATTTCTGCAAAAGGTGAATTAGAAGGAAGTCTGGCTGAAAATATAGCTCCAGTTATTATAGAATCTATAAAAGATGCTACACATGTTTTAAGTTCAGCAGGAACATTTGGAAAAAATATTATGCCTAGAGTTGCAGCCTTAAAAGATTCTCAACAAATTTCAGATGTTTGTGAAATTATAGATTCAGAAACTTTTGTTAGGCCTATATATGCAGGCAATGCTTTAGCAACTGTAAAATCATTAGATAAAGTTAAATTTATGACAATTAGAGCTACTGCTTTTCAAGCTGCTGAAACCCAGGGAGGTTCTGCTAATATTGTTGATGGGCCAATAGCTAATACAAATGGATTAAGTTCATTTGTAAAGAGGGACTTATCTGAATCTGATAGACCTGAATTAACTGCGGCAAAAATAGTTGTATCTGGAGGAAGAGGTGTTGGAAGCGCAGACAATTTTGCATTATTAGACCCTTTAGCTGATAAATTAGGAGCTGCAGTAGGTGCTAGTAGGGCAGCAGTAGATGCAGGTTATGTGCCTAATGATTATCAGGTAGGCCAAACAGGAAAAGTAGTAGCTCCAGAATTATATATAGCTATAGGAATATCAGGAGCTATTCAGCATTTGGCTGGCATGAAAGATTCCAAAGTAATAGTTGCTATTAATAAAGATGAAGAAGCACCGATATTTCAGATTGCAGATTTTGGTCTTGTAGGAGATCTGTTTCAAGTGATACCTGAATTATCAGAAAAATTATAACAAACTATAGGTAAAAATATTGCGTATCATATGTCTAGATTTAGAAGGAGTTTTAGTCCCAGAAATATGGGTTTCTCTTGCAGAAAGGACTAAAATTAAGGATTTGTTTTTAACGACTAGAGATATAGAAGACTATTCTGAGCTAATGGACCATAGACTAAAAGTTTTTAAACGCGAAGGATTAAAAATTGAAGATATCCATAAGGCAGTAAATGATCTAGAGCCTTTTGATGGAGCTAAAGATTTTCTAGATACATTATCTAAAGATTTTCAGGTTGTGATTTTATCTGACACATTTTATGAGATAGCTTCACCATTATTTAATAAACTAGGTAATCCAACTGTATTTTGTCACCATTTAGACGTCTCTAATAATGGAGAAATTGAAGGCTATAAACTAAGAATTGGAAACCAAAAGCAAAAGGCTGTTGAGGCTTTTCATAAGTTGGGATTCTCTGTTTTTGCAGCTGGAGATTCATACAATGATATTGGAATGCTTCAGGAGGCTGACCTTGGTGTATTATTCTCTGCGCCTTCAGCTTTGATTAAAAAGTATAAAAACTTTAAAGTAGCAAAGAATTATTCTCAATTAAAAGAATTGTTAACTAAAAAAACTAATTTTTCTTAGCCTCATTATTAAGCCATGAAATAATATCTTTGCTCTCCCAGTCTATAATGCCCTCTATTCTCCATAAAACCTTTCCTTTTTTATTAGAAATTAAGGTAGTAGGTATTCCGCGTAATTTAAATATTTTATTAGAACTCATATCAAAATCTGTAAAAATATCTTTTTCATCAAAATTTAATTTTTTTATAAAAGATTTAATTTTACTATAATCTTTAAAGCTATCTTGATTTATATATATAATTTTAATTTCTGAATTTTTTAGATCTTTTGAGAGATTATTTAATGCAGGCATTTCTTTTACACACGGAACACACCATAAAGCCCAAAAATTTATGATTAGTAATTTATTTTTTGAGAGCTCATATAAATCTTCACTTTTGTTTTCTAGATTTTTAAAACTTACATTTGGTAATGTTGTTACTTTTTCTTCTACTTTAATTTTTTTAATAGAATCTGGAATATTATTAGCATTAGAGTTAATATTAGTTAACAGTATTAAAATTATGCTAAAATATATATGCGGATTACAAATTTTTTTTATAGAAATTATCATATACTTTTCTCTTTATTATTGTATAGGTAATAATATAATTATTGGTGAATTTAATGAATAAAGCAAAATCTAAAAAAAATAAACAAACTTCTCAAATATGGGGAGGAAGGTTTAAGAAAGATCCATCAGAAATAATGAAAATTATTAATGCTTCAATCTGGTTTGATAAAAAATTAGCTTTTCATGATATTGCTTTAAGTAAAGCGCATTCTAATATGCTAAGTAACAATAATATAATTTCAAATACAGAAAATAAAAAAATCCAAAAAGGTTTAAGTCTAATTGAAACAGAAATTATTAATAATAAGTTTGTGTTTACTGATGAGCTTGAAGACATTCATATGCATATTGAAGCAAGATTAATTGAATTAATTGGAGATGCGGGAAAAAAATTACATACTGCTAGGTCTAGGAATGATCAAGTAGCTACTTCATTTAAAATGTGGGTAAGAGATGAATTAGATATAGTATTAGAATTAATAAAAGATTTACAAGGCTCGTTAATTACACAAGCTAAGTCAAATATTAATACAATATTGCCAGGTTTTACTCATTTACAGCCAGCTCAACCTATTAGTTTAGCACATCACTTATTGGCATATGTGGAAATGCTTGGAAGAGATAAAGGGAGAATTCAAGATGCCAAAGAAAGATTAAATAAATCTCCTTTAGGGTCTGCTGCTTTAGCTGGAACATCATTTCCTATAGACAGATTTGAAACTGCCAAAGCATTAGGTTTTAAGAAACCTATGGAGAATTCTATAGATGCAGTAAGTGATAGAGATTTTGTTCTAGAATCCTTATCTAGTGCTTCTATTATCATGGTGCATTTGTCAAGGTTAGCAGAAGAAATTGTAATTTGGGCTTCTCCAGGTTTTAACTTTATAAATTTGCCAGATACTTTTTCAACAGGTTCATCTATTATGCCTCAAAAAAGAAACCCAGATGCTGCGGAATTAATAAGAGGCAAAACAGGAAGAATAGCTAGCTCCTTTTATAATGTTTTGACTATGCTTAAGGGTTTACCATTAGCATACTCTAAAGATATGCAAGAAGATAAAGAGCCATTTTTTGATGCATTTGATAATTTAAAGTTATGTTTAAAAGTTGCGGAAGGACTTATTAAAGAGTTAGAGTTTAATAAAGAAGCAATGAGCTCTATGGCAAATTTAGGATATATAACTGCTACTGACCTTGCAGATTGGCTTGTTAAGGAATGCAACATACCATTCAGAGATGCACATTCTATTACCGGTAAGGTAGTAAAATTAGCAGAAAATAGTCAATTAGCATTAGACCAGATAGCTATAGAAGATCTTAAAAAAATTGATAAAAGAATAACAAATGATGTTTTAAAAGTTCTTTCTTTAAAAAACTCTTTAGAAAGCAGAGATAGTTATGGAGGAACATCACCAAAGGTAGTAAAAAAAGCTCTAAAAAAGGCTGAAAGTATATGGTTAAAATAATGATTATTAAATTAAATAATTTTATATATATATTATTAATACTAAGTTTCATTACTTTAAATGGTTGTGGTAAGAAAGGCGCTTTAGAAAGGCCTCCATTAGATAATGGTCTTGAGCCTGCTATCGTAGAAGAAAATAAGTAAAGATAAGGTTTTTTTAAATGGATAATTTTGCATATAAAGGTGGGCTTTTACATGTAGATGATGTTTCTATACTAGCAATAGAAAAAAAATGTACAACTCCTTCTTATATTTATTCTGAATTATGCTTGTCCAATAATTATAAATCATTAGAAAAAGCTTTAGACAAAAAATTAGGGAAAGAGCGTCCTAAATTAATTGCTTATTCTGTGAAAGCTAACTCTAATATTGCTGTTATTAACGTTCTAAAAAACCTTGGTTCTGGTGCGGATGTGGTTTCTTCAGGAGAGTTAAAGAGGGTTAAAAAAGCTGGTATTAATGGAGAGAAGATAGTTTTTTCTGGCGTAGGTAAAACTAAAGAGGAGCTAACTTTTGCTCTAGATTCTAATGTAATGCAATTTAACATAGAGTCTATTCCAGAATTAGAGATGCTTTCTGAAATAGCCTCATCCAAGAATAAAGAAGCTCCTATAGCGTTTAGAATTAATCCTGATATAGATGCAGGTGGACATGAAAAAATTTCGACTGGTGGTAGTAATACTAAATTTGGTATACCTTATATAGATGCTTTAAATGTATATGAATATGCAAAAAACCTTCCAGGAATTAAGGTTGTAGGAATTGATATACATATTGGATCTCAGATTACTGATCTTGAACCATTTAAAATGGCTTTTAATAAAGTTTTACTTTTATATAAAGAATTGAAAGAAAATGGTCATAATATTGTAAATATAGATTTAGGAGGAGGCATTGGGGTTCCTTATGATAATAATACTAAACCTTTTCATATTGATGAATATGCAGATTTAATTAATCAAAAATTTGGAGCATTAGACTGTAAATTAATATTCGAGCCAGGTCGTTATATTACAGCAAATGCAGGAATACTATTAACTAAAGTCATTATAAATAAAGAGAGCTATAATAATAATTTTCTTATTATAGATGCTGCTATGAATGATATATTAAGACCAGCTCTTTATGATGCCTATCATGAAGTTATTTCAGTAAAGGAAAATATAAAAGGACAAGAATTGATTGATTATGAAGTTGTAGGGCCTATATGTGAAACTGGAGATATTATTTGTAGAAAGGCTGCTTTAAATAAAATAGAAACTGGAGATTTGCTAGCTATAAAATTTGCTGGAGCATATGGAGCAGTTATGTCTTCTGGCTATAATAGTAGAGACCTAGTTCCTGAAATAATGATAAGTAGCAAAACAATAAATATTATTCGTAAGAGAATTTTAATTGAAGACTTTATGTCTTATGAAGATATTCCATCATAAGATAATTTTTGTGAGTAAGTTTAATGCATAATAGTAAAAAGTTACAAAATTCCTTGCCGTTAATTTTAAATGTTAAAATATACATGGCAAGGTTTGCTTTAATCTCCGAGTTCTTAGCTCCATACTTATTTAAAATACTATTGTTATCATTAATTTTTATAATATTAGCTTTAACAGAAGTATTCACTTTATTGCCATATTTGCTTCATGGATTAATATTAATTATATTTTCTTTGTTTTATATTTATATTATTTTTAATATTATTATAAAGTTCAAGTGGCCAGAAAAAATTCTTTGTGCCAAACGAATTGAAAAAGATAATAACGAAGAACATATGCCTTTTAGTTCTTTATTTGATCAACCAATATTAAATAAAGATAATATGATATGGGATGAACATTATAAGAGAATTTTAAAAACTTCTAAATCTTTAAAAAATATTAAATTAAAGCCATCTTATTCTCAAATTGACCCGTTATGTCTTAGGTTGCCATTTATGATTTTGTTCTTATTTATTTTTATGGGCTTTAGTAAAAATATAGATAAAAAATTTGAATCTGCTTTCTTACCTGATAAAGGTGTGGAGATATCACAAAGCGGAGTTTTCACTGGTTGGATAAATCCTCCAGAATATACTAATTGGCAACCAGTTTTAATAAAAAATAGTGATAACCCTTTAAAAATCCCGATAGGAAGTTCTTTGTCAGCAAGAATATTTGGTGGAGATGGAGCTTCAGTATTAAAAATGGGTGATAAAAAAGAAATTTTTGTTCAAATAGATAAAGACAACGCAGCAATTGAAAGTATTATAGATAAAAATATAGAGTTAATTGTTGAACAAAATAAAAATATTATCTTTAATCAGAATATTGAAATTATTATGGATCAATCTCCTTTAGCTGATTTTATAGAAAAGCCAAAATCTACTATTAAAGGAGTTTTAGATATAGATTATGTGTTTTCTGATGATTATAATATTACTAAACTATATGTTAAAATTAATTTAATAAAACAAATAGCTGCGTCTAAAGTGAAAGATGTTATATTCAACATACCGTTTGATCAAAGTGGCAAAGAGCAAACGGTAGGAAAATATTACCACGATTTAGCCGAACATATATGGGCAGGTTTGCCAGCCAGAATTACTTTATATGCTCATGATTATATAGGACAAATAGGTAAGAGTAGAGATATAGAAATACTTTTGCCAGAAAAACCATTTAATAAATTGTTGGCATTATCAGTTATTAATCAAAGAAAAAATTTAGCTTTAAATAGAGAAAAACCTTTTGAGGTGGGTAAAATAATATCAGAAATTGCTGAAGATGAATTTTTTGAGAATAAATTGCCAGTTGCTAAAGCTTGGTTATTAGAATCTTCAAATATTTTATTAGAAAGTAGTGATAATTCTCTATTAACTCATAAAAAGAAAAATTTTGTAATAGATTTGTTATGGAAAACAGCCTTGTATATTGAATCAGGCCAATTATCTATAGCGGAAAATGAATTAAGGAGAGCGCAAGAGGATTTACAAGAAGCATTATCAGAGGGAGGAGAAGGTAAAGAAATTGATGAAATGTTATCTAATTTAGATAGCGCATTAGCTAAATACTTAGATGAATTAGAAAACCCAATGGATGTAGAGGCTCCTCAATTATCAGAATCTGATGATCCTGGAGATAGAGGGGGAGAGAATGGAGCACAATCTAATGAGAGAGAGAATCTAGAAGAAAAACTTGAAGATATTGCAGAATTAACTGCTTCTGGTTCTCTTGACGAGGCTCAAGATCAATTAGACCAATTGCAAGACATGTCAGAATCACTAGATCGTGATTCTTTAGGAGAAGCGCTAGGTGAGCAAGAAGGTGAAGATGCGCCAATGGCAATGCAGCAGATTTCAGAAATGATGGAAGAGCAAGAAGCGTTAATGGAGGAATCTTTTGAGCAGTCTATGAACGCCCAGGCAGACCAAAAGACTCCTGGAAGTGGAGGAGTTGCCGGACAAGAGGAGCAAGAGAGTTTAAGAAAAAAGCTTGAAGATGTTACTAAAGAGATAAGTGATTCAGATACTCCTTTAACAGAAGAACTAGGCAGAGCTGAAAGGTCAATGAGGCAAGCAGAAAAAGAGTTGCAAAGAGGACGTCCTGATAGAGCGCAGGCAGCGCAAGGAAGAGCCATGGAAGCTCTTAAAAAAGCAGCAGAAAAGATGGATGAAATGAATTCAGGTAATGGACCAAGTCAGATGGCTGGAGATACTGGAAGCGCGAGCATTCAAGACCAAAGAGATCCTTTAGGAAGAGTTCCTCCAGGTCAAGGTAATTCTCCAGGAGGAGATGTTGGCATCCCAACTGAGCCAGATTCAACTCGTGCTCGAAAGATTGCAAAAGAATTATATAGAAAAGCAGAGAGTTCTATTAAAGGTTCTGTAGAAAGGAAATATGTAGATAGCTTATTAGATTGGTATTAAGTTACTACCTTTGAAAAGATCTTCCAAATAAATTACCTCCATCAACTGGTACCCCCATATCTTTTAAAAAACTATTTAAGGTTTGAGGTATTGGTATTTGGTTTCCAAAAATAATAATTAGTCCTATGTACAGTATAGAGAATGTAATAATAAAAGTTATAATCCAAAAACACCATAATCCAGTTAGAGAAGGTGCTTCTATATTATTTTCTTGCTTCCATATATGATTGCAATAAGAACATTGTACCATCTTTCCTTCTGGCGGTATTAGTCGGTCTAATAGTTTAAATTTTGTTTTACATTTATTACAAGTAATTATCACTGTAAACCCTTTGTCTTTTTAATAATATATATATAATAAATTACAAAATCATTCTATCGTTTTAATTATATTATAAGGTTAAAAATTTTGCTTAATTTTGATTTAGTTAATATTCCAATAGGGTCTCAAATAAAAAAATCATATTCACTAAGCTTTAAATTAAAAAAAGCGAGCACATTATTAATAGAGACAAAAAATTTTTCTATTAGTAATAAGGTAGCTGACCTGTGTTCATTAAGAAACTTTCAGTATAATGGAAAAATTATATTATTTGAAAAAGATATAAAATTATTAAATAATCAAGAAATAAAAAATTATAGGAAAAATATTAGTATAGCAGGAAATTATGACGCTTTATTTAATAATATGACTATTATAAATAATATTGCCTTGCCTCTGAGGCTAAGAAGTTTTTCTGAAAAAACCATAGAAAAAAGAATAGAAGAATTAGTTTTATGGCTTGATTTAAAAAATATTATTTATAGAGATATTGAGCAACTTAATGAATACGAGTTAAGTTTATTAAAAATAGTTAGAGCTATAATTACTAATCCAAAAATTTTAATTTTAATAAATCCATTATCTTTAAATTCTAAGTTGAATGAAACCATTTTAAAGATAATCACTGGTTTAATTTCATATAGAACGTCTATTTTAATTCTAGAAAATTTTAATTATAATTATCATGATATTATAGAAAACCTTAAGATAATAAGATTAAATAGTGTTGTATAATGAGCTTATTTAATCAAAGTAATATATGGCCTATAGCAAGACTCAATAATTATAAATTTGGCATATTATGTGTATCAATAATAACAATGTTCTCAATTATAGGTTTTATATACATAAATGGCGATGCCTTAAATGAGGGCTCAAAGGTTGTAGTTGCAGTATCACAAAACGAAAATGGTCAAAATATAGATAATATTATTCAAATACTTGAAAAACATAAAGGTAACTATGGCTATCAAGTCATACCTGAAGATTCAATATCAAAAATACTTTTTGAATTAGATAATACAGCCTCAAAAATTAAATATTTATCAAACAAAGATAATTATGTCTTTCCAATTTTTATAGAATTTAACTATAAAGTTTATTATCAATTTAATATTGATGTTATATTAAAAGACATTATTTTTACTAAGTATATTATAGATAATAGCCTAAGTTTTATTAATATCTTTTTTTATATTTTTTATATTGCATTTCTAATTCTAGCATTAGCACTTTGTAATATGCTTTCTTTGAAATTAGATAAAAAATATATCCAATTTATGAATTATTCTGGAGCTAATAAAAATCTATTAATAAGTATTTTATTTAAAAGAATAGTTATTAATAGTCTATTGGGCTTTATAATAGGTTGGTTAATTATTTTTATAATTTTAAACATATTAAATTTAACAAATGTTATTTCTTCTAATACTATTGATTTTATAAATTTAAAAAATATGAATAGTATTTTTTACTTCTTATTATTGTTCATAATTATTCTTTATTCTCAGTATATTACTGTCTTAATGATACTAAAAAAATATATGGAAAATAATGTTAAATAGAATTAAAATAGCTATTTTATTTTGTATAATTATAACATTATATTTTATTTCTTTTATACATTTTATTGGGAATATAGATAAAGAATTTACAATAAAAAAAAATGTAAATAATATAGTTGTTTTAACAGGAAATACAGGAAGGCTAGTTTTTGGATTAGATTTGATGTCTAATAATAGTAAATCAAGAATGTTAATTACAGGTGTTGCCAAAGGAGTAAAATACTCTGAAATCATAAAAAATAGAGATGTAAAAAGAGATAGGATTGATTTAGGTTATAAGGCACAAACAACTCTAGGAAATGCTATTGAAACATCCTTATGGATAAAAGAATATGACATTCGAGATATTATTTTAGTAACTGATAACTGGCATATGCAACGTACCTTATTGTTATTTAATATTACGATGCCAAATATAGAAGTATCGCCATATCCTATAGAATCCATGAATTTTACAATGGAAGACTTCTTTCAATTCGAGAAGAAAACTTTTTTTATTTATAAAGAGCATCTAAAATATATAGTATCACACATTCAAGTAATTTATTTATGGTTAATCAATTGATAATTATCAGATCTTTAATATTTAATATTCTATTTTTCTTACTTAGTACTATAATTGGCTTATTATTTTTTCCTGTTTTGATGTCAAAAAAATTAAGTGTTGAAATTTCAAGTATCTGGGCAAAGATAACACTTTATATGTTGAAAAATATTTGCAGCATAAAGATAAATATTACAGGCTTAGAAAACTATTCAACTAAAAAAGTTATCTTTGCAGTACGCCATGAATCAGTTTTGGAAACCATATTATTTTTAGCATATTTCCCAAATATTAAGTATATTCTTAAAAAAGAACTTTTATATATACCATTTTATGGTTTATTCGTATGGCGATGCGGACATATAATTATAGATAGAAGAGGTAGAGCTTCATCAATTTTTTTAATGCTAAAAAAAATTAAGGATCATTTAAGTAGTATTGAGAGTGTCGTTATATTTCCTCATGGAACAAGAGTAAAATCGAAGACTCATGTAAATATTAAATCTGGAATATATGCTCTCTATAAAAACTTAAATATTCCAATTATACCTGTTTATATGTGCACAGGAAAAGTTTGGGAGAGAAAAGGGTTTATAAAAAAGCCTGGCATAGTAGAAATAAATTTTCATCAAAAAATATCTAGAGGATATAAAAAAGATGAATTCATTGAATTACTTAATTCTAAATTAAATTAAGTTATAGTATATAAAAGATCTTAATGCTTACAAAGCAAGTATAATAATTAATTACTTAGGTAGGGTGCATATGAGAAGTTTTTTCAAGAGTTTTTTAGTATCATTTATAATAATTACAATAGGAGTAATTATTTATATTATAATGTCTGGCACGCGTCCAACTATAAGCCAGAAAGAAGATGATATTGACTATCCTATAGTTGAAACAAAAAAATTAAATTCTAAAGAAAATACTATTAAAATAACAGCATATGGAGAGGTGATAAGTACTAAAGTAATTAAAATAAAATATAGAGATAAAGGCAGAATTATAAAAATTGGAAAAAACATTAATAATGGAGCATTTTTAAATAAAGGCGACTTATTATTCGAAGTAGATTCATTTAATATTAGAAACGATTTACTAGATAATTATTCATCAAAAAAAATAATTTTATTAAATATTAAAAAATTAGATAGTCAAATAGAAACAAAAAACTTAAGCAGAGAACAATTAGTAACTCAAAGAGACATTATTAGAACACAACTTAATAAAAAGTTAGCTAACAAAAATAACGTTTTTTCTCAAAAATCCATAGATGAACTTAGGCTGTCACTTAGCTTAAAAGAAGAAAAATTGATAGAAAATAAAGAATTGATTAATTCGCTATCTATACAAATAGAAACCTATAAAGAAGAAGTAAAAAAAATAAATAATACTATTTCTAGATTAGATAATGATCTTAAAGAGACGAAAGTAGTTGCTCCTTATTCTGGCCATATTTCCCTTTTAAACATAGTAGTGGGTAAAGAGGTGTCTTCAAATGAAGTACTTGCTGAATTGAGTTCCTCCGATGGACTGGAAGTAAAGTTCTCTATAGGTGGGATAGATTATTATAAATTATCTAAATTTGCTAATAAGGGTATAGGTGCAAATATAGATATTAAATGGTTAGTTGGTAACGAATACTATAAAGGTAAAGCTATAATTGATAGAATTAGTGGTGTAATTAATAGAGAAATAGCAGGTATAAATTTATATGCAAGCATTGTTACAGAGACATCTAATATTCCCATAGGAGCTTTCGTAGAAATAGACTTAAAGCATAAGCTTCAATCAAATTCTATATTAGTTCCGCTATCCTCTATTTTTAATAATGAATTCATTTTTATAGTAGATGAGGGCCGCCTCCAGAAACAAAAAATTAAAATTATAAGTGAGGAGTTCAATGGAGTTTTAATTGAGGCGGATATTTTATCAGGAAAAGATATTGTAATTACACGACTAAGTGATATGCGAGATAATATGCAAGTAAATATTTTAGCTAGATAAATTCTTAGAAAGTACATTAAATTGAATATTTTAAATTTTTTTTCTTCTCATAAAACAGCTTCTAACGTCCTAATGGTTATTATATTGTTATTTGGACTATTAGGTTTATTGAAATTAAATGTACAATCTTTACCTGATATTGGTTTTGATTTAATTACAATTAGTGTGGATTGGAAAAGTGCTAGTCCAAGAGATGTAGAAAATCAAATTATTAAAGCTATCGAGCCAGAAGTCAGAGTTATAGATGGAGTAAGAAAAGTTAACTCTACTGCTAGGGAGGGTATAGGACAATTAAGTATTGAGTTTGCTAAAAATACAGACATGCAAAAAGCGCTTTCGGATGTTAATTCTGCTGTATCTAGAATATTAAGTCTACCCCAAGATGCGGAGAAGCCAAAAGTTAGAAGAATTATTAGATATGAAACTATTGGAAGACTTTTATTATATGGAGAAACTTCAGAAGATAACCTTAGAAAGATTTCAAAAAATATACGTGATGATCTTCTAAATTCAGGCATAGATAAAATTGATATATTGGGTATGAGGAATAAAGAAATAATTGTTGCTGTAGAACCTCTAACATTATTTTCATTGAAAAAAACTATTAAAGATTTGTCAGAAAATATTTATGCTTTTTCAAAAGATTCCCCAGCAGGAACTATTGAAGGAATTGATAGAAGAAAAATAAAAATATTGGGTGAAAAGAATACAGAAAAGCAATTAAAAACTATTCCTATAGTTAATGGAAAAGAAGGAGAGCAAATAAATTTAGGAGATATTACTAACATATATACAAACTTTGACAGTGAAGGGCAATATGGCGTAGTTAATGATAAACAAGCAATTAGTCTTGATATTAAGAGGGCTAAAGGCCGTAATGCTCTTAAAATGGCTACAATATTAGAAAATTACGTCGATAATTATCAAAAAGAATTACCAATTAATTTAAGCCTGAAAATATATGATTTAAGCGTACAGTCAGTAAGAGACCGTATAAGTTTGCTTATTAAAAATGGGCTTGGTGGATTAATTTTAGTTGTTATAATTCTATTTTTATTTTTATCAGGAAGGGTTGCTTTTTGGGTTGCTTTTGGAATTCCTATTGCATTATCTGGAACACTAGGGGTTATGTTAATAAGTGGACAGAGTATCAATATGGTAAGCTTATTTGCTTTAATTATGATGCTAGGCATTATAGTTGATGATGCAATTGTAGTTGCAGAATATACACAAACTTGTCATGAAAATGGAGATGACGCATTTCTAGCGGCTAATAAAGGTGCTAATAAAATGTTTGTTCCAGTTTTCACGGCAGCTATTACGACTGTTGCTGCATTTATTCCTATTTTTCTAATTACAGGAATAATTGGGCAGGTTATAGAAGCTATACCTTTAGTGGCTATAGCAGTATTAATTGCTTCTTTAATTGAATGTTTCTTTATTTTGCCTGGTCATTTATCTCACGCATTAAAAAACAAGAAAAAAAATATTTCTCGTTTTAGAGTATGGTTTAATAGATATTTTAATATAATTAAGAATAAATATTTTCATAGATTAGTAACTTTAGCGGTAAATTTCAGGTACGTTACTTTATCTGTTACTTTTACAATTTTAATAGTAGTTGCTGGTTTAATGTCAGGTGGAAGAGTAGCATTTGTTTTTTTTCCTTCTCCAGAACCAGATATAATTTACGTAAATTTCAATTTTTCTCCTGGTACTAATCAAGATTATACAAAGTTTATGATTAAAGAGTTAGAGAGCTCTTTATTAGCAGTAGATAGTAATAATGAAGTTAAAACTTATTTCTCTGTCATAGGCAAGTCGTTAGGTTTACGAGGTAGTGTGCAACAAATAGAGGGCCAGCATTTAGGAGCTATGGTAGTAGAGCTTATTCCTTCAGATATCAGAAAAACTTCAGTAAATAGCTTGATGAGTTTATGGAAGAAATCATTAAATAAGCCAGCAGGGTTAGAATCTTTAACTATGGCATCTAAAAGCGCAGGCCCACCAGGAAAGGATATAGATATAAGAATAATATCAAATAATAATGATATGCATAAAATAAAATTAGTAACTAATGAGGTAAAGGCTCTTTTGGCTCAATATGACGGTATAAGTGATATATACGACGACCTTCCTTGGGGTAAAGAGGAAGTAGTCTTAAGACTGAGGCCCTTAGGTAATTCATTAGGCTTTACTTCTGTGGGTATAGCAGACCAAATTCGTTCGGCATTTAGAGGCATAGTTGCAAAAAGATTTTCTGATGGATCTGAAGAAATAATTATTCGGGTTAGATATGATAATGAAAAATTAAAAGAGGAAGACTTAAAAAAAATGTTTATTATGTCTCCAGCTGGCAATTTTGTTCCTCTAAATCAGATCGTAGAAATTAATTATGAAAAAGGTTTTTCTATTATTAGAAGAGAAAATGGAAAATCTGAAGTATCAATCATTGCTGAAATTGATGAAAATATTATAGCACCTTCTGATATATTAAAAGCACTTTCAGGTGGCTCCTTAGATGAAATTGTTTCTAATAATGGCTACTCTTGGAGGTTAGCAGGAAGGTCAGAAGAGCAAAATGAAACCCTATATGATATGAAAATAGGAACAATAATAGGGCTAACTTTAATATTTATAATTCTATCAGGAGTATTTTCATCTTATTTACGACCATTGATAGTTATGAGTATTATACCGTTTGCTGCTTTAGGTTCTATTTTAGGCCATTGGATTACAGGTTTTAATATTACTATTCTTTCCTTAGTGGCACTTTTAGGCTTAGCTGGAATTGTAATCAATGATTCTATAATTATGGTTTCGACAATAGATGAGAAAATAAGAAAAGGAGTTAATATTATTATTGCAGTAATTGATGGTGCGTGCGAAAGGTTTAGGGCAGTAATTTTAACTTCCTTGACCACCATATCAGGACTTATCCCATTATTATTTGAAAACAGTACACAAGCACAATTTTTAAAGCCTATGGCTATTACTATAGTTTTTGGCTTGTTGGCTACAACTTTTTTAGTTTTACTTCTGATTCCTGCTTTAGTAATAATTCAAAATGATTTTTTGAATTTAGGTAGCAAAGTTAGATTAATTTTTATTAATAGTTTTAAAAGGAGATTCTAAATGTTTGTAGTAATAGTTAATTTTAAAATAGAAGATAATGATGGAATTAAAAATAAATTTATAGAATCAGCTCCTATGTATAAAGAAACTAAAGGCCTAATTAGAAAAAATTATATAATTAATAATGATACTAATACTGCAGGAGGAGTATATATATTTGATACTGAAGAAAATGCACATAGTTGGTTTGACCCTGAAAGAATAGTATATTTATCTGAAAGATATTCTATACCTGATATAAAGTATTTTGAATCTCCTGTTGAAGTTAATAATGAAAATAATAGTATAAATATAAGCTAGCTTACCTTTTCCAAAAAGATGGCATTATTAAAATTAAAACAGCTAAAAATTCTAATCTACCAATAATCATTGCTGCGGATAGAACCCACTTAGCTTGATTAGGAAGCGAGTTAAAATTTCCTGTAGGACCTATTTCTTCACTGAGGCCTGGGCCTACTACTGCAATGGAAGTGGCAGCAGCAGAAAAAGCTGTTAATAAATCAAGGCCTATAAAATATAGTATTGCAGCAATAATAAAAACAGAAGCTATGAACAAAAAGATTAAAGCTAAAATAGATAAAGTTGTTTTGTCATCTATTAGCGCCTTTGAATATGTAATTTTTACAATTTGGTGAGGCCTAATTACTTTTTGTATTTGTTGAATAATGACTTTGAATAGAATTTGTATTCTAAATATTTTAATACCTCCGGTAGTAGATCCTGTACAGCCTCCTACAAGCATAAAGATAAATAATAAGCCTATAGCAAACCCTCCCCACTTAGAAAAATTTTCTGTGGAATAACCTGTACCAGTAATTATGGAAATAACATTAAAAGCGGAAACTCTTAGAGCTTCTATAAAGTTAAAATTTAATTTAGTATTAAGCCAAATTGCTATAATAAATATAGATACTAATAATAGAAAAAAGAATCCTTTTACTTGTTTATCCCAAAATAATGATTTTATATCATTATTATACATTTTCACAAATAATATGAATGGTAGGCTAGCAATAATCATTCCAAATATTATAACAATTTCTATAGATAGACTATCATAATGTCCTATAGAGTTGTTCTGAGTTGAATAACCTCCAGTCGCTATAGTAGTCATAGAATGACAAATTGAATCAAATAAGGACATACCTGCAATATTTAATAATAATGCACATATAAAAGTAAAAATGAGATATATGATTATTATAGAAGTGGCTAAATTTTTAACTCTTTCTTTAAGTTTATCTGATGGTTCTGCTTGTTCTGAGAAAAATAGTTGAAAACCACTCATGTGAAGTAATGGTAAAGCGGCAACAGCCATCACAATAATTCCAACTCCTCCTAGCCATTGTAATATTGATCTCCATATCAATATTCCTTTAGAAGCATCTTCTATATTTGTAAGTATAGTTGAACCAGTAGTAGTGATTCCACTTGTTGCTTCGAAA
>Ga0213869_10000569_pt1 | contig 29597 bp, 16 predicted proteins | sample PICome_10_FD_160083 | JGI IMG/M metagenome (GOLD analysis project Ga0213869, IMG submission 160083) | Coastal seawater microbial communities near Pivers Island, North Carolina, United States - PICO132 | ecosystem: Environmental > Aquatic > Marine > Coastal | place: USA: North Carolina...
CTGCTAAACTTGCTCCGCAGCAAAAAGCTTGGGAAGAAAACCAACGTCAGCAAAACTCGCAATGGAAAAGTCTCAAAGCAACTTCCATTACAGCAAGCGATAAGGGATTAAAATTTGAACACCTCCCCGACCACTCGATCCTGAGCTCCGGGAGCAACCCAGAAAAAGCAACATTTCAATTCACGGCACCACTTCCAAAAGGGAAGATCTCTGCGCTCCGATTAGATGCCCTTCGCCATACCTCGATGACCAAAGGCGGTATTGCCCGCTCGGATAGTGGCAACTTTGTCCTGACTAGATTTGAGGCTCACCTCATTCGTGAAGGCAAACCGATTCAGCCGATGAAGCTTGAACGCCCAATTGCAAGTTTTGAGCAAGGTGCCTACAAAATCGCAACCACTTTAGAAACCGGAAACACTCTGGGATGGGCCATCTATAATGGAACTCCGATTAATCGTGATCACGCTGCTGTCTTCCACCTTAGCAAACCATTAGCAGTCCAGGAAGGTGACCAAGTTAAAATTGTCCTCCGCCACGATTCACATCATGCTCAACACTATCTAGGCCGCTTTAAAATTTCTATTACCGACACAGCAAAGCCTTCACTTGAAGAGGATGAACAGAGTATTGAAAAACTGCTCACAATAGCACCCGACCAACGCAGCCAGGAGCAGAACCAAAGCCTCGCCGCGGCATTCCTTGCAACTCACAGTGAATACCAAAAACTTTCCACTAAAATCACCTCTCTAGAGGCGCAAATCAGCACAATCAGGAAAGCAGCTCCGCGCGTCATGGTGATGGAAGATCGTAAGAGTCGAAGAAAGACCCACATCCTAGCAGTTGGTTCTTATCAAGCGCAGGGGAAAGAAGTTGAAGCCATCACACCAGGATTACTGCCCCCTCTACCGGAAAAAGAAAATCACAATCGCCTCGACCTCGCTCATTGGCTGGTTTCGCCAGATCACCCTCTCACTTCAAGAGTTACAGTTAATCGAATCTGGCAGGAACTCTTTGGACTCGGACTGATTAAATCGCCAGAAGATCTTGGGGTACAATCTGAGATTCCAATTTACCCCGAACTCCTCGATTGGCTTTCAGCAGATTTCATCGAATCTGGCTGGGATTTCAAAAAGCTCATCAAAACCATCGTGACCAGCGAAGTTTACCAACAATCCTCAAAGGTCGATTCCCTCGCTCTTGAAAGAGACCCCAAAAACAGGCTCCTTGCACGAGCTCCCCGCTATCGCCTCCCTTCTTGGATGATTCGGGATCAGGCTCTTGCACTCTCCGGGCGTCTTATCCGGCAACTCGGAGGAACTCCGGTCAAACCCTGGCAACCACAGGGCCTTTGGTCCGAGGTCACCTTTGGTAGAAAGAAGTATACTCCGGATACCGGCGAGAATCTGCGAAGGCGGACTCTTTACACATTCTGGCGCCGTATCTCGGCGCCACCCATGATTTTCGACAATGCCAAACGTGAGGGCTGTGAAGTAGGGACCTACAATACAAACTCTCCCCTTCACGCCCTAGCAACTTTGAACGACCCACTCTATCTAGAGGCCGCGCGTGGAATTGCCTACCGGGCCCAAAAAATTGATCCAAAATCGATCCTCAAAACAGCCTTCAAATTGATCACTGCTCGTGATCCAAACGAAGAAGAATTCATAATCATCAAGCGCATGCATGAAGCCTCACGCATCCACTACAAACAAAATCCCGCGGAAGTAACCGCACTCCTTTCCGCAGGAGACCTTCCCATCACAGATCAAATCAAACCTCTTGAGCAAGCCTCTCTCACCTCCACCATTCTCTCTCTTCTCAACACGGATGAAGCCCTCACCAAAGAATAGCCATGAATCCGATTTTTGAATCTCAACTCCTTTCGAATCGTCGCCACTTCTTCGGAAAAGCCGCAACAGGTCTGGGTATCCCTGCTCTCGTTCATCTCCTGAATAACAATGCCTCAGCCTCAGAGGACCGTATCCTTGAGGCTGCTCAAGCAATTGCGCCAAAGGCGAAGCGTGTCGTTTATCTTTTCCAAAATGGAGCACCAAGTCACCTAGAGCTTTTTGATTACAAACCCCAACTCACTAAACTACACGGAGAAAAGGTTCCTGACTCTTACATGGAGGGAAAACGTTTTTCGACAATGTCCGCTGCGGCTGACAAACGTCGTTTATTGGCACCTGTCGAGCCTTTTAAACAGCACGGTGAATCAGGCGCAACTGTTAGCGCATTTATGCCACACACTGCGAAAATCACCGATGATCTTTGCTTCATCAAGAGCATGCATACTCAGCAGGTGAACCATGCGCCCGCGATCAACTTTTTCCTTTCCGGATTTCAACTTCCCTCAAGGCCGACCGTCGGATCCTGGCTTTCTTATGGTCTGGGGTCGATGAACGAAAACCTTCCAACCTTTGTCGTCATGACTTCGGTCTCTAAAGGAACGAGCTGTGGTCAAATTTTCTACGACTCTTATTGGTCTTCCGGTTTTCTCCCCTCTCGGCACCAGGGCGTAAAACTCCGCGCTGGAGGTAATCCTGTTCTCTATCTAAATAATCCGACGGGAGTTAGCCCTCAACTTCGACGTCAAATGCTCGATGGGATCGCAGACTTGAATCAGCGCAAATATGACACTGTCGGTGACCCTGAGATCCAAACTCGTATCTCCCAGTATGAAATGGCTTATCGCATGCAAACAAGCGTACCGGAGCTGACTGATATTTCTGGTGAATCAAAATCGACTCTTGATCTTTACGGCCCCCAAGTTCAAGAACCTGGAAGTTTCGCACGCAATTGCCTACTAACCCGTCGCCTGCTCGAACGGGGGACTCGCTATGTTCAATTAATGCATGCAGGATGGGATCAGCATAATTCCTTAACTACCGAGCTCTATAACCAGTGTCGAGATACGGATCAGCCCTCAGCAGGTCTTGTCAGAGATCTGAAACAACGAGGGCTTCTTGACGAAACTCTCGTAATTTGGGGAGGCGAATTTGGACGCACCCCCTTCCTTCAAGGAAATATGGATAATCGTGCGAGATGGGGCCGAGACCATCACCCCTACACCTTTACAATCTGGATGGCGGGTGGAGGCGTGAAGCCTGGGATAACCTATGGACAATCAGACGACATTGGGTTCAACGTCGCAAACAACCCTGTTCACGTCCACGATTTCCAGGCTACCCTTCTTCACCTTCTCGGAATCAATCACGAAAAGCTGACTTATCGATTTCAGGGTCGTCACTATCGACTTACAGATGTTGAGGGTCATGTCGTGAGGCCAATTCTGGCGTAAGCCAAATAAAAAAAAGAGCCACGGGCGATTGCCCTGGCTCCTTTGAAAGATCGAGTGTTCCCAACCCTTATTTTTCCGCCTGAATTGGCGTTTCACTCTGAGCTGGAGAGCTCTCGATGGCAGGAGCCTCCTTAGAAGCAGGAGCATCTTGACCTACCTCAATATCCTTAAAACTAGGAAGTCGACGAAGTGATGGAATAGGAGCTTCGCCGGAGCAGCAACCGCAGGAGCTGAGACCGAGAGAAGCAACTGCAAATGAAGCAACTGCGAGAAGTTTAACAAATTTCATGTCTTTGGAACTGTGATGATGGCATGTGCTCGAAGGCAAGAATTAGGAGGGATTAACTCCAGCTCAAACTCTTCTGTTGAACAACAATATTACTTGTCAGGGATAACGATGGGAGTAGGAGCTGCTGGCGCTTCCGCTGGGAGAGCACTGCATGAAGTGAGGGAGAAGCCAGCAAGAGCTGCGATCAGGCCGAGGATGGTAGCAATTTTCATTGTTTTTTCTTTTTGTTATTTTGTTCTTTGCGCGGAAAAAAATCTAGATTTTCCTGAAATCAGGTCCGGCCACTGAATTCCAGCTACCGCTCCGAGTTGGTGAAAGGATAATAATCTCACTTTGGCATGCAAGTAGTTAAGTGATCTTTTCTAATCTTTTTCGCAGAGCACCCTGTAAAATCACAAATGAAACGGTGATTGCAACACTGAGAAACCTCTATAACTTCCCCCCCTTTCATGAACAAAAAGCCTCATGTAGCAATCGTCGGCGCGACCGGCGCAGTCGGCCGCGAAATGCTCACCTGCCTCGAAGAGCGTAACTTTTCGCTCTCTAAACTCACCTTGCTTGCCTCAGCTCGCTCTGCAGGCAAACGTTTAGAATTTCGAGGTCAAGAACTCACGGTGGAAGAGTTAACCCCCGAATCGTTCCATGGAATCGACATTGCTCTTTTTTCAGCTGGCGGTGGTATCTCGAAAGAATTTGCCCCCATTGCAGCAGAATCTGAATGTATCGTGATCGACAATTCATCAGCCTTCCGGATGGATCCCGATGTTCCCCTAGTTCTGCCCGAAATCAATGGGAGAGACGCTCTTAATCCTGCTCGCAACCTCATCGCGAACCCGAATTGCTCTACCATCATCGCTTTAATGGGGCTTGCCCCCCTTCATCAGGCCTTTGGATTGAAAGGAATCATTGCCTCAACCTATCAGGCAGTCTCGGGAAGCGGTGCTCAGGGTATCATCGAATTGGAAGATCAGATGAAGGCCCTTGTCGCTGGCAAACCTTTAAAAACAAGTGTTTATCCTCACCAAATTGCCCAGAACGTAATTCCTCATGTTGATGTCTTCCAAGAAACTGGCTACACCAAAGAGGAGCAAAAAATGCTCTTTGAAAGCCGGAAGATTCTCGGAATCCCTGAACTCAAAGTCACCTGCACTTGCGTTCGCGTCCCTGTCGTGCGCTCTCACTCTATCTCAATAACGGCCATTTTTGAAAAAGATCCTTCGGTTGAGGATGCCCGAAAGAGCTTTGAAGGTAGACGCGGCATCCGACTAGTCGACGACCCTAACAAGGCCATCTACCCCGTCCCGCTCGGGACAACGGGTAATGACGACTGTGAAGTCGGACGCATCAGGAAAGATCAGGTTCTACCAAATGCCCTCGCCCTCTGGGTAGTCGGCGATCAGATCAAAAAAGGAGCCGCCCTGAATGCTGTTCAAATTGCCGAAATTTTATAATGATTTTTTCGGATTTGGATCTAACATAAATAGGTGACGGCTTAAGAAAGCTAGAACGTTTTTCCCGCTATTCTTATGGCGCTTAAAACTACCAACTGCTAACAACGAACGTATCATGGCCGAAGATGAAGCGAATCCCACGGTATTTGTGGCACCAACTCTTGAAGAGCTTGAGCCTCTATTCCCGGCCTATGAGTTGGAGGCTTTCATTGCGCAGGGGGGAATGGGGGCAGTTTACAAAGCCAGACAAAAATCTCTGGACCGTTTAGTTGCGATTAAGATCTTACCTCGTGAGTTTGGTGATGACCCACAATTCAGATCATCCTTTGAAGCAGAAGCAAAGGCTATGGCACGGCTGAATCATCCGAATCTCATATCCGTTTACGACTTCGGTGATATTGATGGAATGCTTTATATCGTAATGGAATTTGTCCATGGCAAAGCCCTTTACTACTCGGCCCATAACAGGGCGATCGATCCGGCAGTTGCGCTTGAAATGGTCTCCACCATTTCCCGCGGTCTGGCCCATGCACATCAAGGCGGGATTATTCACCGTGACATAAAACCTGCTAACATTCTTCTGGATGCGGACGCCAAACCTAAGATTGGCGACTTTGGACTGGCCCATCCCGTTGGAAGGGGAGACGAAGAGGGCCCCGTGTTCGGTACTCCCGGCTACACCGCTCCAGAAATTTTTCAGAACGGAACGGAAGTCGATCAACGCTCTGATATCTTCTCGGTGGGTGCATTACTTTACGAACTACTCTGTGGGCGTCATCCGGAGGCTAACAGCTCTAGCATGACAACCGGGATCGACCCTCGGATCGACAACATTCTAAAGAAAGCAACCAACGCTAATCCCAACCTTCGCTATCCGGACGTTGGCGAACTGGCCGACGATCTCGACAAGCTCATCCCAATGCTCGGAGTCGGTGGGCCTCAATTTGCAACTACTCCAACCGCTCCCCCAATTCTGAACTCTGGCAGCAACGCGGTTCTTACTCGTAGCAAGGAGAAATCCGGAATCGCCTCTTTTGTAATGATTCTTCTTCTTTTTCTGGGGATTGGAGCGATTGCGTTCTCTCTTTTTGGAGGTGGAGACGAAGTACCTGAAGCCAACATCCCTGAAGAAAAATCCGAGTTGAAGCCAGCGCCTAAGCCGAAAGATCTCCCAGAAAAGAAGGCAATCGCCGACGTTGAAAAAATGGCTGACAAAGAAAAGCCAGCCAAGCCCCAACCGAAAGCTGTCGTTCCCCCTAAAGCTGCGGAAACCCCCTTGGAGTCCTTAGACCGGCTCGCCCAGCTACTTGTCGACGGTTTGCGAGATGAATTCCCAATCGGCACCATCAAGCGCGAGAAGTCAGCCTATTTCTTCCTTAAACAGAACATGACTTGGGACGAGGCTAACAACTTTGCCAACCGTCATGGTGCTCACCTCGCCCTCCTCCCAACCTCTGCTGACCTTGCTTGGTTTCACGAAAATTTCCAAAGCTCCAGCCCCGTCTGGACGGGAGCCTCTGATTCAGGGTTCGAGGGGAAATGGTTCTGGGGCGACGGCTCAGCCGTTGATGCGAAAGTCTGGATAGACAAATCTCCCGACAACCGAATCGCCGATAATCCAAATGGTGAAGACTTCGGAGCAATCTCGCCCAGCTCTCCAAATTTGGAAGATCACCACAGGCTCCAAAAATTTCCTGCAATCCTAGAATGGCGCCTTGATGGAACTACACCCGCTTCGCTTGCCTCTCAACTTGCTCGCACTGGAGAGGCATTGAATAACAAGCGCACTCCGATCTTCCCTTCCGGAACTTATGACGTCGGTGGTTCAAGATTCCTTCTTGTAAAGGACGCTGTTAGCTGGGAACAAGGATCACGTATCGCCACAAACGCCGGGGGACACCTCGCAGTTCCCTCTAACGAAAAGGAAGCATCTTTTATGGCTCTCAGTCTCAGGTCTGGCCTCGACGATTCAGGAAGTTGTTGGATCGGAGGGCAACGCGATGGCAATCTACCCGAAATTTGGAAATTTGTAACCGGGGAAACCTTCTCATTCATCACCTGGCTTGAAGACCAACCCGATAACTCTGGGGAGGACGAAAACTACCTTGTTATTAAGAAAAAGGGAAATTCTTTGGGTGCCAATGATGAAGACAAGAACGGAACCAACACCAGCCATTTCCTCATTGAATGGTCAGTTCCAGCGCGTCGCAACATGGCCAGAGCATCTGTAAATGGAAAAGGGGAAGATGGGCTTCTTCCTGCACTTGAAAAAATCCGTGATAAAATCCGATATCGTCATGGACGAGCATACGATAAGTTTCGCAAAAAATACGACGGAGTCGTAGAGGGTTTTCTCAAAGACTTAATAAGCTCCATTAAATCTTATCCCCTAGGTGAAGATATTAAGGAGGACTTAATCGAACAATACGAAGGGTATCTTGAAAGAAAAGAGCTCCCCGTTAGCCTAGCTGATGCCTACCCCGGGCGCCTGAAGCGAAAACTCAAGGAAGCCAAAGAAGAAACCAAGGCTCTTGAAGAAGAATATGAGGACCAATTTGATGAGGCCATGCAGGATTATTTGGACCTCCTCACCAAGACTGCCAACTCCGTCCTCAAAAAAGGGGAAGTCGCTAAAGGAAAGATGTTCATTCTCGAAAACAAAGTCACGACTGATAACGAGGACCGCTTTGAGAAAATAATGGATAAGGAAAAGGTCCCTCTTCCCAAAGAAGCTTAAGAGGAAGGCGATAACGAATAAATCCCCTTCCCCCCGCTTGCGCCCCAGTTCTCCCACGCTAACGTTCCGCGTGTCAAAAAAAGCTGGCCCCAACTCTTCAGGAAAAGCCATTTTTATACGTGGCGCTCGTCAGCACAATTTAAAGAACCTCGATCTTGAGATTCCGGTCGGAAAAATCACCGTCGTTACCGGACCTTCAGGTTCCGGAAAATCGTCTCTAGCCTTCCACACTCTCTATGCCGAAGGCCAGCGGCGCTACGTCGAAACCTTCTCACCTTATGTCCGCCAATTTTTTGACCGCATGGATAAGCCGGAAGTCGACCGCATTGATGGCATCCCCCCCGCTATCGCAATCGAACAGAAAAATACGATTCGCACGACCCGGTCTACGGTTGGGACCCTCACAGAGGTCAACGACTACCTCAAATTACTCTACCCAAGACTCGCCAAAGGATTCCATCCCAAAACAGGAGAGGAAGTTCGCCCCGACAACCCCAAGTCTATTCTCGAATGGGTCACCTTAAATCACCAAGACGAGAACATTCTCGTTCTTTTCCCAATCCCTGTCCCATCGCATACCACACCCGATGATCTTTTTCCCTTTCTAAACTCACAGGGCTATCTCCGCATTTATCTTGATGATAAAGTCATCCGGACCGATTCCGCTCCCTCACTCAAGAAACTCCCGCGGGAAGTATTGATAATTCAAGACAGACTCAAAGTCACTGTTCGCAACAAATCTCGACTCACCGAATCCTTCGAGCAAGCACTCGCCCTTGGTAAAGGAACCGCCGCAGTCTCAAGTGCTGAAGGAGTATTAAAAACCTTCACCACAAGCTGGGCACCTCTAGTCAAACCTACCCCCTCACTCTTCTCTTTTAACTCCCCTCTCGGTGCTTGTAACAACTGCCGAGGCTTTGGAAAAGTCATTGGCATCGATCTCGATAAAGCGATCCCAAACCATCTTATTTCGCTACGCAAAGGAGCCATCAAGCCATTTCAAGGTGAACGCGGTGAAGATTGCCAACGCGACCTCCTAAAAAACTGTAAAGAGGCTGGAATCAATCCGAACCTTCGTTGGAACGAACTCGACCCTGATCAACAGCGATGGGTCAAATACGGTGAACGTAGCAATAAATCACCCCTTTCATCTCTTGAGCAATCCGAGGCGCTTTGGCAGGAAGGTCGCTGGTATGGGATTCAAGGATTTTTTGACTGGTTAGAAACGAAAGCCTACAAGATGCACGTTCGTGTCTTCCTTTCCCGTTATCGTGCCTATACCGAATGCCCCGAGTGCCAAGGAACCCGACTCCAACCCAACGCCCTACACTTCAAAATTCTTGGGAAAACCCTTCCTGAGCTCTGGCACATCCCGCTGGACCAGCTACTCTCCTTTTTTGAAGAGATTACCGCTTCACACGCATCTCTCGACAAAACAACCGACTTGGTCTTGCACGAGATCACCTCACGTCTGAGTTACCTTTGCCAGGTTGGTCTCGGATATCTCTCCCTCGATCGCCAAGCGCGAACTCTTTCAGGGGGTGAAATAGCCCGTGTCAACCTCACCACCTGCCTAGGCTCAGCACTGACCCAAACACTCTTTGTTCTCGATGAACCCACCGTCGGACTGCATCACCGTGACATCAATCGTCTGACCAGAGTGATGCACAACCTCCGCGACAAGGGCAATACCTTGGTCGTGGTGGAACATGACGAAGCTGTGATGCACCAAGCAGACCAACTCATCGATATGGGCCCGGAAGCGGGTGAGCATGGAGGCGAAATCACTTATCAAGGACCAGCTAAAACCAATTTAAAAAACAAGTCGCTCACTCTTCAATATCTCTCCGGGAAAAAATCTATTCCCTTACCCCGCAAATTAAGGAAAACACGAGCCCATCTCTCTATCAAGGAGGCCTCAGCAAATAATATTTCTAATCTGTCACTCGATCTCCCCCTTGGCGTTTTCACCTGTCTAACCGGGGTCTCAGGCTCGGGAAAGTCTACCCTTGCCCATCCCATCATCTACAACAACCTCGCGCGTCATTTTGGACTTTCCATAGATGATGAACCTGCGCCAGCCAAAATTACAGGCACAGACGAGCTTCGAGGTGTAGAACTTATCGATCAGTCCCCCCTCTCCCGCACCCCCCGCTCAACCCCCGCAGTTCTGCTGGGTGCCTTCGAGCATATTCGCCAACTTCTTTCACTCACTTCTTCTGCTAAAAGAGACCATCTTACTCCTGGATATTTCTCTTTTAATTCTGGCTCTGGACGATGCCAACGCTGTTCCGGAAATGGTTTCGAAAAGGTCGAAATGCAGTTCCTTTCCGATCTTTATCTGACCTGCCCCGAATGCAACGGCACCCGCTTTACTAAGGCTGCCGAATCTTATCGTTACCATCAAAAATCCGTCGTCGACTTTCTCCGTCTGACCGCTTCAGAGGCTATAGAATTCCTAGAGGGCATTGAAGGCCTTACTAACAAGGAGAACTTACTTCTGTCTAAAACCCGCAAGGCTCTTCAGCCCTTGGTGGAGACCGGCCTCGGATACCTTCGCCTGGGCCAACCTCTCAATACCCTCTCAGGAGGAGAGGCACAACGCCTCAAACTTTGCAGACTCCTGACTTCCACAAGCGGCAGCGTCAATACCCTACTCGTCCTAGATGAGCCCACAACCGGACTTCATTTCAGCGACATTGAGAAACTTCTCAGCGTCTTTCACCGCCTCGTCGATGTCGGCTGTTCCCTCCTTGTCATCGAGCATCAAGCCGATGTTATTAAGAATGCCGATCACGTTATCGAGATCGGACCAGAAGCCGGACTCAATGGTGGTCAAATCGTTTTTGAAGGAACCCCTAAGCAACTCGCAAAAAAGAAAACGCACACTGGCCTCGCCATCTTAGACCCGATCAAAGTAGAAAAAAAACGGGCATCAAACAACAACCCCATTACAAATCGTGAAATCTCTATTCACGGTCTACGGCACCACAATCTCAAAAACATTGACGCCACAATTCCCCACAATGAATTTGTCGTCATCTCAGGGTTAAGTGGCTCTGGAAAATCTACTCTCGCCTTCGATGTCATTTTTGCTGAAGGCCAGCGCCGCTTTCTCGATTCGATGTCGCCTTACGCGAGACAGTTCGCTAGCCAACTCGAAAAGCCCGATCTAGACCTTATCACAGGGCTTCCGCCAACCGTGGCAATTGAGCAACGAATTTCCCGCGGGGGTGGCAAGTCAACGGTTGGAACGGTCACTGAAACCTACCATTTCCTCCGTTTACTTTATGCAAAGCTTGGCGTCCAACATTGCCCTCAGTCCGGCGAACCTGTCATTTCTCAAACACCGGAGGCGATCGGCGCTCAGTTGGGTAAGCTACTAAAAAAAGAAAAATCACTCCGACTTCTCTCACCCGTTTTGAAAGCCCGAAAAGGTTTCCATAAAGAATATGCCCTCGCTGCAGAAAAAGCCGGCTTCAAGGAAATGCTCATCGATGGGAAACTGACTAACACGGAAGAATTCCAACCACTCGCTCGCCACAAAGCTCACGATATCGACTTTGTGGTAGCTCAAGTCACAAATAAGCAGCCACTAAAAAAAACCTCCGAAGCACTAACCGTCGCCCTACAATATGGAAAAGGCACCTTCAGAGTCCTTACTGAAAAAGGCAACCTTCAAACCTTCTCAACTGCAAGGGTCTCACCTGTCACCGGAGAATCCTTCGAGGAACTTGACCCGCATCACTTTTCATTCAACTCACCCCGCGGCTGGTGCCAAACCTGCCGAGGCTATGGCCACATCACAAACAGTCGATTTGATACAAAAGGGTTCAACTCTCAAGCAGAGGCAGAAATTCACGAAGAGAAGCTTGCTGGGAAAGCCAATCCCGACGATTTACGGGTTTGCCCAGATTGCCATGGCGCAAGACTTCGAGAGAACTCACGTCATGTCTTCATCGATGGCCATTCATTACCGGATTTATCACTCCTCAGTGTCCAAGAAGCCAGAAAAACGATAAGCGCCTTCAAATTTAAAGGTCGTGGTCTTGCTATCTCACGAGATATTCTTCCTGAAATAATACAGCGACTTAAATTCCTGGAAGACGTTGGACTCGGTTACCTTCAACTGGACCGCTCAGCCACTACCCTGTCCGGCGGCGAATCTCAGAGAATCCGCCTTGCTGCTCAACTCGGATCTAATCTACAGGGAGTTCTCTATATTCTCGATGAACCCACCATCGGGTTACACCCTCGTGACAACAATGCTCTCCTGGGAACTCTTCAAGCACTCAAGAAAAAGGGAAACTCGCTTCTTCTCGTCGAGCACGACGAAGACACAATTAAAGCTGCAACCCATCTGATTGACCTCGGCCCAGGCGCAGGGGTTGAAGGTGGCGAAATTGTAGCCTCTCTGACAAAGGCTGAACTAAACAGAAAAAACGCTCTAAAAACGTATTCCAAATCACCAACCCTCCAGGCGCTTAGAAATCCTCTCGTTCATCCATCTCGAGGAAAGCGGAGAGAGATCCCCGCAACCCGTGCTCGAAAAAGTTGGCTTAAATTGAAGGGTTGTAACCTCAACAATCTAAAAGAGATCGACGTTCAAATTCCACTGGGCCGTCTCACCGTTTTAACCGGGGTTTCTGGGTCCGGAAAATCGTCACTTATGCGCGGGTGCTTAAGTATCGCTTGCGGAAAAAAAGTCAAAGAGGCTCCATTCAAGTCGGCGACTGGCTTTGATATTTTTAAATATTGCTACGAGGTAGACCAATCTCCTATTGGCAAAACTTCACGTTCCTGCCCGGCTACTTATGTGAAGCTCTTTGATCATATCCGTGCCCTCTTTGCACAGCTTCCCGAATCACGTATGCGCGGCTATACTGCTTCCAGATTTTCTTTCAACAACAAGGAGGGGCAGTGCCCTGAATGCAAAGGTAATGGCCGGATCAAACTAGAAATGGATTTCCTTCCGACAACTTGGATTGACTGCGAGAGTTGTATGGGGGATCGTTACAATCCGGCCACCTTAGAGATTCGCTATAATGGTCTTACAATCGGCGACGTTCTTAACCTTAACATTAAGGCCGCCGCCGACTTCTTTTCTGCACACCCAAAGCTTCAGAGACCACTTCAACTTCTATCCGAGACAGGCCTTGGTTACCTTACCCTCGGGCAACCTTCGCCCACCGTTTCTGGAGGGGAAGCGCAACGCCTCAAACTTGTGACCCAACTCACTAAAGGCCGTCCAAAGATCACTGAGTTAGGGCCGATTAATACAAATCTCTATCTTATCGAAGAGCCTACAATCGGCCTTCACCAACAGGACGTTGCCCGACTCACCGACGTGATTCACCGTCTCGTCGACGAAGGTCATACCGTCGTAGTGATCGAGCACCATATGGACCTCGCAGCTGAAGCCGACTACATTATAGATCTCGGACCCGAAGCCGGACCAGGCGGAGGTACGATTGTTGCCCAAGGCACACCAGAACAGGTCTCTAAGGCCGATCAATCGGTCACTGCACCCTTTCTCGCGAATGCGCTTTAGTCGAGAATCTCGTAAGCGTCTTTGTCGTTAAAGTTGATAAAAATACGGTCCTTTTTCTCCTGCTTTTTATAGCTCAACTTACCTTTTAGTTTGATTGTTTTACCGATCAGCTTCTTGAGAGTGTCCTCGGTAACCTCTACTTCCTTTAACTTATTAATATCTCCGCTCCCAATAAACTCGTGACTCTCTCCCTCAAAAACAAGGAACAAGTTTTTTTCGTCACCAGAAACCCTTACGTTACCCACCTTGCCTTTAAAAGTTGCTCGTGTGTTTCTCAGAGCTATCAATTGTTCGGCATCAGCGATGGTGTAGATATCTTTTGGGGGAAGTAAATCCACCGGGTCAATCGTCGTAATCTCGAAGATTCCTTCAATTTGAATTCTCTCTTCCGAGACCATCCACCCGATGACCTTTACAATCTGGCCGGACAAATGAGCGGCGGATCCTCTCACTAGTTGCCCACTCATTCCCACTGGCTCTTCGAACTCCAAAACACCGTCCTCATTTCCAGTTTCCACCTTGCCTTGAAGCCTCACCCACTTCCCTATATTATCAGGGAAATCGCTACGATTTTCTTTAGAAAGCTCTACCATCTCGCTTTCTCGATCCGGCCGCTCGGTGGTCTTTTCCTTTTTACGAGGCTTGGGTCGAGGCTTCAGCTTGGGTGCCTCGACCTTTTTCTCTCCCGCACTCACCTTCTCTTCACTCTCACCTATCATTGAGCCAACAAAGATTCCTCCTCCAATCAAAAACAAAAGAACTCCAATTAGAATCAAAGGTTTTTTGTTACCTCCGGGAGGCGAAACAAGAGACCCAACCGGAAGGTGTTGCTTCGAATTAGGGGGGGGCGGTATTTGCTCACCGTCTTTCATTCTTCTGATCTAACGACCGAAGGTCCAAAATACCAGTTTCGTTTTACCTCCAGTCTTAAGCCATTCCGAATTGCAATGATAGCAGCGATCCTTGACCCTCACCCCATGTTCCGCTTTCTTCTGCCAATCCTTGTAAGCTCAGCACTGGGTTCCGAAAAACCTAATATCATCGTTATTCTTGCAGATGATCATCGTTACGATTTTCTTTCCTGCCACCCTGAAGCTCCAGACTTCCTTGAAACTCCGAATTTAGACCGAATGGCTAAAGAAGGTGCCCATCTAAAAAACGCTTTCGTAACCACCTCGCTCTGCTCCCCAAGTCGAGCCTCCATTCTAACCGGACAATACATGCACCATCATCGCGTTGTAGACAATCAACGCGCCATTCCCGAGGGGACCCGGTTCTATCCAGAGTATCTTCAAATATCAGGCTATCGCACTGCCATGATTGGCAAATGGCATATGGGCCACGACAATGATGAACCGCGCAAAGGATTTCACCACTGGGTATCCTTCCAAGGACAGGGTTCCTACTTTGATCAAACTCTTAATATTAATGGAGAACGCCACGAGCAAAAAGGCTACACTGCCGACCGTTTAACCGATCAAGCGATCGCATGGCTCAAAAGCGACCGCGGTGACAAAGAGGCACCCTTCATGATGCACCTTGCCTTTAAATCCGTCCATTACCCTTTCCAACCCGCTAAGCGCCACCACGGAAAGTATCAGGGGAAAAAAATCGATTATCCCGAGACAATGGCGAATTCTGAAGAAAACTATGCCACCCAATCACGCTGGATCCGGGAAAGACGCTATGGCATTCACGGGATTGACCACATGGAAACAGGAGCTTTCGATAAGGACCCTGTCCCTTCTTTTGATGATCTTTATTGGAGATTTTGCGAAACCGTCCACGGACTCGATGAAAATGTAGGGCGTATTCTCAACCACCTCGACAAATCTGGGCTCTCTAAAAAAACGATTGTTCTATACCTAGGCGACAATGGATTCCACCTTGGTGAACATGGATTTTACGATAAACGCGATGCCTTCGAACACTCAATCCGTGTCCCCTTCCTGGTCTATGCTCCAGGAAAAATCCATGCGGGCACTAAGGTGGATGAAATGGTACTTAATATCGATCTCGCTCCAACCCTTTTAGAATTCGCCGGAATTAAAAAAGCCGACAATACTCCAGCCTTCGACGGACGTTCCTTCAAACACCTTCTTGATGGAAATGGATCCAACAGACCATGGAGAGACCATCTTCTTTATGAGTATCACTGGGAGTGGAATTTCCCAGCCACTCCTACTCTCTTCGCTATTAGAACCGATCGCTATAAGTTTATCTACTACCACGGCCTTTGGGATAAGAATGGTCTTTATGATTTAAAAACTGATCCTCAAGAGCGTCACAACCTCATTGACGTTCCTGGGTTCGCCGAAAAAAAGAAAGCTCTTAAAAAACAGCTCTTCTCCGAGCTTCAAGCGTCAGGAGCTTTAGAGGTCCCAATCCGCCCCCCAAAAGGTGAACCTCTCCACGACCGTAAACTGCGGCGTTAAAAACCCAAGTATCAACGGCCCAAAGACACGACTTAAAACTAAATCTCAAATTGATATGGTTTAAAAATGGCTATGAATTTTGGAATAAAAAACCCCGATCGGCTCTCGCTGATCGGGGTTTGAAATTTTGAGCGTCTCCTTAGTGATTACTCGCCGGCTGCTTCCACTTTTGGAGCTTCACCTTCAGACAGAGTTTCATCGTCTTCACCTTCGGGCTTTTCGGCAACTGGCTCTGGCTCTTCAACGGTCATTTCGAAATCTGAATTCTTATGGATCGGAAAGCCGGTTCCAGCAGGAATAAGATGTCCAAGAATCACGTTCTCTTTAAAGCCGCGGAGGGTGTCCACTTTTCCAAGAGTCGCAGCGTCTGTTAAAACACGAGTAGTATCTTGGAAAGAAGCTGCAGAAATGAAGGATTCGGTCTCGATTGAGGCCTTAGTAATCCCTAGAAGAACGGGCTCAGCTTCAGCAGGTTTACCACCTTCAGCTGCAACACGCTTATTTTCGGCGTTAAATGTGGTCTTCTCAATCTGGTCTCCCCAGAGAAACTCTGTGTCACCTGGTTCCGTGATCTTCACCTTGCGGAGCATCTGACGAATGATGATCTCAATGTGCTTGTCATTGATTTCCACACCCTGCGAACGGTAAACCGTTTGAACCTCGTTATTAAGGTGCTCTTGCAGGGCTTGGGGACCGCAAGCCTCGAGGAGATCCTCGGGAGCCACAGGGCCTTCCGTAATTTGATCACCACGCACAACCATATCGCCCTCACCAACAATCATATGTTTGCCCATTGGGACAAGGTGATCGGCAGTTTCACCGGACTCGGCATGAGTGACAATGACCTTACGTTTGCCTCGGACAGTACCTCCAAAAGAGATCTCTCCATCGAGCTTTGCGATAACGCAAGCGTCTTTTGGACGACGTGCTTCAAAAAGCTCAGCGACCCGTGGCAGACCACCGGTAATATCACCAGTTTTGGCGATTTTACGTGGGGTCCGAGCGAGTTGAACACCACCTGCAATCTTAGCTCCTTCTTTGACTGAAAGGTGAGCTCCAACTGGGATCGAGTAACTATGAAGAACTTCCTTAGACTTAGCATGAACAATAACGATCTGCGGATGCAGGTCCTCCTTGTGTTCGGTCACGGTTAATCCCTTCTTACCAGTCGCTTTATCAGTCTCAGACTGAATCGTAATGCCAGTAATCATATCGCGAAATTCGACCTTACCCCCAGATTCGGTAATAATAGGCACGGAGTGAGGATCCCACGTCAAAATAGACTGTTTCTTCTTAACGTTCCCCCCGTCGGCAACAGAAATTATCGAACCGATAACAACATTGTAGGACTCTAACTCGAGGCCATCCTTATCACGAACGGAAAGGGATCCGTTTTTATTGAGGACCACGAAATTTCCATCAACATCCTCCACTGTACGAAGATCCTTATAGTAGGCAACACCCTTGTTCTTGGCTTTGACTTCAGGCTGTTTGGTAGCACCAAGTGCAACACCACCAGAGTGGAAGGTTCGCATGGTAAGCTGGGTTCCCGGCTCACCAATAGACTGAGCAGCAATAATACCAACGGCTTCGCCGATCTTACCTAGTTCACCGGTAGCAAGATTGAGGCCGTAACAAGATTGACAGCATCCACGCTCCGATTCACACGTAAGCGGACTCCTAATTTTTAGGCGCTCGTGACCAACGTTCTCAACAGCAATCGAAGTCGCCTCGTCCATGAGACTCCCCTTCTTGACGATAATGTCTCCAGAAACTGGATCCTTGATAGTTTCGCAAGAAGTCCGGCCGAAGATGCGTGATTGAAGCGAAGCAGCTTCCTCATCACCTGAGTAGATTGCGTGAACAGTAATACCCTTCTCCGTGCCACAGTCTGGCTCAGTGATGATAACGTCCTGTGACACATCAACTAGCTTCCGGGTCATATAACCAGAATCAGCGGTCTTAAGAGCGGTATCAGCAAGCCCTTTACGCGCACCGTGGGTGGAGATGAAATATTCCAAAACGGACAGACCCTCGCGGAAGTTTGAGGTGATCGGACGTTCAATGATTTCACCAGAGGGCTTAGCCATTAATCCACGCATACCAGAGAGCTGCTTAATCTGGTTCTTGTTACCCCGAGCGCCAGAGTCGACCATCATAAAGAGTGGGTTTGCTTTCTCTTTTCCTTCGTTGAACTCGAGCTTGCGATAGAGCGCGTTGGCGATGTTGTCACCCGCACGAGTCCAGATATCAACGACCTTCTGATAGCGCTCGCCATTGGTAATCACGCCATTGCGATACTGCTTGTTGACCGTCTCGACATCAGCGTATGCAGTCTTCAACTCTGCTGGCTTCTCTTCTGGAATTACCATATCGACGATACCAATAGAACAACCAGAACGAGTTGCCTCCTTGAAGCCGAGTTCCTTGAGCTGGTCCATGGTTTTCACCGTAGCTTTGCCTCCCGCAACTTGGTAACAACGCCAGATGATGTCTCCAATCTGAGACTTCCCAACATTGTTGTTGAAGAAGCCAACGCCCTCAGGCCAAATCTCGTTAAAGCGGACACGGCCTGGAGTGGTTTCGATGATCGAGTTTTCCTTGTCACCAAAGACAGAATCTTTGCCATGATCAGGATTACGCAGGCGAATATACTGGTGATAGTCCAGTTTCCGATTGGCAATTGCGAATTCAACCTCAGTGGTATTTTCAAAGAGTGGCAAGTGACCCTGCTTCTCAATTTCTTTCGGAGTCCGAACTTTTGCCCAAGTGAGATAATAAGTTCCCAAAATGATGTCCTGAGAAGGAGTAATCACAGGACGTCCGGATGCAGGCGAGAAGATGTTGTTAGTCGCAAGCATTAACTGGCGAGTCTCCATCTGGGCCTCAACTGAAAGTGGGACGTGAACCGCCATCTGGTCACCATCGAAGTCAGCGTTGTAAGCACCACAAGTGAGGGGGTGCAGACGAATCGCAGATCCTTCAATAAGAACAGGCTCGAAAGCTTGAATCGAAAGACGGTGAAGAGTCGGGGCACGGTTGAGCATGACCGGGTGCCCTTTCGTCACCTCAGCAAGGATATCCCAGACCTCGGTCGTTTTGCGATCGATCATTTTCTTAGCCGAACGAACGGTGTGGCAGTAGCCAAGTTCTTTCAGACGGCGGATGATGAATGGCTCGAAGAGAGTTAGAGCCATCTTCTTGGGAAGACCGCACTGGTTCAATTTGAGTTCAGGGCCAATCACGATCACGGAACGCCCAGAATAATCGACGCGCTTACCGAGGAGGTTCTGGCGGAAACGTCCGCCCTTGCCTTTGAGCATGTCAGAAAGAGACTTAAGCGCTCGGTTTCCAGCTCCAGTCACAGCGCGGCCATGACGACCGTTGTCAAAGAGAGCATCAACAGCCTCTTGGAGCATGCGTTTCTCGTTGCGGATGATGACCTCGGGAGTCTTCAGCTGCATGAGGTTCCGGAGACGATTGTTCCGATTGATGACACGACGATAGAGGTCGTTCAAGTCAGAGGTCGCAAATCGGCCACCTTCCAGAGGAACCAGAGGGCGAAGGTCGGGAGGAATGACCGGGAGAACCGTCATAATCATCCACTCGGGACGCGAGTTGGACTGCAGGAAGCCACGGGAAAGCTTAAGGCGCTTGGCGAGCTTCTTACGGTTCTGCTTCGAGCGAGTCGCTTCCATGGCCTCTTCAAGCTCAACAATGAGCTCTTCAAGATTCACCTGACTTAGAAGATCGCGGATAGCCTCGGCGCCCATTCCAGCACGGAAGGCTTCGTCACCGTAGTCTTCCTCGGCATCACGAAGTTCGGTCTCAGTGAGAAGCTGACCACGCTCAAGAGCGGTTTTCCCAGGCTCAGTAACGAGATAGTCCTCATAGTAAATGACACGCTCAAGCTCACGAGCGGTCATATCGAGGACAAGACCAATACGAGAAGGCATGCACTTGTAGAACCAGATATGGGAAACAGGTACAGCAAGATCAATGTGTCCCATCCGCTCGCGACGAACACGACTTAGGGTCACCTCAACACCACAACGGTCGCAAACGACGCCCTTATGCTTGATTCGCTTATATTTTCCACAAGCACACTCCCAGTCGCGGGTCGGACCGAATATACGTTCACAAAAGAGACCACCCTTTTCAGGTTTAAAGGTCCGGTAGTTGATGGTCTCAGGATTGAGGACCTCACCTTGGGACCAGCCACGGATGGTTTCAGGATTTGCGACGGTGATGGAGACCTGATCAAAAGGGTCTGGCTTTTGGTCAACTCCGTAAAGTTCGCGAAGATTAGTTTCAACACTCATAATAAGTTATAGGTAGTAGTTGGTAATTAGGGGTTTGTGTTGAGGTTTAGAGAGTAAGATCATCAAGGGAAAAGTCTTCGCTTGGGGTGGCACCGGGCTCCGAGCCAGATCGTCCAGGTCGAACATCGAGACCGAGCGACTGCATCTCCTTGATAAGAACGTTGAAACTCTCCGGAGTTCCAGCTTCAAGATGGTTATCTCCTTTCACAATGGCCTCGTAAATTCGGGTTCGACCCTGAACATCGTCAGACTTCACAGTAAGAAGCTCCTGAAGAGTGTATGCGGCACCGTAAGCTTCAAGAGCCCAGACTTCCATCTCTCCGAATCGCTGACCACCATACTGGGCCTTACCACCAAGCGGCTGCTGGGTAACAAGTGAGTAGGGACCAACGGCACGGGCGTGAATCTTATCGGCGACAAGGTGTCCAAGCTTGAGCATGTAAATAATACCGACAACGACGGGCTGATGAATCGCTTCTCCGGACCGTCCATCATAAAGTGTAGACTTACCCGCAACAGAACCATCTTTACCGTCACCGATCCAAGTAAATCCTTCGACCTTCTTGGCTTCGGACATATATTCCCAGATTTTCTCTTCGGGAATACCATCGAAAATTGGAGTCGCAACTTTGAACCCTAAAGCTTTAGCCGCCACCCCGAGGTGAGTTTCTAAAACCTGTCCAACGTTCATTCGTGAGGGCACACCAAGTGGATTGAGGCAAATATCAACAGGGGTTCCGTCGGAAAGATAAGGCATATCTTCTTCGGGCACGATAACTGAAACCACACCTTTGTTTCCGTGGCGACCTGCCATCTTGTCACCAACGCTCAGCTTACGCTTAGCAGCAACAAAAACCTTAACTTCTTTCACAACACCCGGATCAATCTCGTCACCACTTTCGATCTGATCGAGCCGGCGTTCCCGGTCTCCATCGAGCTCAGCAAAACGACTTTCAAAACTGGAAATAATCTCGAGGATTTTATTCCGTATCGGGGAGGGATCAATTTCAATATGATCGTAAACCGAGGCAAGTTTACGAAGAAGGGTCTTAGTAATCTTACGATTAGCCGGAATGATGATTTCACCAGACTGCGCATTCACAACGTCGAGAGGAATCTTCTCTCCAAGAAGGATGTCAGAAAGCTTCTCCGTGAGCTGGTCAGTGAGTTGATCTTTCTTCTTCTTGTAGTCGTCGTTGATCTTTTTGAGCTGCTTCTTGAGTTTAGCTGGATCACCTTCGATCTCCTTGCGGCGAGCCATCCCGTGGGTGGCTATGCGGATATCCTGAACGATTCCTGTGCATCCAGAAGGAACACGAAGAGAGGTGTCCTTAACATCAGCAGCTTTTTCACCGAAGATTGCGCGAAGAAGACGTTCCTCAGGAGCAAGTTCAGTCTCGGACTTTGGAGTGATCTTACCGACAAGAATATCGCCAGGCTTCACCTCAGCTCCAATGCGGATAATTCCATCGTGGTCTAGATTCTTGAGCGCCTCTTCACCTACGTTGGGAATATCGCGGGTGATTTCTTCAGGTCCTAGCTTGGTATCTCGAGCGGCACATTCAAACTCGCTAATGTGGATCGAGGTGTAAACGTCATCTTTGACCATACGTTCAGAGATCACAATGGCATCCTCAAAGTTGTATCCATTCCAAGGCATAAATGCCACGAGAACGTTTGCTCCTAGAGCAAGTTCACCACCTTCAGTATTGGGACCATCCGCGATAATGTCACCGTTCTTAACCTTCTGACCAGCCTTAACAAGCGGCTTCTGGTTAATGCAGGAGCCAGAGTTCGAACGCATAAACTTACGCAGAGGATAGACGAAAGTCCCTTTATCAGGATTAGATTTGATCGCCTCCGGCTCCGAAAGAAAACGCTCTTCCGAAACGGGGAGTTTTCCATCCTTTGTCGTAATAATATACTCTGCGGAAGAGGCAGCAACAATGCCATCAGCTTCGGAAACAATCACAGAGCGGGAATCGCGAGCAGCCTTCTCTTCAAGTCCGGTGCCAATGTAGGGCGAGTCGGAACGAAGAAGTGGCACACCTTGTCGCTGCATGTTCGACCCCATAAGAGCGCGGTTCGCATCATCATGCTCGAGGAAGGGAATGAGGCCTGCAGCAACCGAAACAAGCTGTTTCGGAGAGACATCCATGTAATCAACCCGACTTGGATCGACTTCGATGAACTCCCCACGCTCACGCGCGGTTATGCGTTCATTGAGGTAGCCACCTTTCTTATCGATCGGATTGTTGGCCTGTGCGATGAGATATCCCTCTTCTTGGTCAGCAGTAAGATATTCAATAGTATTTGTGACCTTACTCTTTTTTACCACTCGGTAAGGAGTCTCGATAAATCCGAATTCGTTGATCCGTGCGTATGTGCACATGGAGTTAATGAGACCAATATTCGGACCCTCTGGAGTCTCAATTGGGCAAATACGGCCATAGTGGGAAGTGTGCACATCCCGAACTTCGAAACCAGCACGATCACGATTGAGACCACCCGGTCCAAGAGCCGAAAGACGGCGCTTGTGGGTAAGCTCGGCGAGGGGGTTGGTCTGGTCCATGAACTGGGAAAGTTGAGACCGTCCAAAGAAGTCGCGAACAACTGCGCTGAGTGCCTTAGGGTTTATAAGCTTTTGTGGCGTCATACCCTCGATGTTGACATCAAAGAGAGTCATGCGCTCTTTCACCAACCGCTCGGTGCGGGCGAGACCGACACGACATTGATTGGCAAGAAGTTCGCCAACCGCACGAACGCGACGTGAACCAAGGTGATCGATATCATCAAGAATACCCTCCCCTTTTTTGAGTCCGAGGAGATATTTAGTAGCCGCAAGAAAATCTTCCCCAACCATAATTCGCTCATTGGAATCAATATCGATCTTGAGCTTCTGGTTAATCTTGTAACGTCCGACACGAGTGAGATCGTATTTTTTAGGATCAAAGAAGAGACGCTTGAGGAGAGCACGGGCATTGGCAGCGGTTGGGGGATCGCCAGGGCGCAACTTGCGATAGATATCCTTTAGAGCAGATTCTTCGTCGTGCGCAGGATCCTTCTTTAAAGACTTTACAAGAATTTCGTCTTCGCTGGAATCAATGACTTCAACGGTCTTTTGCCCGAGAGCAACGAGCTGGCGGATGACACCAATAGAGAGTGGCTCGTAAGAACGAGCGACGACCACTTCACCATCCATAATATCTTCGAAAGGCATGAGGGAAGCCAAGGATTCCTCATCCATTTTCTCGCTGATTTTAAGCTTTTGGATTTTGTAGAAGTTTGAGACCAAATCACGCTCAGTTGGATAACCAAGAGCACGAAGAAAGGTAGTTACGAGAAACTTCCGGCGGCGGCGGCGGCGGTCGAGGTAAACATAAGCAAGGTCGTTCGTGTCGAACTGAACCTCAAGCCAGGAGCCGCGATCAGGAATAATACGGAAGCTGTGGAGAATCTTTCCATTCAGATGGACCGACTTCTCAAAGCAGATACCAGGTGAGCGGTGAAGCTGAGAGACAATCACGCGCTCAGCCCCATTGATTACAAAAGTCCCCCGACGAGTCATCATAGGGAGCTCTCCCATGTAGACGCGCTCTTTCTTGGTGCCTGTATCATCCTTCAAATTGAAGGTCACATAGAGTGCCGCCGAGAAAGTCTCGCCAGAACGAAGGGCATCAAGAGCACTCGCCTTAGAGTCCTCGATATCGTAAGACACAAAACCAAGCTCGATGGTTTCGTCATAGGATTTTATTGGAAAGACTTCTTGGAATACGGCCTGTAGCCCGGTTTCCATGCGCTTGGAAGGCGACACGTCTTTCTGCAGAAAATCCTCATAGGATTTAGACTGCACCTCAATCAGGTTTGGTGGCTCGATGACCTCCTCGATGGTTCCAAAGTATTCTCGCTTCAACATAATATTAGGATCCGGATGAGATTTTACAACACGGCCACACGGTCAACTCAACCGTTTGTGACATGTTGTGATTTCTGGGTCTGGAATTGCAATTCCGTCTATGACTACTTGTGATGGTGGGCACGAACGGAGGGAAAGCACTATCGACGAAAAATCCCAAATTCTAAATTTGGGTAGATAACGAGTATGATTTTACTTTTCCTCCGGCCGGGCCCAACTTCAGCCGATTTGACTAAAGTTGGGTGGAAATCCGGAGATTACTATTTGAGTTCGACTTTTGCGCCAGCCTCTTCGAGCGCTGCCTTGGCGGCCTCTGCATCATCCTTGCTAGCTCCTTCGAGCACAGGTGCTGGTGCACTCTCAACAAGTTTTTTAGCATCAGCGAGTCCGAGTCCGGAAGCAACTCCACGCACAGCTTTGATGACTGCGATTTTGTTACCACCTGCCTCAGCGAGAACCACGTCGAATTCGGTCTTCTCTTCGGCGGGTTCGGCGGCGGCGGCGGGACCGGCTGCTGCTGCTGCTGCAGGCGCGGCGGCACTAACGCCCCACTCCTCTTCAAGGTTCTTAACCAATTCGGCGGCTTCCAGGACGGTAAGCTTGCCGAGCTCTTCTGCAATTTTTGTAATGTCTGACATTGTTTTAGTTTTGTCGGTATCGTCGCGACCGGGGCTTTCCGATCATTTCAGGGCAACTGCCGTTGTCCCGACGAGGAACCAGTTTTGTTTTCCAAGCCCTTCCAATTTCACAAAGCGAAACGAGTTGGACCATCCGTTCAAATTGTTTATTATCCTTCGTTGAATTTTGCTTTGATGACACGGGCGAGACTTCCGCCTGGCTCGTTGAGCGTGCGCACCAGCTTTGAGGCTGGAGCATTAATAGTAGAGAGAAGCTGAGCAAGGAGCACTTCGCGCGGAGGAAGGGCTGCCAACCCTTTGACCTGCTCGGCGCTTAAGACGTCGCCGTCGAGAATACCAGCTTTGACAACAGGCGTTTCAAATTCCTTCTGGAAATTAGCAACCACTTTTGCAACAGCACAAACATCGGAAGCTCCTGTCACAAAAGCCGTTTGTCCGGAAAGCTCTTCACTGAGATCAGGAAGACCAGAGTCAGCAAGAACACGTTTCATGAAAGCGTTCTTGGCAACATGGCACTCGGCACCCTGTTCAAGGAGACGTCCACGAAGCTCGTTGAAGGAAGGAACAGTTGTTCCGGTGTAGTCCACTACGAGAACGAAGTCGGACTCATCAACACGTCCCTTGATTTCGTCGAGAATGAATTTTTTATCTGGGTTCATGGTCTGCGTTTCGAGTTAGGCAATGTAAGAAGAGATATCGAGCGAAATTCCGGGAAGCATCGAAGCAGCGAGAGTGAAGCTTTGGATATAGTTTCCTTTGGCGGAGGCAGGCTTTGCCTTTACAATACTGTCAACGAGAGAACCGAGATTCTCCTGAAGCTGCTCTTCCGAGAAGGAGAGCTTCCCGCAAGCGGCGGCGATGTTTGCACTCTTGTCGACCTTGTAATCAATGCGACCGGCCTTAACCGCGTTTACTGCGGTAGCGGTATCATCAGTCACCGTTCCGGTCTTTGGGTTCGGCATGAGACCACGAGGTCCAAGAACTCGAGCAATCTTCCGTACTTCCGTCATAGCATCGGGAGTAGCAATGGCAGCATCAAAGTCGGTGTATCCTCCCTGAACCTTTTTAATGAGTTCCTCGAAGCCAACCTCATCAGCTCCAGCATCAGCAGCAGCCTTGGCGGCATCACCCGACGCAAAAACAATTACTTTAACCTTTTTGCCAGTTCCATGAGGGAGAGCCACCGAGCCACGAACCATTTGGTCGCTTTTGCGTGGATCTATTCCGAGATGGGCCGAAAAAGTGACCGTTGCGTCAAATTTAGGGGCGGGGAACTTTTTTAGAAGAGCTACGGCGTCGTCCAAGGAATAACTTTTCCCTTCCTCGACGAGTGCTACAGCCTTCTCGTATCTTTTGCTTCTTTTATTACTCATTCTATTAGTTGCAGTGCGGTCGGACCACTCAACGAGAGACCCTCCTGCGGTTTGAAATTTTTACCACTCAACCTCTAAGCCCATCTGCATGGCGGTACCGGCAAGAATCTTTGCAGCTTGCTCAGGATCATTTGTATTAAGATCGGGCATTTTGCGCTCAACCACCTCGAGCAGCTTAGCCTTGCTGATTGTCCCAACTTTCACCTTATTGGGCTCTCCAGAACCAGATGCGATACCAGCCGCTTTCTTGAGCAGAACGGCTGCTGGAGGCTGTTTGGTCACAAAGTCAAAACTTGCATCCTTGTAAACTGTAATAACCGTTGGGAGAAGATCGCCAGCGGACGCCTGGGTCCGAGCATTAAATTCCTTACAGAATCCCATAATATTGACGCCAGCCTGACCAAGTGCAGGCCCAACGGGAGGAGAAGGATTGGCTTGTCCAGCCTGAATCTGAAGTTTGAGGACCTGTTTTACTTCCTTAGCCATGATTTTAGAATTGTGAGTGAGTGTTTCCGGGGACGGCGGGGAGGGGTGTGGTGATATTTATCGAAAAAAGTCAAGATGAAACCGCTTCGATTTGAAGATTTCAGGACTTTAGCCCTTCTCAACCTGCCAGTATTCGAGTTCAACGGGAGTGGATCGACCAAAAATGGTTACAGCGACTCGCATTTTGCCACGCTCAGGATCGATTTCCTCAACAATTCCATTCTGGGATTCAAAAGGACCGTCGGAGACCTTGACCGTGTCTCCCACCTCAAACTCGATGGATGGACGGACGCTTCCTTCTCGCTCCTCAATCTGGCTGAGCATACTGGCCACCTCCTTGGGACGCATAGGAATAGGCTTGTTGCGAGCACCGGCGAAACCAATGGCACCATCAAGCTGCTGCATGAAAGACCATGTATCCTCGACAACATCATTATGCTCGTCCAGCAGATGCATGTTGATGATGACGTAGCCGGGAAAAAATTTCTTTTTCTGCTCGGTCTTTTTGCCAGCACGTACTTCAGAAACTAGTTCAGTAGGCACAAGAACCTTGAATATTTTATCGCCGAGCTCTTCGGCTTCAACAAGGCGAGCAATACGGTCCTTGACCTTGTTCTCTTGACCAGAGAGTACATGGACGACATACCATTGGTCTTTGGGTGCTGGGATGGTGGGCATTTTAAAAAAGTTGTTTCGAAGCTTTAGTGAAACGGCAAACTGATGAAGAAGAGACGATTAGTTGGCTAATCCACCAAGAAAAGTTACCGCTTCAGTGTGAATTAGATCCCAGAGCGCGACATAAGCAGCTAAAAGGATTATGGCGATAAGAACAACCACCGTTGAATCGATGAGTTCCTTATATTTCTTAAATCCACGAATTTTGGGATCAGATTCCCAGGGCCAAGATGCTTTGCGAAGTTCGGCCTTAACCTCACCGATGAATGTGAAGAGTTTCCCAGGGAATTTTAAGAGTTTCATTGAATTTGATGAGAGTGGCAGGACAGACAGGACTCGAACCTGCAACCCTCGGTTTTGGAAACCGATGCTCTACCAATTGAGCTACTGTCCTGTCTTTGCTTTCGAGAGAGTTTGTGTTTTGAGGCGACTGAGGGGCACTCCCTAAAAAGAGTGCCCCTGTAAAACCAGCCAACAGGTCGCCTTTCCACCGAGGAAAGTCAACCTGTCTGAAATCGAAATTACTCGATGATATCTCCGACGCGACCAGCACCAACGGTGCGACCACCTTCGCGGATCGCGAAACGCATGGATTTCTCCATGGCGACAGGAGTAATGAGGGTAATAGTGAGACTCACGTTGTCACCAGGCATAACCATCTCAACTCCCTCAGGAAGATCAACGGAACCGGTCACATCAGTCGTACGGAAGTAGAACTGCGGGCGGTAATTTGCGAAAAATGGAGTGTGACGCCCACCCTCATCCTTTGAGAGGACATAAACCTCTGCTGTGAATTTGGTGTGAGGATTCACAGAACCAGGCTTCACGATACACTGACCGCGCTCAAGATCGTCCTTCTTAAGTCCACGGACAAGAAGACCGACATTGTCGCCTGCACGACCTTCGTCAAGAAGCTTACGGAACATCTCAATGTCAGTAATAGTGGTCTTCTGAGTGTCGCGGATCCCCACGATCTCAACTTCCTCCATTTTCTTGACGATCCCACGCTCAATGCGGCCAGTGGCCACGGTTCCACGACCTTCGATCGAGAACACGTCCTCAATCGGCATGAGGAAATCCTGATCAACAGGACGCTCGGGCTCGGGGATATAGCTGTCGACAGCCTCCATAAGCTTAAGGATAGCCTCTTTTTGGGCAGCATCACCTTCGAGAGCTTTGAGAGCGGAACCCTTGACAACGGGAATATCATCCCCAGGGAATTCATATTGACTGAGGAGCTCGCGCACCTCCATCTCGACGAGCTCAAGGAGCTCCTCGTCGTCGACTTGGTCAGTCTTATTAAGGAAAACTACAAGAGCGGGGACTCCAACCTGACGAGCAAGGAGGATGTGCTCACGAGTCTGAGGCATTGGGCCATCAGCTGCGGAGACTACGAGAATACCGCCATCCATCTGGGCAGCTCCGGTGATCATGTTTTTCACGTAGTCAGCGTGACCTGGGCAGTCAACGTGAGCATAGTGACGATTTTCGGTCTCATACTCAACGTGAGCAGTGGAGATGGTGATACCACGCTCTTTCTCCTCGGGAGCGGCGTCGATTTCATCATAAGCCTTCGCTTCACCACCCTGAGCCTCTGCGAGGATAGTAGTGATAGCAGCGGTGAGGGTGGTTTTACCGTGGTCAACGTGACCGATAGTGCCGACGTTGACGTGAGGCTTGTTCCGTTCAAACTGTTCTTTAGCCATTGTATTGGTTGATTAGGTTTTAGCTGGTTTTTGGTCGTCTCACACACTCTCTGGAGCTTTTGGCGGGAATTGAACCCGCGACCTCGTCCTTACCAAGGACGCGCTCTACCCCTGAGCTACAAAAGCAGAACCAGAGAGTTAATGTGAATGCGTCCGGAAGTGAGTTGAGGGGAGGAAGGAACGCTTACTTATTGTGCGTCCCTCGATCTCATCTCGCCCTGCTGCCGGAAGCGGGGCGCAAACTAGCAAAGTCGATCACACTGTCAAAAGTATTTTCAAAAGAAAGTTTTTTTCCAATGAAGCCATTATTCTAGGGGGTTTCAGGAGCATCAACTCCTTTCAAAACCTATCTCTTTTCCTATTCTTCTTCGATCAAACGCGAGAAGCGCTCAATCGAAGTCGACTTACCAGACCCTTCGTCTACCTCTACAATGACACCGCACAGTCGCACAGGACCTTTTGCGACCGGAAATCGCGTAGGAAGACCGGTCCGAAAACGCCAGACCACTGAATCAACCTCGCGTCCCAAGACAGAAGCATCCGGCCCACACATTCCGGCATCTGTCAAGAAGGCCGTTCCTTCGGGAAAAATTTGTTCGTCGGCCGTTTGAACATGAGTGTGAGTCCCCACAACAAGAGAAACCTTGCCATCGAGGGCTCGGCCCATGGCAATCTTATCGCTGGTCGCTTCGGCGTGAAAATCAACGACTACTATTT
>Ga0213869_10000571_pt1 | contig 29530 bp, 25 predicted proteins | sample PICome_10_FD_160083 | JGI IMG/M metagenome (GOLD analysis project Ga0213869, IMG submission 160083) | Coastal seawater microbial communities near Pivers Island, North Carolina, United States - PICO132 | ecosystem: Environmental > Aquatic > Marine > Coastal | place: USA: North Carolina...
AGGAACAGTGGAACGATTTTTTGGACAGAATGATCATTGGAGACCCTGTTCTACAGCCCCGGATGAAGGAGGCGCCCGTGCGCCTGCCATACCCACCAGCAGCGGACGTAAGCTCAATTTTTAAAACTCAAAAGTCCGGTGGCGCAAAAAGCGCTTTTATTTGAAGGAGCCATCAAACTATATCACGTATTTATGATTTCTCCCGTAAACCGGCCAAGCGTAACTATACAATCTCGGACCTTCAGTCGCTTAAGCAAAAACCAAAAAAATTGACCATGTCCAATCCGGCCAATGCTGATGAAATCCAGGCTTGCAGGGATGCCGGGATCGACTCGTTAGCTATGGGGATGGACCAGATAGATAATGTCCGCGCCATCGCACCAACCCACTTCTGCCGCGTAGGGTCTAGATGGGCGCAGTTGGTTCGAACGAAGAACTTTGGTCGACGCATTTGAGGCAATGCGCCGAGGTGGAGATATGTATTATACACTAAAGTCACTTGATGCGCTGGAGATAATATCGCGCGAGGGAATCGCGGTCTAAAGCCACATTCGATTGATACCGACCTTTAGCCACTAATGCAGCGATCTGCGCGGATGGGGTAGCAATGCAGATGAGGCGTTGAAAATCTGTGAGCTGCTGAAACGGATGGAAGACGTCGACGTCATCGCCGTTGCAGCCGAGTGCATTGCCGAAGAAGTGTTGGAAGCGGTCTACAAAAAGACATCCATTGTGACTTTCTCACTGGGCTCCAGTACGGCAGGCGATGTGATTATGTCGTCCTTCGCAGACGTATGTGGTGAGGCCAGTGAGGAAGATCCCCCAACAAAACATGCCCACGCCTTCGGAAATTTCGGACGCCTGCACAAACAGGTACATAAAGAACGTGTCGCTGCCCTTGGTCAGTTTCGCAACGAAGTAACTGCAGGCAACTTCCCTTATGCGCAGACTAACATCTCAATGCATGAAGGAGAAAAAGAAAAATTTCTGGAAAGCCTCGATAAATGGAGCCCGATGCACCAATAAGTGGTCGTTCGCCAAGAGTGCAGACATTCGCGTGTCGTGCAGCACTAGTCACTTTGGGCTCAAAGCAGCCCTTCGCTGCACTTTGCATCAATCTCTGAATTGGCTCGGTCATACTTGTAAAAAAAAATATCTGATTATTTGGGTATAAGAGTGCCTGGTTAGGTCACCAACTGGATTACAAAACACTCCCTATCTCGTCAAAAATTTACAAAATGGTCCAGAAAATGGTCCTACCGCTAGACTTCACAGGCACTAATCAAATTTTATATTATAGTTACAAATATTTATGTGTGGTTTGTGGTGCCTTAGTAAGGCATCAGTCTAAACACCGACATCAACGATAACAGGAGGTTAACTCTCAGTACCCTAGCTCTGATAAAAAGGGTCCCATGGATGACAAATAAAACCCCAGTGGGCTTTGGTGATCTTTGGCTTTCAAAAAGGGGGACTAAAGGGGCTGTTGTTGTTCTTGTTGTTTTGGTTGGCTTTTGATTACGATTGCGTCGGCGCGTCTGCGCGTCTGTGCGCATGATTTTTCTATAGACTTCTTTGGTAAACCTATGCCCTCTTAAAGTTACCAAAAGTACGTGCGCAACGGACGCACAGACGCAATTCTTGGGTTCGCTTGGTGGCTCGAAAGTTGTCTGGCTGGGGGGCTATGGTTTTACAGAAGACCAAATGGGAGAGTAGGTAGGTGACTGAGGGCCGCTTTTTAACTGGATCAACCATGGGTCATGTGGTCCGAATGTCAGCTACTGGTGCATTTGGTATTACTTTTGTTTTTCTAGTTGATGCTGCAAATTTGTTTTGGTTGTCACAAATAGGTCAACCCAAATTGGTTGCAGCTATCGGTTTTGCCTACGCAATTCAGTTTTTTTCAGTATCTGTTGGTGTCGGTTTAATGATTGCTGTGACTGCACTGGTTTCAAGAAGTATAGGTCACGGACAGCGCCAACTTGCTCGAAAATATGCAGGTGCTGGAATTGCTATCTCCGTTATAGTTCAGTGCATTGTTGGGTTGATTATACTGATCTTTAGTGAACAACTGATACAATTTGCCGGTGCTAAAGGTGAAACTGCCAGTGTGGCAGCACGATATCTGCGGTTGACTATAATGTCTCTAATTCCAATGGCAGTTGGCCTAGCTTGCTCTGCCACACTTCGTGCTGAGGGGTTAGGTGCAAAGGCCATGTATGTGACTTTGATCTCAGGTATTTTACTTATGATTATTGATCCAATCCTAATTTTAGGACTTGGGTGGGGACTCGATGGAGCTGCAGTAGGGTTAGTCTTGTTCAGATTTGCACTTGCAGGAGTAGGTTTATTTTTTGCGGTACATCAACATAAATTAGTTGCAATGCCTACAGTAGATGGAATTCATAAAACGGTGAAACACTATTTTAGGATTGCGGCTCCAGCAATTATGACTCAATTGGCAACGCCAGCAGGGAATTATTTTCTAACTCGCGTAATGGCACCTTTTGGGGACGACGCCGTTGCATCATGGGCTGTTATTGCACGCCTAACTGCTTTAGCTTTTGGTGGTATTTTTGCTTTATCAGGCGCCATTGGTGGTATATTTGGCCAGAATTTTGGCGCAGGTCAAATCAATCGGGTGGTTACCACCTACCGTGATGCATTAGTATTCTGTTTAATTTATACTTTATGCATGTGGGGGATATTTTACGCGATGACTTCGTACATAGCGGCCTCATTTGGGTTGCAACGGGATGGTACAGACATTTTGAATGCTTTTACATCTGTCGGTGTTGGTAGTTACATTTTTATAGGTGCACTGTTTGTCTCTAATGCTGCGTTCAATAACTTGGGCAAACCCCGGCGAAGTGTTGTGTTAAATTGGATTAAAGATGGAGTTCTAAGCTGGCCCCTGGCTATTTGGTTATCTGCTAGCTTTGGTGCAGTCGGGGTAATTTACGGACAGGCTATAGCAGGGATAATGATGGGGGCCTTTGCTGCATTATGGGGCTGGCGATATGTCTCTGCTTTGACTGCAGCTGATATGGCGATCACACAAAAATAGCTGGGCATGCAGCATTGCCGCTGACACCAACTGTGTATGCAAGCAAACCTCGACACGATCAGTCTTCAAGTGTTTCTGAAGCTTCTTGGGCACCCGACGCGAGAAGTAATACGTGCGTCCCTTCAGTTTTAAACAGGAGTAACTTTGGTGGACCATATGGTGGCCTCCCATATCAAACATTAACTAATACATTTTATATCAGTGGCTTAACTGCAGCTTGCTAAGGATTGTGATGCCTAGAAGAGGACGTCGAACTTTCTATATTTTGATTTAATTACAGTTACTTAATTTTTATTTTAAATTAAAAAGCGGTCTCGATTTATGTATCAGATCCGAGTGATGATTTGTGGCTCGCACCCAAAACTGGACGTTCACGGAGTCACTGTCCTAGGTTTTCTATGCGGCCAAAACACCAATTAGCTGCGATTGCGCCAAGGTCTGGCTTAAAGGCCCTATCTCTTGTACGTGAATAAAGTTTGGTTTGACCATATCCGAATGAATTGGGTCGACTTACGTAGTCCTGCTAGGGTACGAAAAAATAACAATTAGAATAATTGGATCCATTCGACATGACCAAATCCGCCACGCTGACCTTGGATTTAAACTCGACGATCATGCTGTTGATTCTCGCAGCCGTTTGGGGCGGTTCGTTTTTCTTCGGGGAAATTGCTTTGCGTGAAATTCCGCCGCTCACCATAACTCTACACCGGGTAATGTGGGCTTTGCCAATATTGGCGTTGATTGTCCTCCTCAAAGGAATTTATGTTCCTCGTTCGCCAAAAATTTGGGGAGCCTACCTAGTGATGGGTGCGCTTAACAACGCCATTCCGTTCTCGCTAATATTCTGGGGACAGACACAAATTGAGAGTGGGCTGGCGTCCATTTTGAACGGGACGACTGCTATGTTTGCAGCGGCTGTTGCTGGTTTGTTGCTTCGCGATGAGGCTTTAACGGCCAAGAAACTAATTGGTGCTGCTTTAGGCCTTGCGGGGGTGGCCTTCATCATGGGGCCTCGCGCGTTGACCGACTTTAACCTGAGCAATCTTGCTCAACTTGCCATACTTGGTGCAACTCTCTCTTATGCATTTGCCGGTGTGTGGGGGAAAACGGCGCTTGCTGGTCAGCCACCACTCATGAACGCCTTTGGTATGTTGATCGGTAGCACAGTATTGATGATCCCAATTGTCTTTATGTTTGACGGCCCGCCAAATCTTGAACTCTCTAAAGGCGTCTGGGGCGCTCTGATCGGTATGGCTTCTTTGTCGACCGCTCTTGCCTATGTGCTCTACTTTGCAATTTTAGCACGAGCTGGAGCTGCCAATCTTTTACTGGTCACCTTGCTCATTCCACCATTCGCAGTTGGACTTGGTGTTTTGTTCCTTGGCGAAGGAATGAAACTTGAAGCGTCGATTGGTTTTGCCATCATCGGATTGGGCTTTGCTGTGACAGATGGACGATTATTTTCCTTCGTCTTTCGAAGGACCTCTACCTAAAGCAGGCGGTGGTACCCAACGCAACAGCTTGCTGATTTGGGCTCTAACCAGTCGTTTGCTGCGATCATTATTAATGTCCGCATTTGTTCGGTCCTACTTGTACAAAAAAATCTGATTATTTGAGTATAAAAGCGCCTGCTTAGATCTCCAACTGGATGACAAAGCATTCCCCTTCTCGGCACAGATAAACAAAGCGGTTCAGAAAGTGGTCCTGCGGCTAGGTTTTACAGGCACCAAACCAATTTTTATATAATAATAAAAATTACTTAACTGTGATTTGTGGTGCCCAGAATAGGGCATCGAACTTTATATGTTTTATTTTAATTACAGCTACTTATTTTATTTTCAAAATATAAAAGCGGTCCTTCTGGAGGTGTGGTTGAACGATCATTTCGTGTATCAATTTCAAGCTAAACCGTGCCGCTGCTCTCGCTGAGTGGTGCCATTTGTTGAGCGCATAGATTTAGGCTTCGCCTGCAATCTGATGCGAGTTCTCATTTGGCTGAAGGAACCGATGTGGCTTTTTTCGTATTTTTGGCTGGCTTTGACCCAAGCGCCCCGGACAGAGCGAAGCTGAGCACGATCAGCGGCAGCCCGATCCCGAAGGTCCAGCGTAGACCGAAGTGTTCTGCAATGAACCCAAGAAGGGGCGGCGCCAGCAGAAACGTCACAAAGCTGAATTGCGCCAAAGCCGCGACGTTGATGGCTGCGGGCCGGTCGGTCCGTTGCGCTGCTGCAGACATGGCAAGCGGGAACATCATCGCGTTGCCTGCCCCGATCAGGGCGAACCCAACCAAAGCGACCAAGGGGTCAGGCGCAAAGAAGACGGTGATAACGCCCAGTGCCATGATAGTTTGCATCCCACGGGCGACACGGGTTGGTGCGAAGCGGTCGACAAACTGGTCTCCAAAATATCGCACCATGCCTTGCGACAGGGCTGCGGTTGCGACGCCGATAGCACCCATCTCTGGAATCGCTACAAAGACACTGTCGATGTAGATCGCTGTCCAATCGATAGAAGCTCCTTCGAGCAGCATTGATGACAATGTCACCCCAACAAGGACCATAATCGCGAATGTTGGCTTTGCAACGATCGGTAGTTTGTCGTGACTATCGGTGGCGCGGATGGTGGCCGGTTGAAAGGCCTGCAGGCACAGCCACGTCAGAAGGATGCAAATCGGAATGCTTGCCATCAGCTGGGTCTGAGGTGTGATCCCGAATTTGACCATGATTGCGCTGTAGGTAGCCGCCCCGAAGAACCCAAGGCTCCAGAATGCGTGCGCGCGACTCATGATGCGGCGGTCCATGCCTGCTTCGACCCTGTCGGCTTCAACGTTGATGATAATCTCAACCGCTCCAATACACAGGCCTGCTGGGATCAAAAGAAAGAAAAAGGCCAAGGAGTCATTTGCGAAAGAGGCAATCGCGAAGAACAGCGCCATTGCCGGAACAAGTGCGAGCATTGCAATCCGATGGCCAATCTTGGTCACAAGCGCCGTGCTGAGCGTGAGCGCTGTGATCGTTCCGACCGAAATCCCCATCAGCGCCAGACCCAAAGCGCCTTCTTCGATCCCCATCGCGAATTTGATGTCTGGAAGGCGCGGGAAGATTTGACCAAGGCCAAACGCATAAATCGCGAAGACCGCGAAGACGCGGTGATGCGGTTGGAGGCGGGCAGAGAGAGACATGAGTATAGCTTTCAAAAAAATACACACAAGCTTGTACAAGTACGCGAAAGTGGCCAGATTTTTGGATAATTGTAAATATCAGAATTAGACATCCTTCTCAGCGCCTTACATAAGCTGGTAGATGCGGATGAACAAGCCGTTCAGGATCCAAAATCGAAAGACTGCTTCCCACTCTCGGTCATCTGTCTACGCTCTGCATATCCCAGGCTTTGAGCAGTCTTGGTAGCGCCTCTTCCCAGTCCATGACACCGACTTGTTCTGCCCATGAGAGTACTGCCCTACAAGGTTGTTCTCGAACCGAGAGTGTCGCCCTACTAGGTTGTTGGGCACTGTCAGACAAAACGAGCTTGAGACGTGCAGGGTGGTTTCGTAGCCTGGCCATCTGACAAAACGCTCGCCTAAAGCATTAAAGCGGAGGCGGCCCAACATCAAATGTTAGGTACACATTTCGTAATCATTATTTTTTCCACAAACGATAAATGACTCCAGCTCGTAAAACCAGTCTGCTAGCTCACCATCTTTTGGATCATACTTCCATGCTTTTTGCACTACGTATAATGCTTCGTCGCCTTGAATTGCTTTCACTAATATCCTTTCAGGAAGACCCGTGTTCAGGTTTTCTTGACAATTAATAGACAGCAACAAGGAGTTATAACCGTATTGAACATCACTCAATATGATTTCTTGATCAGATCCAGAACAATCGTCAATGACAAGTTGCGTGAAGCGAGTAGCAAAACTTTCAAGGGTCTCTGGGCGGTATCCAATCAACGATTGAATCGTAATCATTTGTGACCAATCTTGCACTGTTTCGCCTATTGGTACGAACTCTGTCATCGCAAGTTCATCACTGTATTTCTCGTAACCTATTTCAAAGTTGTTATTCGGGTGACCCATCAACATTTCTTTTGGCTCAGAAATTGAAGACTGCTCACTAGTTGCCAAATACTTGTCCTCACACTCTATCAAAGCAACTATTGCAGCATTTGAACCAATCAAGGAATACGTATTAATCACGTCCCCTGATGCAGTGAGATGTTTAAAAGTTATGCCTTTTCTGAATTGAAGTTCAACTTCAGAAAACACATTTTCTGAAACGTCCATCATTTCAAGGATTAGCCATCCATCATCAAAAAATGGTGTTTCACTGGTCCAAGCCACTTCATTATCAATCTGAAAGCTGAAGTAATTTTTCTCGTCTTCAGTGGCGTCTTCGCCTATGAATATGCCAAATGAAATTGAGTTTGCCGCAACAACCAGGTCAAATTCAACTTGGTCTCCTTGAATGTTTTCTGCAACGCATTGCTGTAATCCGTCTGACCATTCTCTATACGCAACTTGCCATGTATTTTTGGCATGAAATACTTTTTCAAACCTGAGTTCTGCACTAACCGGAGAACCAAAAATATACGTAAACCATAGCAATAAAAATAGGATTTTTTTTTTCATCTCTTTCTCCCATCAATAGCAGCATCGCGACGCATAACTTAGACTCCCCATAGCAATGAGAGTTGAACAATATTATAAAAATGATGTCTTGCAAGACGATAGCACGACATAATTTGAATTTGTAACTCCGTCTATGTTTTGGTTTGGGACTATGGACGTATCGTCAGTGCAGAAACGGGCACTGTCAGACAAATGAGAACTCGCATCAGATTGCTGGCGCAGCCTGAACTTATGCGCTCAATGCTAGCAATTTGATGCGAGTTCTCCTTTGCAGGGTAGCACCCAACATACAGATTCTAGGTGGTTGTGGTTAATTGGCTTCGAGGCAATCAATCATCACCATGGCTCTACCTCACTGAGTACAAATGAAGCCAATGGAGTGAGTGCAAGTGGCATATAAACAAATTTTAAATGTCTAACGTCCCCAAATTTTTAATTTTTTAAATGGTGATTTAGAATATCCATTTATCAACCAATTAAGCGGGGTAAATTTTATTAGAGTATAATACAAAATGACGCAAACAACAAAGCCAGCGAGGATTGTGAGCACGAATATAACTGGCTGGCTGAGCCCGGTACGATAGAATAAGGCGCTCATCATCGCGATAGGGATTATATGTATGATATATATTGGGTAGGATAATTCGACAAACCATCTAAGAATTGCAGTACCAGAAACGATAAATTTTGACGCTAATCCAATGAAAAACAAGCACCATAAAATGGCATTCACTCCAATCAAAAAGGAGTTACAAATTACCATTATGGGATCAAATTGCATTTGTGCGAGATTTCTTAAATCGTCTATCCCTCCTAAAGTAAGATAATCTGAGTATGCGCGTAATAAAAATGCCAAGACCGCTAGCATACCTATTGCAAGAACAGTTTTGCTATTTTTTACTTTAGTGAAGATGTGCTGATTGGAGTAAAATATTACACCTACCAAAAAATATGAAAAATAATAAACCATATTACCAAGTTTAAGATCAAAGTAAGTTGTTGACGGCTTCCATGCTAATGGATGCCACCAATTATTGAGAATATTTGCTAAAGGTACTGTCGCTGTTAACCATAGAAAAAGAATTAACAATATTCTTGTTGAAATTTCTCTATCAAGTAAGTCTTTGATAGTTTGGACCCTGTACAAAAAGGAAAAGCAAAATACGAAGATCATTAGTTCGTAAAGGAACCATAAATGATGTGTGGTGAAATCGAAACTGCCATCCACAATATCATATAATGCGGAAAATACTAAACATGTTAAACCTACTCTAATTAAGCGATCTCTGATGAATTGTGAGGTACCTTTTCTTTTTATAATGAGAACTGAAAAAAAACCTGAAAGTAAAAAAAATAGAGGCATTCGCCAGTTATTTATAAATCTACCGATTATATTAATCCACTCTTCGGCTGGAGCGATATTTCCTATCCCGAATACTTTTGCAAAATCTGGCTGCCAAAACAAGAGAGGTGCATGCATGACTAACCCCATCATCATTGCGAAAGCTCTTAAAAAATCTAGGTTATGATACCTTATCATTTTTGTTCCACTACGAAAAATCTTTTTAAAATAGTTTAATATTTTTTTAGTTTTGTGAAGACCATTAATTACTAATCAATGATCCAACCCACCTTCAACAACCGCCCAGCCCTCAATCAACAGAGATAAGCGCCTCATCCACCAACTGGCGTGCAAGCCACTTTTGTTCACCTAGAACCCGACGCGTGACTTTGGCTGCGTGGCGCTGGGCTGCTAGCGGCGGGGGTATCTTTGGAAACTACAGTGCCAGCTCTGTGGGCACTGTCATACAGAGCCACTTGAGATGAGCAGGGCAAATTTGCAGCTTTTTTGGATTATAAATCATTCTCTATTTTTTTACGGAATCACAGAGTGGTCCCGGTAGCGGTCCTGTGGCTAGATTTTGCGGGCACCAAACCAATTTTTATATTGCAATTATAATTACTTAAATATTATTTCTGGTGCCCAGAAGAGGACGTCGAACTTTTAATATTTCCATTTAGTTACATATACTTATTTCTATTCTAAAATATAAAAGTGGTCCTGAAAGCGGTCCCGATTTATGCATCAGATCAGAGTGAAGTTTTTTGGCTTGCTCCCAAAGCTGGACGAGTTGGCAGGTCTGCTTTCGGCCCTAACCGGACCTCCAGCTCATGATCGCAATGCTGCGGTGCGGCCCTTCGAACCGGCCATTCGCTGCGACTGAAAAAACTGAGATGGCCGAATTCACACACTGCGGACTTGTTTGCCGTTCAGTTGGAGCGACCCAATGTCTGCTTAAGGCAGTTCGGAGGAAAGGCAAAGGGGCGCTTTTGCACAACAACGATCCCGAGCGCGGCAAAAGCATCCAGTGAGATCGGTAGCAACTTCCATTCCACGTGGTCGCGTCATGATCAATCGCAGGTGTATATATCTGGGAAAGTTTGAGGTGTGATCGGGTGAAAACTAGGTGGCCGAACTGTGCACGTCCGGCCACCCATACTCCTACGTGAGGAGTGTCGGTCAGGCGTCCGTTCATTGGTCCAACCGTTGTTGTAGCCAGTCCAAAATCTCGTCCTCAACCCATCCCACTCTGTTGAGGCCCAGCTGTACCCGCTTGTTGAACAGGCCGGCCTGTTCCAGACGTGCAACGTGTTGCGGCGAGTAAAGAACCAGCTCCTTGAGTTGGCGTTTCGAAAGTATCCTCATCACGATCTCTCCATCTCTGAAGAGCATCGCGATGCCGAAGGTTACGACAATACCCAGGCAGATGGAGGCTAGCAGATAGGAACAGCTCTTAGCAATTTTGAAATTAGTCGCCTCGGCACAGGAATACGGTGCGCCCCGCAGCGAAGGTGGTGATCAGGAATATCAGGCGTCACTTCGTGCTGCCACGCACCACCAGCTGGAATCCGATGTCTTCCTGAATCGCAAGATCATGCGAACCTCGCAAGCGCTCCACGAGGATTTCAGCAGATCGCTCGCCAATTCTTTTTCCCGGTATTTTGATCGTCGTCAGCCCGGGATGAACAAGGCCTGCAATATTGGCATCGCCGATACCAGCGACACTGATCTTCTCCGGAATTTGCCAACCGCGGCCATGCAATTCTTTGATCGCCCCGACGCCCAGGACCTCGCTTGAACAGATTATTGCGTCAAATTCTGGGTTGGCCGCAACGAAGTCTGCTGCGGTAGCGCCGCACTCATCAATCGCCAGGGGGTCACTAACATTTCGTCTCAATGGCGCGGGACGGTTTGCGTCCCTGAAGGCCGCATAAATACCGGCGCTGCGCTTTGCGGCGCGGAATTCGTGTGCTTCGTGTTCAAGCGTTGTTGCAACTAAGCCGATGTTTTCGTAGCCGCATTCCAGCATGTAACGCGCAATTTCATATCCCGCTTTATAGTTGTCAAAGCCAACACAGTTTTCACTGCACTGATCGGAAAAATCCCACATTTCGACAATGGGGACGCCCGCATTTTTAAGGAGTGCCCGCGTCGTATCGGTATGCGAAACTCCAGTCAGAATAATGCCGTCGGGTCTTCGTCCGAGAAAGGCGCGTGTCAGCTTTTCTTCCTTTTCCAGGTCGTATGACGTGCATCCGAGCAGCAGCTGATATCCCGCGGCTTCCAGTATGTCCGAGATGCCTTGAATGGTGTCGCTGAAGATCGAATTTTCAACCGTCGGCACCATGGCGACTATGACACCGCTGCGCTCGCGCCTGAGCGTATTGGCAGCGAGGTTCGGGACGTAGCCGAGCGCGTCTAGCGATGCCTCCACTTTTTGCCTGGTCGCCTCTGCAACTTTGTTCGGTTGATTGAGGACGCGCGAAACCGTCATCGCAGAAACACCGGCATGTTCTGCGACACATGTCAGGCTTGACCCAGCGTTGGAAAGCTCGTTTTTGTAGGTCGCCACATCTGCTCCGTTCGGTCGCTTGAAAAAATCTGCTAGACATTGGATCGATTGGTGTTAAGGTTAACACACTTGATGTTATCTTCAAGACCCCTTTGGTTTTGGTCAAGAAAAAAAACGAACAACCAGAAATGGCAATCGGACAATAATTGAAATGCAACATGGAGGAAAAAAATGGTAAGCTTAACATCGCTGAAATTGGCGCCGCTGTGCGTCCTGCTTTGCGGCACGGTTCTGGCCCCTGCCGTATCGGCAGCTGAATTTGAAGCGAGCAGGCAAGGCGGAACCCCAGGCGCGCTTTTGCCCGAAGAACTCGCGCTTTGGTCCTATAACACCGAAACGAGCGCGTTCGAGGTGGTATCAGGGGATGCCTCTGCGCCCTATGCGCTCAACCTGCGCGCGCTGCCAGAAGGTTCAAGGGTAGGTTTCGCCGAAGGCTGGGCTGCGATCCCGTTTTCCTACGCAATCAATCAACGGCTTTACGAACTGGCCGACGAACTCGGGTTCGAGGTTGTGTATTGCGACAACGACTTCAAGGCTGAAAAGGCGGTGTCCTGCGCTGAACTGATCGCGCTGCAGGGTGCAGATGTCGTGATCGAATCGAACTGGCACTCCGGCGCGGCGGCGCCTGTGATGAATATCTTTGACGAGGCGGGTATACCCGTCATGTCCCTTGACGTTCTCCACCCCAATGCGATTTTTCTGGGTGCCAACAATTACGTCAGCGGGTTGATTGGCGGTCAGGCGGCGGCTGAACATGCCAAGGCTCTGGGACGCTGCGACGATGTCTCGGTTCTGCTTGGGATCGCCCCCGCCGATGGTGACGCCGCGAATCAACGTTTGTCGGGCTTTGCCGATGGGGTTCAGACGGTTTGCGGTGCGCTTCCTGAGGCTCGGATTCATGAAGATCTGATTGACGCTGGCACCACGGATCAGGCTCTGACCAAGACTACAGACTGGCTGACGGGCCATCCCGGTGCCGGATTTGTTCTGGCGACTGCCATTGACGATCCGCGTGCCTTTGGTATGTCGAACGCGCTGGCACAAGCCGGGCGCGAGGGCGTGGCCATCGGTCTCGGCTGTGACGATGTTGGCGTGGCCGCGACACGCACACCGGTCGAGGACAATAATTTCCTTGGCTGTGTTGCCTACTATCCCGAAAAGTATCCCGACTGGGCTTTGTCAGTCGCGGCGGACATTCTGGAAGGCAAGGCCGTGCCGCAGGAAGTTCACCTGGAGCATGTCTTCCTTGATGCAGGAAGTATCAATGATGTCTACCCGGAATAATTCCGAAACCAAGAGCACGGGCGCTGACAACAGCGCCCGTGCTCCGCTGATCGAGCTGTCGGGCATCACCAAGTCGTTTGGCAATGTCGATGCGCTTTCCGGCGTCGATCTGAAGATCGGCGAGGCTGAATCGGTCGGCATCATCGGCGACAACGGCGCAGGCAAGTCGACCCTGGTGAAACTCCTGTCCGGCGTCTATCCGGCAACCGGTGGCACAATGAAGTTCCGGGGGCGCGAGGTGCGGTTCAACAGCCCGCTTGATGCGCGCCAGAACGGGATCGAGATGATCTATCAGGACCTTGCCCTGTGCGAGGATCTTAACGTGGCCCAAAACATCTTTCTGGGTCGCGAGATCAAGAAAAACTATGGCCCGATCCGTGTGTTGGACAACAAGGCCATGACCCGCGCTGCCGCTGAGGACATCGCTAACATGGGACTTGATTTCGACGTTGAACGCGAGGTCGGCATGTTGTCTGGCGGCGAGCGCCAGATGGTTGCCGTGGCCCGTGCGTTGCAATTCGAACCGTCGACATTGCTGATGGACGAACCGACAGCGGCGCTCTCAGCCGAGAAAATCCGCAAACTCTGGGAGATGATCTCGGAGTTGAAATCGCGCGGCGTATCGATCCTGCTGGTCAGCCACCGCTTCACCGACATCCTCAGTATCTGCGACCGGATCGTGGTGGTGCGCGGCGGCAAGATCGCAGGCGAGATGAAGCCGAACGAACACCCGCCCGCGCAAACCATGGCGATAATGACCGAGATGATGACGGGCGACAGAATTCCCGAAGAGGCAGGCGCATGAAACAGCTTGGAGCAATCATGAATTCCAAACTCTGGGGCCGCGGAGCCTCGGCTATCAACCCTGGTCTGGTTGTGGCGACTTTCGTGGTTTTTATCGTGCTGTGTTTTGCATCGCCGTATTTCCTGACCGTATACAACCTGATCAATGTGGCAAAGGCGCTGGTGATCGTGGGCGTTGCCGCTGCGGGTGAAACCGTGGTGATCATTGCGGGCGGGTTTGATCTTTCCATCGGCTCGACCATGGCCGCTGCCGGAATGCTGGCCGCCTCTCTTCTGAACATCGGCTCGGGCGTCGGCCCGGCCTTTTCCGCCGCGATCCTTCTGGGCATTTTCATCGGCGCTGCCAATGGCACGCTGATTGCCTATTTCCGGATCAATCCCCTGATCACGACGCTGGCGACGATGGCCATCATCAGGGGGCTGGCCTTTGTCATTTCGGATGGTCGCGAGATCATCATCACCAACAAGACCTGGCTAAGCCTGGGCACCGGCAAATGGGTAGGTATCCCTTATATCGTGCTCATCCTGATCGTGATCTATCTGGTGTTCGCGCTGATCTTGCCGCGCACGACGTTCGGTCGCTATGTCTATGCCATTGGCTCGAACCCACGCGCGGCACGCCTATCGGGCGTCTCCACAAAGAAGTGGCAGTTGGCGATCTACATTACCTGCGGGGCCACTGCAGCACTTGCCGGTCTGATGCTGGCCGCCCGTACTGGCACCGCCATGCCCGCCGCGGCCATGGGATTTGAACTGGACGTGATCACTGCGGTCATTCTAGGCGGTGCAAGCCTGAAAGGCGGGCGTGGGACAATCCTGGGAACGGCGATTGGTTTGATCCTTTTGTTCATGATCAACAACGGATTGACCTTGGCGCAGGTCCCCACCTTTTGGCAGCAGGTGGTCAAGGGCTTTATCCTGTTGGCAGCGGTTCTTTACGATGAAATCCGCAGCGGACGAAGTGATGACAGTTAGCCAACACCGGCAATGATATAGGCGCGCAACAAAGGTTCACAGATGTATTTTCATCCACCGAAATCAGGTGATGTCACCCCTCGGCCCGGGCAACCGGTGATCCGGGAGGTGCGCGCCCTGGTCAGCAACCCCGATCAATATGGCGCCAGCGATGTCCACGACACGCCCGATACGCACTGGATCGCGGGTTGCCCCGAAAGCGACGGAAGCTGGGATCACCAGACGACGCATCCGCCGATTGCCAATCCGATGTCGGGCTATCCCAAATACGCCGGATCGCGGCAAAGCTGGGGTGTTTCAGCGGTGCCGTCTGTCATCGTTGAGATCGAAGATGAAGACGGCCGTATCGGTATTGGCGTCAGCACAGGGGGCGCGGCAGCGGCCAATCTGATCGAACAGCATTTGTCGATTTTTGTCGAAGGTCAAACCGCCGCGAACCGGACACTGATCTGGGAACAGATGTGGCGCGCTTCGATCCACTATGGTCGTAAGGGACTGGGCGTCCATGCGATCAGCGCAATTGACCTGGCACTTTGGGATTTGTACGGGCGAACGGTTGGCGCTCCGGTGTTTGATCTGATGGGCGGGCGCACAAAGGATCGTGTCCCAGTCTATGCCACAACAGCGCGCCCAGATCATGCCAAGGCGCTCGGCTTTCACGGCGCAAAAGTTCCCCTCCCATATGGCCCGGGCCATGGCATCAAAGGCATGGGTGACAACATCGCCTTTCTTGCCAATTGGCGCGAGAAGGTGGGGCCGGACTTTCCGTTGATGTTGGATTGCTACATGTCCATGACGACAGATTACGCCGCCGAACTGTCGCGACGTCTGGCACCTTACAATTTCCAGTGGATCGAAGAGCCATTGATGCCCGACGACTATGAAGGTCACAGGCGATTGGCTGCCAAGATGAACACCCGCGCGGGCGGCACTGTTCTGGCATCAGGCGAGCATGAATACACAAGATTTGGATATGAGCAACTGATGGATGCCGGCGTTGGACTTATCCAACCGGATGTCATGTGGATGGGTGGCCCGACCGAATTTATCCGCGTTGCCGCTCAGGCCAGCGCCCGTTCTGTGGATGTGATCCCCCACGGTTGTGGCGTCTACGGGTACTACATGGCCATGGCGCTGGATTGTGTCTCGTTGGCCGAGTTCATGATGATGAGCGAAATGGCCGACAAGATCGAACCCAACTTTGGCACGATGTTCAAAAGTGAACCTTTACCCGAGAGCGGGTATATTTCGCTTCCGGACACACCGGGCTTCGGATTGGAGCTCAATCACGATGCGCTTAACCTGATCCGGCCATTCGACCGTTCAAAAAAATAATAATTGTGAGGAGAAGCAGATGAACAAATACGATTTTGACGGAAGAACGGCCATTGTAACCGGCGGTGCACAGGGTATCGGTCACGCCGTCGCCGAAGAATTGAACAAAGGCGGTGCGCGTGTCGCCATATGGGATACAGACTTTGAGCTGGCCAGCAAGACAGCAAAAGAACTTGGTGACGGATCTCTTTCGGTCAAGGCTGATATTGCCAACTGGTCAAGCGTCGAAGCAGCTTATCGAAAAACCAAAGATGCTTTCGGTCGGGTCGATATCGCTGTGAACTCGGCCGGGATCGCCGGATCGAACGCACCTGTCGCCGATTATCCTGTCGAGGAGTTCCACCAGATCGTTGCCGTGAATCTTCTTGGCGCCTTCCACGTCAACAAGGTGGTCGCAGCCGACATGAGGGAGCAAAATTATGGGCGGATCGTCAACATCGCCTCGGTCGCAGGCAAGGAAGGCAACCCGAATGCGTCGGCCTATTCCTCGTCCAAAGCAGGTGTGATCGGGCTGACTAAATCACTGGGCAAGGAAATGGCCGATTGCGACATTGCCGTGAACTGCGTCACGCCCGCCGCGGCCCGCACGCGCATTTTTGACCAGATGAGCCAGGAACATATCGACTATATGCTGTCGAAAATCCCGCGCGGAAGGTTCCTGGAGCTGAACGAGGCCGCGGCGATGATTGCCTGGCTAGCCTCGTCCGAGAACAGTTTCACCACCGGCGGTGTGTTTGATCTGTCCGGCGGGAGGGCGACATATTGACTCGGAGGTGACGGCATGAAACTCAGCGTATCGACTTGGGCTATTTCTTTGAACCTGCCCTCGGCAAGGCGCGGGTGTTAAACGAGCCTGAAACCTATGGCGCCGAGATTGCCACCGGCTTGCCACTGCCCGTGGCCAACCTCTTTCACCTTTTCGGAGATGACCTGCAGGATCGCAACCTGGCCGGGCCATCGAACCCGCAAAACCTGACCGACCTGATAGCCGCCGGCGCCTTTGCCAAATCCGCGAGCGCGCCTTCGGTTTTTATCCTGCCCGGCATGTTCAACTCCGGGCAAAGCCGGTCGCACGCCTTGAGCACCTCTGTCGAAACTTTGACGCCGGTGGTCGAAGCAGGGTAGGCCGCCGGTGTTGAGGTGCTGATCGAACCCCACACCGGCAGCATTCTGATCTCGCCAAACACCACCCGCGATCTGGTCGCGATGGTGCCGGCGCTGAAGATTGTTCTCGACCACTCGCATTTCGTTGCGATGGGATACATCACGCCAATCATGAAGGTCGGGATTGACGAAAGAACCGGATATCCGTTTTTTGCTACCGCTGATTTGGCGGATGGAAGGTTAAACCTCAAACCGTCGCACCGCCATCCACAACCAAGCTGGCACCGGTAGCGAATGATGCTTCGTCGGACGCCAGAAAAAGTGCGGCATAGGCCACTTCTTCCGGGTTGCCCTGAAGTTTGAAGAAACTCGCATTCGCCTCGTCGGCCATGAATACGCGCACCCAAACAGAGACGACAGTGATCGTCGCAGTCGACCAGATGGTTCGTTCTGACTGTAAAACAAAAAATGCGATTGATCCTCAGGATACGACAATATGTTAAGGTTAACACTTGACTCACAGGATACGACAACATAATCCTGTTAAGGTTAACATAGGAAAAGCCCATTGAAACGGGCCGAAGGTAGCGCGTTAAGAAGGGCAGTAAATGGGCTGCTTCGAAGGTGCTTTCATCAGCGTTAGTTTCATGGATGAGCTTGTAACAGGGAGATTGGAACATGTTTGAACTAAACCGACGCACACTGACATCAGCTGTTGCTGGACTATTCGCCAGTACTGTATTGGGGGCGTTCGCGACAGTCGCGAACGCTGCTGACCCGATCCGCGTCGCCGGCTACGGCGGCGTTACGTGGGATCTCATCACCAAGAATTTTCTGACGCCTCTCGGTGAACGGACGGGTCTCGAGGTCAAGTTGGAAACGGATCCCAGCGTGGCCAAGCTTAAGGCCATGGTCGCCTCAGGGCGATGTGACTTCGATGTCATCGAACTCAGTGGTTCCGAATTTCTGATCGCAACTCGCGACGGCTTGTTACAGGAGATCGACTATAGCGTCGCCGATCCAGACAACGTCATGCCGGATTTTGCCAAACAGAAAACAGGCTTCCTATTCGTCACCTTCTCCGAGATTCTGGTCTATCGCGCGGACCACTTCCCAAACGGGGGCCCGCAGAACATGGCCGATCTCTGGAACGTGGAAGCCTTTCCTGGGCCGCGAACCCTTCACGATACCCCTGTGGCCAATCTCGAGTTTGCGCTCTTGGCGGATGGTGTCGCCAAAGAGAACATCTATAACGTACTCGGCACCGACGAGGGTGTGGACCGGGCCTTTGCAAAGCTCGACGAGATCAAACCGCATGTGGTGAAGTTTTGGAGTGCGGGCGCAGAGCCCATTCAATTGATCGCAGAAGGTGAAGCTTACATGGGCGTGGCTTGGAACGGTCGTATCAAGGTGATGCAGGACGAAGGCGTCGATGCGGTCATGGTTTGGCAGGACTCGAACACCGACTCCAGTTACTACGGCATCCCGGTCGGCTGCGATAACAAGAATGCGGCGGAAACCTATTTAAGCGCATGGGCCAACCCTGAATGGGTGGCCAATTGGGCCAACGACATTCCCTATCCCGGATTCGTGGCCGGTTTGATGGAAAATCTTGATCCTCAGGTTGCCGCCAACATGCCAACAAACCCCGACAATGCGGCCAAGTCCTTTTTGACCGATTGGGCATTCTGGGGACAAAACCGGGAAAATCTGGAAGAACGTTGGATTGAGTGGTTGCTGGAATAGTTTCGCAGTACCTCCGATGCCCTTACACCCAAGGATGTAAGGGCATCGGCGCTCTAGAGCCGTTATGGTTGAACTTTAGCGGCAGTAAATAGCGTGTGAGCTTAGCGGCCTAACGTGTGTACCTCACCGGGGCACCCCGATATTAAATCCGTTTGCATTGTGGAGAGAAGTTCCGTGTTGGGCGAAAGACAAAACTTTTTGAAGGGAAACCTTCGCATACGCGGGCACGCTCTTTTAGCGTTCGTCAAGCGGCTCACAGCGGACCAGTCATTCGTTTTGTTGGTGCCGGCGGTAGTGCTACTGCTGATTTTCTTTGCTTATCCCCTTATCCAATTGATGAAGATGAGTGTTTTTGATCCCAACTTCACCACGGCTCATTTCGAGAAGTTCTTTTCTCGACCGGTCTACCCTCGTGTCTTATTCAATACGGTCAAGCTAACCGCCATCGTGACGCTCCTCTGTTTCATTATTGGCTATCCCGCGGCCTATTTTCTGGCGACCGTCCGCTCGCGAATCCGGCCCTTCCTGATTTTCCTTATCCTCCTACCGCTTTGGGTCAGCATCCTGGTCCGTAGTTATTCCTGGATGGCCGTTCTTGGGCGCGAAGGCCTCATCAATTCACTGCTGATCGCGCTCGGCGTGACAACAGAGCCGATTCCCATGCTCTATACGACCGGTGCGGTCTATGTCGCGATGGTGCAGATCATGCTGCCAATCATGATTCTTACCAGTTATTCTGTCATGGTCGAGATCGACAACGGCCTGATCAAGGCAGCCCGCGTCCTGGGGGCGAGCCCATTTCGCGCCTTCCTTTTCGTGTACTTCCCCTTAAGTCTGTCTGGCGCGCGCAACGGGTCCATCATCATCTTCATCCTTTCCATGGGGTTCTTCATCACCCCTGCGCTGGTTGGCGGACGAAAGGACTTAATGATCGGCAACCTCATCGTTTTTCAGATCGAAGAATTGCTAAACTGGGGTTTTGCTTCGGCTATCGGACTAATTCTTTTAGTATCTACGGTCTTGATAGTGCTGATGCTACGTTTCATTCTCGATGCGGCGACGCCAGGGGCTCCTAAGAGACGTTCGAAGGAGCCGGTCTGACCCATGTCCCGCATTCTGCTTTCCATATACTTCGCGTTCGTGGCGTTATACCTGCTTACACCGCTGTTGATCGTCATACCGATCTCGTTCGTCGATTCTCGCTTTCTTCAATTTCCACCGGAATCTCTATCCTTGCGTTGGTACCGTAACTACTTCGAGGACTCCGACTTTCTGGACGCGACCATCTTGAGTTTCATAATCGGAGTCCCTGCCTCTCTTATCGCCACAACTCTCGGCACCTTGGCTGCACTTGGCCTAACTCGGACGCGATTCTTCGGGAAGGGCATCGTCTATGCCCTGATGATCTCGCCGATCGTCGTTCCCGCTATCATTGTGGCTCTTGCTCTCTTCCTTCTCTTTGCGCAGCTTGATCTCATCGGGAGCAATTTCGGCTTGATTCTCGCGCACAGCATTCTGGCGATGCCATTTTCGGTGCTGATCGTCTCCGCGACTCTCGAGCATTTTGACACAACGTTGGAACGCGCGGCGCGTATCCATGGTGCCGGGCCAATACGTACATTCTGGTATGTCACCTTTCCTGCAATCAGACCGGCGGTCTTCGCCTCGGCAATCTTCAGTTTTTTCATCTCCTTTGACGAGCTGATTGTCGCCTTGTTCGTTATGAGCGGTCAGCAAACTCTACCCGTGCGCATCTGGCAGGATCTCAGATTTGAGATCGATCCCACCGTCGCGGCCGTCGCGTCCATTCTGATTGCCCTAACCACGATCGGAATTGGTCTCGGCACTCTGCTCCAAACGCGGGCGACACAACGCTTAAAACAGAAGTAGGACACAATGCTGAAGTCAGAACGTATCAAGATTGCCAGAATGCCAGCGGATGCTCTTGTTAAGGATTTGCAACCATGAAACAACTTCAAGAGTCCAGGGGCGCAGTCGTTGAATTCAGCGGGGTCTGTAAATCTTTCGGTGACGTGGAGGTGCTCGGGAATTTCACACTCAGCGTTGGGGCCGGCGAGTTCCTTACGCTTCTTGGGCCAAGCGGTTCCGGCAAGACGACTGCCCTGAACATGTTGGCGGGCTTCCTGAACCCGAGCGCGGGCGAGATATCCATAGCAGGCGTTCCCGTGACCGCGACACCCATTGAAAAGCGGAACATCGGAATGGTGTTTCAAAGCTACTCTTTGTTCCCGCACATGAATGTGGAGCAGAATGTCGGCTTTCCTTTGAAGATGCGCGGTGCTGACAGTCAGGTCACGCAGGAACGGGTTGCCGCCGCCCTTGACCTCGTTGGCCTTGGCGGGTTTTTGGAGCGCATGCCGAACCAGCTTTCTGGCGGCCAACGCCAGCGCGTCGCCTTCGCACGTGCCATCGTCTTCGAGCCAAAAGTGCTCCTGATGGATGAACCCTTGGGCGCGTTGGACCTCAAGTTGAGGGAACGCATGCAACTCGAGATCAAACACTATCAGCAGCAGATTGGCTGCACCGTTATATATGTAACGCACGATCAGGGTGAGGCTCTAACATTATCCGATCGAATCGCAATTATGGACCAAGGCCAAATCGTTCAGATCGGCCATCCTCAACAGATCTATGATCATCCGAAATCGCGCTTTGCCGCGGAGTTCATAGGCGAAACGAATCTCCTGACACTCACCAATCCGCTTGAGAAGTCTGCAGGAGGATGGGTGATTGATGGACTTGACACCATCTATCCACGACCACCCGAATCGGGTCGCCGTCATGCCCTGCTTTCGGTGCGGCCGGAAAAAATTGTTCGACTGCCCGAACACGCTGCCCTGGGAAATGGACATGTGTCATTTGATGCGACGGTTACCGAGGTAGTCTTCTTCGGTGACGTGCATCGTTACACGATTAAGTGCAACGGCCAGCAAGACTTGGTATTCAAGGAGTTTCGCTCTGGTAACACGCCTGTACTGCGGTCCGGTCAGACGTTGCGCCTTAGCTTTCTTACGGATGACGCTGCGTTATTGCCGGAAACGATTGTTTCAAAAGACAAAGCCCTTTGACAATTCAACGACCTTGAGGAGAATACAATGAAGATCGCAAGAGTGAAGGTGACCCCCGTTGACACGTCGTTTTGGGGCGACTTCGCCGCTAGGCAAGATGAGCTCAAGCTGGTCACCCCCATGGCGAGATACCCCGAGTATCGACATCCGCTGTCGAGCTGGTTCCCAAACGACTCTATGTGTGTGGTCGAGATCGAGACCGAAGACGGTCTGGTGGGTACGGGTTGGTGCGAGGATTACTGCCGCACCAGCAGCTCCATCATCGATCAGCATCTCAACAGGTTCTTGATCGGAAGCGACCCGCTCAACCGCAATATGCTCTGGGACCAGATGTATCGAAGCACCATGCCCTACGGGCGAAAGGGTCCTGCGTTGCACGCGATCAGCGGCATCGATATTGCTCTGTGGGATCTCGCCGGCAAACATTTGGGCCAACCGGTGCATCAGCTCCTCGGTGGCAGGACCCGGGGTTCGATCCCTATTTATGCAAGTGGGCTTCACTTCACTAACGAGGACGAGTTCACCCGCGAAGCAGCCGGCTACGTTAGCCGGGGATTTAAGGCCATGAAAATGCGGTTTCTCCACGGTCCGGTAGACGGACGGGAGGGCATGAACCGCAACATCGAGATAGTCGAGCTTCTTCGCTCAACCGTCGGTGACGATATCGACATCATGGCAGATGCCTACATGGGTTGGGACCTCGAGTACGCGCTGCAGATGTGCCACGCGCTCGGTCCGTTCAACCTCAAGTGGGTGGAGGAGCCGCTGATGCCCGATCAGATCAGAGACTACGCCGCGTTAAGGCGGGCATCACCGGTACCGATCGCTGCCGGCGAACACGAGACCACTCGTTATGGATTCGCTCAGTTGATTGAGGCCGAAGCCCTCGATATCATCCAATTCGATATCGGCCGGGTTGGCGGGTTCAGCGAGGCCCAGCACGTGTGCACGCTCGCGCAAGCAGCCGGACTCTCCGTATACCCACATGCCTACGGTCTCCCCACACTGCATCTGGCGGCAAGTGACAATACCATCGGCATGGTCGAATACTTCCCGGTTCCGGCTTATGAGGAGCATGAGGAAACACCCCTATTTGATGGTGCAGCCATACCTCTCAACGGCGAGATCACGCTCAGCGATGATCCAGGGCTTGGGGTGAGTCTTGCGCTGCCTGGCTTCACTCCGATCCGATGACCCAGATTCTTTCGATCCATTTGGCCATGTATTCGTTTTCGTCTCTCAACCCCTCAAGGAATAAGATGAACCGAAAACTCTCGCTTAGTAAGACAACACGGTCTGTCTCACGGATATGACGGGTTACAAGATTGTTCTAGCACTATCAAAAAAGGACCTGCGTGATGCTTCTTAAAGACAAATGTGTGATCGTAACCGGGGGATCCCGCGGAATAGGCGCGGGTATATCTCGCGCCATGGCGCAGGCAGGCGCTGATGTGGTCATCAATTATTTCAGCGAAAATGATGCCGAACTTGGTCAAACGGAGGGAATTGAGGCCGTTTTGGCCGACATTGAAGCGTCAGGGCGCCGTGCGATTGCAGTTGAGGGTAATGTTGCTGACCCCGATACCGGACAGAAAATTGTTGATGCCGCAGTCGCGGAGTTTGGCAAAGTGGATGTATTGTCATCGAATGCTGGGATTTGTCCTTTCCACTCGTTTTTGGATATTCCGATTGATGTCATGCGAAGGGTGTCGGCTGTAAATTACGAAGGTAGTTTCATTGTTTCTCAGGCTGCTGCGCGGCAGATGGTGAAACAGGGCCACGGCGGCGCGATCATTGCTACTTCGTCAATTAGCGCGCTAGTAGGTGGCGAATTGCAAAGTCATTATACACCAACCAAGGCCGCGGTTCACTCGATGATGCAGTCGGTGTCAATCTCGCTTGGTAAGCACAATATTCGCTGCAACTCCATCATGCCCGGAACCATTCTGACTGACCTTACACGCGACGTTCTCGACGGTACAGAACTTGCTGAGTATTCTTTGAAACGTATCCCACTCGGTCGGTTCGGAACGCCAGACGATATTGGCCAAGTTGCAGTGTTCTTGGCCTCGGATATGGCCCGCTATGTCACTGGCGCAAGCCTTCTTGTCGACGGCGGCATGTACGTAAATTTGGAATAGCCAACCCGAACCGGATTATTTGAAATCAGAAGGAGTAGAACATGAGCGACCCCATTAGAGTTGTCGATGCACACATTCACTTGTGGGATCTGTCTACGGGCCTGTACCCGCATTTTGAGGAACCGTCAGACAGTTTTATTGGCAATACAGCTGAAATCGCCCGCAGCTATCTTCTGCCTGAACTACTGGCTGAGGGTGGGGCAGAGGTTGTCCTTGAAAAAGCGGTGCATGTCGAAGCTTTTCCGACAGACCGCGTGGAAGAGACTCGAGTTCTTCAATCGCTCGCCGACGGAGCAGGCGAAGGCAAACCCCAGGCGCTTGTCGTGAACGTGGATCTTGCCGCGGATGATGCTGAAGCGCAGATAATTGATCAAAAAAGATTTGCCAACACACGGGGTATCCGTCAGGTTTTGAACCTGCACGAAATCGCTGATTATTCCTACGGTGCGCCTGATCATCTGGCCAATCCGGTTTGGATGGAAAACTTCGATCTGCTGCGGTCACATGATCTGTCATTTGATTTGCAAATATACCCACATCAAATGGCGGGCTGCGCTGCCCTTGCAGCCAAAAACCCCGACGTAGGTATCGTTTTGAACCATGCCGGTATGTTTGTTGATCGAACCCCTGATGGCTGGAAAGAATGGAAGGAGGGTCTGCGAACAATGGCCGCCCAACCTAACATAACCGTAAAGATCAGCGGTCTTGGCATGTTTGATCACAACTGGACCGTCGAAAGCTTTCGCCCGTACATTTATGAGGTTCTCGAAGCATTCGGCCCCGAAAGATCTATGCTTGCGAGCAACTTCCCGGTCGACAAGCTCTTTGCGACTTATGTTCAGCATTGGCAGGCATTTGCCGAAATTATAGCGCCGCTCTCCGAAAATGAACAGGCGCTTCTGCTAAGGAAGACCGCAGAGCGGGTTTATCGAATCTAACGACAGGATTGTGCAATTGGCATGTCGTTTGAGATGCCTAAATGGGAAAAGTCTTAGCGATGCGTCTCACCATTGCCGGTAACGACAAATACATAGCTAGACGCGACAGCAATCGACCATGTTCGCTAAAAGAGAAAGACTAATCAAATGACAAAACAATTGCATCCAGGAATTTATCCGATGCTTTACTCCTTTTTTGGCTCTGACGGTGAACTCCGGCTCGATCCGTTCTCACTTCAGGTGGACGCGGCCATCTCAGCTGGGGCGAAAGGCATTGCAGTTCTGGGACTCGGGACAGAAGCAGCCAAATTGGATGAAGATGAGTGCGCGGCCGTGATAACTACGATTGCAAAACGTCTGAACAACCAATTACCGATGATTGTAACTATCCGTGGAGAAACACCCGACAATCAGCTGAAAGCGGCTAGACGAGCACTTGATCTGGGTGCTACTGCGCTGCTCCTGCAACCTCCGTCTGAAACGATCAGCGAAGCCGCACTCCTTACTTTCTTCTCTGAAGTTATAAATGCGCTCGATTGTCCGGTGGGCATTCAGAACGCGCCCGAATTCCTTGGCTATGGTCTCAATGACAACAACCTTATCTCGTTGGCGCAAAATTACACCAATTTTTCGATCGCAAAGTTGGAATGCTCGGCGTTGGCGCTTGAACCGTCCGCTAAAGCGCTCACTGGTAAGACAATGGTCTTCAATGGTCGCTGCGGGCTGGAATTGACGGATAATTTGCGGGCCGGAGCTCAAGGACTGATCCCTGGAATCGAGACGATTGACCGAACGGCGGCAATTCATGCTGCTTTTATCGCTGGCGAGCATGAATATGCGGATGAGCTTTATGCAAAATTGCTGCCGGTCCTTACATTCGTAATGCAGGGCATCCCGCAGTTTCTGACGTATGGAAAGACGTTGCTCGCCTATCGCCTCGGGATCGAAATCGGATCTGCGCGAGAACCCTGGCTTCAACCTACTGATTTCGGACTCGAATGTATCACACGGTATGCCGCCCAGCTTGGACCACTTCCGACAGGGGCATGATGGTCAACCACGATTATGGCTTCAGGCACCTGCCTATGCCGACTTCAAAGGGAAATTAAACATGCAAATACAGATTACTACTCAACACAACTTCAACAACCAATACACAGTTGTTACCGGTGGCGCACATCGTGCTGTCGCGGTTGGGCCAATACATAAAGGAAATCAAAGTGAAGCTTCTTAGATTTGGCGAAACTGGCGCTGAAAAACCGGGCATTATCGACACCGATGGCAACATTCGTGATCTGTCCGGCATAGTTAACGATATTGCTGGCGAAACCTTATCGGATAACGGGTTGAAAGCCATCCGGTCGACGGATTTGAACAGCCTGCCTTTGGTCGGCCCCGACACCCGGCTGGGCGCCTGCATTGCTGGAACCGGCAAATTCATCTGCATCGGCCTGAACTATGCAGACCACGCGGAAGAAAGCGGTATGGATGTGCCGCCGGAACCAGTGATATTCATGAAAGCCACCAGCGCAATCTGTGGTCCAAATGACCCGATCATCATCCCGCGTGGTTCGGAAAAAACCGATTGGGAAGTGGAACTGGCCGTCGTGATCGGCAAGCGCGCGAAATACGTGTCTGAATCTGATGCACTGAAATACGTTGCGGGCTATGCCGTGACAAACGATGTGTCTGAACGCGCTTTTCAACTGGAAAGAGCGGGCAATTGGACCAAAGGCAAATCCTGTGACAATTACGGCCAGATCGGTCCGTGGCTGGTCACAAAGGACGAAATTTCCGATCCGCAGAACCTGCCGATGTGGCTGACAGTGAACGGCAAGACCATGCAAAATGGGTCGACCAAAACCATGGTCTACGGCGTGGCACATGTGGTGTCCTACCTCAGCCAGTTCATGAGCCTTCACCCCGGCGACGTTATTTCCACCGGTACTCCTCCCGGCGTTGGAATGGGGCAAAAACCGCAGCAATACCTGCGCCCCGGTGATGTGGTTGAACTGGGTATCGAAGGCTTGGGCAGGCAACGCCAGGACGTTATAGCCGACCCGGAATGATATTTGAAAGGAACCACCATAACCGCACCTTTGGACACGAATCAACACATGATTTATCCGGATGTTGCCCGTTCCCCATGTGATTCGCAGAAATTGTTGCCTCGGTTGGAGACAAAATCGACGTGATTGTGGGTAGCGGCGTACAGCGTGGAACCCATGTTCTAAAGGCACTATCGTTAGGTGCAAAAGCTGTTGGAGTTGGGCATTAAAATTTATATCCGTTGGCCGCCGCTGGACAACGCGGTGTTGGTAGGGCTTTGGGTTTGATGCGTGAGGAACTTGAGCGTGACATGAGACTCATGGGCTGCGCATCAATTGACCAACTTACCTGTGAGAACATCCGGTGTAATTACTTTTTTTGCAACCAAGGAGCACGATATGTCACAATATGCTTGGATTTTGGAACTTCGCCCCGGATATGAGGACGAATACACGAAACGCCATGATGAGATCTGGCCCGAACTCGTCGCAGAAGTGAAAGATGCTGGTGTTCGCAATTATTCAATTTTCCGCCATGGTCTTACGCTGATCGGCTATTTTGAAACTGATGATCTGGAACTTGCAATTGAGCGGATGAACGAAGGCGAAGCCAACCGTCGCTGGGACAAATTCATGGCTCCGATTATGAAAGTGGAAATCGACGAGGCGACGAACTTTCCATTCCTGCTGCCAATGGTCTGGCGGATGCAGGACTGATCTGGTCAGACCGTCGCGCAGGGAAATTTCGTTTCCGTATCAGCGAATTAGTTTGAAACCACAGGGAAGCGATACCGGGCCTGATCTTTGCGGCATGGTGGATGAATTGCCGGAAGATCCTGAAGCCGACATTCGAGTACTTTGCAGCAATCGGTAATATGGGCTCACTGCCGCCGTTAGACAGGTCGCAGCATTCTTAGGTTTGACCGCTCGATGAACGGCAGCTTTTGCGGGGCTTCCCCCGAGACCGTGCAAACGCAGCGAAGTTCCGGTTTCCGCCCTTCATGTAGAAATGTACATGCCGCAGCATTTGTCACTTTGGGGTTTTCTTGCGTTCACTGCGATTGGCACCAATGTCCGCACCAGCTTAATTCCTCCTCCCACCCCAAAAAATCAGTCGCCATACCCCCGCCTGGCCACCCACGAAGGGAAGCCGGACGGGGTCTGGGCGTATGCATGTTTTATGCCTGAGGCAGCCTGATGCCCTCCACAATCTCTCGCTTCTGCGCATCAGATATCCCTGCTGAGTACAACCCATAGGTAAGCTTATTGGCGGACCTCGCTGAGTGATGCCCCACGAGCGTTGCTGTGAAGTGCTCAGGAACACCTGTGCGCTCACACTGAGTGATGAACCACTTACGAGTGCTGTGGAACACGGTGCCGTGCAGCTCTGGGTGAAGGCGGCGGAGGTAAACATAGCGCTTCACAACCTTGTCCACCGTAAGATACGGAAACAGCCTACCAGCCCTCGGCAGAGCAGTATCCAGCAGGTTCTCAAGGATACCATGCAGCGGCACCTCCCGCTCAGCTGCCTTGGACTTCAGCAACCTTACAGCATTGGGGCTGATGCTGACGAAGCGTCCCAGGTTCCCCTTGGCTGTGATGTCCTCTGCCATGAGCCCACAGATCTCCCCAGAGCGCATGCCTGTGAGAAGACCGAAGAGCAGGGCACTGTGCAGCACCCTGTCCTGTGCGCTGAGGAGGATATTCACTTGTGTATCACTCAGCACACCATGGGGATGAACATCTGGCCGGCCTTTGACCTTGAGGGCTTCCCAGGGGTTGGCTGTTAGCTCCCCCTCACCAACACACCAGTCAAGGAACTGGGACATCTGCTTGAGGATGCGAGCCTGGGTCTGGGGTGCCAGAGCGATACCCTCAGAGGCGACTGACAGGCTTGCTAGGTGAGCCAGGCCAGCGTCCTTCCCCTGCCTGTACTTACGGACGTTGGGAGAGAGCTGGGTGATGTACCCCAACACCTCCTTTCCATGTGTGAGGGATAAGTCACCAACAGAGTGCTTGCCCAGATGAGAGGACAACAGTGACAGCGCAAAGCGTACCGACTTGAAGCTGCTAGGACGAAGGCGCTCAGAGGTCTCAGCGAGGTAGGCTTGGGCAAGGTCGGCTACCAACCGCTCACCCACAAGACGAGCACGCTGATATCGAGGGCGACCCACAGCCAGTCGAGGACCTTGGGCAGCAGTGGAAGTATCGGTATGAGGGGTAGCAAGGGCATGGGCCTGAGCCTCCTTGATGATGGTTGTGAAGGTTTGGTTCAGCTCAGCCACACGGGTCTTGGCCTGGGTGGCATCCCCTGTCTTGAGGGATTGCTTGAGGGCAGTACCCAAGAGAGGTTGCAGTGGCTTGGGATAGACCCTGCGGTAGATCCAGGTGTTGTGCTTTTTGTAGGCGTATTTGATGCGTATCGACATGACGTCTCCTTTCTGGGGCAATTGCC
>Ga0213869_10000572_pt1 | contig 29495 bp, 26 predicted proteins | sample PICome_10_FD_160083 | JGI IMG/M metagenome (GOLD analysis project Ga0213869, IMG submission 160083) | Coastal seawater microbial communities near Pivers Island, North Carolina, United States - PICO132 | ecosystem: Environmental > Aquatic > Marine > Coastal | place: USA: North Carolina...
AGATTGACAAGTCGATCGATCATTTAGAGAAAACGAAAAAAGCCCTCCAGGGATCTGAGCGCAACCTTCGGCTTGCAAACGACAAAGCCCAAGACGTCACCATCAAAAAGTTGACCCGCAGCAACCCGACGATGAAAGCCAAATTTTCTGAGCTGGAGAACCGGGACCAGTTTGGCTCCGATTAGTCCTGACGGAGATTGAGACTGACACCCAGAGCGGGCATTTCACAGTCGTTTGCCTCAGATTGCAATAGCGCGTCTGCAACCCGAGGCGTTCACGCACTCCGGCGGCGCTCTTGGTCAATTCGGTCAGACCGGTGAACCGCATCACAGACTTACCGTAGGAACCCGTCGCTCCACCTGAAGTTGCTGACGATTGCCGCATCGAGCTGAATATCTTTTACCGAGATACCTGACATCTGCACCGAAGTCCGCACGGTGAAAGTGATGAACACGACATCGGGCTCCGGTTTGCACTCTCCAATAAATCAGGCGGAGAACAATGGGGATGAAAGCGCGAAGATCTTCGCAGCTACCAGACATTCATCGTTTGAACAGTTGATTACCGCAGCGGTGAACCGAACGGCGCAATCTCAACGAACTGGCGTCTCTCTGGTTGACGGTCGCATTCCGAAGCACTGGTTTTGGGCTGATTGACGCGATGGGTGTCAACGCTTCAACGGCTTAGGCGTCACGATTCCGTGACAGAGCGATCGACACCCAGGAAATCTGCTCGAAGTTCTTGATCGAGTTCGAGGCATTCCAAGGCGCTCAAGCGCGATACAACTATCTCGCCCGGATCCGATTCAACCGGAGTTGAAGCGGTGTCGACGAGAGCACGAAGGCCATCGGGCGGCCCGCCATCAAGGGAAACTACCCTTACCAACGCCCGCGTGCGCAGCACCTCCTTCTCGGACATACCTGACTCGGCACATACCTCGGACAGGCCTGGCTTGCGCTGGTGTCTGCTGTGGAACCGCTGTTCCGCCGACGCGACCTTGTCGATGCACGCGTAGACCTTCACCGGAATGCGAATGGCACTGCGAGTCTCCGCCGCGCAGATCGCCATATACGCCGTGATCCACGTCGACGCGTAGGTCGAGAATCGGAATCCTTTCCGTCCATCGAACTTTTCCGACGCGCGCAGGAGCGCCCAGTTTCCCTCTTGGACGATGTCTTCTAGATCGACGGGTCCGCCTGCGTACTTCTGAGCACATTTCATAACGAGTCTCTGATTGCAAGTAACAAGACAATTCCTCGCAGCCCGAGCGGCTCGGAGCAGCTCTTGTTCCGTGGTTGTTGGCTCTTGAACCAGCTCACACTCGACTCGCTGGCCTTCTCGAACAACCTCCGAGAGCCATCGCTCCTCGGCATGCGTTAGTAGACGATCGCCAGCGACCGCCAGCGCTAGCGCCTCGACGGCGACGATTCGGTTCGAAGCAGACTCTAACGAATTGCCTACTTGGCTGCCGAGACGCCTGCCCACGAACCGAATAGTAGGCATTCGAGTGGCCTCAGAGCGGACCGGCCCTCGCGTCGGTCGAGCTGGCGCCTATCCTCGTCGTCATGCCAGAGGCTCACGGTGCCGCCGAAGCGACCAGGATCGAGGGCCACGCCGCGTCCGACATCGCTACCAATGTCGGACCAACAGGTGGCGAGCGACCCACGCCACACCTGCGTAAGCTTGAGGAACTGTTGACCAACGACAAACTCGACGAGGTCGACATCCCGAAGGTTGAGGATGCGCTGCTGCGGTACCAAGATTGGATTGCGCAGATGAGCGCAGCAACAGAAGTTGCCGACGACAAGGTATTTGCACTCGTGGATGCCCTCAATGCCTACAAGAGATACATCGAGTTGGATCTAATTTGGGACAGTGCCGGTGCATTTCTGTTCCGGAATCGGGGTCAGACGAAACTTGACAACTCAATCATGGAAGAGTTCTTGCCATGGCTCATCGATCCTGACATCGTTCCCGGCCTTGATTCGTACCCCTGCGAAGTCGGGCCGCACAAAGCATTTGCTGCAGCTTCGTTCGAATCCACCCTCCTCCAACCGGGTCCCGGTGGCGGACTGCGAATTCGAACAAAGGATCAAGATTTCACTCTGGGAAGGCGCGCTTATCTGCGATCCTCCTTCAACATTGATTTTCCGAGCGACGGAACCTCTCACCATGAGATTCATCTCGCCTACGTGGCCGCCGAATGCAAGACGAATCTCGACAAGACCATGTTTCAGGAGGCGAGCGCGACGGCACATGATCTGCGGCTAGCCATGCCTGCATCACGGTATTACTTGATAGCCGAATATCTCGACATGCGACCGATTAGCACAGCAGGAACGGACGTGGAGGAGGTCCTGATTCTCCGCGGTCGACGAATGGGAGCTCAAATGAGGAAGAACAATTCGGATCCCAAAAATCGCGCATCGACACGAAGCGACTACGTTGCCTGGCTCGACGCAAACCCTATTCGTCACACCGTCGTACTTCGGCTCGTCAATCACATTCGAGCACTATTCAGTGACGTCGACCTGCCGGAAGAAGACATCCTTTCCCGTGGCTATTTCTGAGAACATCAGAAGCACAATGCGTCGATCGATTGAGGGCGATACGGCTATCGGACTGACTCAGGGGCAGCTGGATCTAGTCGACCGTCCCGAACGGAAGAGCGCCCTTCCCTGGCGGGGCCAGTTCAGTCCGACGTTTGTCGAGAATCTACTCAAAGAGTACGCAGAGCCGGGTGACCTCGTTTGCGACCCGTTTGTCGGAAGTGGGACCGTACTCTTCGAGTCGGCGCGACTGGGCACTCGATCGGTCGGATTGGAAGTTAATCCGGCAGCCATCGAGTTGGCCAACGTTGCAGCGCTAGCCAGTCGATCAGTAAGGGTTCGTGCGGCGGCGGTTGCAGAACTACTCGTCGCCGTCGAGTCTCTCATCGTGAACGCACGGGACCTAGGCACCGACCTCGCCGCCAACGAGATGCTCTCGGTCGAAATCCAGGGGCTAGCTGCGTCCGTCAGCGAGCGAACAAGACCCCTGCTGGGAGCCACGCTCCTACTTGCCGTCGGCAATGGCTCGACACTTGAGCCGAAACGAGTCCAGAGGTCAGCACAGCAGGTAGGCGCAGTAGTCGAGAATCTGCCACAAATTTCGATTGATACGAGTCTTTTTCTCAGGGACAGTCGCAACGCACCGATCGAGGATGCATCGGTCGATTTGGTCCTTACATCTCCGCCGTATATCAATGTGTTCAACTACCACCACAACTATCGGACCGTTGTTGAGTCACTTGGCTGGGATGTCTTGGCTGCCGCCCGATCAGAGATTGGTTCGAACCGGAAGAACCGATCCAATCGGTATCTGAGTGTCGTTCAGTACTGTTTAGATATGGCTGAGGCGATCGTCGAGGGAATGAGGATCCTTCGGCCGGGCAAAGCGATGATCCTGATTGTCGGCCGAGAGTCAAACGTACTCGGCACGCGTTTTGCAAACGCTGAAATTGTACAGGAGTTGTCTACCGGTGTTCTTGGTCTCTCGGTTCGAGCATCAGGTGAACGGAAGTTCCAAAATCGATTCGGCAAAACAATTCACGAGGACATCCTGGTATTGAGATCGCCGCGAACCGCTCCGGAATTGCGCGATTCAGACTCCCGTGCCCTGGGCATCAAAACCCTCGAAATGGCACGAGATCGCTGTCCAGAGAAACAAGTAGAGGTCCTTGAGCAAGCGATCGTCAAGGCGCCAACAGTAGGTCGTTCGCCACTACTCCCCGGTTCCACGGCCTACCCATCCGGCCAAACGCTGTGATTGATTGCCGGTCGGCGCGACATCGAGAAGTACGTGTTAGCAGGTCTTTCGAGATTCGTCAGCCTCAGCCCGTCTAGCCTGCTTGCGAAATCGCTTAATCTTCTTCTTGTCGATCGCAGGTTCATAGGAACCAGGCGGACGCTCATACGTAGAACCCGGAAGTGTAATGATCTCACCAGAGCGGACCTCTCGCTCAATCGTCCAAGTCTGACGTTCAGATCGCCCGGCCTGCTCGACTTCGACAACGACCTCCTCAAGATGCTTGAGGAAGAGCACCGTCGTCAGTGGGAGGTCGAGCAGGAGATCGGCGAGCGACGAACGACCCTCCATGTCGAGCGAATCGCGGAACGGGAACCGGAACGCCACATTGGAGTCGTTGCGCAGCATCGTTCATGTCTGGTCCTCGTCACCGTCGATCGGCCCCGGAAACCGCATAGCTGGAACTCGATGCGGGCCATCAGCATGACCGAGCTCGGCCCATAGGCCATCGACGTGAGGGCGTGCGCAATGCACGCCCAACTCGAACGAGTGGTTGGTCGAGAAGACAGCGGGGGCCTCTGTGATCTCGAGCACGCTCTTGAATCCGAGACGCTTGTGACCTATCGATGCCCGGCGGGTTCCTGCTGCGTCGACCTTTGAACTGGCTCCGAGGCCACACAGGCCATGAATATCTGGGTCGGTGAGCGCTCGACCATTGTTGGCCACCCAAAGCGCGTCATCGGTGACTACAAACTTGTCGGAATCCTGCTCGGTGCCCTGACCCTCCATCGCGTCGTCTGCATTCTGGAGGAGTTCGTACACCAATCGACCTCGGTAGTCGCTGGCAACCTGGGCCTCCTGGCTCACGTCTTCCTGCAGCCGCGAGGGCGATGCCCGGTAGACGTTCAGGTTCTGTTCAACAATTTGGTCGATGATGTTCATCCTGTCCTTTTCCTGGTCCTGCCCGATCACGGTAAACAACCGCTCTCCTCGCTCAACCAGCGGGGGTGCGCAGCAGAACGGTCATGGCCGTTCCTGCTGTTGAATCTCGGCCACGAGTCCGATTCTCGTCGCAAGAGCCGATGGTGCGACGACGGTGAGCCCGGAGATGGCTCGGCTGATCCCGATGTAGAGCAACGCGTCGCTGACATCCTCATTGGGCAGCACAAGGATGACGTGGTCGAACTCGAGACCCTTTGCGCGGTGCACGGTCTCGCACGCAATCGATCGATCGTCGCTCTCTTCCCACGACACAAATCCGAGTTGAGCTCGAAGGTGGTCTCGAACCGTCCGTTTGACCGTGAGCACCAGGACGCGTTCGGGCTCTCGATCGTCATCGTCGAGCACTCGGTCGATTTCCTCGCCGACCGCCTCGGTGGCACTTCTGAGATCTTCTGCGGGCATCCATCTCACGCCGATCGCCTCTGGACCGCCGACCGGTGCGGGAGGCCCCCCAAGAAACTGGTGCAGCAGGGATGCGATCTGATGCGTGTTGCGGCAGTTGTTGACGAGCTCGCACCGCACCCACCCGTCGTCGCCAAGCGGCAACGTGAAGCCCCGGGTGTAGATCGCCTGGGACTCGTCGGCAACCATCAGCATCCGCCTCGGGCCGTCAGGATCGAGAAGCTGTTGGAGCTGGGCGATCCACGACGGGCTGAAGTCCTGTGCCTCGTCGACGATGATCGTGTCGAAGCGGTCCGTCACCTTCCCCCAATGTCGCTGGAGGTGACCAACGGCGACGGTGTCCCACCAGGTTCCATCGGCTTCGGAGGGCACTTCGAGCTCAGGCATCCCTTCCAGCTGGAATGCTGCGTCGAAGTACGAGTCGACCGTGACGAGCTCGTCGTCGCCGAATCGCTCCCACACAGCGGCGGCGAGTGGGTCGTTGTAACACGTCAGGAGTACTCGCTCGCCTCGCAGCGACGCCCGCCGTGCCCATGCCATCGCGAGTCTCGTCTTGCCGCTACCGGCGCCACCGGTGACCATCACGCGGCGGTTTGCATCGAGTGTTTCGAGCACTTGGACCTGGCTTGCGCAGATCTCGTTGAGACGGAGCCGAGCGAGTCGGGCGCGTGCTTCTGGATCGAAGACCAGTTGCGCATCTGGGCACAGGGCCTCAACAACGGCCCGCAGCCCCTGCGCGCCAAGGTTCGTTCCCCAGCGCAAGGTCATCAGCTGGTCGAGCGCGCCCATTGGGTCTTCCATGTCGCGAGCAAGCAGGAACTGGGCGCGGTGGGCATCGGGCGGGAGATGACCAACAAGTTCGTTCGTGTTCGGGAACACAACGCCGTACTCGACGTTGACTCGCTCCAACGATGGGTGAGCGGCACGGAGCAGTGCGCGTAGCTCGTAGGCGTTGTTCTTGGCTTGGGTGAGCGGCTGCGGGTTGAGTGGGCGTCCGTTGCTGCACCAAACGCCTTTTTCGAGCTGTGCTCGATGACCTTTGACCTCGATGACCGCCACACCGTCGCGTTCGTGGGCGACGACGATGTCCATCTGGCGATCAGTTGACCCGAGAATGCCGACGTCGGGGATCACGAACCATCCGTCGGTGAGGCGGTCGACGAGCGTCGAGACGACGAGCCGCTCGGCGTCGTTGACAAGAGACTCCATCGGGAAGTTCGGCGGTATCAGAAGGCCCATCAGCAAAGATCCTTGCTTCAATCCGTCTGCCAGCGATAACTGGGAGACATAACTATCGATCTCGACGTGGACCTAGATCGATTAGACGACCCCAGTCGCAGCGTCTGGCCGCCCACAGGAGTGGGAACTCGCGGCTGCCTGTGCGTCTGCCCGATGAGGAAATGCTTTGCGATGCCCACAACGTGAACAGTCAACAATCCAGTCACTGCCTCTGAGAAGAACGGTGCAACTTTGCGTCCGGACCTTCGAGTCGCACCGATGACCTTTCGCGACCAGGTTTGCCTGAGTCTCGCCGGACACCACCCGCATCCAGCCGCACTTGTCACAAACGACGTTCCATTTCTTGGAGTTCCCTGAGCGACGATCGATCCGCACCCCTCGCTTAGATCGAGCGCGGCGCTGCAGTGCTGTGTCGTCGACCGAAGCGCCACCCGCAGTTTGTGCTGGCATGCGACTTGTTCGCGGGAACGCGCCCGACCGGTAGCCGCTCGTCGACCCAAGAGCGAGATGAACCTCCCGAGCAAGTGCTGCAAGCCCAGGCAGCCGGTGACCGACCGATGCGCCCCGCAGCACCTCCAACTGGCTTTGAGTGAGGTCCACAGCAACGAGGGCGATGCGACCGTGCTCCTTACGGTCGAGAATGAGTGTCAGTTTGGCAAGCGACGTCCGGCTGAAGGTCCCCTGGTAGGCGAAAGCGACGAGCGCTTTGGCTGCCGTTCGTGGCAGCTGCACTCGAGTCGTTGGCTGTTTGGTCATTCGACACTCACGCCCTCTACACGGATTGTGCGCGCTCCACGAACGAGCAGAGCGCCGAGATCAGTTCCATTTCCTCCACGGTTCTCGCTCTCGTGTCGAGCAGTTCATCGGTGCAGATGAGGTAGGCCAGGCACCTCGCTCGACTGATTGCCACGTTGAGACGGTTCTTGGAGAACAGGAAGCCGGCAGTGCGGGGCATGAACTCCGCCGATGACGTCGCCATTGAGAAGAGCACGACGGCGGCTTCGCGGCCTTGGAACTTGTCGACCGTGCCAACCTCTACGCCTGCCGTTGCCGGGTGCGCTTCGAGCGCTGCTCCAATCAGGCGGCGTTGATCGTTGTACGGGGTGACCACGATGAAGTCACCGCTCGTCAGCGGGCGGGTCGCGCCCGCCTGATCAGTCCAGTCCGTGCCGAGGAGACCAGCGATCGTGTCAATGACGATCTGTACTTCTTCGGGTGACTCAGTGGCATGGCCGTCGTGCTCGGCTCGAATCCACCGAAGGCCCGTGCCCGCGCTGGTGGACTGATTGCTGCACGATGGTTCGCTGGACAGCTTGCCTTCGTACATGACCTTGGAGATGAAGTCACACACGTCGGTGTGCATCCTCCATGTCACATCGAGGAGCACACCACGGTCAGGTGGGAACGTCCGCACGCCTTCACCGAGGAGGTGCTCCAGCGCACTCGCACCCGACCCGTTCGGATGGCTGGCCTGGGAGACCTGTGGCAGTTGTTGCGGGTCGCCGAGCAGAATCACATTTTCTGTCGACGCGGTCGCGGTCAACGTGTCAGCCAGGCCGAGCTGGCCCGCCTCATCCACCACGAGCACATCGACCGGGTTGTCGCGCATTGCCTGGTTGGCGAAGAGCCACGACGTCCCGGCAATCACGTCATACGGGCCGGTTGCGCACTTCGGGTTGTCGTCGATGTATTCAACGCCGCTCACGGAGCCCTTCTTTGCCTTGCGGACCGCACGTAGCTCGTCACCTTCTTGCGCAAATCGTTCGACCACGGCTTCCATCAGGTTGTCGATTGCCGGGTGACTCATCGCCGTGACGCCTACGCGCTTGCCCGCCTTCACGAGGGTGTGGATCACGTGGGCGCCGGTGAATGTCTTGCCGGTGCCGGGTGGGCCCTGGATCGGGACGAAGCTTCGATCGAGGTGGGGCGCCCACTCGCAGACCTGCTTATAGCCACCGACGAAGATGCCATCGGCAGGGCCCTCGCCGGGATGGAAACGGGCGCTCTCGTTGCGCAGCATCGCGTGCCCAACCGACGTCGCGTCTCCGGCGAGCATCTGGTCGGCGAGAGCGCATAGTGCCTCTGGTTTGGGAGCCTCGTCAATCCAGTTGTGGTGCGCGAGCGACGTCGGGAATACGCCTTGGTCGATCATCTTCTGATTCCACGACACCTCCATGGTCCCTGCATCGCGATCGACGGCATCGAGGTTGAAGGATGCCCACTTCTTCTCCTGCAGCGCGAGGATCATCTTCGCGCCCTTCTTGATGTCGGGGTCGAGCGGTTGGGGCGGGTACGAAAAGACAGCAACCGGCCATTTGCGCTCGTTGCCGGTTTTCGTGAACCTCGGTTCGAAGCCCTCGAAGGTGAGACGGGCGATTGCTCCGAACGACTCGATCTGGTCGTGTTCGTCAGCCATCGACAGGCGCAGACAGTCAGCTGATACGACCTTGCGTTCGCGGCGCCAGTAGCCGAGCAGGTCACCCATCAGATGCTCATCAGTACCGGGCCCGAACGAGTGGAGCGCTTCGATGCGTACATCGAGTTCTTCGTCGTCGACCTCAGGTTCCAGCACGGCGTCGCGCCAGTCGACGTCGTCGGGGCGGCGGTCGATGAGCCAGTCGCGTACCGCCATCGTGGCGCGCACGTCGTCTTCGTTGTAACGGGCGATCCGGTCGAGACGAGACTGGTTGTGATCCTTGGTCCAGTGCTCGTACTCGACGACGGCGCCAGCACCTTGGTCGATGTCGTGGCTGCGTTCGTAGTCGGTCAGCTGCTCGATGTACTTGAGACCATACGACTCGACACCCACTTGCATGGCGCCGGTGACGATCGGGAACAGGTCGACGAACAGACCGGTGTCGATCTGGCGCTCCAACTCCAACTCGGCCACTCCGTAGTCGACTGCGAGCCGTACAAGAGACGTCCGCTCGGTGTGGTTGTAGTGGTACACGTGCATGTTCGGGAACTGCATACGCCGCTCGGCCAGGTAGCCGACGAGGTCCTGTGCTGCCTGAGCTTCCTCCACCTGGTCATGCGCCCAGAACGCTTTAAACCGCCAACTACCCTCGTCGTTGCGTTCGATGAAGCCGAAGAGAAAGAACAGACCGACGTCGGCTTTCCAGAACGGGTGTCCCTCGTAGTCGAGGAAAATGTCGCCGTCATCGGGTGCCGGCAAGGCAGCGAAGCCGGTGAGCTCGGGTTCGATCGGCTCACTGTCACCATCGAGAAGGTCCGCTGCTGTCGGTGGAGTGGGTTCGAGGAGTTCGAACGGCGGCGGATCATCGTCCGGGGCGTTGCGGGCCTGGACCTGGAGCGACGCCTGGCGGACCATCCGCACCACACGTTCTGCGTCAAGCTCTGTTACCTCACGGTCAAGCACCGCGAGGCCAGCAATCGTGTCGACCCCGTCAGCACCCAACAGCGCCCTGTCCGTCCGGCGGACGCCAGCGACATGGACGAGCGAGTCGGCGGCGCGCCAGTCCGCATCGCACACCTGCTCGAACTCGCAAAACCCACAGTGATCGCACGGTTCCGGTTTCGTCTGCTCCATCGACGGCTCCGCCACAAGCGCTGTCAACTGGCCCCGGAGGCGACGCCAATAGGCGAGCACGTCGTCAACCCGGATCGTCTCACGCTCACCGGACCCCAACTCGATGTGGACGTGCTCGGGCGCCCGGCCGGTCTGCGCGGCGATCGCCTCGGCGTAGAAACACAACTGCAGCACATGGCCCGGCTTGGCAGCGTTGCGAGCGAGCTTCGCATCGACCGGTTCGTACGTGGCGTTGCCGTTGACATCGACCACCCGCTCGAGGAAGTCCGCAATACCGCGGATGCCGTCGTGCACGAACGGCATCTGGAAGATCACGTCGTGCCGACCATTGAGCACGCCACCGACCCGGGCCACCCACTGCGCGAACGACTCGTGCTGCTCACGGTCGGGAACCTCGAACACGTCACGGCCAGCCGAGCGGTAGTACTCCAACACGGCCTGCTCGTGATCGAGACCCTTCTCCATGAGCATTTGGGCCATTTCGCCGAACATGTTCGGAGCCGGCTCGCGCACTCCGGAGTCGACCTCGTGTCGCAAGGTGAGGAAGTGCGCGCAGTCAAGCCACGCTGTGATCTTCGAAGGTGTCAACAAACGTTCTTCCATCAATTCATTATGAACGAGAGCTGTCACAGCAGGGCACACCAGATGTGCTGCCGCAGCATTTGGCGAACTTGACTCAGCGATCGAACCATGCGGTCCGTCGTCCATCGGCCAAGAGCGCCGTCTGATCGACCAAGGCAACAGTGCCCTGAAGATCCTCTGAACAGGGGTTTTGTCACATTCGTCCTTCTCTGAGGTCGTTTCATGTACCGGGACGCACCACGGCGTCCTGCCAAAGGAGAACGACATGGATCCCATTCGCATCTACTACAGCGACGCCTACTGCCATCAGGGGGCATCATTCGACACGCATGCAAAAGCTCAACTCGTCGCTGAACGCCTCCGTAGCGACAAGAACGTCGCCATTGTCACCCCTGACCCTGCCAGTTCTGACGAACTGGGGCTGGTTCATGACCGCAATTACGTTGACGCCGTTCTTACGGGCACCCCCGCTGGTCTTGCCGAGTCGAACGGTTTCGAGTGGAACGTCCACTTGCGTGACGGAGTCCTCGCAACGACCGGGGGCGTCCGAGACGCAGCCCTTTACGCGTTGCAGAACAAAGTCACCAGCGGCTCGCTGTCAAGCGGATTGCATCACGCAGCCCGTGGTCGTGGTCGTGGGTTCTGTACCGTCAACGGCCTAGCTCTGGGAGCTGTCGCAGCTCGTCGTGCCGGCGCTCACAGAGTCCTAATCCTTGACGTTGATGCGCATTGTGGCGGAGGGACAGCCGACATCATCGACGAACAGCCCGGCATCGAACAGCTCGACGTTTCCGTCATTGCGTTTGATCACTACGAAAACACCGGTAACGCACGCCTCGTCATGACTGACGGGCCCAGTTACATCGCAGACCTCACACAAGAACTCTGCGGCGTGCAAAACCCTGACGGCATCGACCTCGTCCTCTACAACGCAGGGATGGACCCCCACGAAGAAGCAGGGGGAGTTCCCGGCGTGACGACCGACGTCCTCGTTGAGCGTGAACATCTCGTCATGGACTGGTGCCGCCACCACGGCATCCCCATCGCATTCGTTCTTGCCGGCGGGTACTCCGGCACGGCCCGCACGATGGGCGAAGTCGCCGACCTCCACGTCCACACAATCAGGGCCGCTGCTCAGACAGCCCAACCTGTAAATGGCCTCTGAACACGTGTTTTGTCACATTCGTTGACTCCTGAGGTCATAACCAACAACAGGCATCGAGCCTGCATAACCAGACGAAAGGCTAACTATGAACACGAACCCCATTACCGCCGACAGCTGTGATGCTGCCAACCTCTCGGACGCCGCCATCGGGACCATTGAACTCTCCCTCCGTACACGTCGGGCGATCAACTATGTGCTCGGCGAATGCCCTGACTACCTCCGTAGCAGCGACGCCGTCCGGGTCATCGCAGCCGACCTCACAGCATTCCGTAACGTCGGCGTCACGTCCGCTGAGCGCATCCGAAACGAACTCGTTGACCGAATGGCGGCTGCCAATACGGACCTCCACTGGGCAACAGAAGTGCTGCGGGAATTCCGTGGCCGAGGACTCGCACTAGCTACCACCGATCTCAGTGAATCAACTGTCGAGACTATCGAGACCGTACTCGGCAATCGGCCCGAAGAGCTCACCGCCATCCTTGTCGCCGTCGTCATCATTGAGGCCACCAGTGCCGAAATTGGAACCGCCCGAGGCCAGCAGCAGGCAGCGATCATTGAACTGGTCGCTGCAATGACGAAAACGACTTCTATCGCAGATCGACCGGGGGAGAACGTCGATTCGCTGATTAGCAGTATCGTTGCCGCTCGACAGCTGCCCTGTGCTGCAGCGGCTCGTTTCAGCATTGACGAGAGCTGCTTGCGGGATCTCGTTGCAGACCGACAGAGTCGTGATGCGGTTCAACTACATCGTGTCTGGATGGCCAACGACCTCGCCGCTTCTGGACTGTCGCTGCGGCAGATCGCTGATCGGCTCGACATCACGGGTGAACGGGTTCGTCAGCTTCTTGATCGCTTTGGCGTCAACGTTCGTGACCTCAAAGCTGAGCGAAACCGCTTGGTAGCACGGGGCCTGCAGGCGCAGCAGCGTCTCGTAGCTGACATCGTTCGAAACTTTCCCGGGGTCACAATAGATGAGTTAAAGCTGCTTGTTCCCGTGAGTAGCCAAGACCTGCAACGTATGGTGCGGCCTGTCCGTCACCTCGTTTTTGATGGGTCCGATGCTGCTGGGGATCTCGCCGGACGTCGGGCGAGGGTGATCACAGCGCTGCAAGCCGCAGCCATTATTGAGACTCCTCTGAGCGGTACCCGCTATGACCAGCTCGTCACGTCCGGGGTCATTGACGGCCCCGGACGGCAGACGGTGGCGATCGTGTTTGGTACGTGGCGAAAAGCCTGCGCTGCTGCAGGTGTCATTTCGCTTGAACCTCGCCGGGGTCGTTACGAGCGGGTTTGGGACGATGACCGCATCATCGAAACACTTGGTCGTTTCCTCATGGACGAAAGCGCCAACGGCACAGTTGACGCCTATGAGATCTGGCGCAGCGGGTATGGCGGGCCCAGTACCGCCTTGATCCGTGTGCGATACAACGGGCTCTGGACCGAGGCGTGCAGCGAAGCGCTCCAGGCGCTCCGTCACGACTGGGACCACGGGAACAATTCGGGAGATCTTGCCCTCGTTGTCGATGCCTTGTGCGGGGACCCTGACGCTGGCTTCGGCAACGCATTCATGATGGAGCGGATGGCGGCATGAGTTTCGCAACGTGTGAATCGACGGTTCGTAGGGTCGCCTTCATTGACATTGAGAATCTCTGCGGAACCCCAAGCCCCACACGACAGGAGTGTGAAGAGATTCGAGAGTTCTGTAGGGAACACTTTGACCTTAACCGCACGATGGTTGTCGTCGCATGCTCGCACTACGCAGCTCGTCACGCTTCCTTTGCATGGCCCACTGCACGGTGGCTATGGAGATCAGGGCGAGATGGTGCTGACACTGCTCTCCTCGATGAGATCCGAGATTTGCGAACTGGTCAGCGTTTTGGCCACGTCATTATTGGCTCCGGCGACGGGATCTTCGCTGAGGTAGTCGATGAACTAACGGCAGGCAACACCAAGGTGACAGTAGTCAGTCGACGCCGTTCGCTATCCCAAAGTCTCGTTCGTAGCGCAGCAGAACTCATCGTGTACGAGGACCTGCCGTTCAACACCGAATTGGTAGCCGCATGAACCCAAACCCCTCAAGAAGGAAATGTATGACGAATCCCAACCCGGTCGATATGGAACGTAACCATGCCAGTGGTTGTTCTGAGCTCACGCTCAGCTCATCTGTCGACCATTCCCGAGCTGGATCCGCCCTCGTTGAACTTGGCCGCCTTGTCAACGACCTTGAGGTCGCGCACGGGCAAGACGACCATCTGCGGGCACTGAGCAACCTCAGAGCACTCCAGCCCTTGGTCGGGCTCCTAGCCAAGATGAAACAGGAAGTGATGAACAGTGACAGCGACATCGGCACCGCAAGCGGGAACTACTTGTGAGTCGAGAATTTCACTGCTCCATCGTCAGCGACCCCAGCAGAATCTTGTCCGTCGCCACGTTACTGAGAATGGGTGTTGAGTTTTCGACGCTCGACATGGACCCTCATCTGGTCTTCGCAGAAGTACGCCAAGAGATGGGCCGACCGCACAACGACGGTCCGGAAAGGCCATTTGTCGCAACGGCCAAAGTCGAAGAGGACGTCTAGCAGGCACGCTTCGAGACAACGCCGGAATGGTTCCTTGAGTAGATCCCAATGTCCATCCTGCTGCACATTCCAGACGACCTGTCTGCCGTTGCCTGACTAGCAGCTTTGGGCCTGCCGACCCGACCGCGCGGCCTTTGTGGGCAGCAGGCTATGTGCCCTGCCTCGACGCAATGGTGCAAAGGCGAGTCAGTCGACCTCATCGAGAACGGACTGGAGCGGACCTGATCTTGGCTCCGTCCTGCTTGCCAAATGGAGAGCAGACGCTGACAGGCCGCTGCCGTCTCGGAGATTGTCCACGTTAAAGCCCTCTGATCAGGTGTTTTGTCACATTCGTCGGATCAGGAGGTCAATAAATACAGCGGACGCAGATGTCCGCATCAACAGAAAAAGGAATTGTTATGAAACCCGAACTCAGCTTCGACAAGACGGTGACCACCGTGAAGCAAGGAGACCACGTCCACACGCTGGTCGAACTCACCGCCCCTCCCGCACCCGAGATGGAACGTCCTCCGATTGATGTCGTCTTCGTCATTGATCGTTCTGGATCAATGAGTGGCGAACCGATCGTTTCGGTCTGCGAAGCAGTGGCCGGCGTCCTGCGACAGATGGGGCCTAACGATCAGGCTGGCGTCGTTGCGTTTGACACAGACGCATCCATGGTTCTGCCCCTCGGACGCCATGACAACGACAAGTCTCAACAGCGGGTCCTTCGAATGCAGACTGGTGGGAGTACCAACATGTCCGCCGGTTGGTTGATAGGCCATGAGATGCTGCGCGGAGAACAAAGCGACGAACGAATCCGTCGAATCGTTGTGCTCACTGACGGGTTTGTGAACCAAGGAATCGTCGGCAAAGACGAGCTCGCCACCATGGTCAGCATCGGCCGGCAAAGCGGTATCACGACGTCTTTGATCGGGTTCAGCACCAACTACGAGGAGGAACTCTTGGGTGTTCTTGCGAACGCAGGCGGCGGCAACGACTACTGGTGTGAGAGCGCCGACCCTGCAGCACGTGTGTTCCAACGCGAGTTCGATGGTCTTGCCAGCGTGGTCGCCCAGAACGTTGCGGTCATTATTGAGCCCACTGAAGCAGTCGCTGTTGTTGGCATCCTCAATGACTTCCGCGTGACCGAACTTGACGACGGTGCGTTGCGTGTCGACTTGGGCGACGCCTTCGGTGACGAAACCCGCTCCGTAGTCGTCGGGTTCCACCTTCGCCCGGTTAGCACTGCTGGCACAGTGGAGGTAGCGACCTTGCGCCTCAGCTGGGTTGCGACCGCCGAGGGCTTTGCAGCGCACAACGTTTCGATCCCGATCACTGTGACCGCTGCTGAGGCCGGCATGATTGACAACGGGGCAGATCCCCGTGTGCAGGCTGAAGTCACTCTTCTCGAGGCAGCCAAGGACCGCAGCGAGTCCCGTCGCCTGGCGAATGACGGCGACTTCACCGAAAGCATCAAACGTGCGCAAAGTGCTGTCGACAAACTTAAACAACTCCCAGGTCAAGATGCTGTCCTCGGCCAGGCTCGACAGGAACTGAACGCCATGTTGGACCGCTCCTGGAATGACCAGATGTCCAAACAGGCATACACAGCCAGCCGAGAGATGAGCCGCAAACGACTGAGCCAGTTCCGTGACGATGAGGAGTGATCGTTGCTCCGGCCTACAGAGATAGCCCAGTTCATGGCCTCAACGTTGTCGCAGGATCGTTGGATTCTGCAAGAGACACTCGGTCAACAACTGGCTCTCGACACGGCTTACGACGCCCGTCACGCATTCATCTCGGGCTACGATCGCGTTCTTCTTCCAACTTCTGTCACGCTGCCGGCCGAGAGTATGACCCACCAAAACTCGACCTCGTTGCCTCGAGGGAACCAAACCCCCGCTGAGGTGGCCGACGCTTTGGATGAGTGGCTGTTCAATGGTTCCTCGTTGTTGCGAGGTGCTGCTCTTCGTGGCACGCCATCAAAGGGACCGAGCGAGAACCCTGGCTACCCGGTCAAGTTATGGAACTACGCTGAGAGAAGAGCTAAAGAACTGCCGGCCGTTGACGCAGGGGATCTCATCGCAGCGGCATACGAAAAATGCCTGGGAAAAATTGCTAGAGGAGGTTCTGCTGAGAACTGGCAAAGTTTTTTCACGACGGTAGTCAAAAACCTCGCATCCAGCCTCTGGAACCACGAGTTTGAAGTGAGTGGGGCTGAAACGAGCGAAATCCGACGCCTTGAGGCCCAAAACAACCCCCTCCTACGCGAAGAAATTGAACGGCGTAAGAATGCGAACGAACGTCGATTCACATCCTGGGATGACTTCGATTACAAAGCAGCAAACGAGAAGGGGGATGCGGTCGACGAGGATGGTGAGGGTGGGCTCGAAGCAAAGCCAGAGGTTGATCTTGGATCCGTGGAAGAACTCCTAAATCGTTTGCGCCTGTGCTTTGAGGAGTGCGCCCACGGCATGGAAGATCTGTCGGCGGTTCTGACTTGGACCACTCTTGGGTTTGACACAGACATCAACCTTGACGACGTTCCAAAGCAAACAAGCGGGCGGCACGCTGATCAGTGGCAGAGATGGCCATCTCTCTGGTTTGCATGCCAGAACAAGAACCTGTTCAAGGGCGGTGGCAACCACGCGACGCGCAGGAGCCGAGAGTTTAAAAAGATCGACGGGTTGAAATCACGCGCAGAGCGTTTGATGCGAACATCAGGAACCATCGCATGAACGGTGTTGGTTACTTTGAGTACCCCTTCAGTGGCACCCAACTGGTGGTCAGCATGAAAGAAATTGAGCTGACGGACGATCTCAACTTGGTGTCGTTTCAGCCTGGTCCAGCAGGAATGAGCAGCGCCGACATAGGCGATGGAATTTTCGTCGACGTCGACTTCGCAGAACCGGGTCGCCTTTGCGCAATTCGGCTACCCGTTGACCAATTGCGTGGCCAGCACGGACAGCTCAAGGAACTGATCGGACCTGAAGGACGTGATGACGTTGGCGACACTATTGCCGACCCTCCCTCAGGCGCAGATCTGCAAATCATCCACCTTGGACGATCGCAGCGAGTAAGACAAAGAGGCACGCTCGACTATTTCGACCGATCCGACTCTGCGTCTGCTGCAGGTCAGATACTTACCGCAGTTCACGTCGGAGACGATCTCCATGAAGAGCCTCTTGTCAGAGCAATTGCACGATTTGAGGTGTTCGCAGCGATCCGTCGAAACCAGAACTCGATCATTAGTCCAAGCCAACTAGACAGCAGCATCGGGTACGCGTTAGCGGCAATTGAGGACGACCTGCAGGGCAGACAGATCCTGACCCGCCTCAACCCTAACCAATATCAGCAACTCGTTGACATCGTGAGGGGCGGAGTAGAAGCTCATGAGCAATACGGGGCTCGCATCTCAAAACAGATAGTGGGTCTTCTCGGAGACAACTTCACAGATAATGGTCGTGGCATCTTCCAGCAACCACAGGGCACCTATCGGAACGATCCGGATCAGGTCGACGCAGTATCCGACACCACCACAAACCGGCGCGACAATGCTGCCTCACCTGGTTCCAACCAGCCGAGCCAGCCACCTGACCAGACTGATGACAGTCCGCCTTTCGGCGAAGTAACTGGACCGAGTTCGGCGCAGTCAACCGGTTCGATGACAGCGTGGCTCTCCAGTCCCGGCCGGCTTGAGGTTTCCTTCGCAGAGAAGCCAAACGACAGCTGGATTAAAGTTTTCGATCCGAACCTTTCACTTATTGCTGCGGTACCGATCATCAACCGTGGTTCCAGATCGGGAGGCTGGCACGCGCAGGCTGTGATCCCTGAACAACACTCGGCCGACAACGTCAACATCGTCGTGACTTCCAACCTGGGAACCCGCCCAGGTGACCAGTTCGATCGGATCATCGACGCAGTTGAGGCAGGCCGAAGTGCAACTCGGCTTGAGGCTGCAGGGCGGACGGCTGAAGCGTCTGCTCAGTGGAAGATCTGCGCCGTGATCTGGAACGGGTTGGGTGACACAACTCGTTCCAATATGGCGCTCGCGTACGCGCGAAGCGAACGGCAAGTGACGCAACTCCCACAGCTTCATGACGCTGTGCGGACGCTCATCTGACAACGCCATCACTTTCCAGCACTAGCTGAGCCGTGTTGGGGTTAACCCCGCGCAATATCTGGGTATGCCCTTTTCTGAGCAGTCGGGTGGCCTTGACACCACCTTTGAGGTGGGGTTTTGTCACATTCGGACGCCGATTAGGTCATTAAAGATGTACCCGAACGAGAGGAAAACATCATGAATACCGAAACCGCTCTTGATCCGTCCGTCTGGTGGCGGACCCTTTGCTTTGTGACCGACCAGCTGATCGTCACCGGCGACCTCCACGCACGACGAGATCTGGCTGAAAAACAATTAGATGACTGGGCGGCAGCCGGGGTAACCCACATCGTTGACGTCCGAGGGGAATGGAACGACGCTGCGCTCGTCAAAGAATGTCATCCCCAAATCACGTACCTGCATCGCCCTACGCACGACAACGGCGGCAGGCAAGACGACGAGTGGTTCACATCCGGTACCAGCGCCATCGTTGATGCCATGCGTGCGGACAGCAAGAACACGGTCGTTGTTCACTGCCACATGGGGGTCAACCGTGCGCCGTCACTGGCTTTCGCTGCGCTTCTTGAGATGGGTTGGCCTGTTGAGGAAGCCCTCAACTCGATCCGACGGGCACGCCCAATCGCCGGCATCCTGTACGCCGATCAAGCGATCGACTGGTTCGCTCGCCGTCACTGCATTTGCAACAGTGAACGCATCAAACTTCGGCGCAGTGTTAGCGAGTGGTTGGCCGCAAACCCTATCGATAGCAGGTGGGTGATGTCCCGAATCCGGATTGCAGAAAACAACCCCGTACCGCGTCCTCGCAAGAGTAATGTCTGTACGTCGGACAACCTCTCGAGAAGCCGAACGCAACTGCCTATAACCGCCCAAGAGGCGCTGTAATGTGGGTGTTCGCCGAAACTGGCTTCGTAAGCGCTGTCGTTCATCGAGACGACCCTCACACTCTCATTGTGCGATCACGCGATCGCGAGTCAATCGAACCGCTGGCGCTCCTCGTCAACACAGACATCGTCACCGGGGCAGGCACCGACTACCCCCATCGCATCGAGTGTTCACGCGATCACTTCACACAATGGGTTGAACAAAACATTGCCTCCATGTCGTACGGAAATTTCAAGAGCCGAGTTACTCAGACTCGGGGGCACGATTTTGCTCACGCGTTGATGGATGTCTGGTCAGCGATGTGTCAGGTTGAGGACATCCGATGATGAGACCTGCAACTAATGAAACGAACATCTTCGAATCGTCGAGCGGTCCGCAATCAGGTCCTCGTCAGCTGATCGAGATTCCAGATCTAGTCCGTCTGCGAGTTCCGGAAGCGGCCGAGGCCTGTGTGGCTTGCCGCCTTCCGAAGAGATCGTCCGAGGCCGAATCCTAAGAAACAATTTCTGAGGGAACTCGCTGACGCAATGATCACGGGAGCTAAGAAAAAGCCGAAAGGGAAGCCGGTTGGGCAGAGTTGCAGCAGCGCCACAACGGTAGGACATTTCGGAGTGATTCTGGGCAACGCTGCGAACTTCGGTGATATGGCGGTCCCATTGAGGTGAACGCGAAAAAGTTCAGCCGCCAAGCCCGTGCGCAGCATCGGTGGATCTGCTCCGCTCGTGCCTCTTGTATTGTGGGGCCGCCAGGCGCAGCGGTCGACTGCCTTGAACTGAGATACATGATTGGTAAAAAAGTGGAAACTGGCAGTTCATTGCATGGGGCTTATGTGGCTCGGCAGTGCCCTGTGCGCTTGTTCCGAGAGCGTGATCCGTTCGAGACAGCTGTGGCGGCTCCTATGGATGACGCATTTCAGGCGTTGTTGGATGCGGGTCTTGCGTTTGAGAAAGAGATTGTGGATCGGCTGGCACGTCTTTACGGTGCCGATCTGGTTCAAATCCCAGGCCGAGACGACGAGTCCGGTAAGCGCCGCGCCGCGTTGACGGCCGAGGCGTTGCGTAACGGGGTGCGGTTCATTACGGGCGCTCTTCTAGCGCCTGATGTTTCCGGTCGCCGGCGGAGCGAGGTCGATTTACTCGTGCGAGTTGACCGTAACGCACCTTCTTTAGGGCCAGTGTCTTATTGGCCGGTTGATGTCAAGAACCATCGAGCTACCCAGAGAGTGAAACGCAAGTCGCATGTGGAACAGGCGAATCTGGTCGTGAATCTTGACCTGTCGCCAAGTGATGGAACGCTGTTCCCCAAACGGTCTGAGGCCGATTGCATCCAACTTGCTCACTACTACCGACACCTTGACTCGCTCGGGTACGCCGATCCCGGAAATGGAACCGGTGCGGTGTGGGGCGGTGTGATCGACAGCCGTGGGTTGTTGGCCTGGTTTGATCTCAACACACCGGCACACGCAACCATCACGCCTCAAGTTGATGATGATGGCGGGATGACCTTTCATCGCCGGTCTGGCAAGACACAACGTACGTCGCTTGACCGGTACGACTTTGAGTTCGCATTTCGCCTCGATGTCGCCGATGCCGCCGACACTCGAACGTCAGCGGCTCAAGCGCCTCCGGTTGTTCCGGTGAACGTGAAAGAGTGCGAGCGGTGCATCTGGCAAAAGGTGTGTGGCAGCGAACTGCATGCTGCCGATGACGTCAGCCTGATAAATGGTGTCGGCTATCCGGAATGGAAGGTACACCGTCATCTTGGGAACTCGACCACAGCCGCTCTCGCTGCGCTCAACGTCAAAACAGCAGTGGCGATGACCGCACATGGCGCCGATCTCAATGCTGCATATGCATGGTCGCTCACCGTTGACCGAAGCACTGTCTGTGAAGGATTAATCGACGTCGAAATGGCAGCGTCATTCCCGACTGCCGGCGACCTCCAGGAACTGTGCCGCAAGACGCTGGCCTACACCGACACTTCAATTAAGCCCAAGGCGCTGCGCCAGCAGATCGAAAAAGCACGATCAGTGCAAGCTGGCGGACCTGTCCTTCGTCAGCAGATCGAGATTCCCGCCGGAGATATCGAGATCGACTTTGACCTCGAATGCACCGTCAACCCTGCCAACGTTTACCTCTGGGGAGCCATGGTCACCCACAACGTCAATGACTGGCCCGATCCCACCGGCACGTATGTCCCGTTTGCCTGCTTTGAAGAGATGACCCTAGTCAACGAAGCCGAATTGGTCGCTGACCTGTGGGCTTGGCTCCAACAGCAAATCTTGCGTGCCGAGCAGCGTGGACTCACGGTCAAAATTTACGGCTACAACCTTGCCAACACCGAAACCAGCCACCTCCGTCGCATCGCAGCGACCAATGCGATACCTGGTTTGCCGACGCTCGACGAACTCGCTGAGTTCACTGACCATGAGCGGTACGTCGACCTACTGGGCTATATGAGAGCTAAATGGATAAGTAACGATGGCTACAGCCTCAAAGTGATGGCTCGCGCACACGGGTTCTCTTGGGGTGACGCCGACCCGTCTGGTCTGAGCAGCATCGACTGGTATACCGAAGCTTTGGAAACCGGCGACCCTGATCTTGTCGACCGAATCCTGACCTACAACTACGACGACTGCCGTGCAACTGTTGCTCTCCGCAGAGCCGTGCTTTGATAAAAGCTTCCAACTCGGTTGCAAGCTAGAACGAAGAGGGAATGCGCAAAACAGCGAACTCTCCGCTCAGCCAAGATGCGTGTGACGTTGTTCGCTGTGTAATTCGGCCAACTAGAGTCGTGCCGCCGGCGAGTAACGTTTCGACCGGTATGACTTCAACGGATCGACTTGTCGCCGAAATTCGAAGAGGTAACTGCGTCGCTTTCGTCGGAGCGGGATTCTCGGCTCCGTCAGTGCAGGGTTGGGTTCCTCTGTTGCAGTCGCTGGCCAGCTCGGTAGGCCCGGGTACTCACGAACAGGTTGTACGTCTGACCGATGGCAACCCGACCAGTAAAAACCTTGAGGCCGCAGCCCAGATTCTGAAAGACGACATTGGTGAGGAAGCTTTTTCTGCAGCACTGAAGTCGGTGATGCCTGCACCACCGTTCGTTGAGATGCAACAAAGACTGGATCTCCTGAAAGGGATCCCGTTCCGATCTGTGCTTACAACAAACTTTGACGGGATCCTCCCCGGAACACCGATAGGGCGCAACGCGTACCAGCAGGTCCTGCGCCCGTCCGGTCACCGCTGGTGGGATGAACGCTTCTGGAAGAGCGAACGCGGCCCTGAGGTCGTGCAGTTACACGGCAACGTCGATGCCGCTGATGGAGTTGTGTTCACGCGGTCCGACTACCGGCGCCGCGTCTATTCTTCACCCGGCTACACGACCTTCCTTCGAGCGGTGATGTCAACAACCACCGTGTTGTATCTCGGTTTCTCGTTCACCGATGCATACCTTGATGAGCTGCGATCAGAAGTGCTTGCGCTGCTCGACTACGAGGGCGGTGACACGCCGATTGCTTACGCGCTGCTCCACGGAGTGGGTGATGACGAGATTGAGTACGCGCGCTCGCATGAAGGTATCGAGGTCATCCCCTACTCCGCAGAAAATGGCCACGAGGAGTTCGATGAGTTTCTTGTCGAACTGCATGACCGGACGAACCCGAAGGCAATTCTTGGCGGGTACCTCGCTCAGAAGCGGATCGGTTGGGTTGATCCTGACGAGATTTCGATCGATGGCGGTATGCAGTTCCTTGAGTCGGCGGCAAAAGGCGCAGCACGGCTCGACCGGTTCGACTCAGCTCCTGACGCCGTCAACGCAGCTGCTGAAAACGATTTCGACCTGATTGTTACCCGTTGGGGACATGGCGAGGGATCAACTGGTGACGCAGTTGCTGTTGAACTCCTGAAAGAAATAAGGACTCGTGACGTGCGAGCTCCAGTGGTTGTCTTTGCATCTGGCTCGCACGCCGACGTGAACAAACGCACCGCCATGGGTTTAGGCGCAACCAGTTACGAATACTCCTGGGAAGGGCTCTTCCAGGAGGTGGAGCGAATCTTCACACCCGGAAGCATGCGGCCGTAAAGACCTCTCGAAGAGTCAAAGCTGTCTCAGACGTAGCCGGGCGCGTTCGGGTCATTTGCGTGGTCACCGGACAGCGGGTCGGGGACGTCGATCGGCTTGATTGTGCTTAGCGACCTAGTTGAGAAGGCATCTTTAGCGCCGAGACGGAGCGCTTGCTGTTGCATCACGTTGTTGAAGAGGTTCCGAACTGTCCGTGCGTTCGCGAAGCCTTTTCCTCTTGGGATGGAGTTGATGAAACTCTCGACGCGTTCGGCTGCGTCGTCCTCAAGTGAAATTTGAAAGTCGCTGCAGAGTCCCCGAAAGATGGCAAGCAACTCTGCTGTTGTGTAATCGGGGAACTTCAAGAAGGTGTTGAATCGGCTGTGCAGGCCCGGGTTGCTGTTGATGAACGTCCCCATCTCTTGCGGGTACCCAGCAACGATGACAGCGAAGTCACTGCGATGGTCCTCCATGAAGGGCAGGAGGGTCGCAATTGCCTCATGGCCGTAGTCGTTTGGTGATGTGCTGTACAGGCTGTATGCCTCATCGATGAACAAGACGCCGCCGAGAGCTTCGTTGCATTTCGCTTTCGTGCGTGGGGCTGTCTGGCCGATGTATTGGCCGCAGAGACCGGAACGATCAGTTTCTACGAGGTGTCCTTTGGAAAGCAGTCCAAGGTGGCGGTAAATGTCGGCGATGATGCGAGCGACGGTGGTTTTTCCGGTCCCTGGATTACCTGTAAAGACAAGGTGTGTGTCGAGATCAATCTCTGGCAGACCTCGCTCTCGTCGTTTCCGGTTGAGGCGGTGAGTTTCGACTAGAGCGGCAATCTTGGCTTTCACAGGAACGAGACCCTCAAGCCGGTTCAATTCAGCAAGGCTCTTGCCGAGCGACTCAGGAGCACCTCTCGCAGCGGCGTTGCTGTCGTTTGATCTGGCTTCGTCCAGCAACTTTTGGTTGATCTCATCGAGGCGACGTCGAGCGCGGCGCCGGTAGAAGCTCATCGATTCGAGCATCGATTCGAGGTCAGCTGTACGGGTGGTGTCGACCAGCAGCCGGTGCGTTATCCGAATCGAAATTTCGCCAGAATCAGCTGATTCGCGGTCGACGTGCAACGTCCCGAACGGCGCCAAAGCTGATCGCCGGGCTACGTAGTCGGCGACTGATGGCAGCAGCGTCGAGTACCGCTCCACCAAGATAGAGAACTCAGCGAGTTCGCGCCCATGCCGATTAGTGCTCAGTCGAAGCTTGAATTCTTCCCCGTCAAAGCCCAGCCAGTAGCGGTTCTCTCGAACTTTCTTCACCTGCGCAACGGCTGAGAGCCGGCTGAGGAACGCTTCGGTTTCGTCACTCATGGATACTGTTCCCTTTCAAATCAGAGTGTGTCGAAGTCAGCAACGACAGGGGCGTGGTCGCTGAACTCCCAAGCATCCGGGAAATCCTTTACGCCTCCTCTCACTGCGCCAACGGTCGCAGCCAACGAGCGGGAAGCAAAGATGTAATCGAGATTCTGGACTCTGGCGTTCGGGCTATTGCCGTTGCGATGAGTCCACATATGGCCACAATCAGATCCCAGCGAACAGCCCGAGCACCCCGAAAGCCTTGAACGCTGACTAGCAGTCGCCTCCACGACGTCGATAAGGCCCAGCTTTCTGATCACTTCCGGCTTGTGCACGGGCCACAGATTGAGGTCTCCAGCAACGACCACAGCCTCGTATTCGTCAAAAACTGCAGCAACGTCCTCGAACATTTTCGGCACGGTAATTCTGCCGTGGCCAACGCGTTCACCGTTGAGGTCGGTGGTGAGACCGTAGATCCCGACAACTGCTCCCCAACGCTTGCCGTTACGCCAAACTTCAGTGGCTTCTACAGATGCGGGCCAGGATGCTCCGACTGAGCGTTTACGCCACCTCCCAACTGTGCGAATAGGCCGGAGCTCAACGCCTCGACCAGCGATAACAGTGCCCCAGCGCCGCCGCGGCCCGATGCCTCCCTCGAGCCACTGCGCGGTCCAACCTGCCGGTACTCCGGTCTTGGGCACTTTGGCCTCAGTGAACACGACGACGTTCGAGGCCAGGTCAGACTCTGCACGCTTCCACAGTTCATCAAGCGGCTTCTTCGGAGCGACTGCCTGTTTCAGATTCCAAGTAGCTACACGAAACATCCGGACTCCCTTCCGATCACATATGCGGGCTTTTAGAAGAAAAGATTCAATCACACGAGGTACGGGTTTGGTGGTGTAGGCGGTTGTATAAAACACACGAGAAGTGGTTCTGCGATCACACGGTTCTCATGGTTTGAATCCGCTGCAGCCGTCCCAGTCGGTTGCGAGTGGCATACGTGTTCTCGGGTCGTTGAGGCCAAGCCGGGCGTAGTCATCGTTACCGCGGGCGAACTGGCATGGCCAGCAGGCAGTAACAAGGTTGCTGGTTTCGTTTGTTCCGCCTAGTGAGTGAGGCGTGACGTGGTCAATGCTGGACTGGGAGCTCAGGATCAGTCCGTGGTAGCCAGCGTTCTTGGGGCCCCTGCCGAACATCACCGGAAAGACAAGGTTCATGCGTTTGATCGCCTGCTTTGAGATGACTGGGGTCTCGCACCATCGACAGTGCCAGCTGTCGCGCTGGTAGATCTCTTTTTGAACAGGTGTGCCTGGCATGCGTTTGGCTGGGCGCGTCTTGACCGGTTCTGGAATCGGTGTTGTCGCGGCTGCATCTCGTGAGGTCCATTCGTCAGCCACGTTGTTGTAATGCTGGATCAGGTCCTTGCTATCAAGCTTGCGAATCAGTTGGTCGGCGTCGACGGTGTGTCCGGCCAGGATCAGTTCACAGGCCTCGCGAAATTCTCGGCATGCTCTCAGCAGCAGGATGATTAGGCAAAGATGCTCAGTGAGCTGCCCGTGTGCACGCAAGCGTGGTTTCGGCGACGACGCGTGGTTGAAGTCGGTGACGTTATGACTTTTCGTGGACGAATCCGGTGAAGGCTGCTTCGAAGCGGTCAGTTTCAGGGAGGTACGTCAGCGTGAACGTTGTTGGCCAGCCGGCATCTGATGAGAACTTGGTTGGCTGCGGGTAGCTCCACGACAGCGTCTGATCGGGTGCGGCTTTGACGTCGGCAAGGTTGAAGATCGTCACCGACGCCTCTGCGAACACGATCTCACCGTCGTATGAGCCGTACAGCATGGTCGGATTGTTGTTGACGTAATCAACGGTGTAATCGATTGCGCTGTCGAGGTAGTGCAAGCCCATTTTTGGGATTGCTGAGCCGACGTCAGCCCGATACGTCGTCGGCAGATATTCCTGCGGGACAAGGTTCTGGAACTTACGCATCCGTTCGTAATCAGTTTTGAGTGAATCACACACCCGATCAGTCGGGGGGAGCGGGACACAGGTCAGTGACTGCATGAACTCGGCATCGCGTAAGTAAAAATGGAAGTCGTAGTGCGGGTAGGTGAACGACCCGTTTGGTCCACGCGCAAAGCCTTCGGTGTTCCAGTCGATCTCCATATAAGGGAACGGACCTTCAACACCGCCCGCGCCGGCGGGAACGTCTTGCATTGCGAAGCGGTAGATCCGCTGGCACGGGCCAACCGGGAGCGTCGGCGACGTCCCGTCGTCACCCAGCTCAATCGGTGCAATAGCTACTACAACTGCAGACACTTCACCTTCGGAGACCTCGGTGCGCGCTGCAAAACCCTCCGGCGACTCGATGTAGTCGTTCATTTTGCGCTTTTCGGCGTCGGTGTTTTCCTCTGCGCAGGAGGTCACGGGCTTCGCGGCTTGATCAGCAGAATCGGAGTCGCCCCAGTCGCTGCACGCTGTGACCGCAACAAGAACCACTGAAGCCAGCATCAAAGAGACCCTGGGGCGAGACATGCCGAATGATCGCACAGCTTGCGGCCACGCGGGTAGTTGACAACGACAGTCGGATCGGTTTGATGCGGGTCTGCTTTGATATTTGCTGAGCACGATGAGGTGACGGGAACCTGGTGCGAAACTCCACACAGGTCCTGTATGGCGCAGCAGCTCCGTGATGTTTGCAGCCATTCGATAACAGTGAAAAGCGTGTCGTATCCGTGCAGCGCTAACCGTGCGCGCCCGTTTGTTCATCAGCGAAGATTTCCAGTGTTGGCGCATGGGCTTTGTTGACTTGCGTGTGCTGAATAGCCCGAGAAGCTCGGTTCTGCGCTGTCACAAGCGACGGGCCGCACCCCATCCTGAAATCGCCGCACCCAGACGCCTGCGGCGACGTCGCTGGCGGCTCGCCGTGAGGCAGCCGTTTCCGCGCCGCTCCTCGGCGCAGGATTTTGACGGGGGAGATGACCGCAGAATTCGGTGTCCAAAATCTCAGGTCGCTCCGAATTGATCGTGGCTCCTACTGTTGAGGTATGACGCAAGCGCTTGAGGAAACCACTGACGTCATCAAAGAGGTCGGTCTTCGAGCGGGCGCAACAGTTGTCGGCGTGGCTGCTGTCGATGCCTTCAATGAGTACGTTCCTGCGGGGCACCGGCCAGCTGACTTTCTTCCTGGGGCCAAGAGCGTCGTTGTCTCGGGTTCGCTCGGGCCGTCGAATGCGGCCTGGCAAAGCCCCAATCGACGGCTGATGGAGATCACCGGCTACGACTTTCGGGAGAACGTGTCGGCGCTCGTGGTCGCGGAACACATTGAAAACAACCACGGGTACCAAGCCATGCAAGCGCCAGCTCTGCCGACCGCTGGCCAACACCCGCCAATGAGCATGATGCTGGCCGCCGTGCTTGCCGGTCTGGGAACCCGCTCCATCGCTGCCAACATCATCCTCAACCCCACCTATGGGTTGCTCTACTACGCAGCGACCATTACCACGATGCCGCTGGTACCCGATCACCAGTTAGAGGACGAGGTCTGCCCCGCCCGCTCGTGCGTGAAGATGTATGAGCAGGAAGGCAAGACGCCGTGCATGGCTGTTTGCCCGGCTGACGAGGGCGGCTGTATCGATGCCACCCTTGAAGATGGCGCCATTACCAGCAGCTATTTCAATCGTGAGCGTTGCTCGACCAGGGCGATGAACTTCGGGATCCGCGGTCACATCAAGCAGGTCGAGCTGCTGACCAACGCTGACGACATAGAGGAATCGAAGGCAGTGCTGTACTCCGACGACTTTCGGCGAAATCTGTCCTCGGTCGGCCGCTACAAGGAGAGCGTGGCTCAGTGTTTTGAGTGCATGCGGGTCTGCCCTGTTGGTCGCTATCGGAGGAATTTGAAATGAGCGAGGCCGAGCCGGACTGGGGCGAGGTTAAGGCTGACATCATTTCTCGGGCGCTCTCGCGCGGCGCCTCAGTGGCTCGGGTCGGTGACCCGGCTGCTCTCATTGATGCAGCACCCGGCCAGCGGCCGGTCGACCTGTTGCCGCAAGTGAAGTCCATGATCGTGTTGGGCGGCAGCGCACCAAGAGCTGGTGAATGGAACAGCCCTCGGGCTGAAGTGCTCGAAACCGTTGGTACAGCGGACCGTATGAGCGCTCTGGGTAGCGCACTGGCCCGCCAAATTGAGGATGGCCTCGGCTACTACGCCCTCAATGTGCCGACCTCCACCGACGAGGGCGACAAGCCGTTTCTTGACTTTCAGGCAGCAGCGATAGTCGCTGGGGCCGGCACGCCCAGCCTGGCCGGACCGGTCCTGCATCCTGAGCACGGCTTTCTCTATCTCACGGTCATCTTGACCTCTCTCCCTTTGCCTGTCGACGGACCCCTGGAACAGCCGGCCTGCCCTGCACCTGAGTGCGTCGAGATGTACGACGAGAAGGGACGCACGCCATGCACGAGTGTCTGCGACATCGATGACGGCGGCTGCCTCGGCGGTGAGATTCAAGAAGGTCTGGTCATCGGTCGCCGTTACGACGCCAATCGATGCCGGGAGCGGGTCTACCACTATTGGATCCCTGGCTACCAGGCCGTGATGGAGCGGGCCCTCTCTGAACCAGACGCTGAGAAACGCAAGATGCTGCTCTACGGCAGCTATTTCACAAGAACCATGTGGTCTATCACCTACTCAAATGTCAGCCAGGGGCAGTGCTTCGAGTGTGTGAAGGTCTGTCCGGTCGGCTCTGCACAGCGGGAACTCAAATGAGCGACCAGACCAACAACGACGACCCGGCCCGTGGCGAACT
>Ga0213869_10000573_pt1 | contig 29488 bp, 42 predicted proteins | sample PICome_10_FD_160083 | JGI IMG/M metagenome (GOLD analysis project Ga0213869, IMG submission 160083) | Coastal seawater microbial communities near Pivers Island, North Carolina, United States - PICO132 | ecosystem: Environmental > Aquatic > Marine > Coastal | place: USA: North Carolina...
GTCAAACCTTTTTTATATAAATGTTCTTTAAACCAAATAATTTTTCTAGTTTTGTCAATAGCACCTTCTATTAAAGCTGAGGGGTCAACAGAGAATCCAAAGTCCAAACCGAATATTGAATCTATTTCCGTATTGAATTTATCTATATTCCAATGAGTAAATATAACTCCTTCTGCTCTTTGTAGCCAACCACCCATTATCTGATGCTTATACTTAAGTGGTCTTCTTACTTTCATATCATTAATCTGTCTTACAAACGATTCAGATAAATGTTCTAAGTTATCTAAGTAAGTTGTATGAATGTAAGTAATGTTTTCTTTAGTGCCATTAAAACCATCAGGAACTCCTCTGTTTTGAAAGAACCTTTGGTATATCCAATTCTCTTTTGTAGTAGGGTTTAGAATTAATATACATCTGTTCTTTACATTCTTTGCTCTAATACTAAAATCAATCTTATCAAAACTCTCTTCATCTGTAAGCTCTTCTGCCTCATCTAAAACAAACGAACTAACACCCTGTATAGATTTAAGCTTTGCAGTTTGGTCTCCACTTGACGTTCTAATACCACTAAAGTATATTGAACTCCCTGTTAAATTGTTTATGATTTCTGTTTTAGTTACAGTGAATTGGTCAAGTATTCCCATTAATTCAAGCTTCTCAATAAACTCTGGTATAATTGACATACCTGCTGAGGTCATTGTATAACGAGTAAATAATATTCTATGTCCTTTTTCGTAGGTAAGTAAAACTAAAAATGTGTTTGTAGCAAATGACTTTCCACTTCCTCTTCCTCCTGTAATCACATAGTATCTACTATCTGAATTAAATAGAGCTTGATATTTAGGATTAAGATTTAGTTTCTTCATCTTTTATATCTTCTGATTCAATATCAATAGTTTTTTCTTTATCGGCAAAATTAATTACAGGAATGTTTACTTCTGTTTTAACATTAAGTTCTTTAAGTTCTTTTGGTTTACCATACTTGTATTCCCAAAGTAATCTCATGTGAGGAAAACTATCTTGAGCCTGTTTTGCAAGTTCTAGCCAAGCTTTCTCTTCACTACCAAATACTTTTTTCATTGCACCTAAGGCATAGTTACCTAGCTTTTTTTCTCTTGCCTTTGGTGGTCTTCCTTGACCTCTGTAAACACCTTTTAAAGCACCGTTGTTTGCTCTTCCGTCTTTTTTCTTTTTTTCTTGCTCTTCCATTAATTATATTTATATGCTAATAACTTAGTGTATCTATATTGTTTTTCAGTTAACATCTTGTTACTTTGAAACCTTTTACATATATTCTTTAGAAAATTACGCTCTGTTACTCTAATTTTTTTACTTGCTATCAATTGTAATATGTGTTTAAATTGTATAGATGAAAGCTGATAATAATCTTTACCTTTTATTTGTTTTTTGTAAGTATAAGTTTTGTTATAGCTTTGTTCTATTCCAAGCCCTTTACCTTTAATTTCTTTTCTTTTTATTTTATCTACAAAACTATATTGATTTAAACTTTCTTTTATATCACAAACCTCTTTATAACTTAAATGAAACCACTCTGTATTATTAGGCAAAATCTTTTTAGTTGGTGTTTGTTTCCCTAAAACATAGTACTTTACATTCTTTCTCCAAAACCTTTGTTTCAATTCCTTCTCAAAATCAAACACACCTTCTAAATATTTTTTATATATAATCCTCAATTCAAAATCAATATAACACTGTAATTGACTTCTCCTTTGTTCAACATTTTTTGATATTCCTATTTTACAATAATTAAACCTAAGAGAATCTGAAAAATGTAATATATATAAATACCTATTATTAGAACTCATTTTATTCCTTCCACAAACCTTTATTAATTAGTTGGCATATAATAGAGTAATTGCCTAAGTCCTGATATGTATCTAACAAAGTTTCATTATTACCTTTACGATTCTTAATGATTAGGTTTTTCCAACGACTTATTTTATCATTCATTCTAAACCATAAACCATGTAAAGCAAAATCTTTGCCTTCCTTAGTTTCTAGGTTTGCACCAGTACTTATATTACTAATGCCATAATCTAATTGCTTCTTTGCAAAGAGTTCAAATTGCTCTTCGACAATATCCTCATAACTCTTATAAAGATTAGGTGCTTCCTTTTGTAATAGTTTTCTATACTTGTTTTTCATATTCTAATTCTGGCATATTACTTATTACCATTGTTAATTCATCTATATCTACACTTCTAAGTGTTTTTAATTTGCTTTTGATATATTCCTTTTTGCTTGCATTATCCATTTCATCTATTCTTACTATAACCTGTTTAAGCCATATTGCCAATACATCATTATATTTTTTATGTAGCTTAAATGTATTAATAGAATATATTAAAGTAGCGTGATTTATGTCCCAACCGTTTTGACTGTAAAATCTAACTATTTTGTGTAAAGGCATCTTTTTATATTTATATAATATAAAGTTAAGCAATGACCTTGCTTCAACATATTCTCTTTTTCTAGTAACTTTTAAAACATCAAGTCCAGATAATATTGAAATTTTATCTGCTATTTGCTTTGGTGTAATCATGGTAAATAATTTTGTTGAGCTTTGTAATCCTCTAAAGCGTGTAGTATTGCACCACAACATTCATAGTGCTCTTCAAATTCATATTGCTCGATTAATATAGGTATTTCGTTTTCTGTTATTACTCTTTTTTTTAGACATAATAGAGTGTCTTCATAACAATCTAAGTAATCTAAATATTCATTGTCCATTTATAAAGTGTCTTCTACTAAGTAGTTTTCTAAATCAAATTCATTCTTAATATAGTTTTCATATACTTTAATAGCATATTCAACTTTTTGCTCACCACTAAAATAGAAATTTTCGCTGACATTAAAAATACCAATTTCATTTGTTGGTGATTTATCTATTACAATATATTTAAAATCCTTGTAATCTTTGTTAAACAAATTACAATATATAAAACATTGACTATCATAATTATATTTATTAGCACTACTTTTAAAAGTATTATATTCTACAAGTTCTCCTTTGTTATTGTAAAATGACTTAGTTAATTGTGCTGTACTTTTTAAATCTATTAAGTGTTCTCCTAAAATATCTGCTTTGCCTCTAAATGGATAACCCATTAAATTATTTACCATAGGCACTTCAAAATTACTGTTCTCTATAAGTTCTTTTGCCTTTTTACAATTATAGAATCTATCTCTCATTCTTAAAGCTACATCTCTATCTTTTACAGTAAAGACATCCCAACGCTCTTCTTTGGCAAGTTTATATTCTTTGTTTGCCTTTGTCTTAACATCTAAGAATAGGCACTCGTTAAATTTATCTTCTTCTAAAATACTCGCATGAAATAAATAACCTTGTGCCAAAGCATCTGATTCAGTAGGTAGGTTTATTTGATTTAAGTATTCTAATGGTGATTTAAGTAGTTGACTTACTGCACTACTTGATAAACAAGCTTTTGCTAAGTAGCCATAATAAAAACTATCTTGAATTGCTTTTTGTGTGAGCTCATGTCTATCATGCATCTCATTGTCTAGTGTGATAATTGGTTCTTTCATATTAATTACAATTTGAGTTATACTGATATGAAACGTAATACTCCCAACATCCACCCTCTATATAATAGTTGTAAACCTCATTGTTATAACCATCTCTGCATAAATAAATATACCTAACAGAATTGTCTCCATACTCTGCATGATACGGTTCATCATAAAAAGGTGCTGAAGGATATGTGCTTAAATCACAATTATCACTGCAACTAAATAGTGTAAATAAAATTAATGTGTAAAGTATTGTTCTCATATTTCTTTGTTATTCACTTACAAAGTTAATAAAAGAACTGATATAAACAAGTATTACATAAAATTCTTTTTCCAAATATCCATACCTACTGCATAACGTTGTTTGGTATCTGGGTATTCAAGAATCATTTTAGCATTGTTCATGAACCTTGCCATAAAACTAGCTTTTTGTTCGTATTTTTTAGGTTTAAGTAGTGGCATATATAAATAACAATTATATCCTATTGTGTACCTTAGAATTTACACTTTTTGCAATCCCATTTTTCACCCATCTGATTTATATATTTCTTAAACTCTTTTGGTTCTTTGTAGTAAGTCCAACGCTTATCGTAATATATACCAGATACTTTACATTTTTCTAACGGAATGTTTACATCATCATTATCAAAATCATGCTCTACTTTAAGCACTGCTGATTTTTTAGTGTGCCAAGAATCACAAATCCTTTCAAGTAGTAATCTTTGACCTGTTGGTATCTTGTTGAATTTATATTTAACTTCTATAAGAATAAGAACTTCATTATCGAACTCTAAAACAGCATCAATATCAGAAGGGTGTAATTTACCATTTTGTACACCTGTAAAATCAATGACTTGTTTTACTCGTTTTCGATTTCTAATCAGTCCTTTGGTTTCAGTCATTGTTATATTCTTTATAAACTCGTTCTAATTTTTTATGTAGATTATTCTTAAAACAAGACGAACAACTTGTTAGGTTCATTTTTTGATGAAATATTCTATTGTATATTTTAAGCAACTTTTGTTGAGTTTGTGGATGTACAGTAGATTTTGCCTCAGTAAAGTATTTATCTAAATATTTATATTCCTCTTCTGTTAAACACTCTGGTTTGTAGTATGGAAATAAATAATTTAATTTTTCTTTACGCTTATCACAACCACAATCTTCGCCAAGTACCCATTTTGCTACTTTGGCTATTCCTGTTTTTTCAAGTACCTTTTCGACTGTATCTCCTAATCCTTTAGCCTTTGTACTTTTTGTACTCTTCTTTGCTTTCTTTTCTAATTTTTTCTTTGGCATTTGTTAATGTATTAAATATTGAACTTAAACTTATCTTAGTTTCTTTACTAATATCTCGCATACTCATATTAGTGTTTAAATATAACTTAGTAAGCTTTTTATCGTACCAATACCACTCTTCAATTACGCTATCAATCTTATTGTACAATGCCTCTAAGTTAACTTTTTTTTTGTAATTATCATTATATTCTTCAACATCAAAAGCAATTTGATTTATAATATGATTAAATTTTTCAGTGTCTATATCTGAAAATAACACTGTTTTTTTATTCTTGTTGTAGTTTGTAAACTTGCTATAATATAAGTTTCTTAAGGTAATGTATATATAAAATGTGTTAATTTCAGTTTCATTATACATAATTCTTTTGACATCTTTTGTATAGTCATACATTCTAATATACATATCTTGAACTAACTCATTGGCATCATTGGTATCCAATTTAAAGCTTTTTGCCATATTAAGCCATTCATTATGTCTTTTAGCTAATATGTCAAGTATCTTAGAGCTCATCTTTAAATATTATGTCTCTAAGTTTATTAAATGAGTTTACAACATAATAGTTACCTTGCCATTCTGCTTGAAACTTTATTTCGTCTGGTGTAAGTTTTTGTTGTGCTAACGGCTTATCACCATCTTTAATTTCTATAAGATAATTGTTACCTGCATAACCAACTATAATATCTGGAGCACCTTTGCCTAATTGATGAGTATGGAGGACAGAGCATCCTGCCTCTCTGATTTGAGAGACAATCTTTTTTTGGTTAGCATCTACTCTTGCTCGTTTTCGCATCTGATATTATCAACTTCATCAAAGGGCGTTTGATTGTTAAAATAATATCTGTTTGATTTCCTATGATATGTTATGCCCTCTATATCTTGAGGATAACCTACCAATTTTTGTTTCTTTATTTTCTGACTGCCAAATGTAACTTGTGTATTACTAAAATCTAACGCTCTATTTGGTCTCCATACAAAAAGTACATTATCACTTTTATCTGCAAAAGTACCACCACCTTTAATTGAATTAACATCTGGTTTTCTATACCTTCCGTTGTCATCCTTTTGTGGTGTAACTTGGTGTGCAACTAAATGAACAGAAATTTTGTTCTCTACGGCAAACCTTTTTAGCTCACTCATAAATCTACTTATGTATAAATCTTCTCTTTCACCTCTTTGCATCCTGTGTTGTACAGTATTGTATGGGTCAATAATCAATGAACGTATGCCTTTTGTTTTTACTAAAAACTTAGCTCTTTCAAATATGTCTTCTAATTTATAACTTTTTTTTGGATATATAATAAAAAAATGCTTTTTCATAAACTCCATACCTTTTTTAAAGTCAGCTTCACTCATATAATTATTCTCATAAAAAGGGTCTGAACTTTTGCCAATGTAACATTCTATTAAGTCATGGAAAAAATCATTTATTGGCATATTTTCTGGACTAAATACTGCAAACTTCCATCCATCGTGAAACGCCTTTAAAACTGATAATTGATTTAAAAACATACTTTTTCCTTCGTTTTGATAACCAGTCCAAATGTTTACTTCTCCATTCCTCCAAGTCCATGCCCTATCTATGCAATCTATGTGAGTAGTAGAACCTCTTTCTTGTCCGTTCTTATAACCATCTAACATACTATCATAAATATCCTCAACACTAAATATACCTTCTACTTTTGGCACTCTAGCGTGTTTAAATCTATGTTGTAAAGATTCTATGCCTTCATTAAGTAAAACTTCATTAGCATCTTTATATGGGTTTGTATCTATTAATCTTATTTTTTCAGCACCAATCCTTCTTATGAGTTCCTCTTCTAAATACCTGCCGTTTTCGTCATTGTCAGTACATAGATAAACCACCTTTGCATTGTCAAACACTTCATAAGAATTTGTTATACATTCTAATTTCTTGTCTAAATTCTTGTCTCTGGCATTAGGAGCCCCCATATTTACAGAGGTATGCCAAGTAAAACCTGCCACCTCCCAACTAAGCGAATCAAATTCACCTTCACATAATATCACAAAGTCTTGATTTACTACCCTATCATAGTTAAATATTATAGGTTGACCATTTCTTGATTGTGTAAATGTTTTATTATCTATGCCTCTAGTTTTGTAATTAACAAGCTCGTTGTTTTTAAGATAGGGAAATACAACACTTTTGCCATCTTTAGTAGTAGTAATCTTATTGTTTTCAATAACCTCATTTGTTATGCCTCTACTATTAAGAAACTTAATGGCACTTGAATTTATTTTCTTTAAGTTGTTTGTAGTGGGTTTAGTATATATTTTTTGTTCTATCATATTGTTGTTAGGGTTTACAGAACCGTTCCAACCACAATGGTGGCAGTGATATAAGCCATCATCTAGGTTAATAGACAGTGATGTGTCACTTTTATTTTTCCTAGTATGACTACATTTTGGGCATTTTACCTTCTGTTGAGAGTATTTGCCTTTAGGTACGATTCCAATTTTTCTAAAGTTTTCTTGCATAGTAATTTTTTTTGTGTATATTTTATATTACACTATGTAATATATTACACTATGTAATATTTATTTATATATTACACTATGTATTACATACAACTGACATTCTTGGCATCTGGACTAACATAAATCTTACGTTCTTTGCCGTCATTTCCTAAGCTTTTTGTTATCCTGTTTATGTATTTCTTGTTTTCTAATTTGTTTAATATCCTGTATAATGTTCTGTCATTTAAATTTAATGCCATACATATACTTTCATTTGAGGCATAACAATAACCTCTTTGAATTGACAATGAATCTATATAAGATAATACCGTAGCTTCTGATATTGATAAGTTTGTATTCATAAATGCTAAATTAATGTTAACGTATTTTGATTTTTTTCTTTGTATCATAATTTGAGATAAAAATCCCCCAAAACCTAAGTAATGGGGGAATATTAATTAAAATGGTAAATCTGGTGTAGGCAATGGTTTAGCAGGTTGCTCAACCTTTTTTTCATCTGGCTTAAATTCATCAAGCCATACTGAGTGAGTTTTACCATATTGGTCAACTTCTTTTTTGTTACCAATAGTTAGTTTTAAATAACGCTTACCGTTATAGTCAAACCACGCATCTTTAGTCATTTCTTCGTTAATAGTGAAGTTAATTAAGTCATAGTTTCCAACTTTTTTACCACTTCCTACAAATTTTCTTTCATTCATAATTTTAATTTAATTTAGGTTAATAATAATTTTTCTACTTTCTTACTTACTTTATATTTTTTTCTAATATCGGTGATAGTAAAACCTTTCTCTTTAATAGCCTGTTTAGCTTTATTAAACTTATCACCCTTGTCTTCTAGCCAATCTTTATTTGGCTCTAACACGCTTGTAGACGCATTTTGAGATGCCTTAGGGTGATTATTAGTAGCATCTGCATCTTTGGTATCATCAATTAAAAATAAGCCGTTTAAAGCGTACTTTCTAGCATAACTACTTGAAGCTCCATAACATTGAGCTACATCCATACCTTTTCTATTTAGGTTAATTCCTGCCTGTGCTCTTACGGATAATTTGTCTTTTCCGTCTGTAATTTCAGCAACGGCATTGACAAATAATGGTTCTGGAGCAATAGAATCAGATATTGTAAGCAACAACCCTTCTTTTGCAAGTAAAGGTTTAACTGCCTCTAAAATGTCTTCACAACTTCTGTAATTGTAATTACCAAAATTGTTCCTTTGATTTTTAGGCGCTTTCAAACTCCCTTGAATACGCACCAACTTCTTTGTTAAGTTTTCCATACAACAAACCTAAACATAAAATATGTCATGTGCAAGACAAAAGACAAAAAAAAGAGGCAACATCTAGTTACCCCTTTTCATTGAAAACAAAGAAATCAACAGATATTCGCACCCTATTGAATTCACAAAGATATAAAAATACCTATTAAATTCATAGGGTATTGAATTTATTTATTAACCTATTGAATTTAGCGACCCTGACCTTTGTATTTTTTATAATAGTTCTTAGAGCTTTTTAAAGCGCTCATTTTACTTTTTGCGTGTATACCCTTACGTTTCTTAGAACTGCTCTTATATGTGTTTATAATTGCTTTAGCCATTACTTTTTAAATATACTTGTGGCTTTTTCTGTTGTACGACCACCAAAGTAAGCTAACACTACTGCCATCATTACTTTTTCAAATGTATCGTTCCATGTTGCACCTATATGAAATGGAACACTTTCTATACTGTCTAATATACCAGCTAAACTAAAAACAACAATACACCATACTAAAACTAAGGGACGTACATTTTTAGAAAGCCAAGAATCTGATGCAGCGTCTGCTTTCCATCTACTTGTTATAGATTCTATTTCTTTGTTTTGTTGTTCGTAAATAAGTTGTTGTAGTTTTATTTTATCTTCATTAGATATTTTAGATTTACCTATTTCAGATAATGCTTCTTGTGGAGAGCTTACTCCACTTAATACGTTTCCAAGTGTTGGATTAATCATCGAAGCAGCTCCAAATAATAATTTACCAACTGTAGTATCTTTAAATTTCTTTTTATCAGGCATTTGTTATATCTATATATTTAGTTTTACCATTTTCTCTATATGCTTTTAAACATCTCTTTCTGTTAGAGTCCTCATCTACATAACTAACGTGAACCCAATCAGGACTATCATCTGTACCAAACTCCCAAATAAGTTGGTCAAAGTCGAGATTATCTTTAATATAATAATACATAAAAGCATTACTAACGTGACCGTAAATATCGTCAATATCAATAGCACGTCCTTGACAATGTTGGCTTTTACTGCTGCCTCCAATAGCTTTATTAAGTTCTTCACATCTAAAAAATGAGTTTATTTTAATAGGAGCATCTACAGCTTCTCTTAATGGTTCAAATACTTTCTTAGCTATCATCTCCATATTTTGTAGCTGATACTCATTAGGAATGTTTTCTATGCCTAATCTTAAAGCTGTTGCACTTCTTGTAGCTTCTTTATAGCTTATATGTTTACTTATTCTTACCATTAGTTAGTACTTGCCCTTCTAGGTCTATTAATTCTATTTATAGTATTCTGTATTTCTAACCTAGTAGCTTTAATCTGTAGAGATATATCAGCTACATATTGCATTCTTACTCTACCTGATTTATCCATTATAACAATTACAGGTACAGCCATAATCTTATTCTGAATATCTTTAGGTTGGTCTTTTAAGTAACTAAACTTTACAGTAGCTCCTGTAATGTCACTTAAATCATAGTTATTCTTTTTATTCCATTCTGCATTTATTTGCAGAACTGTTACATCTTGACTATATACAAAGCCCGCAACCAATACACATATCGCACATAATATTAATTTTTTCATTTACTTATTATTTCAAATAGCTTATCATCTATTTTCTTTAAGGCATCAGAGTTTTCTTCTACCTTTTTACCAGTATTCATAATAGTTTCTCTAACGAGCTTGTCTTTTAAATCATACTCTGTTCTACTAATTTCTGGTTCAGGCAACTTTTTAGCTTCCTCTATATCTGCCTGTAAGGCAAACCACATTCCTATAAGGGTGGATAATCCTACCCCTATAGCAATAAGTGTTTTTATACTAATCTCAAATTTACTGTCTTCGCTTAACTCACTCATTTTAATTTCTTAGTTTTTTGAATAGTATATACTATCGTGCAGATTAGAAGTATTATTTTAAGCCATACCTCAACCTCAGTTAATGATACTACAAAAGCTATTGAGTTTATAAGGTATATCTTCATATCTGCAAAATCCATAGCGTTATTCTTTATCTTCTTTTATTTCCTCGTAAGAACCATCTTGCAAGTTGATATTTATTTTACCATACTTGTCTTCAAGTTCTTTTTTTACTTTGTTAGATTCTTCTCTAACTTGACCTAAAGCGTGTAGTAGATTATGCTTTTGCTCATCTAATGTACCTAAGTCGTGCTTAATAGCAGAAACTTTCTTTTCTGACTCTAATAATGATTCTAATTCTTCTTTACTAATTTTTGACATTTTATTAAATTTATAGTTATATTACAAATATATTAAATTAATCCCAGTTAGGACGTAATGTTTCGTCTACAGGATTCTTTTTTAGTTCTATTTGATTGTCTATGTTTTGTTTCATTGCTTCTACATCAAGCCCAGCTTCTAACCATCCAACTACATCTTCTTTAGTTAAGTCATCATATTCTATAAAAGGTTCTTCAGGATTGTATTGTACACTTAAAGTACCTATTGAACTTGCTGATACAGGTTCTTCTGAATCGTCTTGACCTATAAAAGACCAATGCACCGTATAGATTACATTGTCTAAGTCGTTTTCGTGAATCTTAGCATCTAATGCGTTTATTCTCCAATTGTAAGTATTTGCCATTTTAATTTATTTGAGTTTTTAATAGTTCTATTTCTGCTTTTAGTTCTTGTATTGACTTAACTAATAATGGTACAATTTTAGAATAATCAACACTTTGCATTTCTTCTGCATCTTTTTCTCCTGAAACTGCTTGAGGTAAAACTTCTTGCAATTCGTGAGCCATAACTCCATAACTTCTTCTTTCATCTGTTTTCCATTTAAAGTCATATACAGGTATTTTAGAAACTTTATCAAGTCCGTTAAAGTCTTGTAAATCTTCTTTCAATCTATAATCTGAAGTTGTGTTATAATTAGTAGTTGTACCTCCAGAAGTTGTAATAGTACCAACAGAAGTTCCTGCTGAAGTAAAAAACTCTATTTGATAATTATTAGAAGGGTTAGCAGATATGTTTAATCTTCCTGCACCAGAACCTGCTTGAGGACCCATATTAATTAACCCCCCAGATGTTATACGCATTCTTTCACTTAAAGTAGCAGCACTATCTGAAGCTGCTGAAGCAGCAGTATAAAATATAAAATTTCCTGAAGCATCAAAATCAAGTAAAGAACCAGCTGCTGTTGTTCTATGTTTCCAGCCACTATTGTAATAAAGATTGTTACCTATATCCAAAGCACCTGAAGTACTTCCTAAAATAAATGATTCAGAGCCAATAAAAAGTTGAGGATGCACATTTGTTGTTGGTGGTGTAGTGCCTAAACCTAAAGCACCATTGCTATCAATACGCATTCTTTCTGAAGTTGAGCTACCTGTTACTGTATGAAAAGATAATTCAGCAGTTGTATTATCAGATTGTGCTTCTGAACGTATTTGCGCTCTTGCTCCAGTACCAGCCGTTAACCCTATAATTAAATCACTACCAGCATCTGGTTCTTTTAAATCTAATAAAACTGTACTTGGTATGCTTGTTTGTCCAATTCCTACGCTACCTGAACTGTCAATACGCATTCTTTCTGCATTTTGTGAACCTGTACCATTGTCTGTGTGAAATGCCATATATGATTTTGCACCAATAGAACTATCAGAACGTACTTGTATTGAAGCCGACACTCCTGCACCTGCACCACTTCCATCAGATTTATAAAAATCTACAGTTCCTATTAACTGGTTAGCCACTAAACTTGTATCGGTATTATATAACTGAATAGTAGGTTCAGTATTTCTTACTTGTACAACACCCGAACTATCTATACGCATTCTTTCTGTTGTAGTCGTAGTAGCATCTCCTGCACTTCCCCTTGTTCCAAAAACTAAATCGCCTTGACTGTTACTACCTGTTCTAACAAAACCAATAGTTCCACCTGCATATGCTTGACCATCACCTGATTCAGAAAATAGTATTTGTGGTCCTTGTCCATTTGTTGCACTATCACCTATCAAAGCAATATGTGAATTTACAGTTCCAGTTGTACTTGCACTTTCTACTACAAGTTTATGATTACCAGTTGCGGCTGATTGTGTACCAATATTTACATTACCAGAACTATCTATACGCATTCTTTCTTGGTAAACATTTGAAGTGTCATTTGTATAAAATTTCATTATAGCACCAAAAGCAGTTCCGTCTGTTTGACTTTCAATTTTTGACCTTACTACATTACTTCCGCCAAAACCTCCGCTATTATTACCATATAAAGCAATACCTGCTACATTACTTGCTCCGCTTGGTGCTGACAATTTTAATCTTCCGTCTGATGAATCAATTGATGTAGTCCCAATTCCGACGTTGCCTGAACTGTCTATACGCATTGCCTCAGTTAAAGTGGCACTTGAACCACTTGAAGTTTCTTGCACATAAAAGTTTAATCCTGATTGGTCAGTATCTGCATAAGTATAATTTGTAATAGCTGCTACTTTTCTGGTGTTATTTCCACCCTTCAACCAGACTATACCACTACCAACTGCATTTGTTGCCGTGTTAGTAGTTTTCATTAATATATTAACTCCTGAAAAATCAAGGTCATTAGAATCTGTTGTAAACGTACCGCTTGTTTTAATTGCAAGTTTACCATATCCAATAGTATCATTAATTCCTACGTTTCCTGAACTATCTATACGCATAGATTCTGAACCACCTGTATTTAATATCATTGAGTCTGTTGCACCTAAATACATATCTGCACCTGCAATATTTCCTGTTGATAAATCTACAACACCTGCTAATGATGCGTGTTCATTTCCATATAATCTCATTCTTGCACCCCTTCCATCACTATCAGCACCACCACCTGCTAAACTTAATTGTGCATTATCTGAACCATCAGAAGTATTTGTAGAAATTACACCACTTCCATCAAATAATATATTTCCTGCAAAAGTTGAGTTTCCATTAACAGTTAAAGTATCATCAATAGTTGTAGATTTATCTACATAAAAAGCTGTGTCTGTAAAGTATGCAACCTCAGCTTCTAGTATTCCTATAGAAACTTTAGCTTGTGAAAAAACAGTTAAAGTATTTGTATTATGGTCGTGTGAAATAAAGTTTGCTTGGTCTGCTGCTGCTGTACCATCTGCAAATGTAATATAAGCTGTATCTGTAGTTCCACTAACTAAAGTCATTCCACTATCGTCAGGTACACTTATAACTAATTCATCAGCAGAATAATCAGCAGGATTAGTCAAACCAATACCAACAGAATCTTCTGAAGCATCTACGAATAAAGTGTCTGTATCTACTGTTAAATCACTAGAAACATTTATATTTCCATTTACATCAATTCCAGCTGAGTTTACAGTTAATCTTGTAGTACCTGAACTTTTAAATGTGTGAGTAGTAGAACTTAATGAATAAAATTGGTCAGTATCATTTCTAAACAAAAAACTATCAGACCTTAAAAATATACTTCCTCCAGCAGTATCGTTTATTATACCAAACTGAGTAGCACCATCAAAATACATTTCAACATCGTCGCTATCTCCTAATAAAATTTTATTATTGTCTCCTATGTTTATATTTCCTGTAACCGTTACACCTGTACTTGTTGTTTCAAGTTTTTTTGAATTATCATAATAAAGCTCTACATCCGAATTACCTGTAGCTCTTATCATACTTTCTCCAGTTCTTGAATTTAATTGAAAAAAGTTAGTTTCAATAAATATTCTATTTGAATCTATTATTGAAGCACCTTGTCCTGAGGCAGCAGTTGTACTCCATCTTAAATTTAAGGCATTAGAAGTTCCAAAATTTATTCTTTGGTCATCTGCCATTATAATGTCATTAGCACCTGAAGTATTACCATTAGCAAGTATTTCAGCTAATGTATCTTGTCCTTCTACTGCTGCATCTACATATCCTTTAGAAGCTGCGTGAGTATCTGCTGTAGGAGTTTCTGGGATAGTAACATTATTTTCAAAAGTAGCGTTCTGACTTGCATCAATAGTAAATGCTAAATCTGTAGTTGCACCTGTATAAAACTTTAATGTATCTATAGATAATAATTCAGCACCTCCAACACTTGTGATTAATCTTAAATCATAGTCATCTGAATTAGGTGCTTTTAAATCTACATAACCACCTGAAGCTCCACCTATTTCTATTCTACCAAAAGCAGAACCTTCAACACTTATTACATCGTCTACATCTAATGTTCCGTCAATATCTACATTTCCACTAAATGTTCCTGTAGTACCTGAAATAGTACCTCCTGTTACGTTACCTGTTAAGTCACCAGTAACATCTCCTGTAACGTCTCCAGTAACATCTCCAGTTATATTACCTGTAATATTTCCTGTAACATTACCTTCTAAATTAGAAACTAACGTAGCTACAGCATATCCTGTTCCACTTGTGTTTACTGTTGTAGTAGGTTCGTCTTCTAATCCTTTAAACAATCTATATTTGCCTGTTAGAGCTTCTCTAAACAGTCCTGAGTATAGTGTAGTACCTGAAGGAGTATATTTGCCATAAAAACCTATGTCAACTGCGTCTGTGGAGGTGTTGTTGTTTGCTAATACAATTAAAGGGTCTTTTACCGTTAATGTATCTGTCCCTACTGTTGTAGTGCTTCCTTCAACTACTAAATTTCCAATAACTGTTAGATTGCTACCTATTTTAGCATCTCCAAAGACGTGAAGATTCAATCCTGATTCTGGTGTTACTCCTATTCCTACTTGTGTTGTAGATACAAACATAGGTGAGTTATTACCAAAACCATCAGTTAATTGTTTAGCTGAAGTTGTTATGTTTCCATTATCAGAGAACTTTACAAGCGACTGATAAGTATCTTTTATTTTATTTCCTGAAAGTGTAGCCATTATTCAAAACAAGTTGGTTGTGAATCAATATGTAAAGTACTCTCGTTTGCTGTATCACCAAAATTAGTGCTACAATACATCTCTGCCCAATTTATTGTGTTTGCCATTATCTTTCTTTTTTAAATAAGTTAATAATTTTTTTACGTTAACCTCTTTAGGTTTGTAATTCCTTTTTATAATACCCATCCGTGAAATCCTGTATCTTTATCTGGGTAAATATCTTGATTAGAATTGCTATAGTACTCATCAAACTTTGATGGTGCATTATAGGTCATGTAATCTATAAATCTTTGAGCATAATACTCAGCAAAATCTCTTTCCTTTTGAATTAAGAAATCTATTTCTTCTTTATTAGCTATCTGACTGTTTTCAGAGTTATGTTTATATACACCTCCATTTGATATAGAATAAGCAGCAAATGGCAAGTATTCTACCATAGCAAAGTGTATAAGCATAGGCTGTATATAATCATTTACTAAAGCTAAATAATCACCAGTTAATGTTCCTGCTATTATATCGGCACTAATTTTATCGTATAAATCTGTGCCTAAATAATTTTGTACATGAATTTCTTGTGCCAAACTAATAAACTGTATAAACTTATCTGTATCTACATTTGAATTTAACGCAGTGTTTTTAACTAAATCTGACCTTTTTATAAATAGTGCTGTTGCCATTATTCTTCTATATTTATGGATTCTTCTTCTATTACTTCACTATCATCTTTTTTTATTCCTGTTTCCTTTTCTATTTCTGCATCTGTTATAGCATTAGTTAGGTCAGTAAACTCTAAAGGTTGTAGTGTTTTAAAGTATATATCTAATTCGATTCCGTTATACATTAATACTTTTTCTAATTCGTCTAATATGGTAACTTGCATTGGTCTTATAACTGTATTATCCATAAGTAAAGATGCTGTTTGTAATTCTTCAGCATTATTACCTAGTCCAGTATTGTCTTTTATACCAACAAGCATTGGTGATACAATTCTGTGAGATACCATAACTTTTCTCATAGATTCATCACTAAGAAATTTATACTGCTCATGTGCATCACTTAGTATGACTGGCTCAATACTTGCAGACAGCTCTTTGCTATCGTTAAATGCCAATATAAATCTACCAGCATTAGAAGAACCACTAAACTTTTCTTGAATGTTTTGTTCTATAAGAGACCTTTGTTCTTCTGTAGGAACACCATTATTGAAGTTAATAAGCATACTTGGAGCAAGACCATTCTGTATGTTATTTATATGATAATTCGCTATCTCTTCTTCTAATTCTGCATACTGTAATCCTCCTTGATAATCTACAGGAGAGTAATAATAAAATCCAGCTCTATAAGGTTTGATATATAATATCTCTAATCCTGAATTACTTGTTCCAAATGCAGGTATTCTTTTAGGTTGACTTTTAAAAGTAACCTCTGACCAGTCTTTAGCATAGTAATAACCTTGTATTTCACCCTTGTTATTTGCCTTCTCTGCCCTTAACGTCTCTACGGGTATATGTTCTACTTGCACAATCTTTTTCCTATCCTTAGAATAGATTATTTGAATTGCAGCTTGACCCATCATTTTATAGTCGTAGCATACTTTTTTCATACAAGACTTAGTAAAGAGTTCTTTCATTTCTATATAGTCAGCTTCTTTTTCTTTACTATCAACAGCATCTATTCCTTTACCGTATATCATTTCAGCTATACCATTAATAGCAGCATTATTTGTAGGACTGCCATTATATCTGTCTATTAAATAACTAAAATAATTATTATCATCACCATATTCTACCCAATCTCTATTGTATTGCTCTTTTATTTCAGGTCTTGTATAAGATGACATATTGACTATATGTATCTTTCCTTTTTCAGCTTTTGGCAAAGGTTTACTATTATATCTTTTTCTTGCCATTTTATTTACTTTTTTCATATTATTACAAAATCGTTATCGTATGTGTTTTCTGTTGTATATTCTCCAGAATGTACATCAAAGGTATTAAAATTAGTTTGGTCTGTGCAAAAAATAGAGCCTCTATATATAATTACAGAGCCATTTTTGATGGCAAATGAATAAAATCTGCCTTCAACTAAAGAAAAACTACCTGTAACAGTCATATATCCGTTTGAATTAGATACAGAAACAGAAATGGCACTTGTAGTCCTTTTAGATTTATCAGTTAGTTCAAACGTAACTGAGCTTTCTGCACTTCTAGGAATTACTTTAAAACTCTGAGCGTCTGTTGATGTTGTTAATATTACCATATTATAAGTAACAAATAATCTGTAATTTGTTTTAATAAAAAAAGGGACACCGAAGCATCCCTTAATTTAACCTAATTAAATTTAGTTATTATGAATTAGTACCTACTGTTACAGTTACAGTTGCACTAGACATTCCAGCGTATGGGTCAGAAGATGTAGGTGATGCTACAAAGTTAGCTGGTTTTACTTCCATAGCAGATAAAGTAAGTGTGTAACCACTTAAATCTCCCATAGCAGCTCCAGTAACTATAGTACCTCCAGATACATCAGCTCCATGTTGTAATCCCATTACAAACACATTACCGTTATAATCTTCAACAGCAACATGAGGTCTTCCGTAAGCTAATAATTTTAATTCTTTATTATCTTCTTTAGACAGTTTATGTAGTGTTAAATTTAATGTTTGTTCAAAGAATGTAGTTCCATTCTCTCTTGAAGACGTAATGTTTTGTTCAAAAGATGAGTTTCCTTTTACTTCATATTTGAAGGCGGTGAAAGTTCCAGACAAATCCGTTATTTCATCGTCAGTTTCTGTAACTGTACCTAAATCTCCAAAATCAGTAAAATAAACAGCTCTTATGCCACCAACAACATCTTTACAAGGTTCTTTTCTACCTAATGATAAATCGCAAGCCATAGTTTATTATTTTTTATAAAAAAAGGGTAAGTAGGCATTTACCCACCTACCCTAATTTTTGGTTAATTTAATTTATTAAGAATATAGTACAATGTCTGAACCAATTCCGTACTGAACACCAGCAGTAAATCTCATAACAACTCTTACGTTTTGAGAACCATCTAGGTCAGCCATGTCGATTAACTTAACTTCGTTGTGGTCAGATAAAAGACCTGTTCCGAAGAATAAGTTAGATTTTTCAGCAGCAACAGCTTTGTTATCTCCAAGTCCGTTAGCAACAAATAATTTTACACCATCAAAAGATAATGCTCCATTTTGCCACCACATAGTACCTTGATTAGATACACCGTTAGCACCGATGCTAGATACGTTTTCAGTTCCAGCAGCATTTTCTAAGATTCCAAATCCTCCTAAAGCTCTTACATAAGCTCTAGCAATGTTTTGAGATACATAGATGTATAAATCTTCTTTTCCGTATAAAGCAGAAGGAATAGCGTCAACTATTTTTCCTAGCTCTGCGATTACGTTAGCAGAAGTTACAGTTCCAGCAGCAACGTCAATAACGTCACCGTCAGCACCTAATAAAGTAGCAAATCCATCGAATTCACCAGCATTAGCGTTAACACCTGACCAGATGTTGTTTTCTGTTTTTTCAGCAACTAATCCAGAAACGTGACCGATTAAGTAGTCACTGAATTTAGGAGGTAGATTGTCAAAAGCAGAGTATCCCATAGATACAGCTTCCCAGTCACTTCTAAAGTCTTTTTTACAAAGCTCTAGGTTTACTTGGAATTCTTCTGGTTGAAGGATTCTTTCAGTTAATGTAATAGTTGCAGTATCAGTGAAATCACAAGTTGCATCTTTGATTACGTTAGCATCAGTAGCAATTTTCTTGATTACTTCTTTGAACTTTACATTTGGTTTGATTTCAATACCACCTCTGTCAAGTGTAACACCTGATAATAAAGCAGCAGAAATGTACTTGCCTGCAAATTCGCCAGCGTAAGTACTTGTAATTGATGTAGTAGTAGCCATTTTTTAATTAATTTTAGTTTTTAGTTTATTTTAAATTAGCAATTCTGTTCATTACTCTATCTCTAGTGCTCATTATCTTGTTTTGACCAAAAGATTTAAAGTTTTGTTTTACTTCCCCTTCAGGGTTGTGTGAGATTGGTTCTGAAGCTGGTTCAGCAGATAACTTTTCTATTTCTTTTTGCATAGATAGTTTTTCTTCACCGTAACCTAATTTCATTTCTTCAATCATACCTTTTAATTCAGAGATTTTAGATTCAAATTCGTCTTTACTTACGTATTTCATTTCATCCATCTCAATTTCTTCAGAGGCTTCCTCTATTACAGGAACTTCCTCTTGTAAATCTTCAGATACAACTTCTTCAGAAGATAACTCCTCTTTTACTTCTTCTTGACAAGCAAGTTCAGTAAGTTCTTGAGATAGTTTTTCTTCTTCTTTAATTTGCTCCGAAAGATTTACTTCTTGATTCACCTCAACTTCTTTTACTTCATCTTTCTTAACTAAGGATAGTTTTTCCATGATGTCGTTCAAAATTGATGTAGCTTTAGTGTTTTCCATAAATTTCGATTTATAAATTAATTTATCTTAACTAATTAACTGTATATAAAAAGGTTGTTAGATTTTTATGCTTTTTTCTGTATTATAAACCATTCAACGCCATCTGACCAAATCATTAATCCTTCATAAGTAACATTTAACTCATAATAATCAGATGAACCATCTAATGTTTGACCAGCTATAGGAGTTAGTCTCACTCTTGTATTTGTGTTAAAACTTCCATTTGTTACTATTCTCATAATTCTGTTTGTGTTTTTAGAAGTTGTAGCATCTGGTAAACTTAAAACCATATTTCCAGAACCACCTGACCAGCTTAATTTAATCATTCTTGAGTCATCATAAAGAGAATCGTCTAAATCAAGATTAACACCATCAGAAGCAGTAATATCTGTGTTATGAATATAATTTATAACTTGACTTATAGTTGCTTTTTTAGTTTCGCTACTTTGAACTAATGCAAAACTTTCTGTTCCTTGTAATTCTGTAGCTGCATTTAATTGTGATATTTTTTTTGACATTATTTATAATTTTATATTATTACCGTTTTCTTGTAGTATGTTTCCTCCTGATTCTAATAATAAAACACCTACTCCTGATATTCTACCTACACCTTGACTTCTTAAAGTTCCATCACAACATTTTCTTGAGTATGTACCATCTTTACACATACAACCTCTTCTGCTACCACTTGGAACAGCGTTTCCTACAGTTTCATTTGTTTTTCTCATAGTTATTGTTTTGGTACACAATTAGGCACTTTTCTACCATCTTTATCTTTCATTCCTACTTGCTCATATCCTGCTTGACAAGGATTATCATCGTTTAAATCTAGTTCACCAAGTTCTCTTAGTTTGCCTCTTGACCAGTTTAATCCTGCTTTACCACCCCATAATAAATATGATATAGTTCCACAAGCTTTAGTATCAGATTCATCATAATAGGTTTCTGCTCTACTTAAATAACTGTACATTCTCTTAATCGTCGACACACTCAATTTCTCACCTCTTGACAACTGCTGAGCTCTTATTTTTCCTACGCTTGTGGCACATTTATTATTTACTTTCTTGTTAAGCTCAATACCTCTTTTAGCATTGTTTCTAACTCCACTTCCGTAATCGCTATATGTAGCAAATTCATATTTGTTATCTAGTATTGAATTGGCAATTTCTAATAGTATTTCTCTAGCTTCCTCTTCATTGTCTATTTCATTTATCTTACTCATAGCAATTTTATCAGTAAAATATCCTTCTATAGAAAATCCTTTTACTAAACCTGTTTTAACATAGTTATTCCAAACCTCATCGTTATTTACTTTCATAGAAACCATCCAAGTACCTACTGGTAAATCCATGTTGTACTTTCTTGATTTATCGTGTACATCGTCTTCTATAATCCAAGATTCAACTACAGATAGTCCATACAATTCAGCTTGATGTTCTAATGTAGATTTGTTTTGATTGCCTCTCATTAAGAATAATTCAGATGCTTTTCTAACGGTGTCCTGACTAAAAAATATATAATATTCATCTTCTCCGTTACGTCTATAAATATTCTTGTTAGGAACCAAAGCAGCACCCATTAATATTTTCTTTTCCTTATCTACTTCAGCTAATTTTATTTCATGCTGTTTAGATAATGCAATAAAGTTTTCTTCTATTGCTGGCTCATCTACAATAGATATAGCTTCTATCCCAGATAGTTCTTGTTCTTCGTCTATAAGTAGTTCTACTATTTTCATATTGAATTTATTTTAATAATTAACCGACTGATGCCGTGTTTGTAATATTTCTTTCTAATTCTTGAGCTGATGTTATTTCTTTGCTAACAACAAACGCTTTTAAAGGTTGCCCTGTTACACCTGCTAATGTGGTTGCTAATTGACTTACACCACCAGCACCTACTACATTAAAGTCAGGAGCTTGCACTTCTCCTGCTTCTCCTGCTTCACCGCCACCACCTAAAGATGTTCCTACAGATGATTTACTTTTAATTGCGTTTATACCTCCTGCTGCTGCTGCAACTATACCAGCAATATTTATTCCTGCACTAATGTTATTTGATAACCTTCTTGCTCTACTTTTTGGAATAGCTGTAGGGTCTCCTAACATAGCTCTTGCTTTACCTGCTGCTGAAATTATCTGATTACTTTCTTTAGTTTTAACAATTACTTTAGCTATAGCTTCAGCTTTTTCTGTTATAATTGCTGCTATTTTAAAACCGTCATCTAAATCTCCTAAAGCTTTAAATCCTTGACTAATGGATTTTGCAGCATCAAAATAACCTTCTCTTATTGCAACTCTAGCTTTTGTTTCAGCTTTTTCTGCTTCTGTTATTTGTTTTGCCTTATCTATATAAGCATCACCAAAATCATTCAACTCATCTTTTCTCTCTTTTACACCTTCTGATAAAGCTTCCATAGCCATTATTTGTTGACCTGTAAAACCTTGTAAATAGAATTCGTTAGTTTCTAATCCAAATCTAAATAACTCTAACAATTCTACAGCATCTCTTTTTCCTATATCACCCTGTCTTTTAAGGTTTTTATAAAGTTCTTCTAATTGTTTTTCTATTGCTTGAGATGCGAACAAAGCTTCAGCAGTCATCATATTAAATTCTGCTGCTATTGTTTCAGCATCTGTACCAATAAATTCTAAAGCGCCATATTTTCTTTCATCAATTCTTGCTTGAACATCCATTCCTTGTTGCTCAAGGAATTTTTTCATCGCTTCTGTTTTTTCTTTTTCATTCTTTATTTCTGATATTCTTCTTGCAGATGCTGCTTTTGATAATATTTCGCTATTTTCCTCTACTAATCTATCAATTTCTAGTCTAGACGCTTGTGATAAAGCATATTCTGTAATTTTACCCCTTACATCATCTAGATTTTCTCCATACTTAAAATCTTCTTGAGTTAATTCTGGAATCAAATTAATTAATTCATTTGTTAAATTTATTCTAACCTCTTCGCTAGTATTTACATTTTCTATTGCATCGGCATATTTTTGTGCTTGAAATATTTTTGTACCTAACTCGTCAAGTGAGTTGTTTAATTCTTCTTGTGCTTTTTTAGCCTCTTTCATTTCTTTAGTCATTCCTGTAAAGAAATCTAATATTTTTGGACCAAATGAAATTAATAATTGTATTCCAATTAAAAATCCTCCCATTCCCCACAATGACCTTCCTAGCTCTTTTAATGATGCAACTACACCTCCATTAGTTTCTGCAAAACTAGAGAACAAAGTAACAACCTGAGACAAGTTGTTTGCAATAGCAGTAAATCCATAAGATGCATCTGAAGCTAAACGACCTGTTTCTAATAATATTGCATTATTTAATCCAGATTGAGCCCTGCCTTGTTTTGTAACTTCTGCTGCGTTTAATTCTGCTCTTGCTTTCGCTTCCGTTGCAGCTTGTGCTTGTTTAGTTAATAGTTTATATTTTTCAATCTCTACATTAGTAGGTTGTAATGCCTGAAAATATTTTTGTTGTGCTCTAGTAACACCATCAACAGATTTAGATATTTGATTTGACTTTGCTGCTACATTTTTATCATCAAGTATTACTTGAATAAGTATTTTTTTACTTGCCATATCTTAATCTTTTAAGTTGTTCTTTCATTTGTTTAAAGTCTTTTACAGCTAAATATTTACCTTTTGCAATTTCTATATTTTTTCCTGCTCCATACCAATCAGAAGCGTTCAATAAGTCAAGCACGTTTTTTATCATAATTATAATTTGTTTAATAATTCTAATTCACTTACTTCAGTTTTAAAGTTTGTGCTTATAGAATTAATCGTAAATGTTCTATCTTGTATCACAAGCTCATCATTTAATCTATAGTTAACTAATATATCTGTTGGCAAATATCCTTTTAACTTGTATATTCTTTTCTTTTCCTCAAAGATTCCATTAATATAATTAGTATAAAATTTCTTAAATAATGAATTAGTATATCCACTTGTACTATAGTTTGTTAAATTCCATTCATCTATTTCATCATCAAAGTTAATTGTAAAATCAGCAGCAGTTGATGTTGTGCCGTCTTCATTAGTGTTAGAAGGTCTATAATATTGTGTTATTTCTATAGGAGTGCCATCTGAAATCCATTTAATTCCTTTCCCAGTATTTATACTTTCTTGTATTGCATAAAATACAAGTGGTTTAGTTAGTACTGGAGAATAGTCGCCTGTAGCTGGAGTTACATCAGTTTTTGATTCAAAATCTCCATCTGCTGAATAACCCCACAATATATCAGTTATGTATGGAGCGGGAGAAGTTATATCTCCATAAGGACTAATTTCTCCAATATTGTAATTTTCTCCACTTTGCATAATATCTGCACTTAAAGAAATAGTAGTGTTACTATCTATAGATAAAATAATAGCAGTAGTATTGTCTGTTGTATTATTAACAACATCTCCTATCGCAACGGTAGTTGTAAAGGTTTTTGTACTATCAATAAGTTTGTTTGTTGTAGTTGAAGTTGTAGTTCCAGAAACTTTTGAGTCGTTTGATTTATTTTCATCAATAATTCTTTCAAACTTCATGTGTTCAAAAGGGACTTTAACTTCATATTTAGTTCCTCTATCTACAAACGTAGGTTTTACTTCTTCGTTGCCAAAGGTCTCATTAAATTGTTCTAAATGATTTATAGATAATAAAGTAGATGGCTTTTCATACTCAAAATTAATTTGATTATACTCAAAAGCTCTATCTATAGTTAATTGTTTTGTGTCTATATGTTTTGTTATATCATAACTACCTTCAGAAGGATTGTTTACTGCGTCTAAATAAAAGTTATCTAAAGTATCTACATATATTTTTCCAAAGTCCGTATCAGCGACATCATCAATATAGTATGCTGTTAAATTAAACATCTTGAATAATCCTGTAAGAAAATCAATAGTTTTAATTTTAGGTACATTATCTGTTATTATTATTTCACTCGTTGTGGCTATACTTGCTCCAGTTCCTCCTATGTTAAATACAGCAGTGTTTGTTCCTGTAGGAGTTTGTGTTATAGGGTCAAGTATATACTCTGTCATATCCAAACTGGGTGTAAAAGATAAAGTATCGTTAGATTCAACAATCCATTTAATTTTATAATTTACCAATTCAAATGTTGATATTAATTGAACAGTCATGCTTCTTGATGCTGATGCTGCTGATGCTAATTGAGCAAGTGTATTTCCAGTAACATAATCAACAGCTTTAACGCTATAAGGTATGTTTTGATTTGCTCCTATTGTAGTTATTGTTAATTCTGCGTCATAACGTCTTGTATGTCCCGATGTTGATACAGTCCAAGTGTCTCCAGTTATATTAAAGCCTAAGTCACCAGAAGAATAACCCCAAGCACCACATATACGACTTAATATTTCTTTTTGATTTACATCTCCACCTATAGCTCCTTTATTTCTACTTAACCAAAGAAATAAATTACTAAATGGAGTACCAGATGTTGTGTTGAAGAAATCTCTTGTAAAAGATATATTATATTTACTTTCTATAGCTTCAATAATAGCCATACACTTTATAGCTGGTTTTAAATCTTCAAAAGCTAATCCAACACCGTTTTGTGATGTGTTGTAATATAAATTGCCGCTATAATTAGGGCTAGATTGAATAGAATCGTAGTAAAATCTTTTAGTGTGAGATATTAAAGGGTATATTATTTTACCAGAAGACAATCCACTTTGAAGTCCTGTTTTGACATTTGTATTTGTATAATTGTGAGTATAATCGTCTAAATCTTCTAATTGACTTAGTTCGTCTTCCCCAAGTAAATCTTTTAAGTTTATAGTATTGCCATAAAAAATAACTTCATAAGAAAAAGGTTTATTATCCTTCATCTTAACATTATTAAGAGAAATCTTACCTCTTCTAAATGGAGAAAAATCTAATTCCATTATAGCATCTTTTCTACTTCTTGCATCAAAACCATTATCAATATTATAATTATACCAATGTTGAAATAACCTGTTGTTAGTTTTAGAGGCAGGTAATGTAAATGTTTGACTAAAGTCAGTAAATACTTTTTGTATGTCTCTTACATCTTGTATTTTAGATGTTAACGAAATAGTTTCATCATTAAACATATCTACTCTCTTATAGACGTCATCATTATTTTTTATGTATAATACTATTTTTTGCATTATAAAATATTATTTATTTTATCGTAAGCATAGTCAAAAGATAAAGTATAACTAATAAGTTTATCATTAACTGACTTTTTGAATTGAAGCGTATTAGATTTAAGATTTATCGGCAAAGTATTTGTGCCATCAAAAATCCATACTTGTTCTGCAAGCAACATCTCTCTTACAACTTCATTATGGTCTTCGCTATAAAATCCTGAATTAACAGTTATTGATTCTTTTCCGTTTGCCATAAACTTCTTTTCTTGATGTTTACTTAAAGCATATGATGGCGTACTGCCAGAGTTTTCTATATCTAAAATATTATTTTTAAATTGCTCAGAGGTAATATTTATATTAGTCATAGATTTCTTAAAGAACCATAGGTTTTGTAGTGCTCCAAATTTATTATAGAATATTACATTTAGTGGGGTATATTTAGGCTCACATACTTTTCTAAGTGTTATAACTACATCCGAATAAGAGGCATTGTTACTAGATATAGTTACATAGTCTCCATCAATTAAATCCTCACTATCTGTTATAATTAAGTATTGTATTTTTTGATTAGTGTTTCCGTTATCAGTTATAACTACAGGAGTTTGTCCTGAACCCCAAGTCACATCATAAGTGTCCCAAAAATCATCAGCATTATCCCAGTTTATATCTGCACCTGCTGTGCTTGTTAGTGTAGCTGTTACTGTCTCGGCTTCTGCATATATAGGAATCTTTATATCAGCACCATCATTATAATAAACCGTAGTATTGTGTTGAAGCACCATAGGTGTTGTGTATTGAACACTTCTAGGATTGGTGCCATCTTCAAAGTAACCATAACCATCTATGCCTAAGAAACTAGATGTGTTTGTATCTTGAGAGTTTACTTGAACTATAGTTCCTGATGAATCATAAATAGTAATGTCTGCATCTATCCATAAAGTGTCAGTTGCGTAGTTATTATACTCTGTTTCCATAAAATCTCTTGCAAGCTCACTTAATTCAAATACAACATAAGGTTTAGCAAATAGTATATAGTTTTCACCTGAAGCCATAATGTCGGAGCTTATAGATAAAGTTGTGTCGCTATCAATAGCAGTAACACTTGCTGTTGTTGAATCTGTTGTATTCTTTATAAAGCTACCTACTTGAGCTGTAGTATTAAAGTTTTGTGTACTATCAACTAATTTATTAGCTGTAGTAGAAGTGGTTGTCCCCCTGTCTAATTCATCTAACAACTGTTCTTTAGTTAAAGTGTATCTTTTATAAGATGCGTTTCTTTGTGCTGTTGTTCCAGTCCATATGTATAATTCTAACTTAACAGAGCTTAAGTCTGCGTTAGATACTTTGAAGTAGAATGGACTTCTTGTGTTTATTACTGTTGACATTATTGTATTATTTTTGTTTGTATTGAAAAGGTTTCATTAGCACCTTTTTTATATCCTGCTCTTTTTAATATGTTGTCTAAATCATCATTAGCATCTTTTAATATTGGTGCTTCTATGTTATTCAGTTCTTTAAATTTAGATTCAACTATGTTAGTTAAAAAGTTTGTTTGTTTAATTCCGTTAAACTTTAATGATTTACTTATGAGCCCAGCTATTCTACCTACCTCTTTTAAATTACTTAAATTTACAGGTTTTCCATTTAAGTCTTTAAATCCATTTTTATTTTGTATCCACTGAATTAATTTATCTTTTGATACACTTGTGCTTCTTGTTCCTTCATCTATTTGTTCTCCGTAAGCGTTTCCTTCAATATTCAATTCTAATACAGATTTAGTGTCTTTTTCTATTAACTTCAAACTTTCTTGTAATTGTCCTGATGCTTCAATTGGAGAAGTAACGTTACCTGTAGAATATTCTCTAACCCTATCTTTTCTTTGTATTTCTGAAATAGCACTATCTAATAAAGATTTAGCGTATTGTCTTAAATATTTTTCAGTATTTTCTAATCTAAAACTCATTAGCAAGGAGATTGACCGTTAGCATTAATATCTGATATTTGATTGTTTGCCACTGTGATTGATATGTCTAAGCTCCAACCAGCAAGAAGATTCTCAAACCTGTCTTCAAACATATTAGCAGTATAATCTGTATCTATTTGATATAAGTCAGAAAACAATTCTCCTCTTCTTAGTGCCGATTGTAAACCATTGACTACGGCAAACTGAGTATTCAACACATCTTGTTTGTTGTTTATGTCGTGAAAGTAGTTGTTTAAATCTTTCTTATCTTCTTTAGTTTCATTTACAATATCCATACAGATAATTTGTAGGTTAAATTGCACTACATGGTCTTGAAATGTACATCCATTTACAATTATGTGTGATAAAGGAAATATAGTTTGTTTAGCTAGGTCAACCTCAAATATATCTCCAAACGTTACTGAATTAACATTTGTGTTGCCTTGAAGGTATGTTTTAAGTTTATCTAATATGTCGTAAAAACTTGTCATTGTCTATATGCTTTTTTTAATTCTTGTTGTTCTATGTCTACTTTTTCTTTTTCAAATGCTAAATAATTTAAACACTGGTAGAGTGGAAGCTCGGTAACTGCATCGAAGTTTCTGACATCACCTTTAGCGAGTGCATAAATTGATTGATACCAACCCCATTTTTTTGCAAATGCATCTCTAGCTGTTGCATATCCTCTTTCTTCAGTTTTTGCTCCAAATATTTCGGTATAGCTACCAGTAATTCCTTCCCTAAATCGTAAAAAAAAACCATTGAACTAATTGCTACATCTAATGGCATCTCTTTCATTAACTCTTGTATTTCTTCTTTTACCTTGTAAGGAGCAATAGTATATTTATCTTCTGCCTTAAAATTAACTGGTCTGTACAATACAGCCATAGCTTTATGTATTTTTTGCCAATCTGAAATATTAGTTTCTATATCTACATATTCACCAAGAGTTATATCATCAAGCTTAGGTATGAACCCCATATCTACATCTAACAGTTTAAATCTTTGTATTAATTTAGGTTTTTCTATAAATGCCTTATTTAATATTTCTAGTATTTTATTAAACTCTTTCAAAGGAATCTTACTAACGTCTCTTAGTGAAACATTACAGAATATTTCTACAAGTTTCATATTTAAGAAATCATTTATCTTTTCATCGTCTTCGGCATTCTCTGTTTTGTTTTGCTCTATGACTTTCATATATTTTTGATATTGCCAAAGTTTAATGTCAGATAGAGTTGTTGGTACTTCTAATTCAATTTGTTTTAGTGCCATATTATAAATAATAATTTAATTTGTTTTTGTACTTTACTTTATTCCAACTGAATATATGTCAGTTATATATGATATTATGTATGTATATGTTATACATGATATACACTATGCAATATAATACTTTATGTTATATATTACACTATGTATA